>ENA-UOOA01001384-UOOA01001384.1-human-gut-metagenome-genome-assembly--contig:-P61old-NODE-1384-length-39566-cov-46.544861_pt1 | contig 39566 bp, 31 predicted proteins | sample MGYA00242467_ERZ724014 | MGnify/ENA metagenome assembly ERZ724014 | reverse complement strand
ACCCCACTTGTTAGATAGTATACCATACTGTCTAACAAATGGGGTGCAGTTCACCTCCGGCGGCTTTCTTTAAAAATCTATCCGTTTTTTCGCCCGCTTCTGGTACAGCACCAGCGCCACTACCAGTGTGGCGGCTTCGCCCAGGGCCAGCGGCCACCAGACGAGGGAGACATTCTCCGGGCCGGTCACCAGCCGGGTCAGCGCCCAGACCGGCGGCAGCACAAACAACACCTGGCGGCACAGTGAGATGACCAGCGCCAAAAACTGCGCATTGCCCATGGCGGCATCGGCACGGTCCTTGTCGCCCAGGCCCAACAGGCGGGCCAGCAGGGCGTTGGTGCCCACGCCGGTGCCGATGGACACCGCCACCATAAACAACTGCACCGGGAAAGCCAGGCTCAAGGCGGTCAGGGCGGTTTCGTCGCCGGTTGCCATGCGGGCCAGGTAGGCGCTGTCCACTACGTTGTAAGCGGCCTGCAGGATCATGGATAAAACGATGGGCAGGCCGATGCGGGCCATCAGTTTGGGTACAGGCTCGACCGCCATCGGGTTTTGGGATTGGTTTTGCTGCATATACGTTCCTCCTGTAAAAAAGCACAAAAAAATAACGAGTGGCGCGATAACCGGATTTACGCAGTTACGCCACTCGTTATTGTTTTTATTGTACCAATTTCACCCGGGAAATGCAAAGGTGGTTTTGCACAAAGACTTTTGGGTTCACCAAATGGTTTTTATATTACCGGCCGATGGGTGCGCACTTATTCTTCAGCCACACCTTTTCGTCCTCGGTCAGGCGGGGGCTGAGCATTTCGTACACGTGGGCGTGGTAGTTGTTCAGCCAGGTGATCTGGTCGCGGCTCAGCTCGTCCACCAGTACGGGGGTAGTGTCGATGGGCACCAAGGTCAGCGGGGCAAAGCCCAGCCAATGGCCGTACTGGTTGTCGCCCAGGTCGATGCACTCCAGCTCGTTCTCGATGCGGATGCCTACCTCGTCGGTCTCGTAGATACCCGGCTCGTCGGTGATGGTCATGCCCGGCTTAAAGATGATGGGGTTGTTGGGACGCAGGCTCTGGGGGCCTTCATGCACGCCGGAGATAAAGCCGACGCCGTGGCCGGTGCCGCAGCGGTAGTTGATCTGGTGTGCCCAAACAGGGCCGCGGGCAAAGGTATCCAGCGCAAAGCCGGTGCAGTAATCCAGGAACACCGCGCGGGCCATGTCGATATGGCTCTGCAGCACGTAGGTGTAGTAACGGCGCTCGTTGTCGGTCAGCGGGCCGACGGTGTAAGTACGGGTGATGTCGGTAGTGCCGCAGTCATACTGGCCGCCGTTGTCCACCAGCAGGAAGCCCTTCGGCTCGATCTTGCTGTTGACGTCGCCCTCAGCATGGTAGTGCATCATGGCAGCGTTGGTGCCATAAGCGGCGATGGTGGAGAAGCTGTCCTCGAAGTAACCGGGCATCTCGGCGCGGCGCTTCTGCAGCATGGTCTCGATGTCCGTCTCGTAGAGGGTCTCGCCGTTGGCGATGGCCTTTTCCAGGTCCATCTGGAAGCGGACGACGGCCACGCCGTCACGGACATGGCACTCGTGGATGTTCTCCAGCTCGGTGGGATTCTTGATGCCCTTCAGCGCAAAGATAGGGTCGGCACCGGCTACGGTCTTGTGGGCAGTCAGGGCGGTGTACAGGTCGTAGTTGGTGGCCTTCTCGTCCACCAGGAACACCTCGTCGGCAGGCAGGGCGTGAACAGCATCCACCAGCTCGTTGTAGCCGCGCACGGTCACACCGCTGGCAGCCAGGGTGGCAGCATCCTCGGCGTTTAGACGGCCGTCGGCCAAAAACAGAGTGCAGGCCTCACGGGTGACCAGGGCGTAAGCCACGGCCAGCGGGGTGCAGGGCAGGTCGCGGGCGCGCAGGTTCAGCAGCCAGCCCACGCAGTCCAGCCCGGTGACGGCCAGGGCGGTAGCACCGGCCTTTTCCAGTTCGGCGCGCACCAGGGCGATGCGGTCCGCAGCGGTGGCACCGGTCTGGGCCGGGGTCAGCAGCTCGCAGGCGGTGTCAGGCAAGGGCTTGCGCTCGCCGGTAGCATCCCAGATGGAGCTGGCTACGTCCTGACTCTTGAGGGCAGCGCCGCTTTTGGCCAGGGCGGCGGCGTACTCCTCGGCCAAAGTGGCGGGCACGCAGCTGCCATCCAGCAGCAGGGTCTCGCCGGCCGTGAAGTTGGCGGTCAGGTACTCGGCCACAATAGGCACACCGGCAGAACCAGCGTGCATGCACTGGATCTCGGTGCCGGCCAGCTGCTTGTCCGCCTGGACATAGAAACGGCCATCGCACCACAGGGCGCTGGTGTGCTGGTTCACCACCAGGGTCGAGTTCTCGCCGGTAAAGCCGGAGAACCAAGGCAGGGCGTTGTAATAGTCAGGCAGGTACTCACTGCAATGGGGATCACTGGTCATCAGCAGCACACCGTCGGCCCCGGCTGCTTTTGCAGCGGCGCGCAATGCGGCGATTTTTTCGTTGGTAGTCAAAACGGATCGCTCCTTTTTATTGATGTAGACTAAGAATATCATACCACTTTCTTAGGAAATAATAAAGAGGGTAGACTTTTTCGCGATAAATTTTCAAAAAATTCAAAAATTTCCGCGCAAAAAGGCCCGAAACCCCTTGACGCGTTTGTTATAATGATATTAGCAGTTAACCACATATATTGCTAACATCTGTGAACATTTGAATAGAGGTAACAATCATGGCAGAAAACAAGACCAAGATCGACATTTTCTCCGGCTTTTTGGGTGCCGGTAAAACCACGCTGATCAAAAAGCTGATTCAGGAAGCTTTCAAGGGTGAGAAGATCGTCCTGATCGAGAACGAGTTCGGCGAGATCGGCATCGACGGCGGCTTCATGCGTGAGGCCGGCATCCAGGTCAATGAGCTGAACTCCGGCTGCATCTGCTGCAGCCTGGTGGGAGACTTCCGCGAGGCCCTGAAGAAGGTCGTCGAGACCTACCATCCCGACCGCATCCTCATCGAGCCCTCCGGCGTCGGAAAGCTGTCTGATGTGACCCGCGCCGTTGAGGGCGTGGCCGAGACCCTGCCTGTCGTGCTGAACAGCTTTGTCACCGTGGCCGATGTGAACAAGGTCAAGATGTATATGAAGAACTTCGGTGAGTTCTATGATGACCAGGTCAGCCATGCCTCCTGCATTATCCTGAGCCGCACCGGCAACGCCGGCGAGGAGAAGATCGCCGCCGCTGTCGCCATGCTGGCCGAGAAGAACCCCACCGCTACCATCGTGACCACCGATTGGACCGCCCTGACCGGTGCCCAGATCGTTTCCGTTATGGACGGCAAGCGCGATCTGGTGGCTGAGCTGCTGGCCGAGGCCAAAGCTTCCAACGAGGCCCACGCCGATGAGGACGAGCACGAACACCACCATCATCACCACCATGACGAGGATGGCGACGAGCATGAGTGCTGCCACCACCATCATGACGACGATGATGATGACGATGAGCACGAGCACCATCATGAGCATGGCGAGCATTGTTGCCACCATGACCACGACGAACACGATCACGACCATGACGACGATGATGACCATGATGAGCATCATCACGAGCATGGCGAGCATTGCTGCTGCGGCCATCATCACCATCATCATGACCACGACGCCGACGAGATCTTCACCAGCTGGGGAAAAGAGACCGCCCACAAGTACAGCCGCGAGGATCTGGACAGCGCCCTGGAAAAGCTGGACAGCTGCGCTTACGGCATGATCCTGCGCGCCAAGGGCATCGTCGATGGCGGCGACACCTGGTATGAATTCGACATGGTTCCCGGCGAGCATGAGATCCGCGCCTGCGGCCCCGATGTCACCGGCAAGCTGTGCGTCATCGGCTCTGACCTGAAGGAGCACGAGATCGCCGCGTTGTTTCACGTCTGATATTCAAACGCAATTTATCTCCGTGCGGGCAGACCTGCTTTGACCGCATGCTTCACGATTTACCGAAAGGATTTCCACCATGGCAAAACAGATCCCGGTTTACCTGTTTGTTGGTCAGCTGGAAAGCGGCAAGACCAAGTTCATCCAGGAAACAATGGAAGACCCCAACTTCGACTCCGGCGACAAGACACTGCTGCTTGTCTGCGAGGAGGGCGAGTTGGAATATGATCCCTCGCGCTTCGCTTTCGGCGGCGTGCATGTCGCCCAGATCGAGGACAAGAGCGAGCTGACCCCCGAAAACCTGACCGCGCTGGAGAAAAAGTCCGGCTGCGGCCGTGTCATCATCGAGTACAACGGCATGTGGCTGGTGCAGGAACTGTACGACGCCATGCCGGATAACTGGCTGGTGTACCAGTGCCTGGCCACCGCCGACGGCACCACCATCAAGACCTACGCCGGCGACAACGCCATGCGCGGCCTGCTGCTGGACAAGCTGCGCGGCAGCGAGCTGCTGGTGGTCAACCGTGCCGAGGCCGTGAACGACGACGAGAGCCGTCAGCTCATCCACAAGCTGGTGCGCCAGGCCAGCCGTCGCTGCGACATCGCCTATGAGTTCAAGGATGGCAGCGTAGCCTACGATGACATCCCCGACCCGCTGCCCTTCGACATCAATGCCCCGGTCATCGAGATCCCGGAGGAGTTCTTTGGCGTGTGGTACATGGATTGCATGGATGACCCGAAGAAATACGACGGCAAGACGGTGAAATACCTGGCCCAGGTCTGCCAGACCCCGCAGGCCGGCAAGGGTGCCTTTGTGCCCGGCCGCTTCGCCATGACCTGCTGCGTGCAGGACATCCAGTTCGTCGGCATGCCCTGCAAGTACGACGACTATAAGTCGCTGGAGCAGCGCAGCTGGATCACCATCACCGCTAAAATCAACGTGAAGTACCACCCCATCTACAAGGGCCAGACCCCTGACTCCACCGGCCCGGTGCTGACCGCCCTGTCTGTGGAGCCTGCCGAAAAGCCCGCCCAGGATGTGGTCATGTTCAGCTGATTACCTTTACGTTATAATAAGTTTTACCCCCCCCCTGTCTGCGCAGAAACGCGTCCGGCAGGGGGATTTTTGTTGTATATAAAATGTTGCGGGGCTGGTGTTTTGCGTCGAGTTATGTTATGCTAACCTTGACGTGGCAACCTTGAGGAGGGTTCGCATGAATGTACTGGTCAAAGAGGGCGTTTTAGGCGCCATTTTGCTGATTGTGGGCGTGTTTGACCGCCTGTATATTGATTGGTACTGGGTGGGCCGCACCAAAGTGTGGATCATCCCCGGCACCGAGGACCTGATGCCCTGCATGCCGCAAAGCGACAGAGGGGCCCGACGTGTAAGCTGGTGGCATGGCGCAATCGTGTGGAGGGATTGCAGCCTTACGGTGTAGACCGATTTACAACGCAGACGGGACGATCCCTCAGTCAGCCTCGCTGACAGCTCCCTCACAGAGGGAGCGTTTTGCTCGTCACTGTCATAAATCATTCATAATCTATACAATTCATCCCCGGTGATAAAAAACTTATCACCGGGGATTTTTTGCTGATTGTAAGCAGGGCACCCGCGGGCTATACTATAAGCATCCCAAGCAACAACACCCCAAAAACAACGTAAGCATGAAACCTAAGGAGGTTTTTGTATGTATTATTCCAGCGGTAATTATGAAGCTTTTGCTACCCCCAAAAAGCCCGAAGGCGTCGACGCCAAGTCCGCCTATCTGATCGGCAGCGGCCTGGCTGCACTGTCTGCCGCCTGCTTCCTGGTGCGTGACGGCCAGATGAAGGGTGAGCATGTCCACATTCTGGAAAAAGACCCCATCCCCGGCGGTGCCTGCGATGGCTATAAGTATCAGGACATCGGCTACGTCATGCGCGGCGGCCGTGAAATGGACAACCATTTTGAGTGCATGTGGGACCTGTTCCGCTCCATCCCCTCCATCGAGGACGAGAACCACACCGTGCTGGACGAGTACTACTGGCTGAACAAGGACGACCCCAACTACAGTCTCTGCCGTGCCACCGTCAACCGCGGCCAGGATGCCCACACCGACGGCAAATTCGGCCTGTCTGACAAGGGCGCTATGGAGATCCTGCAGCTGTTCATGACCCCGGATGAGAAGCTGTACGATAAAAAGATCACCGACTTCTTCGACGATGAGGTGCTGAACACCAATTTCTGGATGTACTGGCGCACGATGTTCGCCTTCGAGAACTGGCACAGCGCCCTGGAGATGAAGCGCTACCTGCAGCGTTATATCCACCATATCGGCGGTCTGCCTGATTTCACAGCCCTGCGCTTTACCCGCTACAACCAGTATGAGTCGATGATCCTGCCCATGGTCAAGTACCTGGAAAGCTTCGGCGTGCAGTTCCACTACAACACCAAGGTCGTCAACGTGGCCTTTGACTGCGCCGGCGGCAAAAAGCAGGCTACCCGCATCGACATCCTGCGCGATGGCCTGGAAGACTGCATCGACCTGACCGAAAATGACCTCGTCTTTATCACCAACGGCGGCTGTGTTGAAAATTCCACCATCGGCAGCCAGAACACCGCCGCCCCCTATCGCCCCGAAATCAAGGAGGGCGGCGGCTGGGACTTGTGGCGTAAGATCGCAGCCCAGGACCCCAGCTTCGGCCATCCGGATAAGTTCTGCTATGACCCGGAACTCTCCAACTGGATGAGCGCCACCATCACCACCCTGGACCAGAAAATCGTTCCCTATATCAAGAAAATCTGCAAGCGTGACCCGTTCAGCGGCAAGGTGGTTACTGGCGGCATTGTTACCGTCAAGGATTCCAGCTGGCTGCTCAGCTGGACGCTGAACCGCCAGCAGCAGTTCCGCGACCAGCCCAAGGACCAGCTTTGCGTCTGGGTCTACGGCTTGTTCAGCGATAAGCCGGGCGACTTCGTTAAGAAGCCGATGCGGGAATGCACCGGCAAGGAGATCTGCATGGAGTGGCTGTACCACATCGGCGTACCCACTGACCAGATCGAGGAGCTGGCGGCCAACAGCGCCAACACCGTGCCCTGCATGATGCCGTATATTGATGCCTTCTTTATGCCGCGTGCTGCGGGCGACCGCCCTGACGTAGTGCCCGAGGGTGCCGTGAACTTTGCCTTCCTGGGCCAGTTCGCCGAGACCGAGCGCGACACCATCTTTACCACTGAGTATTCCATCCGCACCGGTATGGAGGCTGTTTACACCCTGCTGAACGTCGACCGCGGCGTGCCCGAGGTCTGGGGCAGCGTGTATGACATCCGCTGCCTGCTGGATGCCACCGTGAAACTGCGCGACGGCAAAAAGATCACCGACATGGAGATGCCGCTGGTAGGCAAGCTGGCGCTGAAAGAGGCCCTGAAAAAGATTGAAGGCACCGAGGTGGAGAAGCTGCTGAAGGAGTATAATGTGATTTAAGCCCCTTATAAAAGGGAACAAGGCCCTGCCGAAAGGCAGGGCCTTGTTATTTGTGATGTTAACCGCGTGCGGCGATGCACTCGATCTCCACCAGGGCATTCTTGGGCAGGGCGGCGATCTGCACGCAGCTGCGGGCAGGATACTCGTGGAAATACTGGGCATAGATCTCGTTCACGGTGCCAAAGTCGCCCAGGTCCTGCACAAAGACCGTGGTTTTGACAACATTGTCCAGGGTCAGACCGGCTTCGGCCAGCACGGCCTGCAGGTTCTTCAGGGACTGATGAGCCTGTGCCACTACGCCCTCAGCCAGAGCGCCGGTGGCGGGGTCAATACCCAGCTGGCCGCTGCAGTAAACGGTGCTGCCGGTGTCCACGGCCTGCACATAGGGACCAAGCGCGGCGGGTGCCTTATCAGATACAATACGCTTCATACAAAACAACTCCCTCTTATAATATGAAGATGGCCCTATTGTACGCGCGTTTGGGTGAAAAGTAAAGCCTCTTTATTGCTTTTTTCGCCGGGCGGCCTTCATTACAACCATAACGGCAGCAAACACGACACCGGCGATGGCCCAGATGAACCAGCTGTACTGCGGCTGGCCGTTGCCGTAGGGACCGAAGGTGTAAAACAGGAAAATGGCTACCACCACTAGCCAGTAGGCGGCAGCAACCGCGCCGATGACCCCCTTGCGGGCCTTGGCGTCGCGGGTGAAGTCACCTTCCTCCAGCAGTTGGTCCATGGCATCGTGTACGGTGCCTGCCCATACAAACGCATACACACCGCAGGCCACCAGCACCATGAGCAGGCAGACGGAGAGCGCGGCAAAAAGGTCGGCATTGCACATCATAGCGGCAAACAGCGGCACGGCGGCCAGTATGCACAGCACGGTGCCGATGGTGTTGGCGCGGTTGTAATGGGCGGCAAAGGCATCACGCCGCTCCCGCACCAAGCCGGTTACGCCATACTCAGTGTCGATGGGGTCTTTTTCGAGAAATTCATACGGCTTTACCGCCGCGCCGCACTGCATAAACAGCACCACCGCCACGGCTACCAGCGCCAGCAGAATGCACAGCCCCAGCCCGGCGGCAAAATTCTCGCTGATGCCAAGCAGGTTATACTCGCTCAAAGCGCACAGCGCCAGCAGTGAAACCGGGCTGAGCACGCACAATGCCGTGGCCAGCGCCATTCTGGGCGCATTGGCGCGGGCTTTTTTCAGATAATCCCCTGCCTGTGTTAGCGTGACCCGGTGCAGGGCAGGGGTGTCATCCTCGGCGGTATATTCCGGCTCGCCCTGTTCCTCTTTTAATAAGTAGTCGGTGGTCACACCGAACAGACGGGCTAACTGCAAAATTTTGTCGATGTCGGGTACCGATTGGGCACCCTCCCACTTGGAGACCGATTGCCGGGTCACGCCCAGCTTTTCAGCCAATTCCTCCTGGGACCAGCCCGCTTTCTTGCGTAAGGTAATGAGTTTGTCAGCAAAGATCATGGGGAAAACCTCCTCTTGGTTGTTCGTGGTTGTTTTACTGTCTGCACTCTACCATTTTTCCCGGTTGCGGGGCAAGAAAGTGGAACTGGAAGTTTGTCAACGGGTAGTTGCAACTGCGATGTATCGTAAATTATTTTCTGCGCGACAGCGCCAGGGCCGAAAGCAGCACCAACCCGCCCAAAGCGCAAAGTCCTGCCCCGGCCAGGCCGGTTACATCGGCGATCAGCCCGATCAGCGGGCTGGCGGGGATCATCAGCACGCTGTAAGCCATGTTGTCAACGCTGATCAGCGTGGCCCGGCGGTCGCTGGGGATGGCATCATTGAACCGCTGCATCGCGTGCAGGAACCACACGCTCAACGATGCCTGCACCAGCATCGGCCCCACCAGGCAACCCCAGGCAGGCCCGGCCCCGGCCAACAGCACACCACCGCCGCAGACCAGGGCACACAGTCGGTACAGCGGGCGCAATTTCCCGGGATGCAGCCGCCGTGCCAGCGCTGTGCATACCATGGCGGCAGCCGAGGCCAGCAGGGGAGAGACGAACAGCCAGGAGGCATCCCACCCCAGTGTGACCAGCCGCTGCTGTACAAACATCGTGGTCAGGTAGCTGGGCAGCGAGATGATGGCATCCGCAGTGATCAGCCGCACCGCCAGCGGCGTAGTGCGCAGCACGGCAGCACTATCTGTGATATGGACGCGCAGCCGGGCGGCTATATCCGCAAAGGGATTCTGCTGCCGCGCAGCTTGGGCCTCGGTCACCAGAGGCTCCTGCAAAGTCAGCGCCGCCAGCAGCGAGCAAAAGCAGATCGCTGCATTGGCCAGGTAAAACCCGGCAAATTGCAGCACGTCGGAGAGTAAACTTGCCAGCGACCCCAGTGCTGTGGCCAGCTTTTGCAAAACCGAGATTTTTGCGTCAGCCTGCAAATATTCGTTTTCCCGTCCGGCAGTTTTCAGGCTGTCATAGGTCAGGGCCTCCAGCGTGCCGGAGATCATCGTGCAGGCCAGCGCTTTCAGTGCCATGACGGCGCATACAGCGGCCAGATTGGGAGAAACCGCCATCGTTACATCGGAGAAAATTTCAAACACAGCGCTGACGGCCAGATTCAGCCGCCGCCCCAGCAGGTCAGCGGCCACACCGCTGGGTACCTCGCACAGCAGACTGGTGAGGTGGAAAACAGCTTCGGCCAGACCGATCTGCGCCAGCGTAAAGCCCCGGGCGGCCAGCAGCGCCACCCAGACGGCATCGGTCAGCCGCAGGCAGGAGGTAAACGAGTACACGCGCACCGCGCGCAATTGCTTTGGTAAATTCATCGGGAACACCCTTTCTTTAGACATACAAGAAATAGGTGCCCAAAAATAAACGACCCCACAGCAAAGCTGCAGGGTCGATAGTGTACACTTCAACCTTGCTTTGCCGGGTCAGTTTTAAAAATGGGCACACTTCTAGCTCTGATTGCTTAAGGGTTTCCTTTTTTCTGAAAAAGAACACCAAAGCGCCAGCGCATGGGTGTGCCCTCCTTCCCGGTAAAATATAGGGTAACTATACCACGCCTGGTGTGCTTCGTCAAGTACTGCTTGACGCATCCGCCCTTTCGTGGTAAAGTAGGAATAATTTACGAATCACAGGTGAAAATGTGGAAAACTTCAAAAAAATCACAAAACAGCAGTCTCCTGCGCGCACCATCGCCTTTGGCTTTGCGGTGCTCATCTTCATCGGCGCGGCGCTGCTCTCGCTGCCCATCGCGGTGCGCGGGGCCGTGCAGCTGCCGGGGCTGGACGCTCTGTTTACCGCTACCAGCGCTGTCTGCGTGACCGGGCTGGTCACGGTGGACCCCGGCGATACCTTTACGCTGTTCGGCCAGGCCGTGCTGGCAGTGCTGATGCAGCTGGGGGGCCTGGGCATATCCTCGGTCAGCATGGGGCTGGCCATTGCGGCGGGGCGGCGCATCAGTTTCCGCGGCCGCAGCCTGGTGCGGGAGGCCCTCAACGTGGAAAGTTTCGGGGGCATGGTCAAGCTGGTGCGGTCCATTATGGCCATGACTCTGCTGGTGGAGGGCATCGGCGCGGTGGCCAGCTACCCGGTGTTTGCCCGGGACTATTCGCCGCTGCATGCCGCCTGGATCAGCGTGTTCCACGCGATCGCTTCCTTTAACAATGCAGGGCTCGATGTGCTGGGCGGCGGCCACAGCCTGATCCCCTACTGCAATAACCTTTGGCTGAACCTTGTCACCGATGGGATGATCGTCTTGGGCGGCATCGGCTTTATGGTGATGCTGGATGTACTGCGCTGCCGCGGGCGGTTCCGCAAGCTGACGCTGCACAGCAAGGTGGTGCTTTCCACCACGGCCGTGCTGATTTTGGGCGGTGCGATGCTGCTTTGGCTGACCGAGCCGATCAGCTTTTTGGCGGCGCTGTTCCAAAGCATCACCACCCGCACGGCGGGCTTTTCCACCATCGATATTGGTGCCATGACCAATGCCGGGCTGCTGGTGATAATGATCTTAATGTTCATCGGCGCGTCGCCTGGGTCTACGGGCGGCGGCATCAAGACCACCACCTTTTTTGTGCTGATGCAGGAGGTGCGCATCATCTTCTCCAAGCGCAGATTGGGTGCGTTCAGGCGCCGCCTGCCGGAGGAAAGCCTGGCCAAAGCCGCTACCATCACGCTGCTGGGCACCATCGTGGTGTTTGTGGGCACCTTCATGCTCTGCGTGCTGGAGCCGCAGCACAGTTTTGTGCAGCTGCTGTTTGAGCAGATCTCGGCCTACAGCACGGCGGGCCTGTCGATGGGCATCACCTCCAGCCTGCATGCCGCCAGCAAAGCGGTGCTGATCGTCACGATGTTCATTGGCCGCGTGGGTGCGTTCACGCTGCTGTCCCTCTGGGTCTCCCGCCCGGAGCCCAGCGCCAAATATACCGAAGAAGCCATTACGATAGGGTGATATACCCCGAGAGGCCCCCTCTGCAAGGGGGCTCCCGCGAAGCGGATGGGGAGAGACTTTACCCAAAGTGCAACTATGGTGATGTCTCTCCCTCCGTCTGCGCTGTCGCGCAGACACCTCCCTCGCAGAGGGAGGCAGAAAGGAATGATTAGATGAAAAAACAACTGAAAACCGACCTCTACGGTGTGATCGGCCTGGGACGGTTCGGCACGGCACTGGTGCAGACGCTGGCCGAAGCGGGCAAAGAGGTCATCGCCATTGATAAAAACGAGGAGAAGGTCAAGGCGGTGCGCCGCTATACCGACTACGCTTTTGTGGTGGATAACCTGAGCGAGGACGCCTTAAAGGAGACCGGCATGCAGAACTGCGGCACGGTTACGGTGTGCATCGGCGAGCAGGTGGACATCAGCATCCTGACCACGATGCTGGTCATCAAACTGGGCGTGCCCCAGGTCATTGCCAAAGCCGCCAGCGAGGTGCACGGCGAGGTGCTCAAGCACCTGGGTGCCACGGTGGTTTACCCGGAGGCCGACATGGCCGTGCGCATCGGCAAGCGGCTGATCTCGGGCAATCTTTTGGATTACATCGCTCTGGATGACGGCGTCGAGGTGCGCCGCATCGCCGTGGGCGGCAAGCTGCTGGGCCGCACCATCCGCGAACTGGACGTGCGCAAGGTTTACGGCATCAACATCATCGCCGTTGAGCGCGGCCACCGCACCGATGTGGAGTTTTCCGCGGATTATCGCTTTGAAGAAGGGGATACCGTATCGGTAGTAGGCAAGGTGGAAAAGATCGGCCGCTTTGAGCGGGCAATACAGGAATAAAAAGGCAAAAAGGCCCCCTCTGAGAGGGGGCTCCCGCGAAGCGGGTGGGGGAGAGACTTTACGTTGGCAGAAGTTTCAGGCTATTGCAAGGTTCTCTCCCTCAGTCAGCTTCGCTGACAGCTCCCTCCCAGAGGGAGCCTTTTTATGTTGCAATTAAATATTCAGTTCATGGTACACCGTTCCATCCAGTTCTTTCCACAAAAATTTTCCGCCCTCCAGCGTCAGGTAGCTGTGGGGGCTGTTTTCTTTGGGGAGGGAGACCGAGCCGGGGTTGAGGTAGAGGTTTCCCTCGCCAAACGCCTGCCAGGCGGGCACGTGGGTGTGGCCATGCAGCAAAATGTCGCCGGGCTGCAGCGGCGGCAGGTGGGCAGTGTTGTACACATGGCCGTGGGTGGCGTAAATCAGCCGCTCGCCCTCGGCCAGCACCGCATAATCTGCCATGATGGGAAAGTTCAGCACCATCTGGTCTACCTCGCCGTCGCAGTTGCCGCGCACGCAGAAGATGCGGTCCTTGCGCTCGTTCAGCATCGCCAGCACCTCTTTGGGGGCGTAGCCTTCGGGCAGGTCGTTGCGGGGGCCGTGGTACAAAATATCACCCAGCAAAAATAAGCGCGGGGCACCCTCGCGGTCCCAGGCGTCCAACAGCTGATGGGTATAGTAAGCGGACCCGTGCAGGTCCGATGCGATCATCAGTTTCATAAACATCACCTCGTAATTTTATTGTACAGGCTCTTTATAAGAATTGCAAGCCGTGGCTAACCATGTTATAATGCCAAGGAAAGGATGATGATTTTAATGGAAAGGATTCATGCTGAACGTATCGCCCGGGTGCGCACCGCGCTGGAAAGCTGCGGCCTGACCCAGATGATCGTATGTGACCCCAAGAGCGTGTGGTACCTGACCGGCGTAGCCGTGGAACCCTACGAGCGCCTGCTGGCCCTCTACCTGCCGGTAGCAGGCGAACCCACGCTTTTTTTGAATAAGTTGTTCAACGTGCCCAACCCGCCGTGCCAGGCTATCTGGCATACAGACACCGACGCGCCTGTTGAGCAAATTGCCGTCGTGGTGGATGCCGGCAAGCCGCTGGGCATCGATAAGGAATGGCCCGCCAGGTTCCTGATCCCGCTGATGGAAGCCCACCCCGCTATGCCGGTAAAACTGGCCAGCGATTGCGTGGATAACTGCCGCGCCTGCAAGGATGAGGCCGAGCAGGAGCTTATGCGCACGGCCTCCCACATCAACGACCTGGTCAACGAGGAAGCCAAGCACTACGTCAAGGCCGGCATGACCGAGCGCCAGGTGGCCGAGTTCATCGACGCCCGGTTCCGCGCCCATGGCTGCGAAGGCCCCAGCTTTACCACCATCGTATCCTTCGGCGCCAACGCCGCCGACCCCCACCACGAGCCGGACGACACCGTGCTGAAAGAGGGCGACTGCGTGCTGTTTGATATGGGCTGTGTGAAGGACCGCTATTGCAGCGACATGACCCGCACCTGGTTCTGCGGCCAGCCCACCGAGAAGCAGGCCGCCGTGCACGATCTGGTGCGCCGCGCCAACGAGGCCGCCGAGGCCCTTATCAAGCCGGGCGTAAAGCTGTGCGACCTGGACGCCGCCGCCCGTGACCTCATCACTGAGGCCGGTTACGGCGAGTATTTCAACCATCGTCTGGGCCACTTCATCGGCCAGACCGACCACGAGAAGGGCGATGTCAGCAGTGCCAACCGGACCGAGGTGCGCCCGGGCATGATCTTCTCCATTGAGCCGGGCGTTTACCTGCCGGGAGAGTTCGGCGTGCGTGTGGAGGACCTGGTCCTTGTCACCGAGACCGGCTGCGAAGTGCTGAACCACAACGATAAGCATTGGGATGTGGTTGGTAAGTAAAGGCAATACCGCATAATTCTAAGTGCCGATACGGCGAGCGAGGTGCGGCAGATGCTAAGCCAAAAGCGCAGATAATACTTTGTGTATTATCGAGCATTTTGGCAACGCAGATGCCGTGCCGCAGCCGCCGGAGCGGTGCTTAAGCCGTCAGGCGGGAATTGTGCGGTGTTGCCTAAACAAAGCAAATACTTCTATAGGGGTCGATGCCTGCATCGACCCGCGGGCGGATGGTGAGCATCTGCCCCTACAAATTGGCGATAAATTAAACGTAGGAGCAAACCATGAAAATACCTGCAAAAGGCTTTACCCACGGGGGCAAATTCCACGCGGATGACGTGTTCTCCACCGCCCTGCTGCAAATTGTGCGGCCGGACATCCAGGTCACGCGCGGCTTTGTGGTGCCCGATGATTTCGACGGCATCGTCTATGATGTCGGCGGCGGCATGTTCGACCACCACCAGGAGCCCCGCGAGACTCGCCCCAACGGCGTGCCCTATGCGGCGTTCGGCCTGCTGTGGCAGGTGCTGGGCGCCCAGCTGGTGGGCGAGCATCAGGCCCGCCTGCTGGACGAAAACTTCATCCAGCCGTTGGATCTGAACGACAACACCGGCGAGCAGAACTCTCTGGCTGACGCCATCGGCAGCTTCAATCCGCTGTGGGACTCGAAGGACGACCCGGACGAGTGCTTCTGGCGCGCCGTGCCGGTGGCCAAAAAGATTTTGGAAAACGAGATCGCCGCCGCCAACGCTGTCAACCGCGCCGACGACACCGTGCGCCGCGCCTATGCCAACATGAAGGACGGCATCGTGGTGCTGCCCGCCTACATGCCCTGGAAAAACGGCCTGTACAAGACCGATGCGCTGTTTGTGGTCTACCCCAGCCAGCGCGGCGGCTACAGTGCCCAGTGTGTGACCGACCACCGCACAAAACGCAGCAAACAGCCGTTCCCGCCCGCGTGGGCCGGTAAACCGGAAGCCCAGCTGCGCCAGATCAGCGGCCTGGGGCTGCGGTTCTGCCACCCCAGCCGGTTCTTGATTACGGCGGACGATAAAGAGACGGCCATCGAGGCCTGCCGCCGCACCCTGCGCGCCGCGGGCCGCAAGGTGAGCGAATGAGCGGGAAAAGCCTGCGGGGCCCGGCCCCCAGCCTGGCAGATGCCTGCCAGGCTGCCCCCGAAACCGCCTGGGTCTATCTGCTGCGCTGCCCGGACGGCAGCCTGTATGGCGGCTGGACCAACGACTTGGCCCGCCGCTTAAAGGCCCACCGCACCGGCAAGGGCGGGGCCAAGTACACCAAAAGCCACGGCGGCCCGGCCGTGCGCCTTGCCTATGCCGAGCGCTGCGCTGACAAAAGCGCGGCCTTAAAGCGCGAAGCCGCCATCAAAAAACTGCCCAAGGCTGAAAAAGAAGCCCTGGCGGCAAAGTGGGCGGCGGACAACCGTATCACCATCCGCATGGCTACCCCGGTGGACGGCGCGGCGGTGGCCGAGCTGTACAACTGGTACGTGCTGCATGGCACCCAGACTTTCCAGTACCGGCTTTCCACGGCCGAGGAGTACGCCGCCAACATTGCGGGTGTGCTGGAAAAAGCCCCGTTTCTGGTGGCCATCACCCCGGACGGCCGCTTGCAGGGGTTTGCCTGCGCCCACCCCTGGCACAGCCGCGAGGCCTATGCCTGGAATGTGGAGGCTACCATTTATTGCGCGCCGGATTGCGTCGGCCAGGGGTTGGGCAAGCGCCTGTACACCGCCTTGCTGGAGCTGCTGCGGATGCAGGGCTACTATAACGCCTTTGCCATTGTGACCGGCGAGAACAAGGCGAGCCACGAATTCCACAAACGGATGGGCTTTACCAAAAGTTTTGTGGAAAAGCACAGCGGCTACAAGTTTGGCCGCTGGCTGGATGTGGTGTACTGGCAGTACCCGCTGCGTACCGGAGATGCCCCGCCGGAGCCGGTACGCTACCGGCTGACGGAGGCCGAGATGGTTTCAATTCTGGAAAAAGTTAATTTGTAACAAAGCAAACCGGCACAGCGCCTTTTCTGTATAACAGAAAGGCGCTGTTTTTTGTGCAGTACAGAAAAGTTATCTTAATCATTAAAAATATTGGCTGATAAAGATTGACAAAACTTAGTGGGGGGGGGTATTATACTTATATCTGGTATTTTATAGGTTTATTGTATAAATGCCAAAAGAAGAAGGAAATAAAGAATCAGAGATGAGGTAACCAAGCATGCACCTGAATGGAATTGCAAAGCGCATTACAGCGCTGGCCCTGGGCGCGGCACTGCTTACAGCCACTGCCCTGCCTGCGTTTGCCGAGGGGACGCAGAAAGTAACGTACACGGCAGGCAACTATACGTTTGAAAAGATCTCCCACCCCACCAAGGGCACTATGTCGGCAGACGGCATCGTGGACTATATCGGGGACGGTGCAGTGAACGTGATTACCGACCCCAGCGACCCGAACTACAACGCGGGCGACCGCGGCCAGAACTACAGCTGGTCCGCTGTTGCTTACGGTGACTGGATGTATGTGGGTACCTGCTACTCGGCTATGGGCAACACGCTGACCCTGATGCAGAATATCCTGGGCGATAAGTTCGATAAGGACGTTATGGAGGCTGCCCTGAAAGCTATGTTCAACGGCACCTTCTATTATGGCCACGAGGACGGCGTGGACGGCGGCGGCATCCTGGTCAAGGTAAACACCAAGACCGGCGAGACCAAGCTGCTGATGTCCAACTCCCTCAACGGCATGGCACCGCTGTTCCGCAACGCGATCGCCTATAACGGCAAGCTGTACTTCTGCGGCAGTGTGCATGTAAACGGCCGAAGCGGCCTGCCCAGCGTGTATGAGATCGACCCCACGGACGACAGCTACAAGGCCGTTTACGTGGGCCTGTCCTCCATGCAGGACTACGGCGCAGCCTACAAAAAGGGCATCTCCACCGGTATCCGCGGCATGTGCGTGTATAACGGAAAGCTCGTGATCAGCAATGTTTTCGCCAATGCCACCACCGGCGAGAGCGGCGCTACCATCCTGGCTTCGTCGAACCCCTCTGAGGGCTTTACCGTGATTGCCAGCCAGCGCGACCTGTTTGACTACCCGGCCTACACCTACCGCGACAGCATCTACGGCGGTTCCGTGTGGGATATGGTCGAGTACAACGGCCACCTGTATGTTTCCATCTGCACCGGCACCGAGGAGAATGCCCCCGATGACAACACGATGCAGTCCTTCGCCATCGTGCGCGGCGACGAAAAAGCCGACGGCACCTTTACCTGGACCCCGCTGATCGGCGATCAGGAGAAGGACGGCGCCCGCTACACCTTCGGCATCGACCCGGAGCGTACCCGTTCCGGCGCAGCCAACCTGATCGTTTACAAAGACCACCTCTATATCGGCGAGTACAACGACGAGCAGATCGCCATGGAGCGCATCCTTTTCAACAAGACCGGCGAGGGCAGCGATGGCTCCCTGGGCGGCGTGGATTGCAGCTTCGTCAACGCCAACCTGGAACAGTCGGTAAACCTGTACCGCATGGACAAGGACGAAAACATTGAGCTGCTGGTCGGTGATGCCACCACCATGTTCCCCAACGGCGGTATTTCCGGCATTGGTTCCGGTTTCGGCCATAACGAGAACCAGTATATCTGGCGTATGGAAGTGTACGATGGCAAGCTGTACATCGGCACCTTTGATACCAGCAGCCTGCTGGAGCCCATCGGCCAGTTCTCCAACGGCGATATTATCGGCATGACGCCCGAGCAGTGGGCGACCCAGCTGCAGTACATCAAGGAGCTGCTGGAACTGCTGTACGAAAAGAACAAAACCAACCCGGTGGCTACCTATGAAATGCAGGCTACGCCGGAGACCGCCACCCCGGAAACGGCTATGTATATGGATGACATGGCAGTGGAAGTTGAAGATTCCTTCGCCAGTGAGGCAGCTGCCCTGACTGACATGATGGAGATAGCCCCCGATGTGTTGGGCAATGATACGGAGGCGGCAGTACTGTCCCCGGAAAATTCTGTGGAGGATCGTATTACCAGTCTGCAGGATTTCTCTGACTACTACGAGACCATGCTGGACCAGTATGAACAGCTGGCCGCTGAGTATGATCTGGGTGATGACCTGAAAGATGCTTTTGAAAAGCTGCTGAACCAGGAGACCTGGGACAAGATCAAGAGCGTTCTGGTCTGCCTGAACTACATGCGCACCGCAAGCCGCGGCTTTGACATGTATGTTACTTCTGACGGTGTGAACTTTGAAACGCTGACCACCAGCGGCTTTGGTGACCCGTACAACCACGGCCTGCGCGTGTTTGCTGTTACCAACCAGGGCCTGTGCCTCGGCACGGCAAACCCGTTCTATGGCACGCAGCTGTGGATCCAGCGCAAAACCGAGACCAAGCCGCAGCCGACGGCCCCTGCCGCTACTCAGAAGCCCACTACCGTGACCGCTACCGCGGCCGAGACCACCGCACCCGTGGCTAAGACCACCGGTGTTATCCCGCAGACTTCGGATGATATGCCTATCGTCCCGCTGGCGGTTGCCTGCCTGGGTGCTTTGGGTGCCTTTGGCGTGGCCTTTGCCCTGAAAAAGCGTAACCACCAGTAACCCGAACCGCAATTTCCCATAAAGCTGAATCAGCTTTTTCTGCATGCTGACGTCCCCGTCGTTGCCCCAAGCAGCCGACGGGGACGTCTTTTTTTGCCAATTAACTAAAATGGCCGCTTAAATATTAGCTGAATTCGGGTTGATTTGCCCGAGACCGGGGGAGTATAATACAGGTACATGCAAACCGTAGGGTATCCACCCCTACCATTTTGCCTGGACGCTGGCTCCCGGCGAAAGCTTCACCGCGCCGGAAGCCGCCTTTATAGCAGCGCCGGCTTTGTGCTGCACACCCTGGGCTTGCCCCTGTGGAGGGGACTACGGCGAGGTGCCTGCAAAAGACCTTCTATTTAAAAAAGGAGCAACCTGTTTATGGCAATCATCAAACTGACCCCCAGCTGCAAAGACTACCTGTGGGGCGGTAGCCGTCTGCGCACCGATTTTGGCGTGCAGAGCGATCTGGACCCGCTGGCCGAAGCCTGGGTGCTCTCCTGCCACCCGGACGGCCCCAGCTACCTGCCCGACGGTACCACCCTGGCTGATTATGCGGCCGCTCACCCGGAAGCCCTGGGCACCGATTGCGCAAAATTTGAACAGTTCCCGGTTTTGATAAAATTTATCGATGCAAGGAACGATTTGTCCATCCAGGTACACCCCTTCAATGAGTACGCACTGAAAAATGAGCACCAGTACGGCAAGACTGAGATGTGGTACGTGCTGGATTGTGAGCCGAACGCCTTTCTGTACTATGGCTTTGACCATGAGATCAGCAAAAAGGAATTTGCCGAGCGCATCAAAAACAACACCCTGACGGAGGTTTTGAACGCCGTGCCTGTGCACAAGGGGGATTGCTTTTTTATCCCGTCGGGCACGCTGCATGCCATCGGCAAGGGCATCGTGGTGGCCGAGGTACAGCAGAACTCCAACGTGACCTACCGCGTTTACGACTACGGCCGCGTCGGTGCCGACGGCAAGCCCCGAGCCCTGCATGTGGAAAAGGCGCTGGATGTGACCCTGTGCACCCCGCCGGTAAAGCATGATTTTGGCGAACATCTGGCCCAGTGTGAGTATTTCACTGTGGATGCCAGAAACGGCGCCTTTGAGGGTGTGGCGGACGAGAAAAGCTTTGTTTCGCTGCTCATCACCGATGGCGAAGGCACCCTGACCAGCGGCGGCGAGACCGTGGCTGTGAAGAAGGGCGAGAGCTACTTCCTGCCCGCCGCCAGCGGCCCCTACGCCGTGACCGGCACCTGCCAGACGCTGGTGACGACCGTATAACGGAATAGATTTAAGAGATTTAGGGACAGCCCGTACTGCAGAAAACAGTGCGGGCTGTCTTTTTGCTTTGTGATGCAAAAAGGTGAACCGAAATAAGGATACTGCCGAAAAACGGCGAATTTTTGATTGACATTTTTTGACGGGGGGGGGTAAAATTATCTCAAATTGCGGAGTACATCGATAAATTATGGATGTGCGGATTAACTGACCGCAAAGAAGGAGGAAACCATGAAAAAACGTATTGCAAGTCTGCTTCTTGCGCTGCCGCTCTGCCTGACCCTGCTGCCGACCACGGCACTGGCAGAAGACGAAGCAGCGAGTGACCGAACCGTCATTGCTACAGTGGAGGATTTGCAGCAGTTTGCCCGTGCGGTGGATGCAGGCGATTATGACGGCAAAACGGATGCTGTGGTGGAACTGGCAGCTGACCTGGATTTGACGGGAATCGAATGGACGCCGATTGGATCAACGGTGAATGCGGACGGTGAAGTAGAGCACTGCTTCAGCGGCAAATTCTACGGCAATGGCCACACCGTAAGCAACCTGGATCTTTCGGATGTGTATGGGGCAACGGTTCTCTGCGGTTTTTTTGGCGATATTGAAAATGCTGAGATTTCCAGCCTGACTGTGCAGGGAACGATCAACGTTAATTCCGAGCGGGAGTATACGTATTACGGTGCGATTGCCGGTTTTGCTGGCGGCTGCACAATTTTTGACTGCACGGCAGATGTGTCGTTTACCAATAACGAAAATCTTGTGTACGGTATGATAGGACTGTGTGGCCAGGCAAGCGATACGGTGATTGATTACTGTCGGAATACAGGTGATCTGCTGCTCACGGGGGACGCGGGCAGCCTGTATGCAGGTGGTATTGTTGGCTTTGCAGATGGTGACAGCGAGATTCGCTATTGCGTAAATACGGGTGAACTGTCGCTGGCGGCCAGTCATGGCGGCGGAATTGCTGGTCAGCTGGCGGGTAATGCAAAGGTCATCAACTGCTATGCAACAGGAAAACTGACGCCCTACGGCAAGGGAACGGAGGATCTTGGCGGTATTGTAGGTACGGCAGGCGGCAGCGCTGGCAGTGCAGCAATCCAGCATTGCTACTTTGCCGGTGAAATGGATATGAGCCAGTATACGGCCAGCGCCCCGTATGGTCGCTTGGGTGCAATTGCTGGTTCGGCGAAAGAGACAACGGCTTTTGAGAACAACTACTATGCAGAAAGCAACGAGGTTACTGCCTGTGGTAAGGGCGTAGAAGCCGGTAAAGCCAGAACCTATGAAGCTATGTGCAGCGAGGATTTTTATAACGAACTTACAGCAGGCGGTGGCCAGTATCAGTATAATACGCCGAGTACGCCTGTGCTGCCTGCGCCGAAATACATGGTCACCTTTGTTGTGGCACCTGCTGATATGACGAATGTTGTTATCACGGTGAACGGAGAACCTGTAGAGGAAAACGCAGAACTGGAAGCCGGTATATACACCGTTACCGTTGCGGCGGATAACTGTGAAACTGTCAATAAAGAAATTACGATTACTGCGGATAGGGCAACCCACACCCAGCAGTTGGAACTGCGCTATCTGGATGCGGATTATAGCAAAGTAGAGGCAGCCATTGCTAAGGCCGAAGCGCTGAACAAGAATGAGTACAAAGATTTTACCAAAGTGGAAGAAGCTGTAAACGCAGTGGTGCGCGGCAAGAATATCACCGAGCAGACGGAAGTGGAAGCAATGGCAAAAGCTATCGAGGATGCCATCGCGGCGCTGGAATATAAGGATGCGGACTATAGTAAGGTAGATGCAGCCATTGCTAAGGCCGAAGCGCTGAACAAGAATGAGTACAAAGATTTTACCAAAGTGGAAGAAGCTGTAAACGCAGTGGTGCGCGGCAAGAATATCACCGAGCAGACGGAAGTGGAAGCAATGGCAAAAGCTATCGAGGATGCCATCGCGGCGCTGGAATATAAGGATGCGGACTATAGTAAGGTAGATGCAGCCATTGCTAAGGCCGAAGCGCTGAACAAGAATGAGTACAAAGATTTTACCAAAGTGGAAGAAGCTGTAAACGCAGTGGTGCGCGGCAAGAATATCACCGAGCAGACGGAAGTGGAAGCAATGGCAAAAGCTATCGAGGATGCCATCGCGGCGCTGGAGAGAAAACCTGCCAAGTCCACCCCGACAGCAACGGCCAAACCTGTAACTGTGTCTGCACAGGCGGAAGCTGTGAAGGAAACTGCGGCGGTAAGTTCTGTCATCCCGCAAACGGGAGATAATTGGAACAAAGAGCTGCATATCAGCCTGTTTGTCCTCAGCGGTTTTGCGCTGGCAGGCACAGCGGTTCTTAAAAACAGAAAACCGCATAAGTAAAAGAATAGCTAAAGACGGACAGCCCGTACTGCAGAAAACAGTGCGGGCTGTCTTTTTTTGTGTGAACCTGCGTGCGACGTTTTTTCCCCGTTGGCGGAGGTATACTCAGCCTTGAAATCAGCGGACGGCTTGTCCCACAGGCCGCCCGGATCAAACGGGGGAGGAACCGCCATGAACAAACGTCTGTTGGCAGGGCTTATGGCCTTTTGCCTTGCGGCTGGGGCCGCCAATGCCGCTTTTGCTGAGGACCCGCCATTATCGGGACCGCTACATACCGAGATCGCCACCAGCGAGACCGCCGCCCCGGCAGAGCCGACACCTGTGCCGCCCGGCCCGGCCGAGGAGGACCCGGCAGGGGAGAACGCGACCGGGGACGAGCTGTACACACCCACGCCAAGCACGACACCGGCAACCACCGCCACGCCTGAAAGCGCCGACCCGCCGGATGACGAGGATGAACCGGCAGTGCAGGCGGTGACGCTGCGCAGTGTGAAGATACAGGATAACATCAAATCTACGGGCGAGCTGGTAGCGGTCGTCAACGGACAAAGTGACCCGGTGGACGGCGTGACCTACACCTGGTATCGCAGCAAGACCGGCGCGGATGGCAGCTGGCAGCAGGTCACGGGCCAGGCCGTCAATGGTTCAGACAAGAACCTGACCGCCGAACACCCCCACGCGCTGAACGCCGCGCTGGATACGCTGCTGGCCCGCCAAAGCGACCCCAGCGCCGCCGACACCGACCGCTACCATTATAAGGTGGATGTCGCCTCCGGCAGCAGTACCCTGCAGGCCGAGGCTCAGGTAAACTATTATGTGCAGCTGCAAAACGGCAGCTTTGAGTACCCGGTGGTCAGCGACGGTAATTTTGCAAGTGACCGTTTTTGTTACCCGAACGACCATCAGCGCGCCCACTTTTTGCAGACGCGGGATGCGGAAACGACCAGCAGCATTTACTGGTATACAACTACCGAGTGCAATCGCTGGGGCGATGGTGTCAAGGGAAAATTTATCGAGATTGCCGACGCGACCACGACCGTTTATACGGACACTGTTATTACAGGATGGGACCGCAAGGGTAATGCGATAAAAGAAACTTACACAGACCCCAACGACGTGACTCAGGCCTACGCCATCGGCAAGGCCTACGATGGCGGCCAGTTTGCCGAACTGAACTGCCAGGCTTACGGCGCCCTGTACCAGGACGTGCTGACCGTGCCCGGCGCAACCTTAAACTGGAGTCTGGCCCACGCGGGTCGCGACGGCACTGACACGATGGCCCTGCTGATCGCTCCGATGGATGTGGCCCAGGACATCACCGACGCGCTGAAAAATAAGACCACCCGCGCCGCCATCCAGGAAGCTCTGAACGGCAGCATCACGGTGAACGGCGTGAATGTGCCCATCCGCAACTACATTGTGGACGGCAATATCTCGGATGGCTGCACCGCATGGGGCGTACACAACGGTACCTACACGGTCCCGGCGGGGCAGTACGTCAGCCGGTTCTTCTTTGTGGCGGTGGCCAGCGCCAGCGGCGACAGCGAGGAGGGCCTCAAGCGCGGCAACCTCATCGACCGCGTCTGGTTCAGCACCGACCCTGTGCCCCCGGCTGTGGGCAGCGGCATCCTGCGCGTTACCAAAACGCTGCTGAAAACCGACGGTACTGCCCTGACCGATGCCGAGCTGATACAGGCTAAAGAAAATCTGCACTTTACCGTGGTCAACTCGGACCGCCAGATCGTGGGGGACTTCAGCGGCAGCACGATGCAAGCGGATAGCATCAACCCCAACGTGCTGCAATACACGCTGGAGCTGCCCCTGACGGACAGCAGCGGCAACACCTACAACTACGCTGTGACCGAGACCGCCCGTGGTGAACCCACAGGTTACGATTGCACGCTGGTACGCACCGTAAAAGACGGCGGCGTGTGGACAGACGTGACTGATACACCGATACACAGCGGCATTGCACTGACCGCCCAGGCGGCAACAAATATCCGGTTTGAAAACACCTACGCCCGCGCCACCGGCAGCCTGACCATCACCAAGCAATTGCCCGACGATGCCGACGATGCCCTGCAAGCCGACTTCGCCGAAACAGTCAACACCTTTACGATCGCATCCGTTGCCGCAGGCAGCTACACGCCGCAGTATAGCGCGGGCGCCCGCCCGGCGGATGCCCCGGCTGCCGTCAGCCCGGACGCGAGCGGCCGCCTGACGCTCTCCATCAAAGGCGCAGGCAGCGTGACCCTGCCGGGCCTGGCCCCCGCCGGCTACACCGTGACCGAATCCGCCGCGCCGAACCTGACCAACTACTACCTGACCACTCCCACCGCCGACCGAACCCAATCGCTGGATGTCACAGCAGGTGGCACGGCCGAGGCGCACTTTACCAACACCTACGAACCCTACCTGTCCGTCACAATCACCAAAAAAGTGGTGGGCGATATGGGCGATACTACGAAAAACTTCTCCTTCACCGCCACGCTGGACACCACCCAGATCCGCCAGGGCAGCGCCTACACCACGGCGGGTGACGGCGCGGCGCTGACCGACACCGGCTTCACCCTGCGCAGCGGCGGCAGCGTCACCCTCACCCACCTGCGCGCGGACCAGACCCTCACCCTGACTGAGACCGACCCCGGCGACCACACGGTCAGCTGGCAGCTCAACGGCGACGACGGCCCCACCGGCGCAACCTGCACGATACAAGTGCCCCGGACCCAGCCCGCCGAGATCACCTGCATCAATACCCGCAACGTGGGCATTCCCACCGGCCTGCACACCGGCGCGGCGCCCTACCTGGCACTGGTCGGCCTGTGCTGGCTGGGCTGGCGGCTGCTGCGCTGCAGGGAGGTGTGACCCATGCCGCGGGAAGACCTTCTGACCACTGATAAAGAAAAAGCACGTGCCAAAGCGGAAATTCGACGCTTCCTTACCCGCCTGGCGGTGTTCGCCGCGCTGTGCGGGGTGCTGTTCGGGGTCGTGTTCGGGCTGGCGGTGGTGCCGGGCAGTACCATGGTACCCCGCCTGTGCGGCGGCGACCTCGTCCTGTTCAGCCGGTTCGAGCGTGGCACCGCGGCCGGGCAGGTCGTGCTCTACCGGCAGGACGGCACGCTCCGCCTTGGGCGCATCGCGGCGCGTGGCGGCGATACCGTCACTGTGACCGACACCGGCGCGCTCATCATCAACGGCAGTACGGTGGCTGAGCCGGACATCACCACCCCCACCCAGCCGGTCGAGGGCGGCCCGGACTACCCCGTCACCCTCGCGGAGGGCGAGCTTTTCCTGCTGTGCGATGCCCGCACCACGGGGGCGGACAGCCGCCTCTACGGCCCCATCCCGCAGCGGCAGGTGCTGGGCACGGCCCTGGCCGCCCTGCGCCGCAGCGGGCTGTAAACCCTGCTGCAACCCCAAAGAAAGCAACATAAATCCATATTGGAAGAGAGGAACCACCTATGAAGACCACCTACATTTCCCGCGCCAAATTCGGCAAATTTACCGCTGCCATCGCTGCGGCTGCCCTGCTGGCGGGTACCGCAGCGCCCGGCGTGCTGGCCGCGGATTACACCGCCCAACTGACCAAAACCATCGACATGACCGCCGCCCCCGGCGCAGGCGTGCCCCACGGCAGCATCACCTTCACGGTCGGCACGGTCGCGAATCTGCCCTCCTGGGCGGCCGGCACTGCCGTCAAAGGCACGGCCGCACAGATCAAATCCACCGAGCTCACCGCCGCCTTTACGGGCGGCACGGTCAACACCGTCACAGTCCCTTTCACCTTTGACAGCGACGACTTCACCGCCCCGGGCGACTACATCTTCTCCCTCACGGAGACAGCTGCCGGCATCACCGGCCTGACGCAGGACACCGCCGCCCGCTACATCGTGGTGCGGGTGGTCAACACCGACCCCGCTGCGCCGGACGGCAGCCTGGAGATCAGCGAGGTCAACATCGTCAACGCGGACGGCACGGCCAAGGCGGGCGAGATCACCAACACCTACGCCGCCTACGGCCTCTCGGTGGTCAAGCACCTCAGCGGCAACTTTGCCAATGCCGGCGACGAGTTCGCCTTTACCATCGCGCTGGACGACCCGGACGAAACGCCCCACGCCAGCTCGGTCACGGTAAAAACCGGCGGTGAATCGGCAGATTTCTCCACCATCACCGGCGACACCGTCACCTTCAACGCAGACGGCACCGCTGAAGTCAAAGCCGACATCACCGGCGGCGAGAAGATCGAGGTCACCGGCCTGCCTGCTAACACGGGCTACACCATCACGGAATCCGGCGATACAGCGTCAAGTTACACCACCACCTGGGACGGCATCACCAAAACCGGCAACGACGACAAAACCTCGGACGCCCAGACGATGGCCGCTGCGGACAAGACCATCACGGTCACCAACAGCCGCACCGCACCCACGCCCACGGGCCTGCTGCTGGACGCTGCGCCCTACGGCGCCATGCTGCTGGCGGCGGGCACGGGCAGCGTGTTGCTGCTGCGTAAACGTCATAACAGCGACGAATAATGCTGCTGGCAGCAAAACTGGCGCGGTGGGGTGACCGGCTGCTTACGCTGGCGGCGGCGCTGCTGCTGGGGGCGCTGGCGCTGTTTGGGGCGTGGTCGCTGTGGGACATCGCCGCCACACGCCGCGCGGCCCTGCCGGAGCAGACGCTGCGGTTCAAGCCGCTGGCCGCCGCGCCCGCGGACAGCCCCGGCTTTGCCGAGCTGCGCGCCCTCAACCCGGACGTCTGCGGCTGGCTCACGCTGGACGGCACCCGCATCGACTTTCCCGTCGTGCAGGGGGCGGACAACATGGTCTACGTCAACACCGACGTGTACGGAGATTTTTCGCTTTCTGGCGCGATATTTTTGGACTCGCGCTGCCCGGCGGACTTCACCGCGCCCTACAGCATCGTCTACGGCCACCATATCGAGGACGGCGGCATGTTCGGTGACATCGTGCAGTTCACCCAAAACGATTACTTCGCCGCACACACCACGGGCACACTGATAACGGACGATACATCGTATAATATCTCGCTGTTCGCCTGCGTGCAGGCCGACGCCTACGACCCCGTGCTCTACGACCCCGCCCAAAGCCCGGACGCACTGCTGGCCTACATCAAGGCGCACGCGGTGCAGTACCGCACGCCGGGCAGCGGGCCGGTGGTGGCCTTTTCCACCTGCACCGAGGCCGCCACCAACGGCCGGGTGCTGCTGTTCGGCCAGCTGCTGCCCCAAACGTAAAAGGAGGAAATAAGGATGAATAACACCCAAAAACGCACGCTGCGACGCATAATAATAGAGGCTGCACTGCTGCTTTTGCTGCTGCCGCTGCAAGCCCGCGCGGCGGAGTACAAATGCACAGCCGAGCTGCCCGTCGAGGTCCGCACTTCGGGCGCGGCCACGGCCGAGCGGTTCACCATTACTCTTACGCCCGAGGACGGTGCCCCCGCCCCCGCGGCGGACACGGTGCAGGTCAAAGGCAGCGGCACGGCCGGCTTTACGGGGCTGACCTACACCGCCCCCGGCGACTACCGCTACACGGTGCGCCAGTGCGCGGGTGGCACGGCGCACATGACCTACGATGCCACGGTATACACGGTGACGGTGCGGGTGACCAACCGGCCGAACGGCGGCCTGGGGGCCGAGATCTGGGCCACGGGCGGCAGCAGCGAAAAGACCGGCCTGCTGCTGTTCCAGAACCGGTACGACCCGCCCGCCGCGCCGACGCCCACGCCTGCCCCGGCAAAAACTACCCCGGTCCCCGCGCACCCCGCGCCCAAGTCCGCCCTGCCCAAGTCCGCCCTGCCCCAAACCGCCGACCCCATGCCGGTGACCCTGCTGGCCGCGCTGGCCGTGCTCTCTGCCGGTGGGCTAACGGGTCTATATTATAATAAGTACGGGAGAAAGGAGAGAAAATAATAATTTAGGCAAAAGGCTCCCCTTCGAGGGGAGCCTTATCCCCGCCCCCGGCCCTCGACCGGGGGTCTTTTTGTGTATCCCACTAAAATTTTACTAAACCCTACAAATTGTGGTGCGATGCGCTAAGCTCTACTATTACCACAAGTCATTCACAAATTGCCGCAAAGTTGGCGGAATAATTGTGCATTTTTACGGCGAACAAAATGTGCGCAACTCTTGAAAAAATTTTTAATTTGGTGTACTATTATAGAAACTATCGTAGCAAAATGTTCGCTGGGATAGATTTTACTAGTGGAGATACGGAAGTTTTGAGTAAAAAAGCATTTAGATTTAACAAAACATTACTTGGCGTACTAATTTTGGCGGCGGCCCTGTTGTTGGCTGGCTGCGGCGGTTCTGATACTTCGGTTCGCGCAAAGGCGGACGAAACTGTAGAAACAGCCTTATTTGATTTTACTTGTGACAAGCCCCGCGTGCTGGATGGGTACAGTACGATTACCACCCCCGAGGGCGAGAAGCTGGTTATTTTTATGCTGACCGTAACGAATACCAGCGATGAAACTTACGACATTTTCAAGGATGATTTTCAAATCCAATGGGGCAAGGATGACTTCGGCGTGGCATTGGAAGCCGTGGACGATGTCATGATGCCCGATGCGACAACTTTGAAACCCGGCGAAAGCTATTCCGGCTGGATGCTGGTGAATTTGCCGCAGGATACCAACGAATTCGTTGTTGCTTACCAGGAAATGCTGGAAGATGGCAGCGACGGCGATGCTTACTTTGTGGACCTTAGTTTATGAAACAACGCACCAAAGCACTTTTAGCGGCGGTCATCTCCGGCGCGGCCTTTGCAGGGCTGGTCGGCGGGCTGATCTTCTGGCTCCCCTCGTATAAAGAGAAAAAAGAGATGGAAGCCATTAAACCCCAAGAATCCCAAAACACCGTCGCGCCCCCTACGGGCGAACCCGAAGCGACCCCTGACCCGGCCGCCGAGGAAGCCGCCCAGCGGGCCAAATACGCCGACCTCATCGCCCGCAACCCCGAGTTCGCAGGCTGGATCGAGATCCCCGGCGTGGACATTGACCTGCCCATCCTGCAAACCACCGATAACTACTTTTACTTATATCACGACCTGGACCGCGCCGATGATAAGCGCGGCATGCCCTTTGCGGATTATGAGTGCGACATGAAAAACGGCCGCCACCTTATCATCTACGGGCATAACATGGGCGTTAATAATACCGACCGCTTCTCCAACCTGCAAAAGTACCGCGATGCCGATTACTACACCGCGCACCCCTACTTGCAGCTGGACACGCTGTACAAAAGCGAGATTTACAAAATCGTAGCGGTCTACGCCGTCACCTCCCGTGAGAGTGACGGTGATGTCTTCCACTTCAACCAGTATATCGACCTGGACGATGCCGCCGAGCAGACGTTTTTGGATGAAGTGGCCAAGCGCGCGTTTTACACCACCGGCGATTACGCCTACCCCACCGAGCGGCTGTTGACCCTGAGCACCTGCACCTACCAGATGGACGATGCCCGCATGGTCATCCTGGCCCGCCCCCTGCGGGACGGCGAGACCACCGAGGCCGACACGGTGCACATTAACAGTGACCCGCTCCTGCCCGCCCGCTGGCCTGCGGGTAAATGATTTTCGCAATAACCGAAAAGCCCTAGGGCTTTTGTTATTCCTTGTTTGCACAAGGAATAATGGGTTCTATTGGTAAGTTCTCTCCCTCAGTCAGCTTCGCTGACAGCTCCCTCTCAGAGGGAGCCATTAGGCGCTGCGCGCCAGAAAGGCCCCCTCTGCGAGGGGGCTCCCGCGAAGCGGGTGGGGGAGAGAGCCTAAGACCAGCAACCCTCTTAAAAGGGCCCCTTGTGTAAAGGGAGCCTTTACCCATCCTTGGTTCACCACTCCCATCCCAAGTGGAAGTGTTGGATATATGTCCGTATCTACTGCGCAAGCAGGCGGGTGCGCTTGGGGCATCCACCTGCAAAACGCTTTAGATAAATACTAAAGAATAGGAGAAATTAACATGCAGAAAACGAACTTCAAAACTCGTCTGCTGGCTCTGCTGACTGCCGCTTTCATGCTCGTCATGTGCGTCCCGTTTGCAGCGTTTGCAGAAGTAGACGGATTGAAAAAAATTGTTGTCAGCTTCTACACTGATGGCGGTGTTGAAGCGGCTTATGGGTATTCCCTGGAGCCCAACCAAGACAACATGATTCCGAACGCATTTAAGACGGAATCTGGTCTGGATGACAGCAAGCTCGACCACTGGACTTATGAAAATGGCAAGGCTGACTTTGCGCCGTCTGCTATCGTTACCTATGCAGATCTGGCTAAGCTGGTTACTGCTACGGATTCGGAGGGCGTAGGTTACATTAATCTGGCTCCCGTCTTCAAAACTGAGAAGCCTGCTACCCTGCAGAAGATCATTGTTTCTTTCAATGATGCTGCTGGTAAGGAAATGGCTGCTGGCTACACCCTGACTGCTGGCGATGTCAACAGCATTGCAGGCGATGTCTACGCTACCGTTTGCCCCGAAGGTAAGGAGCTGGACTATTGGACCTATGCTGGCAAGACCTTTGCTAAGGGTTCTGATGTGAGCTTCGAGAAGTTGGCTACTATCATTGGCACCGACTTCACTTCCGAGGGCGAGGCTTATGTTAACTTTGTCCCTGAGTTCAAGGACAAGGCTGTAGAGCCCACCCCCGTCACTCTGAAGAAGATCGTTGTTAGCTTCAACGATGCAAGCGGCAAGGAAATGGCCGCTGGCTACACCCTGACCGCTGAGAACAACCTGAACAGCATTGCTGGCGATGTCTACGCTGATGCTTGCCCCGCAGGCAAAGAGCTGGATTACTGGACTTTCTCTGGTAAGAAATTCACTAAGGGCGCTGACGTGACCTTCGAACAGCTGGCTGCTATCATCGGCACCAACTACACCGATGAGGGCGTTTCTTACGTCACCTTCGTTCCTGAGTTCAAGGACAAGGCTGTAGAGCCCACCCCCGTCACTCTGAAGAAGATCGTTGTTAGCTTCAACGATGCAAGCGGCAAGGAAATGGCCGCTGGCTACACCCTGACCGCTGAGAACAACCTGAACAGCATTGCTGGCGATGTCTACGCTGATGCTTGCCCCGCAGGCAAAGAGCTGGATTACTGGACTTTCTCTGGTAAGAAATTCACTAAGGGCGCTGACGTGACCTTCGAACAGCTGGCTGCTATCATCGGCACCAACTACACCGATGAGGGCGTTTCTTACGTCAACTTCGTTCCCGAGTTCAAGAATGTTGCTGCTTCCCTGACCAAGATCAAGATGATCTTCACCAAGGCTGACGGCGCTACCTCTGTTTTCGCTACTGGCGAACTGACCGCTGAGTCTGAGTGGTATGTCCTGCCCGACGCTGCTGGCGTCATCAACCTGGCTGACGGCGAGAAGCTGACCGGCTGGACCCTGTTCCAGAACGGTGCTAAGTATGCCGCTGGCGAGAAGGTCACCTTCGAGTCCCTGAAGGAACTGGCTGGCAAGAACGTCGATAACGACGGTGTTGCTTACCTGAACTTCTACGCCGACCTGAAGACCGACGTTGAGCTGAAGAACATCACCATCAAGTATGTCGAGGATAAGGACGGCGCCCAGGAAGATGTTGCTGCTCCGCAGAACAACTTCACCGCTAAGGACGAGTTCACCATCCTGACCGACAGCCTGTACGATGGCAAGGTTCCCGCTGGCAAAAAGCTGATTGGCTGGCAGTACAAGAACGGTGGCAACACCACCAACTTTGTTAAGGGCGAGCATGTCAAGTTCGACACCCTGAAGGCTCTGCTGAACGGCAACTGGGATAACGAAGGCAATGCCTGGGTTACCCTGACCCCCGTCTTCCAGGATGTTAAGAGCAACAACAGCTCTTCCTCCAGCTCTTCCTCTTCCAGCAACAAGACCACCACTGCCTCCAGCAAGGCTGAGCAGAAGGTCGTCAAGGCTGCCGCTGCCCCGGCTAACACCACCAAGGTTCTGCCCAAGACCGGTGCTTCTAATGTTGCTCCGCTGCTCGGCGGCAGCCTGGCAGTTGTTGCCCTGCTGATGGGCTACGGCGTTTACAGCCTCGTTCTGCGCAAGAAGGACTAAGATAAACCTTTGTTCCCCCGCGCCCTTTGGGCGTAACGGATATTGGTTTATCTAAAACTGTGTGGTTTCCCCATAGGGTAGCGGTACCCAATGCTGCCGCTCCTGGGTGGGCGCGCTAGCATCCACCAAACCCGATGCGATTCAACACAAAAACACCCCCGCACGGATTCATACCGTGCGGGGGTGTTGTCGTTATAAAGGCTCCCCTAGAGGGGAGCTCCCGCGCAGCGGGTGAGGGGTGGCTACTTTAGCACCGTGCAGCATGTGGGCCACCCCTCAGTCACCTTCGGTGACAGCTCCCCTCAAGGGGAGCCATTTGCATCATCCAAAATTCAGCCCCAAACTTGCCCTAATATCCCGGCTGGTGTGGCCCAGGCGGAGGAGATAACGGCCGGGGGCGGCGTACCAGGCATGGCGGGCGGGGTTATAGTGGGCCAGATCCCGCGCCGTCAGCACAAATTCCACGTCCCGCTCCTCGCCGGGGTCCAGCCATACCTTGCTGAAACCCCGCAAAACCTGCGGCACCCGGCCGCCCGCAATGGGGGCGCCGGTCTCGTCACTAATATAAAGCTGCACCACCTCGGCCCCGCGCACGGCGCCGCTGTTTTTCACGGTGACACATACTTTTACCTCGCCGCCCTCGGCCAGCGTGTTAGCGCTTAACCGGGCATTGCGGTACACAAACCCGGTGTAGCTCATGCCGTGGCCAAAGGGCCAGCGCACCGGCATACGGCGGGCATCGTACCAGCGGTAGCCCACGTATACGCCCTCGCGGTAGTCGGCCGTGCGGCCGTCACCGGGGTAGTCCAGGTAGCAGGGCGTGTCCTCCAGCCGCAGGGGCCAGGTCTCGGGCAGGCGGCCGCTGGGGTTGGCATCGCCCCACAGCAGGGCGTCGGTGGCTTCGCCCACGCCCTCGCCCGCCAAATACATACATAGCACCGCCGAAACATCCCCCGCCCACGGGCACTCTACGGGGGTACCGGTATGCAGCACCACTACGGTGTTTTTCTGCACCGCCGCAATGCGGGCGATCAGGTTGTTCTGGCAGTCCGGCAGGCGCAGGGTGCGGCGGTCGGCATCGGGGCTGACGAAACTTTCCGGCAGGCCCGCAAACACTACGGCTACATCGGCGTGCTCCGCCGCCGATACTGCCCGCAGGAATTCGCCCTCGTCCCGCTCGTCCCTGTTGGCGGGAAAGCCCGTCACATACCCCACGCGGCGGCCTTTCAGCAGCGCGGCGTCCAGCGCACCGATGGCCGCAGGGGAGGGCTGACCCTCGCCATAATAGCGCGGGGTCTCGGCAAACGCGCCGATGTACGCCACCCGCTGCCCGGCCCTGAGCGGCAGTGCGCCCAAATTCTGCACCAGCACGCCGCACTGTGCGGCCAGCTGCACCGCCAGCGCGTGGGTGGGTGCGGTAGACGGTGTATCGTTGGTTTTGGCGGCTGGCTGCGGCAAAAGCGCGGCGGCGGCCTCGGCCAGGGGTACGCCGTTCAGCGTGCCGCTGCCGTACCGCACCCCCTGCGGCCCGGCCTGCAGGGCCGTTGCGGCGGGCGGCAGGTAGATCTCCTGCAGTGTGCGCTCATCTACGCGGCGGTCCGGGGCGTCGGTGACCTGGCTGCAGCACAGCAGCGGCCCCACTACGGCATTTTGTGCGCCGCCCACAACCGCTGCCGCCAGCACGGCGGTCAGGTGCGGGTCCTCACTGAACATGGCAAAATTGCGGCCGCACAGCGGGCTGCGCTTGATGTTGGGGTCGACCTCCGCCTGCCCCTGCGCCGCGCCCACGCTGCGCGCCAGGGCAGGGTCAAAGCTGGCCGCCACGGCACACGCCGCCGGCAGCACCACACCCGCGTTTTGCTGAACGGACATAGAAATAACGCTCCTTTTTTTGGAATATTGTTCATTATAGCACACAAAACATGGTAAAATAAAGGGAAAAAGCCGAATTGTAACAAGTCGTACACAACTGCCCGCTACACTGGGGGTGGAAAGGGGATAAACATGACAAAAGTGCTGATCGCTGAGGACGAGCGGCCCATCGCCCGCCTGCTGGAAATGAACCTGACCCGCGCCGGGTATGTATGCACCCTGGCGCCCGACGGCCTGACTGCCGCCGATCTGATCGAGAAAAACGACTACGACCTGGCCCTGCTGGACATCATGCTGCCCGGCCTGGACGGCTACGCCCTGCTGGATTACCTGCGCCCCCAGGGTGTGCCCGTGATATTTTTGACCGCCAAGGCCGCCGTGAAGGACCGCGTGCTGGGCCTGCGGCTGGGTGCGGATGATTACATTGTAAAACCCTTTGCCATGGACGAGCTGATGGCCCGCATGGAGATGGTGCTGCGCCGCGCCGGCAAGGGCGGCCACCAGCTGCAGGCCTTTGATGTGACGCTGGACAGCGCCGCCCATATGGTTTTGCAGCGCGGCCAGCCCGTGGAGCTGACCCCGCGGGAGTTTGCCCTGCTGGAGCAGCTGATGCGCAACCGCGGGGCGGCCATTTACCGCGATACCCTGATGGAGCGCGCCTGGGGCGGCGACGCCGAGACCACCCGCGCGGTGGATACCTATATTACCAGATTGCGCAAAAAGCTGAACTGGGGCGATAAGATCGAGACCGTTTACCAGATCGGCTACCGGTTAAAGCAAGAATGAGGCCCGACGACCGCCCCACTGCGGGGCCGGGAGGTACATGATGAAATTTGCCCACAAGATGATCTGCCTGCTGGTGCTGGTGCTTAGTGCGTCCTTTGGGCTGGGCGGGTGCTGGCTGCTGTACAGCGATTTTGCCGTGCAGCGCCGTACCGTTCTGACCGCTGACGCCGCCCGGCACAGCCAGATCTGCACCGACGTGCAGACCGACCTGCTGGACCGCCAGCGCCGCGGGCTGGAGATGAACGGCGCCGTGGCGGCCGCGCGGCTGGCCCTGCACCAGCAGCCTGCCGCCCTGTGGCAGGGGGAGGAGCTTGTCAGCAGCAACATCCCGGTAGACGTAAACGCCCCGCTGGCGGACGGCACCATGACGACGGTGCGGTCCGGCGGGGGTACCTACGCCCTGTTTGCCAGCGAGCTGCAGGGCGGCTACCGCATTGTGACGGCCTACGACCTGACCGCGCTGTATACATCCCGCACCGCGGCGGTGCGGCGCTTTTTGGGGCTGGAGGCTGTGGTGCTGGCGGCGGCTGCCCTGGTCACAGCACTGCTGGCCCGCCAGATGACCCGCCCGCTGCAAATTTTGCGGGCCGCCAGCGCGGAGATCGCAGGCGGCGACTACGACCGCCGCACTGCCCTGCATACCGGCGACGAGCTGGAAAACGTCAGCCAGAGCTTTGACAAAATGGCCGATGCTGTGCAGGAAAAGATCGCGGATCTGCAGGTGGATGTCCAGCGGCGGGAGGACTTTATGGGCGCGTTCGCCCACGAGCTGAAGACGCCGATGACCTCGATCATCGGCTACGCCGATATGCTGCGCACCTTGCAGATCGACCCCGCCGAGCAGCACGAGGCCGCTGGGGCCATCTACCACGAGAGCCGCCGCCTGGAGGCGCTGAGCTACAAGCTGCTGTCGCTGCTTTCGTTGAGCGATGAACGGCTGGAGCTTGCCCCTGTGGACCTGACCGACCTGTGGCCGCGGCTGCGGATGGCCTGCCCCCAGGTGCCGCTGCTGACGCCCCAGGGCGGGGCTGTGGTGCACGGCGATGCGGACTTGCTGCTGGACCTGCTGTGCAACCTGGTGCAAAATGCCGCCAAGGCCAGCCCGGCAGGAATGCCCGTCACGGTGCTGCTGGCCGACGCGGGGGACACCGTGGCGCTGACCGTGCAGGACCACGGCTGCGGCATCCCGGCGGATAAGCTGGCCCGCGTGACCGAGCCGTTTTACATGGTGGATAAATCCCGCGCCCGCAAGCAGGGCGGCAGCGGCATGGGCCTGGCCCTTTGCCAGCGCATTGCCGCCGTGCATGGCGGGACGCTGCAAATCAGCAGCCAGGTGGGCGTGGGCACCGCTGTTACCGTTACCCTGCCCAAGGAGGTGCAGCCATGAAACTGTGGAAGAAACCCCGCCTTGCAGCGGCCCTCTGCGCGGTGGTGGTGCTGGTCTGCGCCGCCGCCCCGGCGGTGTTCCTCTCGGTAGTGGATGCCGCCAGCCTGGGGCACAGCCAGGCCGTGGCCGACCCCTACACGGCACCCACCCCCACGGCGGACGACTACTACCTGCTGCGGCAGCTCAGCGCCCGGCAGCTGACCCAAAGCAAATACACCTTCCAGCCCGGCGATACCGGGCAGGAGCGCAAGCCGTTGATCTACTACAACAATCAGGCCAACGACCTGACCGATATGACAAACGGCTGGGACTATGTGGATACCGTGAACACCGCCCTGCAAAGCCTGGCCGATGCCGGGGCGATCTCTCAGGCGTGGGCCGACTATGCCGCCGATTGGTACAGCACCGAGGAGACCACCCTGACGACCTACGATGAGAGGCAATACAGCCTGACCGTGCCCTATTACAGCGTCGACAGCCTGGGCCTTGTGACCTTTAAGCGGTTTGCTGTGCAAAACGGCGTGCCCACCACCCTGATGGCCCTGAAAATGGACAGCCGCACCGGGCAGGTGTATTCTTTTTGGCTGTCCACCCCGGCGGATTCTGCCGCCGCCCACGACCCGGAGTCTCTGCCCAAGGAAGCCGCCTTGCGCGCCTTTGCCGACCAGGCCGGGCTGACCAGCCTGGGGGATTGGACCTGGCGGGAGGACCTGACCTACCCCCGGGCCATCTACAGCCTGAACGGACAGGCGCTGGTGGCCGCTGCGTCGGGCGCCTACACCGTCAATGATTACTTTACCTACAGCGGCGCTACGTCGGACCGCTGGTATGTCAGCATTGAACTTTCGCTGTGCGCCGAGGCGAACCTGCCGCTGCGCATGCAGGATGACACAACGAACTTGGAAAAGGAGGCAAACCCCGATGCGTAAAATGTGGAGCTTTTTGCTGGCCGCCCTGGCCCTGACCGGCTGTGCCGCCGCCCCGGCGGATGCACTGCCTGCCGCCGAGACCGCCGAGATGACTGCGACGGAGACCGAAGAAACTGCTGCCCAGCCGGTCGGATTTACTGTGGGCAACCTGAGCGAGGTCCCCAACACCTGCGGCGGCTACTGGGGCTGGAACACCGGCGACGCCTATTATGAGATTGCACGGCTGGATGATGAAAATGACCAGGAAAGCATGCACGCCCTGCTGCTGAAGACCGACTACGCCACCGCCCAGCAAACCGTGCTGTGCAATGTGCCCGGCTGCACCCATGACAATGCCGCCTGTCCCGCCTGGCTGGAGGATTGGGCACGCACCGACGTGCTGGTGATGCCAAGCGGCATCTACCTGTCTTACGCGGGGCTGGATGATACTTCCCCCTGGGAGCAGGTGGAAAAAGCGTGCCGGGATGATTTCGAGCAGGGCAATGTGAAAAATTTTGCCGATGAGGAAGCCTACATCGACTACTGCCGCCATAACTATGAGCTGAGCAGCCGCCCCTCCAGCATCGAAAAGCTGAACGACGATCTGACCGCCCGCGAAACGGTGCTGACCTTTGACCCGTCCCTGCTGGGCAGCGGTTACTTTGCTTACTGTGATGAGAATGCGCTGTACGCAAAAGAATATTCTGACGCAAACAACAGCCGCATCCTCCGGCTGGACCTGACCACCGGCGAATGGAGCACCCTCCCACTGAATCTGGGTGAACAGGTGCGGGGCGTGAACGGACACCGCTTTTTGACCTCGCGCCTGCTGACAGATGCCCCGCTGCCGGACTATAACGACCGCGAAGCCTATAATGCCGCCCTGCAGAACGCTCGGAGCGAGCTTGTCTGGCTGGACCCCGCGACCATGCAGCGGGAAAAGATCTGCGAGACGGAACGCCTTGACGGTAGTACGATCTATGTAAAAATATACAACGACCGCGTCTATGTGCAGGATAACCCCCAGGAACGCAGCGAGTACGGCACCAGCTACAGCCTGAGCTACTACAGCAAAGACCACCAGCACACGGTGCTGATCGATACGCTGCCCATGAACCTGTATCTGCCCTCCACAGACAATGGCTTTATGCCGATGTTTGGCAGCGAGGAGCGCGGCTGGATCTGGGCCCAGGATTATACCGGCAATGGCGAGATCAATTATTTAATTGACCTGGATACCGGCGAAATGCACACCATGACCCAGACCCAGTACCGGGACGGCATGTACATGGGCGTAAGCCTGATGGCCCAGACCAACGACGGCCGTTGGATGGTAGGGTATAAACCCCACAGCAATACGCATAACGACCGCTGCGATTACGGCTTCATCGACCCGCAGGAATTTTGGAACGGCGGCGAAAATTATACTCCTGTGCAGATGTGGGATTAAGAAAATAAAGTCTGTCGTTCTGTGGTAAACACACGGGCACCTGCTGCAAACAAAATTTTTAAAAATCCTGCAAAAACCTTGCAAAATTATGCACATGGTGCTACTATAAACTCGGTGAAAGAATTATATAAAGGAGTGTTACCACTATGGCATTTACCAATCCGTATCTCCAGCGCGTCTATGACGACCTGGCTAAGCGTAACCCCGAACAGAAAGAATTCCTGCAGGCTGTTGAGGAAGTCCTCGAGAGCCTGGAGCCCGTTGTGGCTGCCCACC
>ENA-UOOA01001381-UOOA01001381.1-human-gut-metagenome-genome-assembly--contig:-P61old-NODE-1381-length-39581-cov-34.983074_pt1 | contig 39581 bp, 31 predicted proteins | sample MGYA00242467_ERZ724014 | MGnify/ENA metagenome assembly ERZ724014 | reverse complement strand
ACAGACAGAAAGTACAGCAGCAACAGAGCAGGAAACAATCGTAACAGAAGTATCTATGTTAAATTGTTTGCATTTCAGACTCTTGTAAAGGGTCTTCGTCCATAAAAATTAAGAGATAAGCCCTACAAGGATCAAATTGGTTCAAAACCGATTTGAAAACCTTGTAGGGCTTATTTATTTGCAAAAATTTTTGTTCCTTACTTGACAACCGCATATGGACAACCAGAGAAAAGCCTGATTTCATGCGGGTTTGCGCGGCTTGACCTTTTCACCTCAACTTATTTCTGCTTGTCATGGTGCGTTACGGCTAGCGTGTTTTCAGGGGTTAATGGCTTCTGGTTGCGCTCTATGCTAATAGCGAGGCCTTTCAAGTCCTCGCTATTACAACGATGGTCAGCTCATTTGTGGCAGAATGGTATGGCCGAAGCGCGGAGCGGCATCATGAATGAAGGGTGATGTCGCTCGAAATTATACGCAATGAAATAAGCGCGGTTCAGCAGGAATTGCTATTGAAGTTGGAAATAAAATCAATCGCCATGCTAGAATATTCACCAAAACAAGATTCCGAGGCCTGCTGAAAACAGGATCATCAGAATTGGCGATGGAGCTGTTTTTCTGATTATTTTACAAATCAGATGTGTTGCTCCGAGCATGGCAAATACTGCGATAGAGCGCAAATCGGGCGCAAATCCGGCCTGTAAATCTGTGAGGCCAAACAGCGTAGACAGCGCCATGCTGAGCGCGGTCGCAAGGATCATCGCTACAACGCACGGACGAACTCCCGATAAAAAGGCGTTGACGGGTGCATATTTCATCAGATTCTTTAGTGCGGATGCAATTAAGAGAATAATCAAAAATGACGGCAACACCACGCCCAGCGTTGCAACAAATGAACCGAGGATTCCGCCCTGTGTTGAGCCGATAAAGGTTGCCATATTCACGGCAAGGGGTCCCGGTGTGGATTCAGATACGGCAATAAAATTCAGAAACTCGTTCTCTGTCAGCCAGCCGTTGGAAAGCACCGTTTCGCGTACCAGCGAAACCATTCCATAGCCGCCGCCGAAAGACAAGGCACCGATCATCAAAAAGTTCAGAAAGAGACGCAGATATATCATGACGTTTTCCCATCTCCTTTCCGGATTTTTCGCAGAAAGAAAACAACAAGCCCGACCGCGCCGCAGATCAGGATGTAAAACACAGAGGAAAACGAAACTGCTGTGATCGAGCAGCAGAGCATGGAAGCCATGACCAACGTGAGAAGCGTCAAGTTTAGTGTATTTTTGTCAATACTTTTAAGCATTTTCAGCCCTGCGGTAAGGATCAGATAGATCACACATACCTGAATCCCGCGGAATGCGCAGGAAACCCAGCGCAAACTGAGAAACTGATCAAAGAACAGCGAGATACCATAAATTACAAAGAAAGATGGAATGCAGACAGCAAGTGTGGACATGGTTGCACCCGCAAATCCTGCAATTTTGTAACCAATGTAAGTCGCACTGTTGATGGCGACTGGTCCTGGCGTGGATTCGGCTACCGCAACCATGTCCAGAAACTCGCTTTTTTCAAGCCATTTTTTCTTTTCAACGAACTCATTTTCAAGCAGCGCAATCATAGCGTATCCGCCGCCAAAGGTGAACGCACCGATTTTTAAGAATGTGATAAATAAAGAGCAAATTAGTTTCATGCCTGTATATCCTTCCTTCTGCGAATAATACCTACAAGTAAAACACCCAATAGAATCAGGCAGCCAGACAACACCTGCGACACGCGGACACCTGGCATCAGATAGAGACTGTCAGTACGAAGTCCCTCTACAAAGCAGCGTATCACACCATAGCCGATCATGTAAAACGGAAGCAGATGAATGATGGCTTGGCAGAGCGTAAACCCAAGCCCAAGACTTCGGCGGCTGTCGCCAATCGGATGCGTTCATTGGATGGAGACGAGGACAGGCACACAAGAATATGCTCTTTTGGAAGTTCGCTTCCTTTGTTCTGCACATTTTCACAACCCCTCTTAAACGATATTATAGCACCAAGATGTGAAGGCTTCAACTGCGCCCAATCGGATTCGTTGTCCGGAAATGAAATTTGCTCTGAATCATAGATCACGATTTCTACATGGGCATGACTGCTGCGAAACCGGGAAAGCATTTCCTCAAGTTCGTCAGGAGAAATATTTCCGGCCAGATGCACGCACTGCTCAGGCTGCTGTTGTTCGGGCGCTTCCTCGATTCGCTTCTGATTTTCATCCAGAAAGCGATCCAGCCGCTTCATCAAAAACCAGCCGAACAGGAACATTAACGCTGTCCCAGCGATCAAAACGACATCTTCCACATACCCTCACCGTCCGTTCAGATTCGGAAGCACTTTTGCAGCGCTTTGTATTCGCCCAACGCTAAAATCGTTATTTCCCCGGACAGCACCGTATCCGGTGTAATTGATACTTCGGTTTTTCCCGAATGCTTGATGCTAAGAATGTTGATAGACAATATTTGTACTTTTTGTGCTAAAGCTCTGTTTTTGGAGCTTTGCGTTTATTATAAAACTCTAGTGGGGAAACTCCATCCCCGTACCTGTTGACTAGGGCGGAAAACCGCGATACAATAAAAGAAACGACCTTTTTACGGCAGCAGGCCACGAGGAAAACAAACTATGGAAGTAGAACTGCTCAAAAAATACGGCAGTGTGAGCCCCGGCAAAATAGAGAATCTGGACGGCACGACTGAAACTGTCGATTTCCGCTTTTCAACGGCGATCCGCTTTTACCGCAACATGGAGGACGCCGATTTCCCACTGCACTGGCATGCCCCTGGCGAGATCATCTCCCCCATCGAGGGCACCTACACGGTTACGATTGCGGGCAAGACCGTGACGCTGCAGCCCCATGATGTGCTGATTATCGCATCGGGCGAGCTGCACAGCATTCGCGCACCCAAAACGGGGGAGCGATACATCATGAACTACAGCGTATCGTACTTTCATCAGATACAGGACATGGCCGAGTTGTTCAACACGTTCTACCCCTTCCGCCTTGTCACCCGGCAGGAGGACCCCGAACTGGCCGACCAGCTGTTTGCGGTGCTGGCACAGATAGAGGGCGAGTATTTCAGCACGAACGTCTGCCGTGAGAGCGAGATCATGGCCTTGATGCTGCACTTTTTCTCGATCTTCGGGCGGTATGAGCACCGCCAGAACAGCGAGCAGGTGCTGGATTACCCCAAGCAGCAGGACCACATGCGCCGCTTTGCAGAGCTGTGCGCCTACATCAACAACCACTGCACCGAGCGTCTCTCGGTCGAGGATCTGGCCTCCCGCGCGGGGTTTAGTGTCTACCATTTTTCGCGCCTGTTCAAGGAAAACACGGGTATGACCTGCCACAATTACCTGGTGGCGCGCCGCATCATCTATGCCAAAGCACTGCTGGTGGACGATACGATCCCCATCACCGAGATCGCTATGCGGTCGGGCTTCAACTCGATCGCAACCTTCAACCGCCTGTTCAAGACGCAGATAGGCTATACCCCTACCGAGTACCGCCAGATGGCCTCCCACGGATAAAAAAGCGCCGCCGCGTGAAAGTTCCACGCGGCGGCGCACTTTTTAATTATTCGTAAATTTTGCGGCCGTGGGCATCGCCGATGCCCGTTTTGCGGTAGAAGTAGGTGTTGATGACATCGCGCCACTCACAGGCGTGCTCCTTCTGGTGGGCAAAGCGTGCCTCCAGGCGGGCGTACACGGCAGGATCCAGGTAAGGCTTCAGCGTCACAACCTCGTCGTAGAACCGCGCGGCGTCCTCGGCACCCTCGAAGTGGGTGTCGTAGATGTGCTGCAGGATCGTTTTGCCGCTCTTGAGCACATAGTTGTACGGCATGTGGTGGAAGAAGAGCAGCAGCTCTTCGGGGCAGGTCTCCACATTGGCGTACATTTCGGCCAGTTCGGGGGCGTACTGGTGGCAGTAATCGCTGCCCGTGGGCGAGCGGTCAATGCCAATGCCATCGAAGGAGGCGCGGTGGTAGCAGCCCCAGCGGCTGTATTCATAACCGTCAACGTTGGGGCCGTAGTGGTAGTTGGGGTTGACCATCCAGCCCACGCCCAGGGGGGCGTTGTATTTCTCATAGGTGGGCCAGGACTGCATCAAAATGCGGTGCAGCGTCTTTTCCACAGGCTCATTGTTGCCGAAGGTCAGCCGCAGCCACTCGCCGGCAATCACGGCGGGGTCCAGCGTGGTGTCATAGCTCAAGCGGCCGAATCCGTAGAGGTTCGCAGCGGCCAGGTCGTGGCCGGTCCAGTTTTCATCGTTGCCGGTGTTGGTCACGGCCACCATTCCGTTGCCCGCGCCTTGGATCAGCGCACGCACATGGGCGTCGCCGTTCGGGCGGGTGTGCATGTCGAAGTCCAAAATCTGGCGGAACCAGGGCATCAAGTAGCAGACGTGGCGCTGCTGGCCCGTGTACTCCTGCGCAATTTGGAACTCCACGGCAATGTGGGTGTGCTGCAGGCCGCCAATCAGCGGGGAGACCGGTTCGCGCACCTGGAAGTCCATGGGGCCGTTCTTGATTTGCAGCGTGACGTTGTCGCGGAAGGTGCCGTCCAGCGGCATAAAATAGTCGTAGCCTGCGCGGGCGCGGTCAATCTTGGTATTGCGCCAATCCTGCTGGCAGTTGTAGACGAAACAACGCCAGACAATGTGACCGCCGCAGGGGGCCACGGCATCGGCCAGCATGTTTGCGCCGTCGGCCTGGTTGCGACCGTAGGTGAAGGGGCCGGGGCGGCCCTCGGAGTCGGCCTTTACCAGGAAACCACCCAGGCCGGGCAGGTTTGCCCAGACCTCCTGGGCCTTATCCGCCCACCACTTGGCCACGGCGGGGTCGCAGGGGTCAGCGGAGTCCATGCCGCCCAGCTCCATCGGGGCGGCAAAGTTGATGCTCAGATACAGTTTGACGCCGTAGGGGGTGAAGATTTTCAGATACTCTTGCAGAGCGCCGAAGTAGCGGTCGGTGATGAGCCAGCTGGCGGCGTCCTTGACGTTGACGTTATTGATTGTGATGCCGTTGATGCCCACGGACGCGAGCATACGGGCGTAAGCCGTCAAACGCGGTACATCGATTAGAATTTCGGAATCTTTGAAAAAGAAGGAATCGCCGGAGTAGCCGCGCTCAATGCTGCCGTCCATGTTGTCCCAGTGGTTCAGCATGCGCAGGCGGTTGGATGGTGCCTTCTCCTCATCGGCGGTGAACTGCGCCCACGCCTTGCCTGCAGTCTGCAGATTGCGCAGCAGTGCAAAAACGCCGTACAAAACGCCTACTTCGCTGCCGCCCTCGATGGTGCAATGGCCGTCGGCGGCCTTTAAGCGGTAGCCCTCAGGGTCCAGGGTCGTGTCCAGCGCCAGGGTGATGTCGTCGCCCTCGGTCAGCGCTGCGCCGTACAGGCCCTTGAAGCCCTCGGCCAGTTCTGCCTTGGCGCGGTCGATGGTTTCGCCCGTCAGCTCGGTATGCAGAGAAATCGCGTCGCAACGGCAGCCCCTAATCTCCGGGTATGCCAGCCAGCACTTGGTAAATGCCATGGTAAAACCTCCTATATATGTGAATAAAATTATTGTTGTTCCAGAATTTTTATCAGCCGTTCCGCAGCTTCTTTGCCGTCGCCGGGGCGGTTCGCACTGCCGAAGCTGAAACGTAAGGTCGACAGCGCATCCTCGGCCGCAGTGCCGCCCAGAGCCATCAAAACGTGGGAGGGTTCCTGCACGCCGCGGTTGTCGCACGCTGCGCCGGGGGAGACACTGACCCCTGCTACATCTAGCTGGTAGGTCAGCCGCTGGCCGCTGCGGCCGGGTAGGCCAACGCTCAGCAGGCCCGGCAGGCCGTCCGCAGGGGTGTGCAGCCGTGCTTCGGGCCGGGCAGCATGCAGCGTCTGCCAAAACTCCTCGGCCAGGGCACGCTTTTTGGCAGTGCGCTGGCGGCGCTCGGCGCAGGTGACCTTGAACGCTGCGGCCAAGCCCGCAATCAGCGCTGCGGGCTCAGTGCCGGGGCGCAGGCCGTACTGTTGACTGCCGCCGTAAATCAGCGGGCGCAGTTTGCGAGGCTCGCGCACATACAAGAAGCCGATGCCCTTCGGCCCGCCGAACTTGTGGGCCGACGCCGACAGAAAATCGATGCCGTCCAGCGGGATGGCCAGGTGTCCCGCAGCCTGCACAGCGTCAACGTGCAGCAGCACATCCGCCTCACGGCAGAGCGCTGCCAGCGCGGGGATGTTCTGTACAACGCCTACCTCGTTGTTGGCGTACTGCAAGCTGACCAGGTTGGGGTGGGCCGCCAGGGCGCGGGTCAAGCTCTCAGGTACAACGCGGCCGAACCCGTCAACCTCCAGTGTTGTCATGCGGCCGCCGTCGTCCCGGATTGATGCGCAGGCGTTCAGAACCGAGTGGTGCTCGATGGGCGTTGTGACCACATGGCCGCCCTGCGGCACCGTGCCACGGATGGCCCAGGTGTTGCTCTCGCTGCCGCCGGAGGTGAAAAATATATGGTCGGGGGTGCAGCCCAGATTTTCCGCCACGGTCAGCCGTGCTTTTTCCACGGTCTGCTTGGTGTGCAGGGCGCTGCGGTAGAGTGCGGCGGGGTTCGCGTACTCTTGGTAAGCGGTATACATGGCCTCCAGCGCCAGCGGCTCAATGGGCGCGGTGGCGGCATGGTCCGCATAAATTTCGTGGTTCATAAGTAGTTGCCTCAAATAAATGTAAAGGAATCAAAGTCAAACTGCGTGCCGGGCAGGAAGAGGAACGTGACCTGCCGCGCCCCCGTGACGGGCTCAAACGTGAAGGTTTGCTCGCCCCAATCGGCCTGTGGGCCAAACTCGACCACACGGCGCTCGGTCTCACCGCCGTCTGCAGCGGCAAACAGCAGATGCACCGTGTTGGCGGGCAACGGGCTGCGGCCCGTAATGCGAATGCCGCAGCAGCCGGTCTTGCCAAAGTCCATGCGGTCAAACAGCAGCGAGACATTGTTGCCGATGCCCAGCACACGCGACCCGTCGCGGGTAAAGGAATCGCCATAGACGGCATCGCACGCGCCCGCAGCCAGGGTATCCCATGCGCGAGAATGACGGGTGAAGGTAAAGCCCTTGATGTGGACCTTCACGTTCAGCTCCACGGCAAACCTGCCGATGCCGCGCAGGAGCTTGTCCAGTTTGAAGGTGTCGGGCTGGTAGACGTTCCACTGCTTGGGCTTGTGGTAGACGCGCTCGCCGATCATTGTACTGCCCTCGGCGTAGGGCTCGCCGTCCCAGAAGCGGAAGGTCGTCGGTTCTCCGTCCAGCGCAAAGATTGGCAGCTCCACCGTATCTGCACCATCGGGGCCAAAGTCGATATCATCGAACAGCACCCAGCTGCGGCCCGTGCGGGAGGTGGAAACGCCGCGCTCGTTGCCGTTGCCGATGTCGCCGAAGGACGCATCAAAACGGCTGGCCGAGATAAATTCATAAGGGTTCTTGTGCAGCTGACCGACGCCAGAGATGGACAACTCCAATTGGGAGATCAGCTGCGGCGCATCGTGGCCGTTGCGCGCCAGGGCGCGAACCCGTAGTGTGCCATCGCCCAGGGCGGTCACCGTCAGCACATCACCGTCCGGCTGCATGGCCGCGTTCACGGCGGGCACACCCTTGTCGTCGGTCAACTGCCACTCGATGTCGGTGAAGGTTGCTGCCGCTGGCCGGCGTGCAGCGGTAATGTGCGTTACGGGGTGCTCCTTGTCCAGCGCTGTGCGCTCGGCGGTCAGGGTCAGCTTGCGCACAGGGATTTCCTGTGTGCTGCCGCCAAAGGTCAGCGGCGGCAGACGGCGGCGGACGGGGCCTTCAAACGGGGCGGCGTTCAGCGTCAGCACTGCAGGGCGCAGGCCGGGGGCCGTGACATCCACGGTAATCGTGCCGGTGCGGCCATTGCCCGCCACAACGGCCAGCAGCATGCCACTGAAAAGGCGGCGGCTGTCGGTCTGGTACTCGTCGGGGTCGGCGCTGTCGCCGTTGTCAAGGCCCACCAGCACACCCGCGCCATTTACGCGGACCGTCACGCGGTCGTTCGCGTTGCGCACAGGGTTGCCGTTCTTGTCGCGGGTTGTGATTGTGATAAACGCAAGCTCACGGCCATCGCCGGAAATCGTCTTGCGGTCAGCCTGCAGGCAGACCATAGCGCTGTCATCGAAGGAATCCTGCTCGTCGGTTGCCACAACCTTGCCGTTTTCATCGTAGGCTACGACCTTGACGCTGCCGGGGCGGTAGGGTGTCTGCCAGCTGGCGGTACGGCCCTTGGCGGAGTCCAGCACCTTGCGGCCAAGGCTCTCGCCGTTCACAAACAGTTCTACGCTGTGGGCGTTGGTGCAAGCGCAGAGGTCAATCAGCTGCCCTTCGTTGAAGTCCCAGTAGGGGAACAGGTGTACCATTGGGTGTGTTTTGGGGTCGAGCCACGCGGCCTGCACAACGTAGTAGGCGTCCTTCGGGAAGCCTGCCGTGTCAATCGTGCCGAAATAGCTGCTGCGCGTGTGGTAAGGTGTCGGCTCGCCGATGTAATCCCACCCGGCCCAAAGGTACTGCCCCAGCGTGAACGGCCAGCGTTGCTCGCTCTGCAGGCAGACATCCCAGCTCTCTGCGCCCCAACTCGTGCGGCTGTTGCCCAGGCTTGAGCACTGCAGGTCGTCATCAGACAGCAGGCTTTGCGAAAGCGGGAAGTGGTAGATGCCGCGGCTCTGCACGATGGACGATGTCTCACTGCCGTAGATGACCCAGTCGGGGTGCTTCTCGTGGTGGCTGGCGTAGAGGCGCTCGCCGTAATTATAGCCCGCGACCTTGATGATATCGGCACAGTGCTGTGTATTTTCCCACGGCATGTAGTTGGAACCGAGCGTTGGGATGCCGTTGCGCGCAGGGTCGTGCGCGGCGACCTCGGCCAGCAGCATCCGCATTGTGTCCGCGCCCTCGGAACCCGCGTGGGTGTCGTAGATCTCGTTGCCGATGCACCAGAACAGCAGGCTTGGGTGGTTGCGGTCGCGGCGGATCCAGGCAGCAACATCCTTTTCCTGCCACTCGTCAAAGAAGCGGCCGTAGTCGTAAGGGTTCTTGCCTCTGCGCCAGCAGTCGAAGCTCTCGACATCCATCAAAATGCCCATCTCGTCGGCCAGATCCATGAACTGCGGCGCGGGCGGTGTGTGACCTGTGCGGATGCTGTTAACCCCCATGGACTTGAGGATTTCAAGCTGACGCTTGGCGGCGCTGTACTCAAACGCCGAACCGAGACAGCCGAAATCGTGGTGGATGCAGACGCCCTTGATCAAAACGCGCTTGTGATTCACCAGCAGCCCGCAGTCGGGTGTGGCTTCGATGGTGCGGCAGCCAAAGCGGGTGGTTAGTGTGTCGGTAACGCCATCGGCGCCGGTTAGCTCTGCCGTGATGTGGTAGAAGTTCGGCGCATCCAAGTCCCACAAAGCGGGGTCTTGCAGCGTGAAGGTGTGCGAGGCTTTGTAAATCGCGGTTTCCTTGCCCGTGCGCCAGCCATCGGGGGAGGGGAGAGCGGCCCATGCATCGGCAGGGATGGCGGCAGTGCCAAGAAGGCTGCCGTTGTCATCGGTCAGATGCAGCGTCAGCGTGCGGCCCGCGCTGGCGGCGGTGACGGAACCCGCCTCGGCGGTGACGGCCACGGTCCAAGCGCCGTTGTCGCCCTCTTTGGCAGCTACATACAGTCCATCGGGCATCAAGTGGAGGTCGGGAGCCTCCCACAGTTCCACATTGCGGTACAGGCCCGCACCGGAGTACCAGCGGGAGTTGGGGTGGCGCAGATTGCAGCGGACAAGAACCTCGTTCTGGCCCTCATGAAGCGCGTCGGTGATGTCGAACCAGAACGACGTGTAGCCGTACTTCCATTGGCCGACTTCGGTGCCGTTGACGAAAACGGTCGTATCCATGTAGGCCCCGCCGAACCAAAGCATGCGGCGGGTGCCGGGTACATCGGTGACAAAGAAATATTTGCGGTAGAACAGCGTGCCATCGCGGTACAGATCGTCCGCGTGGCGAATCTGCCAATCGTGGGGCAGGTCGACGGGAGTGAACTGCGCGTTCCAAGGCAACAGCTCGGTATCCGGCGCGCAGGCGGCAAACAGCCAGTCGACGCTGAAATCGGTGCGTTTCATAAGGAACAGCTCCTTTTCATAAAGGTAAGGGGATGTGACGGGAAGTGCCGTGCAGGTCCGACATGGCCGTGTCGGGCACACACGGTGCGCCCCGTCACCGGGGCGCGGTACTTGCGTACCATAAACAGCAAACCGGGGGCAGCCCCATGTTGTTACGTGAGGCTGCCCCCGGCAGTTGCATCACTGTCGCAGGGACAGTCAGTTTCCAAACAAATTACTTGTTTGCGTTGTAGGTGTCGTTGTACATATCAACGATGTTCTGCATGTTCTGGGCTTCGACCTCAGCAACGTAGGTATCCCAATCGTTGTTGATGTCGGCCTGATTCATGGCAAACTTGCAGGTCCAAGCGTTGACGGTATCGGTCATGGGGGTGCCCCACAGGTTCAGCATCTCCAGCTGATCCTCGTCGAAGGTAACGGTGGGATCCAGCGGGCGCAGCTTGCGGTACTGGCCCTGACGGTCGTAGAAGTCACGCAGATCATCGGTGAAGTTGCTGGTCAGCAGCTCGGTGTTGCCGCCATACATGAAGTTGCCGCAGGCGTAGCCCAGCTCTTCACGCAGGTCGACCTGATCGTCGGAGGTCTGTCCGATGGACAGGCCTTTGCAGTAGTAACCGGGGGTCAGGCTGTAGGTGCCGTCGGTGACGGTGTAGGTCTCGCCCTCTTTGCCCCACTTGGTCAGGGTCAGGCCCTCGTCAGAGTACCACAGCCAGTCAACAAAGCGCATCATCTTGATGAACTCGTCCTCGCCCAGCTCTTTCAGAGCGTTGGAAGAGATCATGATACCGCACTCAAGGCGCTGGTTCTCGGCCTGATAGTCGGATGTGCCGATGGGAGTGAGGATGCGGTACAGCTCGTAGTTGCCCTCGCCCAGCTGCTCCTTGACCTTGGCGTCCTGGACGGCGTACTGGGCACGGTTGGTGGACATGATGACGGTCTCGCCGCGGTAGAACTTGTTCAGCGCGGTGTCGTCATCCTGGGTCCAGGTCTCGGGGTCAAGGACCTTGTTCTGGACGAGCTTCTGCAGGACAGTGTAGGCCTGCTTGTATTTGTCGGAGACAGAGCCGTCAACGAAGGAATCGCTGTCGGCGTCATAGACCAGACCGTAGTTGGTGGTGATGGCCCAGCCGGTGTTGATATCGTAGGAGGCACCCAGCAGCTTCAGCAGGTTGCCGCCCTGACCGTAACCGGAGGTCTGGCCGCACCACATATCGGACCAGATGTAGTCATTCTCGCCGCACATGCCCTGCTCGACCATGTACTTCTTGACGCCGATCAGCACGTCGGCGAACTCGTCCCAGGTCCAATCCTTTTCCAGCTCGGCGACATCGTAGCCGGCAGCGTCAAAGATGTCCTTGCGGATGAGGAAGGTGTAATCCTGCAGAGCGGTCTCCTTCAGGCCGGGCAGGCGGTAGTACTTGCCGTCGGCCTGCGTGATGGTGGCCAAGTCGTCCTGCATGTTGTACTCCTCGACGAAGTTGGAGTAGTTGGGCATATACTGGACATAGTCGGAGACGGGGACAACGCCGCCGCCGGTGACATACGCAGTTTCAGTGTAGATCTTGGGGATGATGTAGGGGGCAGTGCCGGAAGAAACGGCCAAGGAAACCTTATCGGTGTAGTTGGAGTTGTCAACGACGGTCCGTTCCAGATGGACGTTGGTGGCCTCCTCGATGGCCTTAAAGACGCCCTCGCTGATCCACTTGTCGTTCATGGGATAGGCGGGGTTGTCGTTGAAGAACATCGTGTAGGTGACAGGCTCGTCAGAGTGGAAGTGCTCGCCGTACTCATAGCCGAGGTTCGACTCGTCCGCAGCAGCGGTGTCGGTGGTAGCAGTGCTGTCACCGGTGTTGGTGGTGCTTGCAGCCGTGGAGCTGCCGGAGCCGCCGCAGGCAGCCAGAGACAGCACCATGCCGGTAGCCAGCACGAGGGATGTGAGCTTTTTCATGTTTCGTAACCTCCATTACGTTTTTTCCTGCTCCCCGGAAGGCCCTGGGAAAACAGGCGTTTTCTTTCATCCGGCGCCGGAGTCGGTGTCGGTTTTAAGACAGTGGAAAAACGGGACGCAGAGCACTAACGCGAAAACGTTAGCCCTTAACGCCGCCCAGCATCATGCCCTGCACGAAATACTTCTGGATGAAGGGGTAGATGCAAATGATGGGAGCGGACGTCAGCACCATGGCGCAGGACTTGATGTTGGAAGCGATCTGCATGGCGTCACCTGCATCGGCACTTGTGCCGGAAGCGCTGCTGATGAGCTGGCGCAGATAGTAGGCAACGGGCCATTTCGTGGTCGTATCCAAGTAGAGGAAAGCATCAAACCAGTCGTTCCAGTACTGGACGACGTAGAACAGTGTCATGGTGGCAATGATGGGCTTGGACAGGGGGATGGCGATGCGCCAGAACACGCCCCACAAGTCCAGGCCGTCGATCTCGCCGGCTTCTTCCAGCTCACGGGGGAGAGTGAGGAAGAAGGAACGCATCAGGATGACGTAGTAGGTGGAGATCATGCCGGGCAGGATGAAGGATGCCACGGTATCGCGCAGACCCAAGGAAACCATCAAAATGTAGTTGGGGATCATGCCGCCGCCAAAGTACATCGTGAAAATGATGAACTTGTTGATGGCCTTGCCGCCGTACAGCTCCGCCTTGGAAAGGGGATAGGCCAGCAGGGCGCTGAACAGCAGAGCGCAGACCGTGCCAATGATGGAGTACACAATGGTGTTGCCGTAATAGGGGATGAACTTGCCGTCGGTGATGACATATTTATATGTGGAGATGTTGAAGTCCTTCGGGATCAGGCCGACTTCGCCTGCAACGATCGCCTGCGTAGAGGAGAAGGACTGGGCGACCAAGTACAGGAACGGGTAGAGCATCGCAACGCTGATCAGCGTCAGGATGATGGCGTTAAAGACCTTGAACACGCGGTAACTGGCGGATTCCTTGATCTTCATGGGGCCCATAGTAGTTGCTTTTGCCATTATTTTATCCTCCTAATTACCACAAACCGCTGCCGGTCAGCCAAGAGGAGACCTTGTTGGCAACCGTGAGCAGGACCAGGTTGATGACACCTTGGAACAGGCCGACGGCCGTTGCGTAGCTGTAGTTGCCGGAGCCAAGGCCCATGCGGTAGACATAGGTGGCGATGATGTCGGCCGTCTCATAGGTGGTGGGGGTGTACAGCAGGAAGACCTTCTCGAAAGCGGCGGAACCGCACAGGCTGCCGATGTTCAGAACCAACAGGGTGGAGATGGTGGGCAGGATGGCGGGGATGGTAACGTGCAGGCACTGCTGGAAGCGGTTTGCGCCGTCCAGCTCAGCAGCCTCGTACAGTTCGGTGTTGATGCCGGACATGGCAGCCAAGTAAAGGATGGTGCCCCAGCCGAGGCCCTGCCATACGCCCGTGGTAACAAAGATCGTCGTGAACCACTCGGGCAGGGAGATGAAGGTGATGGCCTCGCCGCCCAGCTTGGTGATGAGGTTGTTGATGGGACCGCTGGTGGACAGAATCTCGCGGACCATGCCCGCAACGATGACCATCGAGATGAAGTGGGGCAGGTAGGAGATCGTCTGCACAATCTTCTTGAAGTGAACATTCTTGACCTCGTTCAGCAACAGGGCGAAGATCAGCGTCAGCGGGAAGCTGATGATCAGATACTTGAAGTTCAACAGCAGTGTGTTCTTGAACGCACGCCAGAAGTTCTGATCCTTCATGAACTGGTTGAAGTACTTCAGGCCGCTCCATTCATCGCCGAAGATGCTGCTGCCGGCGCGGTAGCGGCGGAACGCAATGATGTTGCCGAACATCGGGATGTAGCGGAACACGATGTAGTACACAATGGGAATGAACATCATTGCGTACCATTGCCAGTACTTTTTAATGTGCTTCATCACGGCACCCTGCTTCTTGACAGTGGCCACAGAAGCGTCTTTTTGTGCGGTCTTGGGCATGGTTCTGTCTCTCCTTCCTAATATCAATCACAGGTCAAGGGCCTGCGTTGCGGACTGGGTGACAGTCAGCTTTGCGGGGGCCTGACCCATCAGCGCTACGCTGCGGGCATCAGGCTGGGAAGCACCGACGTAAACGCTGTAGCTGCCTGCCTCAACGATCGGCGTGCCTTCCTCATTGCAGAGGGCGAAGGCGGCCAGCGGCAGGTGAATTTTGACCTGCTTCGTCTCACCGGGCTGCAGCTCGACCTTGGCAAGGCCTTTCAGCTGGGCGTTCGGGGTGTTCTCGCGCTCGGCCTTGACGTAAACCTCCACGCTCTCGCGGCCCGCAACGGAACCCTCGTTCGTGACGTCCACCGTCACATCAAGGCCGTCGGAGCCCGCCTCATTCGCGCTGACAGCAGCGTTCTTGAAGCCGAACTTCGTGTAGGACAGGCCGTAGCCGAAGGGGTAAAGGGCTTCCTTCTCCATGTAGCGGTAGGTGCGGCCCTTCATGGCGTAGTCGGTAAACTCCGGCAGGTCACGGTCGCTGTGGTAGAAGGTGACAGGCAGTTTACCCTGCGGGTTCGTCTCACCGAACAGAGCGCGGGCCACAGCCTCGCCGCCACGGGCACCGGGATACCAGGCTTCGAGAATGGCGTTTACGTGCTCATCTGCATAGTTGACAGCCAATGCACTGCCGCCCAGCAGAACCAGAACAACAGGCTTGCCGCTCTCAACGCAGGCTTTCAGGACTTCCTCCTGATGGCCGGGGAGCTTCAGGTTCGGCTTGTCGCCGCTGGCGAACTGGTTGCCCTTGTCGCCCTCCTCACCCTCAAGGCCGGCATCCAGACCGAGGACTGCGATAACGACATCGCTCTCCTCGCAGACGCCCTTGACCTCGCTCATCAGCTCGTTGGACTCGGCCAAGCCTTGGATGTTGTCGGCGTAGAGGTGGCAGCCCTGCGAGTAGCGGACTTTCACATCGTCGCCGAGGTAATCTTCAATGCCCTCCAGCACGGTGGTGTAGCGGGAGGCAGTGCCCTCATAGTTGCCCAGCAGCGCCTTGCGACTGTCGGCATTGGGGCCGATGACACCGACGGTGTGCAGCTTGGACTTGTCCAGCGGCAGCGTGCCGTCGTTCTTCAGCAGCGTCATGATGCTGTCGGCGACTTTCAGGTTCAGGGCCTTCATCTCGGCGCTGTCGACAACGTCGTAGCCAACCTTATTATAAGGAACCTGATCCTCGGCGTCAAACATACCCAGACGCATGCGGGTCACATACAGGCGGGTCAGGCTCTCGTCGATCTTCTCTTCGGAAAGCTTGCCCTCGGCGACGGCCTGCTCAAGGTAAACGTAAAGGTCGCCGCAGTTCAGGTCGCAGCCGTTGTTGACGGCCAGTGCGACGGACTCTACAGGGCCGTCCGTGACCATGTGGCCGGTATGGAAGTCCTTGATGGCCCAGCAGTCGGAGGTAACGTGGCCGTCAAAATGCCACTTGTCACGCAGGATATCCTTTAGCAGGGTCTTGCTGCCGCAGCAGGGCTCGCCATTCGTGCGGTTGTACGCACCCATGACGGCCTCGACACCGGCTTCCTTGACCAGTGCGCGGAATGCGGGCAGGTAGGTCTCCCACAGGTCCTGCTTGGAGACGATGGCGTTAAAGTGGTGGCGGTCGCTTTCGGGGCCAGAGTGTACGGCAAAATGCTTGGCGCAGGCGGCGGCCTGCAGGTAATCGGGATCATCGCCCTGCATACCCTCAACAAAGCGGACGCCGAGGCGGCTCGTCAGGAACGGATCCTCGCCGTAAGTTTCGTGGCCACGGCCCCAGCGGGGATCGCGGAAGATGTTGATGTTGGGGGCCCAGACGGTCAGACCCTTGAAAATGTCGCGGTCGCCGTGGGCGCGGAACATATTGTACTTGCCGCGAGCCTCAACGCCGACAGCGTTGCCGACCTGCTCCATCATGTCCTCGTCAAAGGCGGCGGCCATGCCGATGGCCTGGGGGAAGACGGTGGCAGTGCCCGCGCGGCCGACACCGTGGATGCCCTCGCTCCACCAGTTGTAAGCGGGGATGCCCAGACGCTCGATCGCGGGAGCCCAGCTCAGCATCTGGCTGACCTTCTCGTGCAGGGTCATCTGCGCAACGAGGTCGGCCGCACGCTTGCGGTACTCAGCTTCTTTAGCGGGATTCTTGGTTCTCTTCATAGTGCTTTCTCCTGTTCTTCCGTGTCCTTTACAGAACGCCGAAACCTAAAATGGTGAATACTTTGTCCGTGCCCGGCTCCTGCATCTTGATTTCGATGTGGTGCCGCTGCGCGGTTTCTTCCTTTAAGATAATGGCCGCATGGCAGTGGGTCCAACCGGCCTGCCGCGGGTCGTAGGCCGCGACCTCTTTGCCGTCTACCGTGACGACTGCCGCGCCGAACTCCTTGCTGCCCGAATCCTTAAAAACGAGCTGGATGCTGCGGCAGGTGATGTCCATCGTGAACGGGTTGTCGCCCGTGCCCTTCTTCCAGTTGTGGGGGAACTCGGGGGTGTTGACGTCCTCGAAGTCGAAGGGCACGCTCTGTAAATCGGTGTCCGTCTCGGTGAAGCAGCCGGGGTCGATGACCGCGTCAAAGGGGTTCACACTGCGGTCCAGCAGCTTCGTCTCGGCAAAGTCGAAACCGTAGTAGGGGGCGAGCTCTTTCGGGGCAGGCCCTTCCTGCTGCTTGTCCAGCCGGTCCAGCATATACATGAGGCAGTCCCGCATGATGCGGTGCCCGCTGTTGGAGGGATGGAACACATCGTAGAAGTACTGGCGGCGGGTGATGACGCTGCGCTCACCGACACCAACGCGGAACTGCGGGCTGACGGCGTCCAGCACATTGACCATCGGCAGCTCATGCCGCCAACCGATGGGAGCCAAGCGATCCTTCAGGTTCCAGTCGTTGGCAAAAACGCTGAACAGCATCACAACGGCGGGCTCATTGGGGGCTGACCAGATCTTTTGGATCAGGCTCTCGTGCATCAGGCCCTTCGTCTCGTCAGCCTCGTCGTTGACGGCGAACTCGACGATGATCAGATCGGGCTGCACCGCACCGTCGCGGGTGATGTCGCGGTCATAGCGGATGATGCCGAGCTGGCAGGGCGTGCCGCCAACGCCCGCTTTGATGTAGCGAACATGTGCGCCGTGGTCGGGTGTGTACCTTTCGCAGATGGCCTCATAGGTCTTGCGCGCGTAGCACATTTCCTGCGAGGGAACCGCACCCGCGCCCTGTGTGATGGAGCCGCCCAGGAAGGCGATCGTCGTGGGCTTGCCATCGCGGAGCTGCTGCAACACACGCTTGATACGGATGTTGTTGCCGGTGCTCAGGCAGCTGCGGGCGATCATCTCGCCGTAGGCGGGCGTATCGAAAGCCACGGGCGGGTCGGGGTCAACCTCGGGGACTGTGTAGCCGTCGTTCAAGTAGAGCTTGACGGTGGCCGTGGCGATGTCCTTCGGTTTGACGAGCTCGAACAGAAACTCCTGCGGCGTCTCGTCGCTGTCGGACCACTGCTGCTCATCCATGACCATGATGTGCTCGGTGCCATCGGTGGTAATCTTCATGCTGTTGCGGCTGCCGCCGCTGCCCAGTTCCCCGGAGAAGCCGAGGGTGAAGGTCACGACCTTGTCGGGCAGGTCGCCGACGACGCTGACGCCGACGCTGTGCACGAGCTTGCGGAAGCCCTTGGCCGTGCGGAGCATTTCCAGAATGTTCTCATCGTCAATGCCGCCGACCATCTTGGCGAAAGTTACAAGGCGGTCATCATTGATATAAACGGGGTAGTGGCCTACGCCGTCATTGCTCGGCAGGCCGCCGACCGGCTTGTCCAGCAGCACATAAAATCCCGGGCGTTTGGCCGTTGGGTCCTTGGGTGCGATCTTGTCCAACACCGTTTGCTTCACTCTTTTCTGAATTGTCTGTGTCTTATGTTTGGTGAGCTCATCACAGGCCAAACATATCATCTGCCGTTATTATACCGCATTCCGAAAATGCGCGCTTCTCATTTTTTGCTATGTATCTTATCAATATCTGCTGTTTTTGCAGACTTGTTGATTGTTTTTTGTGCAATGTGCTAGAAAGAAAAACACAGTTTTTGTGCGATTCGAGAAACGAATTGTAACTTTCGTGTCATCATTATGGATAAATGGTGCATAATGTGCCGCGAATTTTTCCTACCTGCTGCGCTTGTTCGGCATCGTCAAAATTTGCACAGCCTGAAAAATAGCACAAAATAAGCATTGCAAAAGCCGAAAGTCCCGAAAACGACGGGGCTTTTCTTGCAAAATGCGTCATTTTTGCGCTAAATTCCACGGTTACACTGCGTTATAAGTGGAATGCAGGGGTGCTGTATTTATGTTGCCCTGTTGAAAATCGAGCCCGGTACCCCCTTGATTTTGCCGCTGCAACCTGCTATATTGAGCCAAAACTGAACAACGAAAGGGGCCGATTTATGGCAGCAGTTACCCTGCCCACACACTATCGCAACGTTTTTGCGGAGCAGGGCTATGCGCAGGCGGAGATCGACGCACGCATTGAAAATGCCAATTATGGGAGTGCCATCGACCATCTGAAATACCGGCACGATGAGTTTCATCTGGTTCCCGTTCTGGATGAAAGCGGGAATATAGCTGGAAGAAATTTTATAGAGAACGCACGGACGAAAAATATTTCGGAAATTCATGTACAAATGATGGAGAACGGCAACCGAACAACAGACAGCACAAAAGCACCCCCTGCACCAAAAGCACAATGCTTTCCGGTGCAGGGGGTGTTGTGGTTCAGTTCAGCCGGTCAGCCAAAACCATCAATCTTCGATCGTGATTTTGGTGATGACAGGCATCTGTTTGGGCTTGTTCCAGGTTTCAGGGCCGTAAGTGGGCTGGTTGGCAATGGCGTCCAGCACATCAAAACCGCTCTCCATTTCGCCAAAGGCGGCGTAACGGCCGTCCAGCTTGGCAGCATCCTTGTGAACAACAAAGAACTGCGTGCCGGCGGTATCAAAGTCATCATCGCGCGCCATAGAAAGGGCACCGCGGATATGCTTGAGCGGGTTGTTGACGCCATTTTCCGTAAACTCGCCCTTAATATGCCAATCACTGTCCGTCATGATGTCATTGTCCGGCGAACCGCCCTGAATGACATAATCCTTAACGATGCGGCACCAACACAAACCATCATAAAAACCGCTGCGTGCAGTTTTCACAAAGTTTGCCACGGTGAGGGGGGCATATTCCGGGTACAGCGTAAAAACCATAGTACCAAAGTCCCTGGTTTCAATCGTGCAGCGCATTAGCCGACCTTCACATCCTTGAAGAACAGGTTGCCGGAAGCAGTCATGTAGAAACCGCTGATGTTGTCATGCATCAGGTAGTTGTTGGACTTGTAGTACAGGGGCAGAACAGCGTAATCGTTGGAAACGATAGCGTCAGCCTGCAGGGTCAGCTCAGCAGCCTTGGCCGGATCGTTCTCAGCCTTGACCTGATCAACCAGAGCGTCATAATCGGCGTTGGAATAGAACAGGTTGTTGGAAGAATCGCCGGTCTTGCACAGGGGCAGGAAGCTCATGGGGTTCACGTAGTCAGCGCTCCAGCCCATGGCAGCAACCTGATAGTTGCCTTTCTGAACGTCGTCATAGAAGATGCTCCACTCGTTGGAGGAAACTTCAACATTGATGTTCAGGTTGTTCTTCAGCATTTCAGCCATAGCTTCAACGACCTTCTTGACGGTGTCGTTGTCGTAGTAGCTCAGGGTCAGAGTGGGGAAGCCTTCGCCGTTGGGGTAGCCAGCCTCTGCCAAGGCAGCCTGGGCGCCCTCAACGTCAGCGGTAGCGGACAGGCCAAAGCTTTCGCGGCCTTCGGTGATATCCTTGCCATCAACAGAGTAGCCGGGGGCCAGGAAGCTGTAAGCGGGCTGTGCATCGACCTGCACAACGTTGTCGATGATGGACTGACGGTCGATGGCCAGGCAGATTGCCTTGCGGACCAGAACGTTGTTCACAGGCTCGGCAGAGCAGTTGAAATCATAGTAAACAGTGCCGTAGCTGGGGCTGGTCTGCACACCGGCATTCTCGGCCTTCAGGCGGGCAAAGTCAGAGGAAGGAATGCTGGCAACGCCGTCAACCTCACCGGACTCGTAAGCGGTCAGAGCAGTTGCCTGATCCAGAACGTAGCGGAAGGTGACTTTCTGCAGGGAGACATTCTCAGCATCCCAGTAGTTCTCGTTCTTTTCCAGAATGACGTTTTCGTTCATGCTCATGCTGGCGATCTTGAAGGGGCCGTTGCAGATATAGGTATCTGCTTCGGTGGACCACTTGTCACCGTTGGCTTCAACGGTGGCTTTCTGAACAGGGGAGAAGGTCCACATGCTCAGGATGTCGATGAAATAGGAGGTGGGCTGGATCAGGGTGATCTCCAGGGTCTTGTCGTCCAGAGCCTTCACGCCCAGGTCGTCAGCGGTGGCGGTGCCGTCGTAATACTCCTGAGCATTCTTGATGTAATCGGTAGCCATGCTGACGTACTGTGCGGCGGTGGCCGGGGTCAGAACGCGCTGAATGGTGTAAACGTAATCTTCAGCGGTCAGGTCGCTGCCATCGCTCCACTTCAGGCCGTCACGCAGGTGGAAGGTGTAGGTCAGGCCGTCGTCGCTGATATCCCAGCTTTCAGCGTTGCCGGGAACCAGGGTGCCGGTGCTGTCATAGGTAACAAGGCCTTCGAAGCAGTTGATCAGAACATACTGTGCGAAGGAGTTGTTGGTCACGCTCGGATCCAGGCCGTCGGGAATGTTGCTCAGAACAAAGGTCAGTTCCTGGGCGGCATCACCGGTAGACTCGGAGGAAGCGGTGGTGGAAGTTGCTTCGCTGCTGGCAGCAGAAGAAACATCGGAGATGTTCTGGGGCTCATTGGAAGCGCCGCAGGCGCTGAGCAAGGAGACCGCCAGCGTGCCGGCAAGAGCGGCACTGATGACTTTCTTTTTCATGTGTATCCCCCTCGAAAAGAAAATAATGTATGTTTGCCGTTCCTTTGCACCGACAGGGCGCAGTAAACCGGGCAGGGGAGCCAAAACGGAACAGCACTGTGTTGCATATCCCGCTTTGGCCGCCGGTACCCGTTTGCGGCAGGCTGCCGGAACAAGAAGCGGAGAAACCAAAATAAAAAGGCTTAATACAGGTGGCAGGCCACAAAATGGCCGGGTGCGGCTTCCTTCATGGCCGGGGTCTGCTCACTGCAAATGGGCTTTGCATAGGGGCAGCGGCCACAGAACCGGCAGCCGGGTTTCGGGTTGACCGGGCTGGGCAGATCGCCCTCCACACCGGCGCTCGCATGGGCGCGGGCCAGCTTGGGGTCCGCGATGGGAATGCAGCTCAGCAAGCCCTTGGTGTAGGGGTGCAGCGGGTTTTTGTAGATCTCTTCGGAATCGCTGCTTTCCACCAGCTGGCCCAGGTACATCACGCCGATATCATCCGAAACGTAACGCACCATCGAAAGGTCGTGGGCGATAAACAGGTAAGAGGTACCTTCGGCCTGCTGGTAGTCACGCAGCAGGTTGACGACCTGCGCCTGAATGGAAACGTCCAGTGCGGAGATGGGCTCATCACAGATGACCAGCGCGGGGTTCAGCACCAGGGCGCGGGCAATGCCGACGCGCTGGCGCTGGCCGCCGGAAAACTCGTGGGCATACCGTCCGGCGTGTTCTGCCGTCAGGCCAACGCGGTTCAGCATGGCAAAGACTTTTTCGTCAACTTCCTGCTTGCTTTTGCAAACATGGTGGGCTTTCAGCGGCTCGGCAATGATATCGCGCACCGTCATGCGGGCGTTCAGCGAAGCATACGGATCCTGGAAGATCATCTGCATGTTGCGGCGCACCGGCTGCATCTGGCGGGGCTTGAGGTGGGCGATATCCTGCCCGTTGAAGATGATCTTGCCCTGCGAAGGCTCATAAATGCGGATGATGGTGCGTGCGCAGCTGCTTTTGCCGCAGCCAGACTCGCCAACCAGGCCAAAGGTGCGGCCGCGGCGCAGCGTAAAGTTGACATCATCTACTGCATGAACTTCCGCGTGCGGGCCGACAGAAAAGAATTTTGTCAGGTGCTCTACCTGAAGAATGGGCTGTTCCATTAGTGTGCCTTCCTTTCGGCTTCTGCCAGTTTTTCATGCAGAGGATTTCCCTCGGCCGGGGCGTCCGGCTGCAGCAGCCAGCAGCGTGCCTGACGGCTGCCAACCTGGACAAACGGCGGGCACTCGGCTGCGCAGATGTTGCGCGCAAACTGGCAGCGGGAAGCAAACGGGCAGCCCTTGGGGGGCTTGGTCATATCCGGCGGGCTGCCGGGGATGGACTGCAAGCGCTCGCTCTTATCCTTGGTCAGGCCGGGGATGGAGGCCAGCAGGCCCATGGTGTAGGGGTGCAGCGGGTTTTCAAACAGATCGTTGATCTCCGCTTCCTCCATCACAAGGCCGCCGTACAGAACAACAACGCGGTCGCACAGCTCAGCCACAACGCCCAGGTCATGGGTGATAAAGATGATGCTGGTGCCGTATTCCTCCTGCAGGGAGCGCATCTGTTTCAAAATCTGGTGCTGGATGGTCACATCCAGGGCGGTGGTGGGCTCGTCCGCAATCAGCAGGTCGGGGTGGTTGGCCAGCGCCATGGCGATCATGACGCGCTGGCGCATACCGCCGGAAAATTCATGCGGGTAGGATTTCAGCCGCTTTTCGGCTTCGGGAATACGTACTTCGCGGAACAGCTCCAGCGTGGCAGCCTGCAGCTCGTCGCGCTTCATCTCCGGGTGGTGTACATGGATCATTTCGGCAACCTGTTTGCCAACGGGAATCAGCGGATTCAGGCTGGACATGGGGTCCTGAAACACCATGGCGATCTTCTGGCCGCGGATTTCGCGCATCTGCTTATCGCTGACTTTGGTCAGGTCGGTGCCTTCAAATTCAATTTTGCCGTTTTTAATGCGGGCAGTATCGGCCAGCAGGCGCAGGATGGACATGGAAGTAACGCTTTTGCCGCTGCCGGATTCACCAACGATACCAAGGATCTCGCCCTTATGCACTTCAAAGCTGACGCCGCGCACAGCCTGCACTTCGCCGGAGGAAGTCATAAAGGAGGTTTTCAGATCCTCTACCTTCAAAATTGTCTCGCTCATTTTGCTCTCCTTACTTCTTCAGCTTCGGGTCCAGTGCATCACGCAAACCATCGCCGACAAAGTTAAAGGCAAACATGATCACACAAATCATCAAAGCAGGGATCAACAGCTCGTGCGGGCTGGTGCGCAGGTTGGCAGATGCATCGTTGCACATGGTGCCAAGGCTGGCCAGCGGGGGCTGCAGGCCGATGCCCAAATACCCCAGAAAAGCCTCCATAAAGATGGCAGAGGGGATGAGCATGGTAATGGTAACAAGGATGGAGCCGAGCGCGTTGGGAATCAGGTGGTCAAACAGAATCGTTGTGGCAGAGGAACCAATGGTCTTGGCGGCAAGAACGAATTCCTGCTGCTTCAGGCTCAGGATCTGGCCGCGCACAACACGGGCCATATCCACCCAGTACACGCTGCCCAAGGCAACAATGATGCTCTGGATACCGGCACCCAGCACCTGCATGATCAGGATAACATACAGCGTCAGGGGAATGGTGGAGATAATATCCACAATACGCATCATAATCATATCCACGGTGCCGCCCAGGTAACCGGAAATACCGCCGTACAGAATGCCGATGATGAGGTTGACGAACGCAGCCATCAAGGCAACCAGCATGGAAATGCGGGTGCCGTACATCAGGCGGGTCAGCACATCGCGGCCCAAGGCGTCAGTGCCAAGGATGTAGGATTTGTTCAACATCGTCTTGGACGGGTAGATGCTGCCGGTGGCTTCATCGGCAATGACATAGGGGCTGCCGCCGTAATACAGGGCAACCTCGGTGCCGTCGGCATCAAAGATGGTCATGGATTTATCGGATTCATCGCGCACCTTGCGCAACTGGCCGCTCAGTTTGCCATCCGGGGTAACGGAGATGACTTTCAGGGCGGTGGTAATGTACAGGTAGTCGCCGTTGGGGATCTGGTAAACCTTCATGACCGGCGGAACGTTGACAACTTCCAGATTCTGCACGGAGTAATCATACGGGGTAAACAGGGGGCCGACCAATGCAAAAAGCGTCAGGGCGATAATAATTACAAAACCGGCGATGGCCGTCGGCTTGCGGCGGAAACGGAACCAGACGTCACCTGCAAAGGTGCGGCTTTTGGACCAGATTTTTTCACGGTCGCTGTTATCGGTAGCAAGCGGTTCCCACTTGTTCTGTGCGGTTAAATCTGCCATAAGTGTTTTCACCTTTCCTCAACAATTACGCGTCAAACTTGATTCTGGGGTCGATCAGGCAGTAGAAGATATCGACCAAAAGCACCATTGCCATCAGGAACGCAGCAAAGAAGATGGTAACGCCCATGATGGTGGTGTAGTCGCGCTGGGTCACGCTGTTTACAAAGTAATAGCCAATGCCGGGAATGGCGAAGATCTTTTCTACAACAAAGCTGCCGGTCAAAAGGCCAGCCACCGTGGGGCCAAGCACCGTGATGACGGGGATCAGCGCATTGCGCAGGGCATGCTTGGTAACAACGGCGAACTCGGTCAGGCCCTTGGCGCGGGCGGTGCGGATGTAATCCTGGCCCATAACTTCCAGCAGGCTGGAGCGCATCAGGCGGGCCAGGTAGCTGACGGAATAGCCGCCCATGGCGATGACGGGCAGGATGTAGCTCTTCCAGCTGTCCAGGCCGAAGGTAGGCAGTACGTTCAGCTTAAAGGAGAATACATAAATCAGCATGGAGGCGATCACGAAAGACGGAATGGTAACGCCGATGGTGGCAATGGCCATCAGCAGCATATCCTGCCATTTGCCGTTTTTCAGCGCCGCTAATATGCCCATGGGGATGGAGGTAAGCAGCACAAACACCAGGGTGACAAGGCCCAGCTTGGCGGATACCGGCGCACCAGTGGCAATAAAATCGTTGACGGTTTTGCCGGTATATTTATAGGAAGGGCCGAAATCGCCATGCAGCAGGCTGCCCAGATATTTGACAAACTGCACCGGCATGGGCTGGTCCAGGCCGTACTTGGCTTCCATGGCCTGGGTAACTTCTTCCGGCACGCCCTTGGTGTTGGTGAACGGGCCACCGGGAATAGAGTGCATCAGGGTGAAGGTGATCAGAATGATCATGAACATGGCAATGATCATGGTTCCGATGCGCTTCAGGATAAATTTAACCATTACGTTTTCCTTCTTTCGTGTGCACGGCCGCCGCACAGGGAATGGCGCCCCGACGGCTGCTCTGTGGCCATAGTGTGCACATGCGTTGTTCCTGGCGGCGGTACTGACTGACAATCCAGCCGCCTTGTAATTATCTTATTATATAGCGGCAGCTTGCGGTTGTCATCAATTTTTATTCATATTTTTTTACCTTTATGAAAATATCCGATTTACATACAAAACAAACAGCGACGGTGAAAAAATGTGTAGAATAAGACCATAGATTATGAGGGAAAAAGCGATAAGCAAAGCAAATGTGTCCTTGTGACGAGAACAAAAAAAGAGAAAATATGGGAATGAATGCAGTATTGCCGACCCGGAAAGTTGGAAATTCCAGCGGGGCGGGCTTTGTATGGGTGGTTTAACGGCTTAAGGCAACACCGCACAATTCCCGCCTAGCGGCTTAAGCACCGCTTCGGCGGCTGCGGCACGGCATCTGCGTTGCCAAAATGCTCGATAAGACATCCAGTATTATCTGCGCTTTTGGCTTAGCATCTGCCGCACCTCGCTCGCCGTATCGGCACTTAGAATTATGCGGTATTGCCTTAACACTCTAGTGAATCGCTGTGATGGTTGAAACAAAGCGCAATGCTCTGCCGCTGGAACGTGGGAAAGCGCTTCCGGCGCAAAATCATGGGATCACTGCGGAATGGCAGGGGAACAAGCAGCGTACAAGGGGATGTGGTGGACTGTTTATGTGCGGAAAAAGGAAAAGTGAGACGAATGGAGGCGGACGGAGAACATACATAAGCCCAAAGAGACGCCCAACTCATCAAGTGAAACACGGCGCGAAAAAGCATAACGGCCACAGCGAGATGCCCGAACCACAGACCAAAATGCAAAAAGGCAATGGAAACGCAGCAAAATAGTAGAGGTGAGGAACAACAGAGCAAAATATCTGTCCTTGAATGGAATACACAAAATACAGGGAGTGGAAACGGCGTATGCAAGCCCGCCAAAACTGTATATATAACGCAAAATCTCGAATATATATACAGTTTAACGGGAAAGACTCCTCCGATGATAAAAGCGTAAAAATCGGCTATCCATGGCACAGGAAGCCAGGATGGCGGCAGGCGCTGCAAAGTCAAAAGGTGCAGAATCTTTCCCGATATGTCCTCTATTCAAAAACATTTTTGCTCTGCATCCCCGATTCCCGCACCTGTTCGGGGGGAGTTTTGGTATTTCCGTATCAGATAGAAAACAGCAGGCCTGTGCTGCGGCAGTACAGATTTGCGGGGCGTTCTGCTTTCCCTATACCGCAGGGGGGCTGCATATTGCAGAAAAATTACCGTTTCCCCGGTGCAGAATGGATGGCATATTCATTTATAGTGTGATAGAACGATTTCATCGAGTTAGCCAAAGCTAATTCGACAGCAAAGAGCAGCACCACGAAAGAATGGCTGCCGGAAACCATGCCGTAACCCACGGTCCACAGCAGAATGTTGAACACCGTCACAAAAGCGCTGGCATGAAGTGCAACGGGCGCAAAATTCCAGCCATCCTCACCCTCAATACGGTTATAAAGTTATAAGCAGCCTGAAGGCATTGTCACACATGGTGCCGGGAGAATCTTTAAGTGATTTAAGGAGATTTAGGGATAGGAATGGGGCGATGGGCAGAATGTTTAAGCCAGACACGTAATTTCGCTAAAGCCTGGTTTAGCGAAATATAGAGGAGAGACAGAACAATCATCTTTATTCTGGATGAACTGATGGCACACAACAAGGCTGTTGAAGATATTGAAAAAATTGTTATTTATGGCTACTGCACCGATATCTGCGTGATTAGCAACGCCATGGTACTGCGTGCAGCTTTCCCGGAAACAGAGATCGAAATTTTGTCGGACTGCTGTGCCGGGGTAATGCCCCAGAGCCACCAGACCGCGCTGGATGCCATGCGGGCCTGCCAGTTTACAATCATATAAAGTTTACAATCATATAATAGGTGATGAAATAAAAAATACCGTGCAGCTTTTTTTGAACTGCACGGTATTTTTATCTGTTTGTCAGCTGACGCAGCTGGTTCAGGTCCTCCCGCGTATCCACATCCCTCAGTTCGGCATCGTTCCGGACGGACACAAGGCAGACGGAACCGAGGTGGGCCCGCGCAACGGCATTGCCGCCGCGGCCATCCGGCAGGTGAAGCAGCTCCGAAAAATAATCCGCGCCGAACAGCACTGGGCTGCCGGGGGTGCCATCGGCAGCGCACAGCCGCACAATGGCATCGGGGGCCGCTGCCAGCGCCAGTGCTTCCACACTTTGCTGCGTGAGCAGCGGCTGGTCCCCCGGCAGAAACAGGCAGCCGCGCAAAGCGGGCTCTTTTCCCAGCAATGCCGCCAGCCCCAGCCGGACCGTATCGCTGCGGTAGGGCTGCGCGTGGCGCAGAACGGGGACGCCCTGCGCGTTACAGAGCGCCTCAACCTCTTCCGAGCGGGTCACGACAATGCGGCAGGTCAGCAGCGGCAGGGCGGCTAGAGCCAGCGCATTGGCGATCAGCGGTGCACCGCAAAAATCCGCCATCAGCTTGTTTCCGCCGAACCGCCGCCCCAGCCCGGACGCCATGACCACGCAGCCGAGAGCGGGCGCGGGATCGTCCAAGTCCACCACAAAAGCGTCCTGCCGGGCGCACAGTGCGGTTAAAAATGGGGTATCCTGCTTACGCACAATAGCGAGAACGCGCTTTGCATCCAGCAGCGCTTCCACTGCCTGCCGGAATTCGGGGCAGCTATTTTCCAGGTAACCGAGTTCATCCAGCACCGCCCATTCGCTCTCCCCTGTCGCCATGCGGTGCAGGGCGGGTACTCCCAGCAGCAAAAAGCCGTCCGCCACGGGGCGCATCCGGTTTTCGCCTGGGGGCAGTGCCGGGTCAAAGCGGCCGATCACCGCTATTTTTCCGCCCACACTTTCTCGAATTTCCACACGGTCCGCAGGGTACGCTGCTGTGGTAATTTCCTGTGTCCCGGGGCAAAGCAATGGCACCAGCGCACGCAGCAGGGTGGTTTTCCCCGTACCGCGCCCGCCGGTCAACAGCAGGTGGCGCTTACCGCTCACCCGGAAAGAACTTATCATAGAGCTCGCGGTCAGTCTGTACACAGGCATCACGGTAAGCCTCATACCTTTCCATAAAATTGCGGGCTTCATCCGTCAGGGTGCTGCCCCCGCCGCCGCGCCCGCCAATGGTTTTGCGGGTCAGCGCAAAGCCCAATTCTTTTTCCGCCCGCTTGACCATGCGCAGCGCTTTGGAGTAAGAAAGCCCCATAGCCTGTGCCGCCGCCCGCAGTGAGCCGGTCTCTTCAATCCGGTGCAGCAGGCGGCAGGGGCCTTCGCCAAAAAAGCGCTCGCCGATATCATCGCAGAGCATCACATGAATCTTCGGTTTCATTTTTCTTTCCTCATAACGGCAGCAGCGCCAGCCGCACCCGGCCCGTGCGGTCGGTCACGGGCACCAGTTCCAGCGGGCCGTATACTGCTGCCAGCGCGGATTGCAGCGCTTCAACCGGGTCGGTTCTGGGGTACAGCATGGCTCCAACCTGCCCGTTTTGCAGCACGATCAGCGTATCGCACCAGTCCAGCATCAGCATGGGGTCATGCAGGCAAATCAGCGCTGTTTTGCCGCTTGCATGCACAAATTCTGCCAGCAGCGCCGCCATATGGCTGCGGTTGGCAAGGTCCAGGGCGCTGTCCGGTTCATCCAGTAGCAGCAAAGGCGCATCCTCCACAAAGGTACGTGCCAGAATACAGAGCTGGCGTTCGCCGCCGCTCAGCGTCAGGTAGTCCTGCTCGGCTTTATCCGCCAGGCTTACCGTGCGCAGGGCTTCTTCCGCTACCGCACACATGGCAGCGGTGGGGCTTTGCAGCACGCCAAGGCGGGGGTTGCAACCCATCAGCACAACTTCCCGTGCAGACATGGACACCGAAATTCCGCTTTGCTGCGGGATGTAACTGACCGTTTGTGCCAGACACCTGGTAGAAAGGCTTTCCAGCGGCACACCATCCATCAGGCAGCACCCCGTATGGGGCAAAAGCCCGGCCACTGCACGCAGCAGGGTGGTTTTTCCGCTGCCGTTCGCCCCCAATATTCCCACCAGCTGGCCGGGGGTATCTATCGTAAAATGAACATTTTGCAGGATGTTCTTATCGCCAAGACGGACGGCCAGATTCTCCACAGTGAACATTACCGCATCTCCCTCCCCGGCTTTATAATAAGGTAAAGCAAAAACGGAACACCCAGCAGCGAGGTGAAGATACTGACCGGCAGTTCGGTTGCCGCCACCGTTTTGGCAATGGTATCCGCCGCCAGCAGCAGCGTGCTGCCCACCAGCCCGCTGAGCAGGCTGGTGGAGCGGCGGTTGTGCCCCGCCAGCAGCCGCGCACAGTGGGGGGCCAGCAGCCCGACAAAGCTGATCAGCCCAGTCACGCTGACAACCGCGGCCACCACCAGCGTTGCCAATGTCAGCAGCAGAAAACGCATCCGCCCCACCGGAACCCCCAGCAGCCGCGCTTCATCCTCTTCCACGGATAAAAGCATCGCCTGACGGTGCAAAGCAAAAATTACGGCGCAGCAGGAAATAACCATTGGAACGGGGAACCACACCCGGCTTTGCGTTACCCCCGCCAGGCTGCCCATGATCCAATATTCAATGCTGGCCAGCTCTTTTTCCGGGTCAGCGGTCAGCTTTAGCAGCATCAAAAGAGTTTGCGCCAGCGCATGTACGGCAATGCCCGCCAGCACCAGGTTCATCTTGCTGCGCCCCGGCGCGGCGGCCGCCAAGCCAAGCGAGAGAAACACCGCTGCCAGCCCGCCCGCAAAGGCGCATACCGTGGTGCCCAGCGTGCCCGAAGAGACAAACAAGATGGCAAATGCCGCGCCAACGCTGGCCCCCGACGATACCCCAATGATATCCGGGCTTGCCAGTGGATTGCGGAAAACAGTCTGATACACAAAGCCCGCCACGCCAAGACCGAACCCGCCCGCCAGCGCCATCACGGCACGGGGCAGGCGCAGTACCGTAAAGGTGCGCACTGCCATAGCGTCCCCCGCCAGCAGTGCCTGCAGAGTTATGGGATAACGGCCGAAATAAAGTGCCGCACCAAAGGCCATAAAAACGCAGAGCGTTGCGCCCAGAAGGCACAGCGCCGTGCGTTTGCGGTTATTATTCATAAGATTCGGGGGTAAAGCCATAGAAGCTACCATAGAATTCATCGGCAGCGGCGTGGTAATACTCCTCGGTCACCTGCTCCGGGTGCAGCACGCTGGCAAGATAAACACTGCCAAGGAAGCTGGCCGGCACGGGGGAATCCACAGCCTCAACAGCGTGGGGCAGCTGGTAAACATGGCTCTCCTTGACGGCGGTGCAGTCCGCCAGGGCGGCATCGTTCAGAACAGAATCAACGTCATATTCAGCATCGGATGCCAGAATGATGTAATCGGGGTTCCAATCCAGGATCTGCTCATAGGAAACTTCGGCCCAGTAGGTATCTTCCACGCTGGCGGCGGCGTTTGTGCCGTTGGCGTTTTCGATCATCGTGTTCTGATACATGGCGGGGCCTGCGGTTTCCAACACGGAGCTGTTGCCTGCCAGGTAAACGCTGGGGGCATCGGTGCCGGCAACGGCTTCGGTCAGGGCGGCCAGGTTGCTGTCAATGGCCATTTCCAGCTCCTCGCCGCGGGCGGTGGTGTTGGTTGCCTGTGCCAGCAGCTCGATCGCGCCGAACAGGCCGGCCTGGTTTTCCGGCTTAACAGCCAGCACGGTCAGGCCCATTTCCTCCATCTGGGGGATGGAATCCTTGAGCTTGGCGGGCACGATGACAAGATCCGGGGCCAGCGCAGCGCAGCCTTCCAGGTCAAACTCTTTGGCGGTGCCAATGCTGGGCAGGGACTGGATCTCCGGGGCGGACAGGCTGTAGATGTTGCGTTTGTCGGCTTTGGCTTCCACGCCAACCAGCTCGTTCTGCACGCCCAGCGCAATCAGCAGGCTGGTGGAAATGTAGTAGCCGCTGGCAAGGGTTTTGGGTTCTTCCTCAATGGTAACTTCGCGGCCCAGCTGGTCGGTAACGGTCAGCGGGTAGGTAACCGCCGTTTCGGCGGCAGGTTCTTCCGGTGCAGCAGTGGCTTCCGGGGCTGCGGTAGCCTCTGCGGAAGCAGCCTCGCTGGCTGCGGTACTGCTGGCAGCAGCGGTGCTGCCGCAGGCTGTCAGTGCCATAGCGGCGGCCAGCAGCAGGGCGGTCATTTGGGTCATTTTCATGTTTCTTACCTCTTTAAAACCAATATTCCGTTGTGTTTTTCAAACAACAACGGAATTATAGCAGAATTTGTGGTAAAATGAAAGTGGTACTACACAAAAGTATGATTTTACCCAAAAACGGAGAGCATTCTATGATAACGATTCGAGAATATGCCCGCCCCGCCACACTAGAAGAAGCATGGCAGCTGAACCAGAAGCGCCCGAACCGGGTGGTGGGAGGGATGCTGTGGCTGAAAATGGAAAAAATCAGCGTTGGCACAGCCATTGACCTATCTGCGCTGGGGTTGGATACCATTGAAGAAACCGATACCGAATTTGCCATTGGCGCCATGGCAACGCTGCGCAGCCTGGAAACCCACGCCGCGCTGAACGCGGCCACCAACGGCGCCATGCGGGAGGCCGTGCGCCATATTGTGGGGGTGCAGTTCCGCAACTGCGCCACCGTGGGCGGCAGCGTGTACGGGCGGTTTGGCTTTTCAGACGTATTAACGCTGCTGCTGGCGCTGGACTGCGATGTGGAGCTGTACAAAGCAGGCCGGATGCCCATTGCACAGTTTGCCGCCCTGCCCTATGACCGTGATATTTTGACCCATGTTTACATAAAAAAGACGCCGGGGCTTGCCGTGCATTACCAGTCTGTGCGGGCCACCCAGACGGACTTCCCGATTTTGACCTGCGCTGCTGCACGCACGGCGGATGGAGCCTACCGCTTTGCCATCGGTGCACGCCCCATGAAAGCCATGCTTGTCTGCCCCACGGCCGCCCCGGATGAGCTGCCCGCCGCCGTACAGGCTGCGGTGCCCACCGGCAGCAACCTGCGCGGCAGTGCCGCCTACCGCACCCATCTGGTGGGGGTACTTGTCAAGCGTGCCGTACAGGCACTGGGGAACCTGGAGGTGCTCTGATGCAAATTCATTTTACGTTGAACCATAAAAAAACAGCTGTTGAGATCGCCCCCGATACCCTGCTGATTGATCTGGTGCGCTCTTTAGGCTGCAAAAGCGTCAAGCGCGGGTGCGAAACCGCCAACTGCGGGCTGTGCACCGTGTTTTTGGACGAAAAGCCGGTGCTTTCCTGTTCTGTACTGGCGGTGCGGGTGGATGGCCGCAGCGTTACCACGCTGGAGGGCCTGCAGGAGGAAGCCGCTGAGTTCGGCGCGTTCATCGCTGACCAGGGGGCCGAGCAGTGCGGCTTCTGCAACCCCGGCTTTATCATGAATGCGCTGGCCCTTTTCCGCGAAAAAACCGACCCCAATGAGGAGGAGATCAAGGAATACCTTGCGGGCAACCTTTGCCGCTGCTCCGGGTACGAAGGCCAGCTGCGCGGGATCCAGAACTTTTTGGCGTGGAAAAAATCAAAGGAGGCTGCCCAATGAAAACTGTGAACCAGCCTGTGCGCAAGAAGGACGCCATGCAGCTTGTAACCGGCCAGCCTGTGTACATGGATGATGTTATCCCGCAGGACTGTCTCATCGTCAAGCTGCTGCGCTCCCCCCACGCCAATGCAATCGTCAAAAATATTGATACCTCCCGCGCCATGCTTGTGCCCGGCATGGAGGTGATTTACACCTGGAAAGATGTGGACCAGAACGCCCGCCGCTACACCCAGGCGGGCCAGACCTACCCCGAAATGAGCCCTTACGACCGCCTTGTGATCGACCGCCATGTCCGCTTTGCCGGGGATGTTGTTGCGATCCTTGCGGGCAAAGACGAAAAATGCGTCGATAATGCGATGAAGCTGATTCAGGTGGAATATGAAGTTCTGCCCGCGGTGCTGGATTTCCACACAGCGCTCGATAACCCTATTCTTGTGCACCCGGAGGATAACTGGGAAGCCCTTGTTCCCGGCATCGGAGCTGACAAGAACCGCAACCTCTGCGCCCATGATGAATCCGGCGAGGGTGATATTGAGGCGGTGTTGGCTGGGTGCGATGTGGTCATTGACCACACCTACCACACCCGCGCCTGCCAGCAGGCCATGATGGAAACCTTCCGCACTTATTGCAGCATTGATGCTTACGGGCGGCTGAATGTGCTCAGCTCAACGCAGATCGTGTTCCATTGCCGCCGCATTTTGGCAAACGCCCTGCACATCCCCAAATCCATGATCCGCGTTGCCAAGCCGCGCATCGGCGGCGGGTTCGGCGCAAAACAGACGTCAGTGTGCGAGGTTTACCCTGCCTTTGTTACCTGGAAAACGAAGAAGCCCAGCAAGATCATCTATACCCGCTTTGAAAGCCAGACGGCTTCAACCCCGCGCCATGAGATGGAGATGCACGTGCGGCTGGGCGCAACAAAGGACGGCATCATCAAGGGCATTGACCTGCACACCCTTTCCAACACCGGCGCTTACGGTGAGCATGGCCCCACAACGGTGGGGCTTTCGGGCCACAAGTCCATCCCGCTGTACGGCAAGGCCGAAGCGTTCCGCTTTGTCAGCGATGTTGTTTACACCAACCACATGTCATCGGGTGCGTACCGCGGGTACGGCGCAACCCAGGGTCTGTTTGCGGTGGAATCCGCTGTGAATGAGCTGGCCGACAAATTGGGGATGGACCCGTTCGAGCTCCGGCAGCGCAACATTGTCCATGAGGGCGATGTTATGCCCGCCTACTATGGCCAGGTCAACACCAGCTGTGCGCTGGACCGCTGCCTGAAAACCGTGCATGACAGGATGGATTGGGACCATAAGTACCCCGTGCGCGAGATCGGCAACGGCAAGGTGCGTGCTGTTGGCATGGGCATGGCCATGCAAGGCTCCGGCATCGACCATGTGGACGTGGGCAGCGCCACGCTGAAAATTAACGATGACGGGTTCTATACCCTCTCCATCGGCGCAGCGGATATGGGCACCGGCTGCGATACGATCCTGGCGCAGATCGCTGCCGAAGTGCTGGAATGCCCGCTGGAAAACATTGCGGTTTTGGGCGCAGATACCGATTCTTCCCCCTATGATTCCGGTTCCTATGCGTCCAGCACAACCTATGTGACCGGCAAGGCCGTGGAAAAGTGTGCGCTGGAACTGAAAGATAAGATCTGCACCCTGGGGGCACAGATGCTGGGGCTGGACAAAGCCGCCGTGCTGTTTACCGGCGATGCCGTGACGAGCGAGGATGGCACCCAGCGCGTGCCGCTGGCCAGCATTGCAACGGCATCCCAGTGCGGCAACACGGTGGCGCTGGAAGCCACCGTGACCCACAGCTCGGAGATTTCGCCCCCGCCGTTTATGGTTGGCGCCGCCGAAGTGGAAGTTGACCTGGAAACCGGCGAAGCCCAGGTGGTGAACTATGTGGCCGCGGTTGACTGCGGCACCCCTGTAAACCCGAACCTGGCCCGCGTGCAGGCCGAGGGCGGCATTTTGCAGGGCATCGGCATGGCGCTGACCGAGAATGTGACCTACAATGACCGCGGCATGCCGCGCGAAAGCTCCCTGATGCAGTACAAGATCCCCTGCCGCACTGATATTGGACATATTGATGTGAGTTTTGAGAGCAGCTACGAGGGCACCGGCCCGTTTGGCGCAAAGTCCATCGGTGAGGTCGTCATCAACACCCCGCTGCCCGCCGTGGCCGATGCCATCTACCACGCCACCCACAAACGCTTTTATGAGCTGCCCATCACCCGCGAGCAGATCGCAATGGCGGTGGAAAAGTGAGTGACGGGGGGCTTGCGCCAGGAGATGCAATGGCGTTCGCTTTATAAGCATACGGTTTGCTTCATTTTTTCCCTATCATAATCAAAACGCAGAAGCAATACAACAGCCACAACGGGCAAGCCCGCTGTGGCTGTTGCTTTTGGTGCCCTTTTTCACGCGGTAAGAAGAGCGTTCCCATTTATTTTGATTGTATCGTTGATACTGCCATTATAATGCCGCCGTGGCAAATAAACAAGACTTTTTTCATCCCTCAAATTCTCCCGAAAAGTGGCTTGATTCCTAGATTTTTCGGCATTCGCCAACGCCCAAAGAAATTCAACCGCCGTCTATTTACTATCATTTTCATAGCATAAAGTAGTATAAAATCGCATATCTTTTCTCGCAACAGTAGTAAAAATGGTAGTAAATTCAGGCTCAAAATGCAATTTACTACTCGGCATTTACCACCCGTTTCATCTCTGTTTCCACGTCATCGTACTGCACATGAGTGTAAGTATTCAGGGTGACGCCAATGTCAGAGTGTCCCATCAGATATTGCAGAGTTTTAGGATTCATACCGCTTTTGGCCATGTTGGAACAAAACGTATGTCTGCAAACATGAGGTGTGATGTTGGGCAGCTGTTCCCGATAGAGCTTGTTGTAGCTTGTACAAATGTGGTTGAAGTAGTGTTCCCAGTGCATTGCAACGGTTGGGTTCCCGTTCTGGTCAAGAAAGAGAAAACCGCATTTACCGTCAACCATCGGCTCATTCTTGGGACGAGGCCGATTTTCAATAATGCGCCGGAAGCACACATACACATCATCCGTCATAGGAATCACCCGCTTACCACAGCTGGTCTTGGGTTCCTCTATCACATACCGCATATCCATTGTCCGTTGTAGCTGGTGGTCCACATTGATTTTCCGATGTTCCAAATCAATGTCGGACAGCGTCAACCCCACGAACTCTGAAATCCGCAGGCCCGTCTTGAACAGGATATAGATAGCGCCATAATACTTTTTATAACACCCGCTCTCCCGAACATAATTCAGAAAAGCCCTCTCCTGTTTGCGTGTAATTGCCTCTCTTGTCACGCTGTCGTTTACAACGACTGTGGCAAGCTGAAATTCAAATGGATTTTTGTGTAACCAATCATCATCGACTGCCATCTGAAATGCCGGACGGACAACACCTCTGACAGTGTGAATCGTGCTATATGGTCTACACTCGTGAGCTGCCCCAGTTCTTCCAACGAAAGAACGCTGAATGACTTTTCACGGTCAAGCAGACGTTTCTTATTTCGGTGATAGTTCCGGGCCTCATTTCGCAGCACCGCTTTGCAGAACGCATCGAATCGGTACTGTTCGCCATCGTTGCGAGGGATAGCTTCCATCTTCTCACCCCCTTTCCGTGGGGATGTCGGGTGGATTTTTCCCTTTCCGCTAATATGACACCTGAAACACCCGATTCTGCCCGCTTTTTTGAAAATTTCCAAAAATATTTTTGAAACAGGCAGCTTTTCAGGCGGCAATAGAAAAGCCCAGCAGACCGAAAACGGTCAACCGGGCATAATGGCAGCACGAAACGCGCAGTAGCTACATCGTATAGTACATAGTAAAAGCCCTACTGACCCTGTGCGGGAGCAAGGCTTTTTTGATAGCTTAAAGCTGGGCAATCGATAGAATATTAGGCGCATGGCGGCATCCTCCTATGGCCGCCATACGGACGATGAAACGCTCTGATAAGCAAAAAGAACCGGCGGCCTTGATTTTCTCAAAAGCCGCCGGTTCAAAATGGGCGCGCGGATATGTCTGCTATACGACGGCTTTTTTTCTTTTGCCGTCGTGTGGCAGGTGTTTTTACTTTTTATTCTTTTGTGCTACATGGACGATTATGGCAACTAAAATAATTGCGGCGACCATACCAATTAAAGGGAACCATGTGTCGGTGATGCTTTGCAATACGGCATTCCAGTTTACATTTTCTGGCAACATAATTTAGACCTCCAATTCTCGCTGTTCTGTGACAATACGTTTACAGGAAAGATACGTTGCAAAGAAATAACTTCCGTAGACAAGCAGAAAAAGAACGATTGTCAGTCCGATATTGGTTGCGATATGGATATTCATAAATTCTTCCACCACAGCCATTGCTTTGCCAATCAGGAAAGCAGAATACACGCCAGCGACGACTAGCGGAATGGCAAAGAACACGACTGTCTGCACAAAAAGCGTATGATTGATTTGTCTGTGTCCTGCACCCAGCTTTTGCAGCAAGCCATAACGATACACATTGTCGGTCGTTTCGGTAAGCTGTTTTAACGCCAGAAGTGCGGCGCAAATCAGCAAAAAGACCAACCCGATATAGCAGCAAAGGAAGCTCACCAAGGCATCAAGACCGTAGAACGTCTCATACATCATGTTCTTTTCGGCATACCGATAGCCGTGTGTACTATCCAACCCAATCGGAATCATCTTTTGCAGAACTTCATTGGAATCTGCATCGGGTTTATATTGCACCAAAAGCGCATTTACATCTTTTTCAAGAGATGCGGTGACGGAATCGGGAACGATCAAGGTGCCGCGGTCATTGTTGCCAACCGACGTCATAATGTATGTTTCCTGCAAAACTTTATCTTCTGCACGCTGTAAAGTCGCCCCGCCAACCGTGATTTCCGGGTGGCTCTGCAATGCAGCAGCAACATACCGATACGTTCCATTGTAGTTGCAGTTCAACAGGTATTGGCCATCGTTCAGCGTGATGGGTGCTTTGTTCTGCATGGCTAAGGCACGATTCAAGTCCGAAATGGAGATTACGGAAACCTTGCTGTCAGGAACTTTTTCATCAATCGGCCAAAATTTGACTTTCTGTCCTTCAAATAGTTCAGAGTAGGTCATATCGGCCTCGTAAACACTGATTTGCTCTGTGACTTTGGCGTAGTTGCTTATGGTAATATCGTGTGCAGCGAGGTAGGCAGCAATATCGCTGTCCCCATCAACCGAAACATTGGAAAGCACGTTCAAATCATAGGGCGTTGCAGATTGAGACATTTTGTTCATAGCAAGCGCTGTGCTTGCGCCAATCGACACGGCGCAGATCGTGATGGTCAGCAATCCGCATACAACCGTTACCACAAGATAATTGGTTCGGATTTTGCTGCCAATCTGACGGACAAGGAACGTATTCAGACCTTTCAGGTAAAAGCATTTCCTTGCACTTGCTGCTTGCATGAAAACGGCTGACAGCGAGTAGAACAGCAGAAAAGTTCCCGCGACCAATGCCGCCGCTGCCAACTGGAACAGATTATTTTCGTGAGATGGCAGAATCCCGTTTTTGTTGAACAGCGCGGCAGAAATTCCGATGCAAAGCAGCGAGAGCAGGAACAGACAAACCGACAAGATACGGTTTTCAGTCTGCATACTTTCGTTTTTTCTGCTGTCCGTCAATAGGTCAATCAATTTAACATTGGTGACAGACCGAATATTGAAAAGCATAACGATAAAAAAGATGATTGCGAAGCACAACACGGTCTGGCGAAGCGCACCGGCTGAAAACACGATCCGAAACTTTTCAAGATTGATTGCAAAAAGTCGCAATGCAATCAAAGAAAAACCTTGCGAAAAGAAAAAGCCCAAAAGCAATCCTGTGCCCAGCGCAATGACGCCAACACAAAGCGTTTCGCCTGCAAACAACCGGGAAATACGCCCTTTTTTCATGCCGAGCATCATATACACGCCTAATTCCTTTTTGCGGCGTTTCAATAAAAACTGGTTAGCATAAAGAATCAGAAAAGCCAGAACAACCGCAATCATAGTGGAAAGCGTAGAAAGCATAATGCCGAGCTGACGATATAAGAGCGTACCGGTCATGCCCATATTGGAAAAAGCCGGCTGGTCAGAAATGGAATTGAACGCATAGAACAAACTGACCGAAAGGGTCAGCGTAAGAAAGTAAATCAGATAGTCACGAATGTTCTTGCACACATTTCGGAAAATCAGCTTACATGTGTTCACTCTGTTCACCTCCCAAGACGGAAACTACTTCCAGAATTTTTGTAAAAAATTCTTTGCGCGTATCCGTCCCACGATGCAGTTCGTTGAACACCTGCCCATCTTTGATAAACAAAATGCGATTGCAATAGCTGGCAGAAAAAGCGTCATGCGTTACCATGAGAATCGTTGCTGAAAGCCGTTCATTCAATTCGGTCAACATATCTGGATTACTACAACAACCGCCGCATCAAGGCAAAGTTAAAGGGCTTGC
>ENA-UOOA01001360-UOOA01001360.1-human-gut-metagenome-genome-assembly--contig:-P61old-NODE-1360-length-40044-cov-10.261022_pt1 | contig 40044 bp, 45 predicted proteins | sample MGYA00242467_ERZ724014 | MGnify/ENA metagenome assembly ERZ724014 | reverse complement strand
CACATGTTCCAATGGGTCGCTGAGTGGGTCCTATTCGTCACAAACCTGCTCTGTCGCTCCGCCCCCTCCGCCCCCTCCGCCTCCAGCAACATGCTCTCTCCCGTGGGGAGGCTCAATTTCGAATGGTAGTTCTGTTACTGCTTATGCTGCCAGCTCGGCTCCATTCGGTTCAAGTTGCCAATCACAGACTCGCACATGTTCCAATGGGTCGCTGAGTGGGTCCTATTCGTCACAAACCTGCTCTGTCCAAGGCCCCGCTAGTTGCTCCGCATCAACTCTCTCTTGGGGTGTTGGAAACTCCTGCTCTGCTCCAGTGACATCAAAACCAAGTGGTGGCACGTTAAGTTTTTCCAATACCAAAGCTGGCGCAGCCGGTTCGGCATCAGCTTCTTGCTACAACGGCACTTGGACAACCACTCCAGGCTCCTGTGAAGCAAGTTTTCAAGATCCAACCGGAATCCAGGCAACTGATGGGACTATTGCTGGAAAAATTACAGTAACGTGGCCCGTGATTGCTGGTGCTACAAGCTACGACATTCAATACAAGCTCCAATCTGAGGCAGTTTGGCAGGCCGCCAATACCACGGCTGCTACTTGGAGCATCACGACATCGAATGAGCAGGTGCATGAATTCCAGGTTCGAGCTAAAAACGCCGTTGGCGTTTCGCAGTGGAGTGCTGTGGAAACAGGTTTTATTCGCCCTCTTATTAATCCAATTTTCGTCTCTCAAGCTGGTATCCCCGAACGCATTGGCGTAGGCCAGAAATTCACCTACACGCAAGTTTGGAACAACCAAGGCGCTGAAACTTGGACGGGCTCTGCTTATGGAACATCTCCCTTCAACCCCAGTGATTCGTCTGTTTGGGGTTTTGGAAACACGGCTTTTCCTGGAACGACAATTACTGGATCGACTGCAACCGTAACCAATACCGCCACTGCACCTGCTACACCAGGTGTCTACACCATTCAACGAATCATGCATAAGAATGGTGTGGAAAAAGGGGAGCCATCTACATCCGTTAATGTGACTGTAGTGGGTCAACCTACATGCTCTGCGGTCCAGCCCAGCATAACAACCATCTATAACCCCGAGCAGGTAGTTTCTGTAACCCTGCAGTCAGTCGCTGGCGTTGAGTCTGGTTCAATATCCGTTTGGGGAGAGAATGGGGGCAAAGATGATGTTCGTAATTACCCGTTGACTATTTCTTCAGGAAATGTGACGGCTACGTTTCCTATTGCTGGTCACATGACTGCCGGTGAGACAAAAATCAATATTGAAGCCAACGTTGCAAATCCCTTTTTCCCATCCGTCAACTGCGCTTCGACTTCTGTCAATTTCGTGCACCTCCCTATACCTCAAGTGGTACTGACACCTATCGCTGGCTCGTTCTCTGAGCCTGGCGTGCAAGGCTTCGTGGCAAAGCGTCAATCAGGCGACTATGCGATGGCAACAGTGAATGTTGGGCCGCACACTTCCATGAAGGTGGCCATGAAGTTCTTGTCGCCAACCCAGCAAGAGAACGGGGCCTCAGTATCAAGTGTCACAGCTGGTGTCGCCACACCTCTGTCGCTGCTGAGCAGTGTCGCAAAGACGTTACCTGCTTGGGGTCGTTTGGATGGGGTTCTCAGGGTTTCCTACGCCGATGCTGATGCTGCAGCGCAGGGGCGGATCACTGACATACCGATTGCTGTTCTTGTGAGTCCACAACCGATGCAAGTGTCAGCGTTTGGAAGTGCAGAGCAACCGCCATCCGTCAAATCGAAGATTCATCTACTTGACGAGTACAACTCATTACTGCATGGCACATATGTGGCATCTTTGATGCAATCCGACAGGCAAAAAACGATTCGATCTGCTGAACCTGTTGGTGAAAGTGGTCAATGGATCTATTCGGACTTGGATTACGGCAGCTTGTACAACACCGATCTAGTGTCAGTTGCAAGGGCTGTTCCCCCAACGGGCGTTTCTTTGATTGATCCGATTGAATACGTCAGCCCTGCTTTCAAATTACCAGTCCAGGCTCCATTACAAATTGTCGCGACCGATGGAACTCGTGAAGATGATGTGAAGGTGAGTTGGGTCTCTCCAGCGCCAGGGGTTTCTTTTCGGTATCGTGTATTCCGCGACGATATTGAAATAACTCAGGGTACGGGGTTGCAGGGCCACGAGATCCTAGATACGCCACCTGTGAGAGGACAAATCTATACCTATAGAGTCAAGACACTTATTGGTTCACAAACAAGTGAAGTCGCTGCTTCCGATGCAGGCCATGTTCCTCAATGTCGGGCTGTTCGAGTTGTCGGCGCTGGTTTGAATGCTGATATGACCGTATTGAACGGACTTATTGAGCGTTGGGATTGTCTTGATGCAGTGAACTTGTCGGGGATCATTGATTCAACTCACCAAGTCGAGGTAACACAATCGGGAACCAAGACATACCGTCCATTCTCTGTACCAGTGCCAACCTCTATCAAAGACGGCGCGCATGTTTTGCATATCAACGCAGAATCGGTTGGTGTTGAGATAAATGCCAATCGCACATTCTCCATACCGTTCCATCTGGACAGATCATCGATCAATATTAATAATATCTCTATCAAATACGATGGTGCACCTGCTGTAGATGGTATTAGCGTTCCATCGATTGGTCGTTTCACCATCACTATGGATGGCGGGAATGGCATTGGTTTTGCCGAGCAAGAGAATAAGTGACAGACGCGGGCGTGAAGACAGCATCAGTCACATGACCAGCGTTGATCTTGTATGACGCTATCAGTAAGCTACCTATGACGTATAAGTGATCAATTGGCTTTAATGTAGTAGGTAGTATCTGCAACCATCCAAACTAAAAATAGGTACTTAAATGCCCGCTAACGCGGGCATTTTTTTCTATTCTTGGGCGTGCTTCCAGGCTGCAGGTGGAATGGTTGCGATAAAATTCAAATTACTTAGCTTCGATATAACCAAATCAATAAGTCAGCACCAGCATGAGTAGGCATCTCTGCATGGCTCAAATCCTCGCACTGATGAAGACAAATGAATACCAATGCACTTATACCCTTTCGTGTATGGCCCGATGGAACGGTTCAAGCTGTTGCGGATGGTCATGCCTACGACTGGATGAGCGATGACTTCAGAGTCATTGAAGCATCATCGCCCGAGGAGGCTTTGATGCTTTCCGAAGGGGAGCAGAGCGAGAACGTACAGGTCTCGCCCGATGGTAAAACCGTCTGGGTACACGCCTCGGATGGTTCAACAGTAGGGCGCTTCTCTATGATCTTTGGAATGGATGTCCATACGACCGTGACATCCCAATTGGCAGGCGAAGCTCAGTGCCTGCATTGCACCCACCAGGCACCAAGTGTTGATGATTGGCAGCTCTTTTGTGACTTGATGGCCAAGCATTACAAGATAGAGGTAGATCAATCCCTTATGCGTTTCTAGTTCCTTTAGTCCAAGACATCAAGGGTGGTTTGCTAGAGACTAAACATCAGGTTTTGCCTTGCTTTTCGCGTGTGTTCGCAATACAGCCGTCGATGAAAATTTGGCAGTATTTTCAATCGTGGAGCTGCCTAGATGCATCAGTGGATCGTAACAACAAGCAAAGCCGAAGACCTCATCAGCGCTCACAAAGTTTCAGTATCCCCGTGTGGAGCTTTGCTTTTTTGGGATGCCCATGGCCTGATCAACAAGGCTTATGCAAACGGCCACTGGGAAAAATTCCAACTGACGCAAGTGGCTCATCATGGCTATCGTTAAATTGCCGTCAGATTGGAATAATCCTCTTTATCTAGGGGGTGCCATATTTATTTTGGCGACTGCACTAATCTCGGTCGCCAGTCCGAGTTTGAATTTATTTGAGCTTCTCGGGCATGCATCTTTCATTGCGACGTTTGCAGCTTATTCTCAGAACGACCTAATTAAGCTTCGGGGCATTGCTATCGTTAGCCTGTTGCTTGGACTGATTTATAACGCTCATGTGCATTTCACAATGCCACAAGGGCAGGGTATTGGACTGGTTCTGTTTTGGCTCTCTGTCTTCCTTCTGCAAAACCTGTACAAAGCCTACGCTGAAATTGCGAATGCAATAGAAAGTTCGATTCCAGCGAGTCAGCGCCTTTTAGTCAGCACGGCCTTCCCGGAGATGCACAGCAAAGACTGGTGCCGCCTCTCCAGCATCGCTTCCATTCGAACTCTCAAGAAAGGATCTGTCCTGATCAAGGCGGGGGACAGTACAGCTACAGTCATGCTTCTGGCCTCGGGCCGCGTTGAAGAATGTCGCACGGATGGACTACCTTCCTTGAAGCGTTCCATTGGCACCGTTTGGGGGGAGCTAACTTGGACTCTCGGGTCATCCTCTTTCAACGCCTCACCTTGCGAGGTAGTGGTCGTCTCTGACGAGGCTGAAGTCTGGGAGTGGAGCTATATTTCTCTGGATAAGATCTGCAGAAACAACCAGCGACTACTTGCAGCCTTGCGCAATGGTTTTTTGCGCTCTGCCTGCTTCAAGCATGGTCTGCTGCAAAAGCGGCAAGATGACAGCCCGCCCACTTGGGACACTTCAGCATAGGGATTGAACACAGTGACCACTCTCGACCGCCTTGATGAAATCGCCCGAGATGCCTGGGCTGGCAACTATGACCGCGTGGATGTCCTGTCCAAGGGCGAACGCCTGTATGTCGCTCTGGCCTCAGGACGCATGCGCGAGCTGTGCCCAAACGACTCTATTGCCTACGCGGTAGACCGTGTGGGCCCCGAATGGATGGCTCACATGCTCACACAGTGGCGCGGCCAGCCTCAGCCAAAAAACTGAGCCTCCCGCACGTAGATGTCATTCCAATACTTTTCGAATGTGCTTGCCCTGCTTGTTCGGCGCGAGATCACCCTACGCACCTTTGTCTACGCGCTCAGAGAAAGGCCAATGGCCGTAGCGGGCATCAAGGGCTCTTACCATGTTGACCCCCAAGACCCGAATGAAGCCTGAACGCAAATCGGAGATTGTTGAGGTTCGCCACGCTGGACTCAATGCCTATGGGGACGACCACCAGGTTGTCTCTGTGAAGTCGCCTGGTTCAGCGATTCATCGCAAGAAGCCCTGTCCGAACTGCCCATGGCGAGTGGACGCGGTGGGCGAGTTTCCAGCGGAGGCATTTCGGCACTCTGCTGAGACAGCCTACGACATGAGCAACAAGATCTTCGCCTGCCACGAGGCTGGCATCCAGCGCACCGCCATTTGCGCGGGTTTCTTGCTGCGCGGGGCGGATCACAACCTTGCCATTCGACTCAAATACCTGCAGGGCCACCAACTGGATGCCACATGTGACGGTGTAGAGCTACATGACTCCTACCGCGCCATGGCCATCGCCAATGGTGTGCCTGCTGACGATCCAGTATTGGCGCCTTGCCGCTGATCTTTCCGAACCGTACTCATGAACTTCACAGAAATCAGCCTCAAGGGCTTCCTATGCCTTGGCAGTGCAGAGTTTCCATTCGCCCCAGGCGAGCAAGTGGATGTGTTGTTTGCCCAGTCGGGTGTCATATTGCAGGGCAAGACACGCTCCGCGCGTTTTTCCTATTTCGAGCTGGCTGAGCTGGAAATCACAGGCCCAGGCACCGTTACCACGGGCGGTGGCTTTGTTGGCGGCGGCTTCGGGGTGGAGGGTGCGCTGCAGGGGATGGCGATTTCAGCCATCCTCAACGGGCTGACCACCCGTTCGAAGATTCACACCTTCATCACTCTGATCACCAACTTCGGCGAGCTACATCTGCACTACGACAAGATGGAGCCATCGGCCTTGCGTGTGGTGCTAGCGTCAGTGTTTCAGCGGATGCGATCTTGCGATCCCAATTGGCGCAAGCAGCGTATCTCCGTGCTCCATCTTGCCAAGGATTCAGGCGAAATCTCACAGCAAGAGTTTGAGGGGCACCTGAGCCGGTTGAATGCATCACCCGTGTGGCCAGATCCTGTTGCTGAAGAAGCGCTGCGCAAACAAGAGGCCGCAGAGCGAAAGCGCCTGGCTGATGCTCAGGCGCCGCAGGGAATTTGCCCGAACTGTGATTCACAGATCAGCATCTACAGTGATGAATGCCCCAGATGCAGGGCTTCATTTGGTCATGGCTCAGCCTGGACAGTCAAACCCCTGACCGCTGCGAGGTAGTTGGTGCAAAGCCCAAGTCTCTCCCCAGAGGATGCACTGGTCTTGGCTGACTCGCTGAAGATGCTGGCTGAGGTCTCCGACTATCTGAAGCGCATGCCAGCAGTCCCCGCCACGTTGCAGCTCGTTCGCAGCATCGACAAGCACCTCGAAGACCCAAAAACACTGGTAGCCCAGCGCATGGCAGAGGCGCGCGAAAAAGAGATGGATCTGCGCAAGCAAACCCGCTCTGCCGCCACCTACACCCCTGCTGGCCTGCCGGTGCTGCAGGTACAGGTGTGCGGCGAAAAGGTCACGCTCAAGCTGGGGGATGGGTACCTGGGCAGCGCGGCCGAGTTCCCCCAACGCCAACGCCTTGTCAGCCTTGCGATGCGCCAGCTCCATGAGGGTGTTGAGCTACCCCTTCAGGCGCCACCTACTGCCTCGACGTAAGCCCCATCTATGTCTACAATGGGCGCCAGCGTCAAGCGACTCTGCAAGTTTTCGGAATCCGAGGACTTTCAAAGACGCTTTTCGTTGAACAGGGTAATCCTGCTCATCTAAAACTCGCCTCCACCGAGTCAAACGTGGAACCGGCAAAGCTCGCTTTGTCTTTTTTAAACCTTCGCGGGGCACTATCCCCGTGGGGGCATGTGCTCCGCTTTTTAGCTTGGAGCACATCATGCAAAACCGTTACTGGTTTCAGGCCGCAGGCCTAGCTTTCGAGGACTATCAGCATAGTCCCGTGTATCGCGCTCACTGCGCAACAGCCAAGTTCATGGCGAACATCATGCGTGAGCGTGGTGAACAGCTGAACTGCTGGCTTCCAGACAACGCGGCTTCCCAATTCCGAATGCTCCGGCCATTTCGCTCCGAAGGGGCGAATGCCTTGCGTAACGAAGTGGCTGCCCGCGTCAAAAGCACTCGTCGTCGCTTGCGTATGGTTCGTGCCACTTTGGCAAAGACCACGCCAGTGATCAACGATGCCTACCTGGAGGCCCATGCCGAAGCATCACGCTCCTTGGCTTGTGGTGACATTCGCGCCTTCTCTGTGGTTCGCGACCCCTCTCTTGGTCGGGTGATTCACTATGAAACCCATCAAGGCTGGTGTCCTGATCCTGTCTACCAGGATCTGCATGAGGAGCGTGATGTCTCTCAGGGTGAAGAGGTGTCGGCATGCTATTGAAGTTCAGCGATCAACGCCTGCGCTTTTATCGGCATGTTCATGACACGAGCGCTTTCCCTGTGGGCACTTTGGTGCACATCATCCAGTGCAAGAACAGCTACAGCCTTCGCTTGAGGGCTGCAGCGCTGCGCAACCTTGTCTGTGATGCGCCCCTTGAAGTGACCAAGGGCGCTCCGTACGCTGCCGCGCGCCGCCTCACTCGCGCTCACTACGGTATCTAACACTCAACCCTGTGACGGGCCCTGTGCCCTGTGGGGCCTGGGCTTGTCTGTTTTCTGGAGTTTCTCTATGGAAGTTTGTACAAGCACTGATGTCTTTGCCGATGAGTCTTTGGCCGACCTGGCCGTTGATTTGAGCCAGCAACAAAACGCCGATGTCGCGCACCCTGTGCGCACGTTGCTGTGCTGCTGCTGCGGTTCCTACACCAAGGGTCGTCAGTTTCACAACCAGGACACGGGCTTTGGTCTGGGTACCTGCTGCGTGGACTTCGTAAAGGCCCGCGTGCCGGATATGGAGCGGACGTATGGCGTGGAAGGGGTGCATTACTTCGCTCCCAAGCCGCCAGCGCCTCCAGCTCCTATGCTGCCTGACAAGCCTCGCTATTGAGGTTTTTCTCTGAGCCCCATCCACTCCAGCGCATGCTGGGTGGGCGGGATTCTTCTTAGCGCACTTCTCGATTGAAGGCTACTTTGATGGTCTTGTCTGTATGTCAAGACGATCAAAGACGCTTTTGCACAGCTTTGGGTAATCCAAGCTGACAAACCTCGCGCCACCGAGGCATTCGTGGCACCACCTCAGAGCCTTGCTCTGTTTTCAACCCTGACGGGCGCATATCCCGTTGGGGAGTGCTCCTGTCTCTTTATCGGAGGCAGTTATGTCTGTTTTTCAATCTCGCACGATGGATGATGCCAAGCGCATCGTCACTCAGCTTGCAATGGGTGCTCACCTGACCGAATGGGAGGGCAGCGCATCCCCTTTCTGGCAATACGCCACACTCACTGTGGGCGAACATTCTTTCCGAGTGGGCGTCTCTACCGGGGGGGTGATCTCTTTCAATGGAGATCCTTTCACTCCCACCAAGCGACTGATGTGTGTGACCTACAAGGCCGCACGCACATCTTTGGCAGAGCGCATCGCGCGAAACGTCATTGCGTCTCGCGCGGTTGGGCAAGTCGCCCAAGCTCACTGACTTTCACTTCAACCCATGCGGGGCCATTTACCCCGTGATGGGGATGGTCTCGCTTTTTCTCGGAGATCATCATGAGAGATATTTATCAGTTCTACCCAACGGGTGAACGCTTGGCAGCAAAGGCCTGGGCAAAATTCAAACGCCCAGTTCGCCATCTGTGCGATCCGAGTGCTGGCAAAGGACACCTGATCCGGCATGCAAAGGAGGGCTTCCCAGGTCTTGCCGATGAGGACATCCCATGGGTTGCTGAGGTCGAAGACACCGAAGTACAAGAAGGGCGTTTTCGCACCCGTGTGCGTGACTATGCCCGTCAGAAGTTCTCAAGCTTGCCAGCCGTTTCTGTCATTGAAATTGATGTCCAGCATCACAGTTCCCTCAAGGAGTTGGGTGCCAAGATCATTGGGTACGACTTCATGAATGTCAGCTCGCTGGCCTCAATTTCGCATGTGCTCATGAACCCGCCCTTCAACCAAGGCTGTGCTCATGTCCTGCACGCGTGGGATTGCGTCTATGACGCAGAGTTGGTGGCCATCATCAATGCAGAGACCATCCGTAATCCGTTCTCCCAAGATCGGCAAAAGTTGGTCTCGCTCATTGAGAAGTTCGGATCTGTGGAATTTCTGCAGGACGAATTCACTGATGACGTGGAACGAACCACCAAAGTTGAGGTTGCTCTTGTCTATCTGGAGAAGGTGCCTCGTCAGTACGTGGACATAGACCATCTCACGAAGGGTCTACAACGCGGTGACAGCCAATACTCTGAAATCGACCCTGAGACCTGTTCTGCTTTGGCCTTGCCGGGAAATTTCATTCAAGACACCTGCTATCGCTTTGAGCAAGCAGTTCAAGCTGCCCGCCAGGCATCTGAAGCTCAAGCCCTTGCAGCCAAGCTGCGAGACGGTTTGGGCATCACACTGGAGGAAATGCAGGCAAAGGGCGTTGGGAGTGACTACCGGGAGATTGCCTCTTCCGTGCGGGAAATGGCCAACGCTGACTTCAGTGAGCGCTACGCTGACTTGAAGGTTCGTGCCTGGTCACAGATCCTGCGGTCAACGATTCTCACAGACAAGTTGTCCAATCAGGCTCGTCGCAAGATTGAGGCTGACTCCAAATTGATCTACGACTTGGAGTTCAACACAGCGAACATTCATGGCTTCCTCATGGGGGTCGCGCAGTCGCTGGGTGACATCTACACCGAGATGATCCTCATGCTCTTTGACAGCATCATTGAACGCTCTACGGACAATGTTGTTTTCTACAAGAGCTGGAAGTCCAATCAGAAGCACCGCATCGGCATGCGCTTGCGCAAGAGCCGGTTCATCCTCCCGCGCTTTCGTATGGGCTTCTCGCGTAGCTTGGATTACGAAGACGAGCGGTTCTTGGCTGACATCGATAAAGCCTTGCACTACCTTCATGGCGGTACAGGGGATTTTGATGGTCTGGTCAGAGCTACCCGCGAAAACCGGATTGAAACTGGTGATCGTTTCTCGTCAAGGTACTTTGAATTCCGCTTTTACCGAGGGTCGCAGACGCTACATCTGTATCCCAAGTCTGTAGAGGTGATGGACAAGCTCAATCGCTTTGTGGGCAAGATTCGCCAATGGTTGCCAGGGGACATGGAGGAGGCCAACGCCGACTTCATCAAGCAGTATGAGAAGGGTGAAACCTTCTCTGATGAGTACCTGGAGCTGAGCAACAAGTCGCGTCCTTCATACGACCGGTGTAACCCCGCCTACAGGCTGCTGCGCGAAGTGCAAGGCCGCAGCCAGGAGGAGAACTCACCTGAGCTTGATCGCCTCGAAAAGGCCATCAACGATGTGCACGAGAAGCATGGTCTTCAGTGCGGCCCAGCCCTCACCGGCAAATCCGCGCTCAAGGCAATTGCCCATCAACCTGAAGCTGAAAAGGCTCGCCCCATTGCGGACGAACCCGAGCAACTGCTCCTGCTTGCGGCTTGATGTTTCGCTGGCCCCCACAAGGGCTGGTGCAAGGCCCAGGGCAACCCACCTCACCGTGGGGCTCTGGTGCTTGGCTCCCTCTTTCGAGAGGGGGTTTTTCAGAGGGCTCACCGAGTCTTGCGAAAAACCAGATTCATCACCCAGGCGTAATGCCTGAGTACGAAGCGGAGTTGACCGCGCCATTCCGGCTATCAACATCACCGTCCTACCAAGGACATTTTTTCCCTCTCCCGAGGGTTCAACCGCCGCAAGGTTCTTCCCTTGTGGGGGGATCTTGTGGCTTATCTATGAGGTTCCCCTATGACGATTTATCTCGGCTCCACTCCCTGTGACGAAGAATGCGCCAGCGTTGGTGATGACTACTACGGTTTTGATTCTCGAATCGAAATTGCTGCATACATCGCCCAGCTCCAACGCACTTTTCATTTCCACTCGGAAGATGCTGCAGTCTCCTTTCGCAAGAAACGTGACTCGCATGATTACGGTTCCTACTACGAGGTTGTTGCAGCTCCAATGGGTTCTCAGCGTGCCTACACAGCTGCTGACACCATTGAAGGACAAACACCTGCTGAATGGGATTTGCCCGCCATTCAGGAAATTGTCCTGAAGACTGCTCAGCAGTTCTTTGCGGGCGATGAGCTGTCCTCCACGGGGCACCTCGCCTGGATGCTCACGCCAATTGAATCGGTGCCTCACGGCCGCCGCATCCTTGGCCTGATCCGCAAGCTGCGTGATGGCCGCACTGTCACCAGTGGCGAGATTGCTGCAAGCATTGCATCGGATCCGCAGGAGCTTCCTGCTGCTGGTGCTGGCGTTCAGCGCTTCTTTGTCCTCTTGGGCAGCAAAAGCGATCAATTCGACTCAATCGAGTTCGAGTGTGAAGCACCAAGCTTTGAGCAGGCCAAAGAGCAAGCGGCTGCTCAGCACCCCGAGTACGAAGCATTGATGCATTTCAACCTCGTTTAACTCTCATCAACTGCCCCTTCGGGGGCTCTTCTTTGACCCTTGCGGGCGCTTAACCCGCAGGGGAGGCGCTCGCTTTTTTTCTAGGAGCGAACAATGTCTATTTCCAACTACACCGTCCCCACGAATCCATATGAGGACTGGCGCGGTTCTGAGCGCCGTGGCTTTGTGCCTACTGCTCGTCAGAAGGTCATCCTCGATGCATACGCCGAGGCGGTGGCCACGGGTCTCTACTACACCAAGGACATCTATGTTGTGGTGAGCAAGAAGCTCGGTCTGACCCCAGAGCAGCTTGCCCAATGCACGACAAACGTGGACGGCGGTGATTTCGGATATGACCTTTATCAGGCGCGCAGCTGCTATAACGCCATGACCCAACACAAGGCCGTGGATGATGCCGCAGCTGCCCTGTGCAACCTGCAGGTGGGCATGAAACTTGGAACGTTGATCTTCAACGATCACAAGCGGACTACGGACGTTTCTGTCCTGCAATCCGCTGACCCTACGCAAGTTGCTCTCCAGGGCAAGCGCGGCGCCTACAAGGTCACTTTCACGACTGATGCCTTGAGCATCAAGTGCGCCATTGAGCGTGCGGCCAGCAAAGGCGTGCGCAAGGACTCGTTTGAGGACTTTGCTGCCAGTCTGCGCAAGCCGCTGTCTGCAACTACCGTCATTCAGCCACGCACTGAGTCAGCATCGGCTGATCTTTTTGCTGCAGCATGAGTGGGTCTATGCCGAAAGGACGCCACCAGCCGCTGCGCCGCGCATACCGACAGGCTTACCTGAGGGTGCGGGGTTGTATCAACATCGGTCTGGCCGTTACTTTGGGAGAGGACTTCAACCAGCTTGAAGTCACCTTGTACCAATGGCTGCTCAATCGATGCCGCAGTTCGGATGTTTTGCAGGAACGCTGTTCCGGCTTGACGCCCAACTCCTATTGGCGAACGCGCGTTTATCCACTCCTCCAAAAGTGATGGGCGTTGTTTGTTGATTTCTCATCCCTCACGCTTCGGCGTGAGGGCTTTCCAGAGCCTCTTGAGCAAGGGGTTGTGGAAAGCGATTTCTATCAACTTGGCGTAATGCCAGTTGCTGAAGCGGTTACTGACCGCGCCACCTTGGCGAAGCAGTTCATGGCTTATGCCCTTCTCAACCCACCGGGGCTCTATACCCGATGGGTGTGGGGCTCCTTATTCATCTGGAGACCCCTATGGATACATCCGCGACTACTGCCACCATGAGTACAGCGACTGGACGGAAGGGTTCCGTATCTATCAGCGACTTGGCATCCTGTCTCTTGGGGCAGGGCACAGCCGCAAAATGGACGAGATCCTTCGCCGTAGCCAATGGCTCCAATCCCAGGAGCTACATGGTCAGCGTACCCCTGAGGAAGTTAAAGCAAAGTGCTCGGTTCGTTATGAGAACCAGGCGTTATTGTTTTAACTGGCCAAACCATCCTGCATGTCTTCTAGCGAATTAATCGCACCGAAACCCCGATCACTGCTCACACGGTGGCCGGGGTTTTTTTTCGCCTGTGCTATTTCTTTAGGATTGGATTACATAATCCCGCCCATTATTAGAGCCGCTCTGTCATCACGCAAATTCATGTACTTCTTTCCTTAAACCCGCGTCAGGGCAGGGGTTTGCCGATGCAATGCCAAGGAGGGCTCAACACCAAGACAGGTTAATATGGTGCCGCCGCTCTTATGAGCACACTGCGAAGCCTTTCTGCTCGGCTGCGTTTGCGGCATTTTCCACTGGTGCATTAACTTGGATTACATATCGCGCGCCTCAGGATAAACCAAAACTTTCACCACGAAGGAGGTCGGCTGTTCAAACATGGGCCTTAGAGTGTTGTTTTATATGCAATAAATAACACCAACGACTGCGAAAATTTGTTTTTCTTGGTAGTGATTTGATATTTCCTGTTGGAAAACTTAAAATCTCGTCTCACAGGTGCCCACCATGACCAGCATTTCCAACCTCAGCGCTGATGAAATTTTTGAGCAATGGCTTCGCCACTGCGCAATTTCTGATCGTCGCCCAATTTCAGAAGAGGATGCTGATGCGTACCGGTATATCTGGCGCACTTGGAAGAGTTTTCTGGATGGCAAAAGAGAGAAGGGCATTGCGCCGCCTGTTCACTGGGCCGATGTGACGCCTCCTTTTGTCGTGAGCTTTATCGAATCTGGAATCCGCAGCAGAAAAACCGGTGGACTTGTCAGCGCAATCACCCGGCGCCGATATTGGCGCGTCCTGGTGCGCGTTTATGACCACGCCATTGATAAAGGCGTCATCCCAGAAAATCCCATCAGCTCTGTGGCCGATCAGGACAAGCCGCCCATTGAAAACCCGCTGGGCGCGATTCTGTCGCCTCGCGTGTGGGCTCGCTGCATCCAAATGCTGGATGAGCCGATTGACCCCGAAATCGCCCAGCGTGAGATCGCGGTGCGCAACCGCGCTTTGTTGCGTGTCCTGTTCGAGTTGGGGCTCACCCCGGCTGAGCTGCGCGGGTTGCTGGTGCAAGCATTCGTGGACAAGGCTGGCCAACAGGACGCCTCTATCAAGGTGGATGGCGAAAGCTACACCCGCGTGCGAGAGCTGCTGATCTCCGAGCACACCCGCTTGGGCATCGTGGAGTGGCTACGGGTCAAGGCAACATCGCCCGCGCACGCTGCCAGCGAGATCCTGTTTTCTGGCAAAACAGGAAAGGTGCTCACCGACGAGCAGCTTTTGAACCTGGTGCGGGCCTTTTTGCTGAAGGCCTGCGCCTCTGTTGGTGAAGCCCCGCCACTGCGTCTGGGCCCACAGATTGTGCGCAATACCTTGCTGGTGCGGCTGCTGCGTGAAGGCGTTCACCAGGACGAGGTGGTATTGCGCGCGGGCCTGAAAAACGCCAAAGGCTTGCTCCACCTTCGTGAGCACTTGCCTGAGGGCCCACGGCTGAAACTGGCAGGCGCTACCAAGCGCAAGGATGATGAGCCGATGGAACCTGAAGTTCGGCCGCTGCTGCGAGCGTAGGAATTACTTGGCTGGGTTCTTTAAGCTGCACTCGATCATTTAGCTTTCCTCTTTTCGTCGTTTCTTGTAGCTCCCTCTCTCACCCCGGATAGCTACACTCAGAGGCGCCGCAGGCCAGGGCAACCGGAGAGTTGTAGCTCCCGCTCTCACCCCGGATAGCTACACTCTCAGGTGCAAGCACGCTCACTGCCGCAGGAGTTGTAGCTCCCGCTCTCACCCCGGATAGCTACTCTTGAACGGTTATGCCCACCAAAAACGGTGGGTAGGGCACTCTTTGTGAGTGAGTGAGCCTAAGTGGAAACATTTAAGTGTGGGTAGTTTGCGCATATCGGTAGAATTTTGCTTAATTGTTAAGCAATCGTGCAATTATGTGGGTAGGTACGACGGTGCTCCAACGCGACGACTCAACTACAACTCGTGCCAGCTTGGTGAAGGCCGTCCCATCACCGCAGCTTAACGTGGATACGGCATTGTCCGCCCTGTAGCCTGACGGCCTCTCTCTCCCTTCAAGGCCACGCTCAATTGAGCGTGGCCTTCTTCACTTGTGCCCCGGTTCAGGTGCTAGCCTCGAAGCTAGCGTGGATAGGCAGCGTTGGCGGAATGCTCGACAGGGTAGTCAGCCCCCTGCCATCCCGGCAAGGTAGAGTTGCTAAGTTCACCTGCTACCTATACACAGGCATCCGGCCCGTCGTGGCCGCCGAAGTTCCAACGCCAAGAAAATACGAATGAAAGTCCATTTCATTGCCCAGCCCCAGGTACAACTCGGCACTTTGCTCAACGCAGCGCTCAATTCGACGGAAAGGCCAGCCGGCGTTGTTCTGGTGTCGGCATTCGCGTCCCTTCAAGCCGTGCTTCGGCTGAAGTCGAAACTGCTTGAACTGCACGAAGCAGGCACGACGGTTCGGGTGGTGGTTGGTGTGGACATGGGCGGCACAAGCAAGGAAGTGCTCAAAGAGTTGGCGACTTGGCCGGTCGAGGTGTTCATTTTCAAGAACCGAAAGGGCGGCGTCACTTTTCATCCGAAACTTTATGTCGTGGAGTTCGCGAAGACTGCTGAAGTTTTCTTAGGCTCAAACAACCTTACTGACGGCGGGCTCTACGGCAACTACGAGGGCGCCGTCCAAGTGACGTATGCGTTGCCTGGCGACGCGGCTGAGCTTGCCCGTGCCAAAACTGAACTCGGCAAGTTTATTGACCCTGCAGCACCGGTCGGACGCAAGCTTGATGCCGCGTATTTGGCTCTCCTGCAGTTGCGCAAGGACATCCCTGACGAGATGGAAGCACGGCTACGCAGGAAGGTTGCACGCGGCAACACACCGATAGAAGGCCCCGCGGCTGACGTATTCGGCTTCGAAGACACGCCAAGACCGCCAGCGCTCCCCCTCGCGGTGAAAAATGTCGTCATCGCCGCGATTCAGCATCAGATGGCTGAGCAAGATAAGAAGAAGGCCGCCGTGCGAGCTTCCGCAAAGAACGCCGCCAAAGCGGCTGCAGCTGCCAACAAGCCTGCACCCGCCGCGGTGCCAGAAGACGACATTCGAGATTTCGTTCCTTTAGCGCAAATCACACCAGTCGCGTTCTACCTTGAGCTCACAACGACCAATGGCGCTGCTGGAAATATTCCCGGGGAGCAGCGCATTCCCCTTGAGGCCCTTCATGCTGCGCATGACTTCTGGGGATGGCCGGACGAGTACACAGAAAGCGTGAATCCTCGAAAAGGCCCCAACGCTGGTGGCAAGCGGCGTGTGTATTTGGAGCGGAAGCCCCGCTGGCGAGTCTATGTTGTCGGCGACCCAACCAAGGACATCACCATCGGAGTGCGCATGTATTACGTCGCAGCCAACTCTGATTTTCGCTTCCACTCCGGCAACCTCGCAAAGTGGGCAACAGCTGGCGACTTGGTGCAAATTACCGCTGTCGAGGGCAAGGACTACTTGTACGAATGCGCTCTGGCCGTAAAGGGCACGCCACAGCATCAGGCGTGGCAGGCACTGTGCAGCCCCACCAGTGGAAAGTCTCCTCGAATGTTTGGTTACTCTTGACGCATTTCACTTCCTGAAGCGCAAGACGACGTTCTCCGTGATGGCGTTCTTGATGTGAACCAAGTTCTCGGTGGTGACAGCGATGTCGATTCGCTCAACGGAAGTAAATCCACGGGCCTTGCCAATGACTTCCACCAAGTCTGTGGACGGAATGCGAATGTCTTTGCCATCAATGGTCATCTTGCTATCCCCAATGACGACCATAACTTCAGCACCCTTCTTGCAGACACGATAGAGCTGCCGGAACACCTCGTTCATGTCTTTCAGGAACCGATGCGTCAACGCGGGCATATTCTGTTTGCGAAAACCCGAGTCCGGCGAGCTTTCAAGTGCCTTGTGAATTGACCTCACGAACTTCAGGCATTCCACGGGTAGCCCTTCGTCACGCGAGAATTCGGCCTCAAGTTCGCGCTTGTTTGTCGCGGTGACCTCTCGGCTGCCAATAAGCGCTTGTTCTATAGGGCGCCTGTCACTGCCAGCCAAGCCAAACAAGGTAAGCAGCGACAGCCTGTCCGTGTCGATGTAAGGCAAGGCCATCGCATACGGTGGGCTTGTCAGAACGAGGTCAATTGACTCATCGGCGATGCCTAACGCATCGTATGTAGATGCGGCTCGATTGTCGCCATTGACAACCGTTGAGCCGAAGAATGGGTTCGGCGCGTAGCCCCGAATCTTCCAGAACTTTTCGATGCGTTCGAACTGAAGCGTGAGCTGCTCCTTGAACAGACTGAAGACTTCTGCATCGGTCAGGAACTCTTTCCGGTAGCGGATACGCAGGTCTGTGGGCTCTTGCTGTGAAACGTCTCGAATGATGCTGCTGAGCACGACTTCCAAGAAGTCGCGCGCCGGTCCGTTACTGCCAGCACGAATTACGCGCAGGAGCCAGTTCAACTTGCGCGCAACGGGCTCCGCGAACCACCGGCCAATTTCTTCAAGGCTGTCTTGCTTGAATTGGTCGAGCGTTGCGGGGAGCTCTTGAGGAGCCGAGTCAATCGTCGCCACCACTGATGCCACCACTTCCGTCAGCACGTCGGGGTCAACATCCAGCACGGCAGTCTTAGCCCGAGCAATTTGCGCAGCAAGTGGGTGCAGGTCGCATCCAAACGTCGTGTAGCCGTTCAGGTAGCCTTCAAGCAAGGTAGTGCCACTGCCACAGAAGGGATCCAGGATGCAGGCACCGTGAGGCAGCTCCAGTTGATTAATGAGTCCCTTCGCTAGCTGCGGGTAGAACTTCCCCTTATAAGGGTGAATGCCGTGGGTGACGTATTTCGGGTCTTTGCGCGCGCTGGGATTGGCCGCCATGCCATTCTCAAGAATGGCCTGCCACGTAGGCTCTCTGTGTCCGCCTGGGTACAGAATCTGATGGGTGAACACAAGCGAGCGGCAGCGCATCAAGTCATGAACACTCGCGCTCTTCTGCACAGAATGCCCGTCTGGTGTTGCCGACCCTCGCTTGATTTCGCCAGTTTCCCGCTTGCGAAGCTCTTGCTCGTATGGCCAGGGCTTGTAAGGCGGGCCCTCAAGGGTAATCAGCACCCTTCGCTCAGCTTTGCGAAGCACCAACAGGCTCTCGGTTGCCGCACGGCGGCCGGCTGGGGTAAATGAGCGCTTGGTCTTGTGAACAGGGCGCTCAATGACCTGCGCTGTGTCGAATCCATGCTCGGCCGCCTTTTCTGCCAGTAGGTCAGCCGTGGCGTATTTCTCGCCCTCGTAGACCGAGTCGCCAATCACAAGCACCGCGAATCGCCCCGGCTTGAGCACACGTCCCATTCCGTCCAGAGCTCGACGCATGTCGGTGAAGTAGCTCTCGAAGCCACTGGCCTCGCGCTGATGCCTCAGATGCGAGCCGATTTCCACCTTTCCGAGTGCAATCGGGTCATGTCCGAGCCACAGCAGGCGAAAGCGGTGGTAGAGGTGGTAGTCAGTCGCGTTGCCGTAGGGCGGAGAAGTGACTATCAGGTCAACTGAACCGTCTTGAATGTCTTCAGGCGAGAGACTTCGGACATCGCCAGTTACGAACCGCGAGACCCCGTATCGGGTGGCTGCTGCGTTGCGCGCCACCGACTTCATCACCGATTCGAACTCCCTCACGTAGCGCTTGGTAGCCTCTCCAACAGGGACCGGGCGAGGAACACTCTTGTAGCGCGTCTCCGAATCTTGGAACGAGGCGGAGAGTACCGTCCGCGACAAGGCCAAGGTGGCAATCTTGCGGGCGGTGTCGTCATTGAGTTTGCTAATTCGAAACTTAATGTGGGCAAGCTCGCCGAAGGCCGAATCTGCGAACCACTTCTCCCGATTTGCAATCTTGGGCGCAAAGCCCCCATACAGGTCGACAAGCTCAGCCGCGTCTTTCGGCAAGGATTCCAGCAACGCCCTCAGCGCGCCGTGCAGCAGGTGCAGCTCCGATGTTGCTTCTGCGGACACTCGGGCCGTCTTGACCTGCCCAATAAGTGCGGCAACTGGGTTTGCGTCAACGCTAACCGCGCGACGGCCAAGGCGAATTGCCTCAAGGGCAGTAGTGCCGCTGCCCCCGAACGGGTCAAAGACCAGCTCGCCCCGCGAACTCAGTAGCGAGATGAGCGTTCCCGGGAGCTGAGGGATGAACTTGGCCGGGTAGGGGTGCAAGTCGTGGCCAAGAAATCGGGTGTCGTCATCAGTGAACCCCCATTCCTGAGACTTCAGGCGAGCAAGCGCCACCCCCACTTCCTCTAGATGGAGCGGATACTCGAGATAGACAGCCGCCGCTGGCGTGTCGTCAGTTGTGGGGAAGGCAGATAGCTGGGCTTGGGTTTGCGGTTTGGACGTAGACATTTCGGCTCCTTCTGGGAGTATAGCAACAACCCAGATTACTCTCAAATCGGCGCCAAGCCGCCATGTCAGCTCCTGCGCGCGAGTGGTCGTCTAGCGCGGCCGTTTATGAGGGTCGGCAGGGATTCATGTAAAAAACCGCAGAAGTGGGATTAAGCCCATGATTGCACTGCATTTTTTGCAGTTCATCCCCCTTCCCGCTGTAGGCCCTCGCCAAAAGTGCAGTTGAACGGGCAATGCAAATGCATTACTATGCGTGGCATTCCTCCTTCCATCCGGAGATTGCGTCATGCCAACCGCACTTGAAGCAGAGTCCACGCTGACCGACCGCTACCAGACCACGGTTCCAGAAACCGTCCGCCGAGCGCTTCGCCTGGGTAAGCGCGACAAGATCCACTACGCGATCCAGTCCACTGGCGAGGTCGTCCTGACCCGCGCCGCTGCCGCAGAGGCGGATCCTGTCATCGGGCAGTTCCTGGATTTCCTGGCCCGCGACATCGCCGCGCACCCGGAACGTCTCCAGCGCATTGACATGGGCTTGGTGCAACGGGGGCGCGAGCTGACCGCTGGTGTGAAGTTCGACATGGATGCACCACTCTCACCGGAAGACGAATGAGCCGCATCCGCCATGTGGGTGCGGGTGTTCCGCCGTCACGCCTGCCCAAGTCCTCGGAAAAATCGACACCGCAACCCGAGGTGGTTATCCATGGATGGACGGTCTTCGCACACCCTCTGTTCCTTGATCAGTACGAGAAGCTGCTCCAGCAGGTTGCCGAGTTGCAAGCGAAAGACCCGATGGGCTACGAGAAGAAGAATTCCGCAAAGAGGCTTGCAGCCATCGTCAGCCTGGCGTTTGATGTGATTCCGCAAGACCCGGTACGGCCTGAGTACCGGCAGGGCAACACGCTTGGCGATGAAAACAAGCACTGGTTCAGAGCCAAGTTCTTCCAGCAATATCGGCTGTTCTTCCGGTTCCACGCGCCCAGCAAGGTGATTGTCCTGGGCTGGGTCAACGATGCAGACACCAAGCGCGCAAACGAGAGCGATTCTGATGCGTATCGGGTGTTCAAGAAGATGCTGGCCAGTGGTCACCCACCGAGCGACTGGGAGCAGCTGCTGGTAGAAGCGCGTGCCCAGGTGGCACGGCTGCGCGGCAGCATGGGGAGCGCTCCACGCTGACTTTTCAGGAACGGGAGGTGCTTCTCCTGAGGCGGGAATCGTACTGCGATACGTAATACGGCATTACGTACCGTTTTCGGCACCTTTGCGGTCACGGTGACGGCATTTCCTCACATTTGATAATCTGGCGTTATTCAATGTGAGGCCGGTTTTGAGCTGTTCTGACCGGTGCGGCCGGTACGGATGACCGCTGGGGTTGCTGGCAAAGAGGCCGATGCTGAGCCGCGAATTTCTCAACGGAATCATGTGGTTAGGCTGACTTCTGCGGTTTTTTACATGAATCCCTGCCGACCCTCTTACCGCAAAGTGGTGCGCTTGAGGGCAGCACGGCGAGGAGCCCGCGGTGCCTTGGCTGAGCCCGCCTTGGCCAATTCCTTGACCCGCTCCTGCAGCTCCTCCACCTTTTTCTCCAGCCAACCCTTTTGGCTGACAACCTCTGCATTTTCCGCACGTAGCGCAACTACCGATTCTTCAGCCTTGTTCATGCGCTGGCGGTAGGTGGCCAACTCGATGTCCTTGCTGTTCTTTTCGGCCTGCAGCTGCTCTCGCACATCCTTCTCGACCTGACGCGCTGCCTCGATCTGGCGCTTCGCAAAATTGATCTCCCCCTCAAACCGCTTCGCATCGGTTCGGCGCTCGATCCGCTCGTTCTCCAGTTCGGCCATGAACTTCTCCTCCGACTGCTTGCGCGCAGCAGCGTCTGCTTCAGCCTGGCGCTTCCAACCTTCCACTTGAGCTTCAAGACCGCCGATTTCCGCTGCCTGGGCTTCGGCCCGCTTTTCGGCGGCGTCCAGGCGCTCTTGCATGACAGCTAGTTGGGCTTTGTGCGTATCCACCTGCGCCCAGGCCTCGGTGCGGGAAGAGCATGCTGCCTCCAGAGCTATCTGGGCGGCATCGACCTGTTCCTGGCATTCGCGCCTGAAGATCTCCATCCTCTTATCGGCATGCTCACAGGAAAGCGCCCACAGCTTTCCCAGAGCCTCACCAAAAGTGGCTCGAAGAGCCTCTGGAGCCTCTGGCACCTCCAGCTTCATCCGCATGTGCTTACGAAACTCATCCCAGAAGTGCTGCAGGTCACGGCTGATGTCGGTGAGAGAGCCTTGTCCTGTGAATTCACGCACCACCTTGGCAGAGGGGTAGATCCCAAAGTCCAGAAACAGGATCTTGGCAGCGAGCTTGGTCTTCTCCTGCCTGGTGGCTCCACCGGGAAGACTGTCTAAGGCGGCGCTGACAGCGGCAAGGGCCTGTGCGCTGTTGACCGTGCTGTTTTCCTGCATGTCTTCTCCTGGTGAAGCTATAGATACGACATTTTAGCTCTTTTACGGAATACGTAACCGTTACTTTTTACGTAGCGTTCATTACGTTTTTATGATCGTTTTTATGATTAGTCCACTTATCATAAGAAACAGAGGGGGTAGCGTAAAAAGTACGAGCAAAAAAGTTTTTCGGGCGCCTTGGAGACCGTGTGCTCAGGGGATCTTGGGCTCCCTGTAAAATGCAGGGTTCCGCGAGAAGTCTTTTGAAATCAAGGACTTGCCAAGCTCGGCCGCGAACGCTCTAGCTGACTGACCTGGAAACCGTGTCCAATCAGTTGACACAATGAGGCTGGGTCGAGGGTGTGGAGAGTGTCCACCTGCTTGACACTCTCGGGGTGTCAAAAGTTTTACCTACATTGCCCAGCAGGCAAAGCTTTGGACGATTGACCCGCGAAGAACATCAACCGTTCGCATAACAGAAGTTGTGTCTATTTTGCGAGCCAAGTTGTAACTACCGAAGGCATAGTCGCGGTACCTTGACCTCGAATGCGCGTCAAAAATGACCTGACCGAATGGCGAGCGTCACGTTCGACCTTGCAAAGCGCATCAGCAGCGCCACACCGCGTGAAAAAGTTGACGATTTCGCTGTTTCCCCGTGTTGCTGCATTAACAGTTGTTGACACCCGTAGGAAGGCCGACAGAATCTCCTAATCGCTGAAATCAGCTTCAACTCCTGTCACCTCATGTCTCAATACGATCCCCTCTATTTGGCCGGAAACATGACCACCGAACGCGAGCTTCGTGAAGCCAAGGTGCGCGCCGGAGATAGCATCGGAGTCGCGCTCCACCAGCTCGGTGAGCATCGAGCCCAGGAGCAAGAAAAGCTGATCTGGAAGACTTACGAACCGCAGCCGGTAGTGGTGGGCTCCCCCATTTTGGACACCCGGACGCAATACGAGAAAGATCGCGATAGCGCCAGGCTTCAGAACGGGGTGCGGATGGCGGTGATCTTGTTGATGGTTGGTGTTTTGTTTTGGGTGTTGAACTCCACCATTGGCAACGGCATTCGCGGTATGGACTTTTATGGAGTGAAGGACTCGTACACCTTTTACCCCAATGCACTCAAATCCTCTGGCTACTCAGATTACTACGTAGGAAGAGCCGATTCTCAAACGGCCTTCGCCAAACAAAGCGCCTTGGATTTCGCAACGAAGTACGGTTCCTTGTTCAAGCCAGGCACCCCGTTTGAAAGAATGTTTGACTCGTGCAAGGGCAAATTTTCATGCACGGATGTTTCCCTGGGCGCTGTGTTGAACATCCAGCGCCATGCGCTGAAGCCGCAATCCCTTTTGAACGACATGTGCTCACTTGAGGCAAGTGCGGTCGTGAAAAGGGCGCAGACAAGCTACGCAGGCCCCCTGGATGCGCGCTTTGTTCCCTCAAAAGTGAGCGCCTCCAATATGTGCGTTACAACCAATCCTTCGCAAGTACAGGCGGTCGCGACACCCCTCAACACCCGCTACAAGCTCTATGAAGCTGGTTATTTGCTGCTTGTCCCGCTGGTGGCTTTCCTGGTGCTCGTGAGCCTGGTACCCAAAGCCCAGTACCCGGTCAAAGGCGGCTAACAAGAATTGCACTTACAGCCACTGCCGCCATTGATGAAAACTGCCCCCCACCGCCTGCCTGCGCCGCACCGGCTCATTCCCTCGTTCCTGATCATGGTGCTCGGCCTTGCTCTGTCCGCGTGCGCGGCCCCACCCCGAGATCCGCTCAACGACTACGCATGGGAGAGGCTTGAACGCCTGCCCAAAGATGCGGCCGAAGTCGCTGCGGCAGTGGCGGCGAGTTCGCGCGAAGCGTTCTTGGAGTCCACCAAACTGCGCGTTTCGGATGTGCTCAAGGATCCCGAGAGCGCGCGATTCAGAAAACTGCGCCTGGTCGATTACAAAGGGGGCCTGCTGGCCTGTGGCGAGGTCAACGCCAAGAACTCCTACGGCGGCTACGTGGGGTTTTCTCAGTTCATGGCGGGGAACAACTACGTCATCCTCCTTGGCGAATCCAACGCCCGCGCGGGATTGAGTGGCGTTGATATGTCGCTGGTCAGCACCGTTTGCGGTAATCAGTAGCAACCCAGAGTGGCCAGCACAACATCCATCAAGCAGGTTTCGCGAGACAAAGCTCGCGCAGAGTTGCGTGAGCTGGTGATTGCCTGGGCCACGGATGCCGACACCCACCTGGCAACCTACATACTGGAGCTGGGCCCCGAGCGTTCTGGCGCCAAGTCCCGGTGCCTTTGCCCTGGTTGTGGTGGCCCGCTGGTCGCCGTGAACAACGCCAAAACCCAGTACAAGGTTCGCCCGCACTTCCGGCACCATCAAGGCGCCAACTACAGAGATTGCGCGATTGTGGCTGCGCGCATGGCCATACTGCGCACGATGACCGATCTGGGCTGGATCGATTTGCCTGCCCGCACACGCAGCACCAGCATCAAAGGGCTCGATGGTCGGGACTATGAGGGCATAGCATCCAGACCAGCGGAGCGCGTACGAGTGATCAGGGCTGAATTCAGCGACTGCGCCCCCGCTGTACTGCACCTGGAGGATGGCAAGCAGATCACGGTGCTGCTGCGCGGCGAAGCCGCACCCACCGATGGCTCACCGCATACCGGTGCTGTCATCGTCATTGAGGTAGATGACCCTGCCGTTGCCCTCATGGATCCCCAGCAACTCAGGGAACGGCTGTCCCTCAATGCTGGGGCATGCTGGCATCAGCACTGGGATGACGCGGCGATTCTTGATGAGGCAACCAGCCAGGCTCGGGAAACGGCCATTGACCATCTGGCCCTTGCCCCTGATGGCCTGGATCTCCCCAGCGACATGCCCGCTGAACTCAAGTCAGAAACCGTCCTTCACTATGTCGTCAAACACATCCTCAGGGAAGCTGGCGAACTGCGCACGCCTGAAGATGTGGTCTACGTAGAGGCGGAATCCGAGAAACGCTGCCACAGCAGGACTTGGAGACTACCTGAACAACACTTGGCGCTGTCCGAGGTGGAGCTGGAAAAGCGCCTGGGTCTCACCCGCCCCGATCTTGTGTGCAAGGCGATAGACACCGCAGGCGACTACTCCTACCCCTCTTTATGCATCGAGGTCACCGTCTCCAACACGATCAGCCAAGAACGCCGCAACCGGATTCGTGAAGTCGGGTTGCCAGCGCTGGAGATTGACCTCAGCGCCCTGCAAGGGCGCATCACACTGGGCAGACTGAAACACCTGGTCGTCACAGCCCCTTATGTGAAAAAGTGGCTCTACAACCCGGTGGTGGTTCAAAAATTCCTTGATCTTGAAAAAGAGGTCAAGGCCTTGGCTGCAGCGGAAGACGAAGCCATCGAAGAGGAGAGAGCCGAACGACGGCGCGTGGACGCCCTCCCACTCCAAGAAGTCGCCGAGCAGTATCTTGAGAAAGCCTATCGGTACTTCCTGCTTCACCAAGATACGAGCGGTGCATGGCCCGCAGCAGGCTCAACAACTGCCGTGGCTATCGCTGAAGCCAGGGAGGATCTGTCCGAGCACGCCAAGCTTTTGGCCTGGAAGGGCTACCCCGGCGCCGACGAAGAGGATTTCCTGCACCCACGCGGTGTGTTGGAGGCCCTGCTCTCTCTCAAATCTGATCGCGGGCTCACTCGCAAGCTGAACACGGGGTTCCAGGTTCTCAATGCGCTGGTGACAGGCGGTAAAGGCATCGCCAACGAGCTCACACCGCTGTACCTGGCCGCAGCCAAGGCTTTTGATGTGCCAATGACCCTCGCACAGCAGGCCATCGTTGAGCAATGGCGTGGTGAAGTCATTGAGCGCATCAGGACGATCAAAGGCAGCTACGTGAGGAGCAGCGTCTACGACCCGCTGCTTGGCACCCTCTTCCCTGAGTTGCGCGAAGCTTTGCCTCGTACGACTGGTACCCACTTTTTGAGCCTCTATCAAAAACACCAACAAAAGCTCCAGCCACCCCCGTTGGAGCAACAGCCCAGAGAGGCCACTCGTGCCACCATGGCAGCGACACTGGCCGAGTTCAGACACTCCATGCCCTCATGGATGCGGAGTAGTGGTTTCTTGTCCGGGGCAGATCTGGAGAGTTGGATAGAACAGAACCCCGAATCTGCCAACTCTTGGGGCGTGAGATCCATAAAAGAGAAGAAGGGCTCCTGACCATCACTTATCAGATTCGGCTCTTTCGACGCCGAAGTGCCAGCACCCTCCTCCAAGGTTTATGCCTACTACCCGGCCGACACAAGCTACCGCTTACCGTCCTGCCTCAATTTTTCGTGCCGCCGACTCTCTGTTTGCTTTCTCACGAGCTACAGAATCATTACGAGAACGCAGCGCATAGCGCGACGACACTTCGTTCTTGTCAATCGTTGCGACTATATCGAGATGCGAAGGGTATGTCCTTCTTAAAAACGACTGAGCGCTTGCACTGCAGCAAACCGAAATGGCGAAAAGTGAAAGCGCTTTTTTGGTCGAGTCGAACATGGCGGTCGAGGGGAAGGAGGCAAAAAAGACACCACTGGCGATTTGCCCTTTTGGTAGATCTGAAAACATATGGCCTTTGGGCCGCTGTCATCCGCTGGTGCAGCAGCCTCTGGGCATTGTTGCTTCTCGTTGAGATGTATTGTGACGCCCACACCCATTCACGCGCAGGCCCACTGGCGCTTACACTTCGACCAAGACAACCACAGGCAACTCCACCATGAACCGTGCTGAACTCGTAGAAATCCTGGCCTCCAAGAACGATCTGTCCAAGAACGCAGCCAACGGCGTGCTGGAGACGCTGATCGAGACCATTCAGACCGCCGTCAAAAAGGGCGATGCAGTCCAGCTGGTGGGCTTTGGAACCTTCAAGTCGGTCAAGCGCGCGGCCCGCACCGGCAAGAACCCAGCCACGGGTGCGGCCCTCAAGATTCCCGCCACCACCGTGCCCAAGTTCGTGGCCGGTGCCAAGTTCAAAGCCGTGGTGGACCCCAAGGCTGCCAAGCGCAAGGCAGCGAAGTAAAACGCCCTACGCTCACAGACAACGCCGCCACTGGTATTACGCCACTGGCGGCTTTTTTGATTTGATCTACCCACGGATTTCCCTATGACGGCATTTCAGGATTCTTTCCAGGCAGAGGTCGCGCGACTGGTTCGCAAGCAGGTAAAGGACGATCAGGCTGCGCTCAAGCAATCAGACCGCAAGCAGCGCGAAGAAGTCTCAGCCCTCAAGCAAGAAGTGAAGTCTTTGAGCACTCAGGTGCGCTCGCTGACCAAGCAGTTGGCCAAGCTGGAGGCATTGGTTCAAAGCCAGCAGCCCGAGAAGGAACCCCGCGCTCCTCGGTCTTCAGCCGGGTTCGTTTTCGACCACGAAGCCCTGATTGCCAAGCGCCACGAGCTGGGGCTCACCCAGGCTCAGATGGCTCAGCTGCTAGGGGTGTCGAACCTGACTGCCTACAAGTGGGAAACAGGCGCTGTACATCCCCGCGATTCGAAGCTTGGGCGGTTACAAGAGGTTCTAAAGATGGGCCCACGGCAAGCCCAGAAGGCGCTCAGCGCCGCTCAAGAATGATTCCCACTCGCGCAGGTCAATTCTATTTTTCACATGACGACCATGAAAAAGCAAAGCATCTTGTTTACTGCCATTTTTCTATTTGGACTATATGGTTCAACCAGTTTTGCGCAGGGCTCACTGATTCAGGATGTAGAAGACAAATGGGCTGACATGAATTTCTGCAAGCAGCATGTTTTAGATGACCCACAGCTTGACTATGCTATCTACCAAAATGATAGAAACCGATGGAAAGCAACAGACACCTTCCTCCGTAATTTCGCAAGAGAAAATTTCGGGTCAGCAGATGCGCAGAAGCTCGAAACCAAGGCTGATCTAGCGGGTGCTTTTATGACCTGGGGCAAAGGTAAAAAGCCGTTTAAGTCCTTGCCGCTGGAAGATAAATTAGCTGCCTTGAAGTGGTGTCGCGGTGGATTCTTAAAGGAGTAGTGCGGTTTAGATTGTCACAAGCGCAGGAACTTGCAAACTTCGAGCGCTGCCTGCGCATGGCATTCAACGCTCTTCTTTTTAGGGCAAGTCTGTGCCTGGCTCAAACCGTTCATCGAACACCCAGCGAAACGGCGTGTCGAACCGGGCTCCATCAAATAGCTCACTGTCCATCGTGCACTCCACAGTCAGGGTAGCAGCATCCTCGCCATAGAGCTCATTCTCAAAAAACGCACCCTGCAACGCGTCACAGTGAACGCACCCGTTGGATAGATAGGCGTGCCCGCGAGTGCGCGAAAACCGTTCCTTCACTTGGCCAATTCCTAGCGCTCGGAGATCAGCACTCCCGAGTGCTTGAGCAAGAACAGTCCTTCCCACTGGGTTGTCAAAGTTTCCCATCTTGAGCGACACAGATCTGGCACCAGGCACCAGCAGATCCACCCGAAACACCAGGCGGGTAACGATGGATGTGGGCCTCTTGCATCGCCAGCAGACTTGATCGGCTGTGAAAACCTCCAACGGCACAACCTCTTCAATTCCAGGTGCCCAGATGAACTTGCGTGCCAGGCATCCGCGCACAAATCGGCCCAGCTCGATCTTCGGGCCCCATTGGTACTCCATCTTTTTGGAACCGTATGGTGTTTCGTGAGGGATGGAGACCCACGCGAGTGCAGGATCCAACTGAACCTCAACATGCAGCGATGGGATGTCCTTCGACACCTGAACCGCACTCGGATGCCTGAAGAGCCACAGCCCGCGAACCCCGCTGCTGCGGTACTGCTCTTGCCGCCGCGCTGTCTCGTCGCTGCTCTGTGCTGACCACTGCATCTCGAAGGCTATCCGGTGGGCCCCACGGCTGGCCATCACATCTGCTACCCACACGCTTCCGTCTGGTGCTTGGCCACGCTGCTCCGTGTTGACTTCCCAGCCTGTGCCTCTTATGGCTTTGGCAATGCATGCCTTTACAAACAGGTGCTCTGCAGTTTCAGCCGCCGATGTGCACTCGCCCCGACGTTTGTGCGCAAAAAACTGAGTGCCCAGCTTCGAGGTTTTGAGGGTGACATGCTCATCACAGCAAGTCATCCTCAGGTTCTTCTCTGACGCATTCGACGCCTTCAGCCCCGCCCATCCGGCAGCATCGAAGTCGAACGAAAAAAGCGTGTTTTCACCGTGCTTGCAGGACAGAGGCATAGCGGTCAGCCCATAGATTTATTGATTCATCCTAACACCCTCATTTGTATTCACCAATCTATTCAAAAGGAGGTATCCTCACGGCATGGAATCAGCCGCCCAGATCTATGCAAAACACATCCGTGCGATGTTGCGAGGTGGCCCCGCCAAAGCGGTGACCCTTGCAGAGGGGCTGCGTGTGAGCCAGCCCACCATCTCGCGAACCATCAAGGCGCTGGGCGATGAGGTCATAAGCGTGGGCGCGGCAAGAGCCGTCTTCTACGTGCTGCGAGACGATGCACGCGCCCATCTCCAAGTGCCCGTCTTCAGGGTCAATGAGGACGGCAATGTTCTGCGGGAGGGTCTGTTGGTGCCCGTGCGCCCTGAGGGGTTTGTGTTGCTGCGAGAGCTGAACCGCGCGCACAGCGAGGGCCTTCCATGGTGGATTGCTGATGCCCTGCCGCAGGGCTACATGGGTCGGGCCTTTGCCAAGCGCCACGGCGAGGCGCTGGGGTTTTCAGAGCGGCTGAGTGACTGGAGCGATGCGCAAGGCCTGCAGTCGATCAGCCAGTACGGCAGTGACCTTCCCGGCGACATCATCATAGGCCATGCCCCGGCAGAGGTCTTCATCAACTCCCCTGCCCCGAAGCCCCTGCCCCAAGAAAGCTGCGCCCAGCACTATGCGCAGATGGCCGCTGCCGCTGAACAAGGCGATGTGAGCGCCCTGCTTGGTGGTGAGATGCCCAAATTCACCGCCTGCGTGCAGCCTGAAGGCGGCACCCCACGCCATGTGATCGTCAAGTTCACCCCACTGGAGGACAGCCCTGCATCCCAGCGCTGGCGTGATCTCCTCGCGGCCGAGCACTTGGCACTGCGGGTGCTGGCCGAAGGCCGCATTGATGCCGCAGCCTCCCGCATCTTGGATTTGGGGGCTCAGCGCTTCCTGGAGGTGGAGCGCTTCGACCGGGTAAGAGCGCTGGGGCGTCGATCCGTGCACTCCTTCGCCGCCTTGGATCCCGAATTCGCAGGCAGTGGAGGAAACTGGCCTGTCATTGCCAAGGCTCTTGCTCAAAAGGGCGTCATCACCAGCTTGGCTCTGGACGACGCATGCTTGCGCTGGGCCTTCGGCACCTTGATAGGCAACACCGATATGCACAGCGGCAACCAGGCCTGCTTAACCGACAGGGCCCAGCCGTTCTCGTTGGCGCCCGTGTATGACATGACGCCCATGGGCTTTGCCCCGACAGCACCCGGCGAACTCCCTGAGTTTCGGCTGAGCCTGGACATCATCGATGTGGTCAACCCGAGCACCTGGGCGCGGGCACTGTCCTTGGCCCAGGACTACGTGATGCGCCTGCGCGACTCCTCCCTGTTGAGCCGCGACTTCGCCCCCTGCGTTGACAAGCTCCAGACCCACATCGACCAGGCCGCAGAGCGCCTGAAGCGGCTGGCACCATGACAGCGCCACCCTCCTCCACCCAGCCCACCCTGCAAAGCACGAAAAAAGGCGGGTTCCTGGCTGAGCGCCTTCGCACCAAGGGCTGGTCGATACGGGATGCCGCACAGTACCTGGGCGTGTCCCGGCAGCGGCTGTACACCGTGTTCGAAGACCCCGGCAGAGCCCGCCTGTGGGAATGCGCCATTGCCGGTATTCCCCAGTGCACACAGCAAATCAAGGAAGAACTGCGCACCGCCCGCGCGGCAAAGCTCAAGCTCAAGCCCGTCCGTGAAGTGCCCGTTGAGCGTCCTGAGTTCGAGATTGGCGATGAAGTGGTGGCCATCAGATCCAGCGGCTTGGCCGAGGAGGATGAGCGCGCCCACATCGTGCGACTGCGCGGCAGCCAAAAAACGAATGATCTCCAGCTGCTGGTGCACGGCCCTTCTGCGGAGGACTGGCTCCCAGAGAAGACCTTCCGCTATTACTTCGAGAGCACGGGTTTGAACATCTACCGGCGTAAAGGGATGCCATGAGCAAAGACCCCAAAATCATTCTGATGCGCACCGATGCCGAAGGGCTGGCCAACTTCAACGATGAGGCGTTGGTGGTGCTGGACCTGACCCGCTCCGAAATCGAAGCAGGCAACATCTCCAGCGCCTTGGAGCGCCTGATGGCCCTGACCGACTCCAAAGAGACAGCGCTGCGCTTCCAAGAATCCCTGCTCATCCACATCACGGGCTATGACAACGACCCGCGTGAGCTGGTGGAGGTGCCCGAAGTCCGCGCCTTTTTTGGCAAGCTGATCCAGCAGTGGCCACACTGGCTGTGGTTCCTCATGCGCAACGTGGGTGCTATCCCTTTGCTCATGGGCCTGATTTGCCAAGTCAAGGTCAACCGCCGAGAGGATCTGGTCGGCATGGAGTTTCTCGACCGCCACGAGCTGGCTCAGAAGATGCTCGACCTGTTTGAGCGCGGCAACGCCATGTTCCTCGCCTTTGGCATCACCCCGGCCCAATCCGAGGCCTCTGCCACCAGCGCATGTGCGGAGCTGGTATCGCCATGAACACCCTCACCTCCTACCAGTACCCAGTTCGTCCAGCCGGTGAAGCAGAACTGGCGCTCATCACCCGCTACATCACCGACGATGTGTCAGCGATCCGCGCGTTCCTGGACACCTACTCCAAGAAGTCACGGCACACCACGCGCTCCTACGAAAAGGAGTGCTACCGCTTCTTGGTGTGGCTGCGCGCCAGGCGACCACCTGCGCCGGATCTGCTGCCCGAGGTGGTCACCCAGGACATCAACGACTACCTGTTGTTTCTGGAGAACCCTCGCCCCTTCGATCATGAGTACCTTCTCTCCCAAGGCTGGAAGCACCAACCCTTCAGAAAGCCCCTGTCCACCGAGAGCGTCAAGCACACCTTGACGGTGCTGTTCAGGATGTTCACCGCCATGCGGGAGCTACGCCGCACCAAGGTTGATCCTTACTGCATGTTCAACCCCGTGAAGATGGCACACGAGGGAATGGGTAAGACCGCGCCGGATGAGGAGGTGGAAGAGGCCCTGAGCGAGCGCGAATGGCTGGCTGTCCAGCAAGCCGTCGAGTCACTGCCGCGCGAGAGCGACCGCGACCTCAAGCACTACCACCGCGCACGCTGGATCACCCAGCTTCTGTACCGCGCCTACCTGCGCCGCGAAGAGGCCGCGATGCTGACTATGGGAAGTTTTGAACCATCGCCCCATGGTTGGGACATCAAGCTGGTGGGCAAGGGCGGCAAGAAAGCGAATATCGTGGCCACCTCCAAGCTCATGGACGAGTTGCGCATCTACCGCACCTCCTTGGGCCTGTCACCTCTGCCCGCGTACAAGGAGACCCTGCCAGCCATCCTTGCGGTCACCGGCAAAGACAAGGGCATCACGCCCCAGGCCATCTACCTGATCTGCAAAGAGATCTTCAAGATGGCGGCTGCGCTGGTGAAGGATGAAGATGACCGAGCCGCACAACGGCTTATGCTGGCATCGCCCCACTGGATGCGACACACAGGCGTCTCGCACACCATGGAGGCGGGGGTAGACCCACGGTACGTGCAGGCCCAGGCGCGGCACTCCAGCCTGAAGGTGACGGCCCGCTACGACCACAAGAGGCGACAGGCGTGGCGAAATGCGCTCGAAGCCGCCTCTGACAAAGAAGAACCGCTCGATCAATGACAAAAGCCCCCGAGGGGCTTTGTTTTAGGTTCTTAATCGGGGAGTTTCACACCACCGAGACCATTGGGGAAAGCCAGCTTCTGGGCTCTCTCTTTACAGGTTGGCAAGGGAATCTGCGCAGTAATGCACTCTTGAAGCTTTTCTGCATACAGCTGCTGGGCGCGACGCTTTTCGGCGTTCAGCTCCTGGACGCGGCGATTTGACTCATCCAAATGCTTTTCCACCAGTAAATAGCCCACACCAAAGGCACCCAGACAGAAAGCACCGGCTTTGTTGCACAAAGCCAGTCCGCTGAGCTGGTAACCTCGAGACATGAGTGAACCGAAGGGGTCCAAGGCCCGCTACAAGACCACCAACTGGGCAGAGTACAACGCCGCGCTCAAAGCCCGAGGGTCGCTGACAATCTGGCTGGACAAAGGCATGCAGTGGTACGCCCCATCCAGCGGCAAACGCGGGCGCCAGCACATCTTCTCCAACGCAGCCATCCAGTTCTGTCTGGGCATCAAGTGCCTGTTCGGTCTGGCCCTGCGTCAAAGCCTGGGCATGGTTGAAAGCCTGCTGCGTCTGGCAGGCCTGGACTGGCGGGTGCCCGACTACAGCACCGTGTGCCGACGCCAGAAGACTTTGCAGGTACAACTGCCCTACCGAGCCAGTACCACCGCACTGGAACTGCTGGTGGACAGCACCGGCATTCAGTTCCTTGGCGAAGGCGAATGGAAACGCAAGAAGCACGGGGCCGAGTACCGGCGCCAGTGGCGCAAGGTGCACCTGGGTGTTGATGCCCACACGTTGGAGATCCGGGCCATCGAGGTGACCGACAACAGCGTGGGCGATGCGCCCATGCTGCTCGAGTTGCTGGAGCAGATACCACCCGATGAGCCGATTGCCAGCGTCAGTGGGGACGGTGCCTACGACACCAAGGCGTGCCATGCGGCGATTGCCCAGCGAAATGCGCAGGCGGTGATCCCCCCGCGCAAGAACGCCCAGACGTGGAAGGCGACCCTGGTGGGAGCGCATGCGCGCAACGAAGCGCTGCGAGCCTGTGACAGATTGGGGCGCAGCATCTGGAAAAAGTGGAGCGACTATCACCGCAGAAGTCTGGTGGAGACCAAGATGCACTGCTTCAAACGCCTGGGCCAACGGGTGATGGCGCGCACGTTTGAGCGGCAGGTGGTGGAGTTGCATGTGCGTGTGGCTCTGCTCAACCGTTTCACGCAACTCGGGCGCCCGAGCACGGTGCCCGTGGGTGCCATGGCATAGCTGCGTCTGGGGCTGGGGTAATCTCGTCTGCCTTCCGACTTGTGCAACAAAGCCGAAAGCACCCAGACAAATCCAAAGGGCAGAGATCTTCAGGTGTTTTGAAACAAAGGTCGGCAGCGCTACCAATGCGGCAATTGGCAGCATGACAATCTTGCGGCCAACGGACTTTAAAGCAGTTCCAGCGGAAGCAAGCTGGCCCACCATCTGGTCCTTCAGCATCCTGCGTTCCGTTTCCTTTTGAAGGGCCAAACGTTCGCGTGCCAGCTGAACCTTCTTGAGTTCTAGGTCGATGTCTTCCATGTCATTGAGGCTTTATGAGTTAGGCAGCGAGTAACCGCTTTTGAGAAGGTACGCCTGCACCTCCCCAAAGCGGCGCTGGGCCACCGCCAAGTCTTTAAAAAGCTCCTGACGGCGCCCGTGCCTGCGGCTGTTGTCACCGTACCAGTGACGATTGATCACGCAGGCCTCGAACAGATCTACGTCCAGGGAGAGGATGTAGCGCCGATGGCCCCGCACGAACTCCTGCCGCATGGTACGCCTCTGATTCAGCCCTTGGGCGCAGTGCGGGAGCGACGGCGCACTGCATCGATGGTCAGATCGGTCATCGTGGCCATCTTCATGTTCTCGTGGAACTCGGGCACGTACGACCAGCCCAGAACACTGTTGGGGTAGGCCGCAACCGGTGAGCCACGCTCATCAATGATGATTTCCATCTCACCTTGCACCAGGACCTGACCATAGATCACGGTGGTGCTGGGCTCCAGAATCGCATCCAGGCCCAAGGCCTCCAGGTAGCGCTTGGGGCTTCCAGCAAGCACCTCGATGTACTTGCCCTCGTGCATGCCAGACCATTTGCGCACCGCGAGGGCCACCATCGTTTTCTCAGGTGGAATACCCACGGCCCATTCAAATGATAGAGAAGGCATTTGGGCTTTTGGTTTTGCTTTCGACACTGCCATATTCAATTTCCCAAGGATCGGGCGAAACTGCGAACGCCCTTGCCCACTTTGTTTTTCGACGGCGTTGGATTGGCAATCGCTGTGGCTGCTGGCGGAGAATCCTGCTTCTGTTTCTCCACGGGGGGCTCAGAAGCGCCGGGATTCACAGGCTCGGACATATTGGCCGCAACAGGCTCATTCGAGACCGAATCGGATTTGGCTGGCGCATGCGCAGCGATAGCACTGCGATACATGGAAACTGGAGCCACAGGGATTGGTGGCTGTGCAGTTTCGTATTGCCTGCCCATATCTGAAGATACGAGAGAACCCACTGGTTGATGGGCGCCTTCAATGCGAAGCAAACCACCATCCACATGCAAGCCCAGATTGGCAAGGTTTCTCAACCGCTCAGCGCGCATCCGTGCCGGGGTCGCTTTGAGTGCATTAAACAATGCGGGATGGGCGTCGTTAATCACCAGCGCAAAGGAAGGCAGTTCAACCATTTGCGGTTGAAGAGCCCATTTTGCGGCGCCCACCGCCAAGTAACGACCTTCGACCAAAAGCCCAATCTCTGCGAGAACACGTACACGCTCACCTCGGCGCTCAAGAGAGTACCGAGACAAATCCGCTACCAAGAGTGGATAAACCTCATTGATCGACAAAAGGATCTTGAGGCTTCCTTCTTTCATGCCGATGCGCCCAAAAGCCAGAAACCGCGTGCATTCGACAGAACCGGGTTTTCTGGGCAAACCACCTTCAGGCGTGGGAAAGCGTCCTGAATAGTTTTGTGGAAGAACTTGGAGCCGCCACCCACGAGAACCACGATGTCAGGCGACATGCTTTCAACGCGCAATGCCTTTTGAATGGAAGTCGAAGTCACCGTGGCCAGAGATTCACTGGCCTTTGTCAAATAGGGAGCCAGCTCGACACGTTCACCCATCAGCAAAATGCTTTCCTTGCCAGTGCGCAGTGCATTTTCGAGAGTTTCCACGCTGGGTTTTGCGCCATGGTCTTCGGCAATCAGAATACCGGCCTGCTCCAACAGAACAGAAGAGGCTTTGAGACTGGTGCCGCTGGATTGGCGCTGCAATTGGCCATTGCTGACCAGAACCCAATCCAGAGAATAGAAACCAGGATCCACCACGAGAATGCGATGCTCGTCCGTGATGCGTTCTTCTTCTGGTCCGTCATCGACCAGATTCACATAGTCCAGCAAGCCGCCAATAGGCTGCGCCACAACCATCACATCCTTCACATTCACCGTCCGCTTTGCGGTGACTTTGTGCTCACCAGTGAATCGCTTGCGCAGATCTTCGCGCAGCGCTTCATCTTGGAATTGAGAAACAGGCAGTCCAGTCACCAACAGGTCAATTTCCTTCTGACCAGTCAACAGCAAGCCTGCATGAAACAGCGCTTTGTATGAATCAGTTTTGGCGTAATCAGCATGCAGGGAGCGCTCCCACATTTCTGCGCGATCAGTAGATACGCCTGCCACAAACTCTTGACCATCCACATTTACATGCAGGAAGTCATCCTGCTTTTTGCCGTCAAAGCGGCTGCCAAAATGCTCTTTGGGCGCAGCACCCGCAGGGCGAATGACCGTGGTCATTTCGCCATCTGATGTGCCGAAGGCGATTTTGAGATTGGAATAACCGATATCTTGTCCGACTACATAGCCCATTGCGGTTCCTTTAAATAAATTGCCAATGCATTGTACATCGATTGCAGCCGAAAGTGGCGTTTTTGCGCCTTTTAGTAGCTCTGCAGTAGTTCCATAGCGTGACTGCAGACTGCCCGATGCCACCCCCTTGTATCCAACCGCCATCCATGAAGAGTTCAGTGTTCATGGATGCGGGCGCTGAAGGTTGAAATCTATCAAATGCCGCAGTTGCATCCTAATAGGATGAAGATACAGGGCATCTTCATCCAGAGAATTGTGCTCGGCAGGATTGTGGGTCAACGTCTTTTCAGCGAACAACATCCTATTAGGATGAAGATGCCAGGGTAGATACATCCAGAAGCCAAGGCGCTGTGAAGTTGACTCGCATGTCTGGCAGAAGCACAAAAAAAGGGGTCTAATCGGATGAATTTGACCGGTACTTACATCCTAATAGGATGAAGCACTTTCCGAAAATTTTCTGGTACCATGCGTCTGCATCCTAGTAGGATGAACTTATAGGGTACTTACATCCAGAGAATTCGCGATTTTTCGACAGCTTTCGCCAGGATGCATGTACCGGGTACCTCCATACACGGTAAATAGATGAATCTACCCCGAACTGAAGCAGAGCGCTATGAAGATGCCATGACAGCCCTGGAGGCGTGCATCATGGAACTGTATGACCAAGCAGTGATTGCCGCCGAAGACTACATGACCTTTGTTGACCGACAGGAGGCGAAAGCCACAGGATGGGAGTCGAGGTCAACTCTGCAGCTGTCCTGCGTTCGACGTGGCAACCACTTGGACTTAAAGTGGACGGGTGTCAGGTGGTATGGGTCAAAGAACAATCGCAAGATGGTTCGTGTTCGAATCACCACTGTAGGTGACACCATGTCTTATTCAAAAGACAAGTTGACCCCATTTGCCAAAGAGTGGGAGATAGACAAGGTGATGGAGACCGAAGCCAAATTGCATGTCATAAGGCGTAAGGCAAAACACATCGTCAAATCCATGATGTATGTGAGAAACGCGGTCAAGGTTTACAAGGCCGCAGGTGGTGATGGGGGCGATGCTTCGGAAGAAGAGCAAGCCGATTGAGGCCTATGTAAAAGCAATAGATCCCGCCCTTAAAACTACGAGGGCTTTTCTATCGCTCAAGGAATCACGCGCCCAAAGACCTATGTAGTTGCAAGTGTCTTTGTGCTCACGGCCTCTTGTCTTTGGTTCGTGCTTTTCCTCTCTATAGGCTTTCTTGTCTCCTTCCCCCTCGGTATTCACGGCTTTTGCGCATTTAATCCGGCGTTTATTTCATCCCCGGCCTCAATACCTATGTAAATGCATGAGTCTATGAGTGCATGGTGACGGCCTTTGCGCTCTACTCGGCCTTTGAACGAGCCCACGACCTTTCCGGGCTTTGGGCTTTTGTTTTTTCTGGCGTTTCGTTTGCGGTTTGCTTTGGGTTCGCCTTTCTTTCCCCCTCGAAATGCCTTGGCGCCTGCTTCCCCGCGCTTGAATTCACTTCCCCGGCCTAAAATTGAATTCCCGTTCTTGTGGCCTTCTCCCTTCCCGAGCGCAATTGAACCCCCGGCCATATGCACACGAGCCCCCTTGCGCCCGCTGCATGCCTTTCTTGGGTTCGGGTTTGCCTTTGATTCCGGTTTTCGGTTTTGTGTTGGAGGTCTTCAACTCAGGCTTTGAATCTCGCCCCCCCGCGAACTCAAATTCACCGCTGAATTCGAAGCTGGCCCCCGCATAACTCTCCCCCGAGCTTTTGGGCCCTGCATATTTCTTCCCCCTGGGGCTGTCTTATGCCCGCGCCACAGGGATATCAGAAAGCTTGGTGGTGTATTGGGGTGTGAGCCTCATTTGCTTTGGGCTCCAATCGTCTTTTTGATCCATTCCTGTGCCACCTACAGAAACAGCCCCCCGCCCGAAACGACGATTCAGTTTATCGACCGTCATCATCAGCTCGGTTTGGTCTTTGCATTCCTCCCCCCCGAGTTCAAGCTCAGCCTGGTGCACCGATGAACTCGACAAATCAAGAAGAATGACCCCGGCCTTTTTGAGCTGGAATCCCGGCTCATAAAACCTGCGCACTCCCGCCCGAGCTGCTTCAATCAAAACAGAGGAATCTGCCGTTGGTTTTCTCAGGGGAACCATCACCGCCCGAGAAAACTGAGGGGGCGGCCGAAAAGGGGAAGTATGGGCAAACACATAAAGCTGCCCCGCGAAGCTGCCTTGCTTTCGGAGTTTTTCTCCCGCCCGCGCAGCGAATTCGCTCACTGCCGCCAAAAGGCCACCTATTTCAGTCACAGGAGCCCCAAACGAGCGCGTGACGGCAATTTGCTTTTTTTCGGTGGGTATGTCTTCGAGGGCAATACAGGACTGCCCATTCAGCTCCCGCACGGTTCGCTCTAAGACCACGCTCCATTTGCGGCGAACCACCACGGGATCCATTTGGGCCAAATCGAGTGCCGTGATTACTCCCACCTCGGCCAATTGAGCCCCCAGCCGCCGCCCAACACCCCAAATATCCCCGACAAGGGTTGATTTCAGGATTTCGCGTTTTTCTTTCTCGCTCAAGGCTTCGTAGTTGCAAACCTGCGCCAGGTGGGCTGGGTAGCTCCCCGGCTTGCGCTCTGCATCCTTGCTCACATGGTTCGCGAGCTTGGCCAAGGTTTTTGTCGAACCGATCCCCACACCGCACTGCAGGCCCAGCCAACGGTGAATCCGGGCCCGGATCTTGAAAGCCCTCTCCGTCAGGTCTCCGGGGATCCCTTCAACGTCCACGAACGCCTCATCGATGCTGTAGACCTCCGTACGATGGCCCAGGCCCGCTACAAGGCTCATAAGCCGATTGGACATATCGCCGTATAGGGGGAAGTTCGCAGAGAGCCCTACGAGGCCGTGGGAGGCCTCCAGGTGCCTTATTTGGAACCAGGGAGCCCCCATCTTGATTCCAAGCGCCTTCGCCTCCTCGCTTCGGGCTATGGCATTCCCGTCATTGTTCGAAAGCACGACGAGCGGCACCCCCTTGAGCGAGGGCCGGAAATTTTGCTCACAGCTCGCGTAAAAGTTGGACGCGTCCACCAGGGCGTACATGGCCATGGCGTGCCCTCATTTGCCCCCGCGAAGCCGCTTGATGGAGGCGGTAACCACCCCCCAAACCTCGATGGTCTGCCCCTCCTTGGGGACGATTTCCGGGTAGGTGGGATTTGCGGCCACCAGCTTCATCCGGCCGAACTTCAGCCACAGCGTTTTGCAAGTGAACTCCCCGTCCACCACGGCGATCACCACATCCCCATTCACCGGCTTCAATGCACGATTCACCACCAGCAAATCACCATCGAAAAGACCAGCGTCATGCATCGAATCTCCCCGCAAACGCAGGAAAAACGTCGCCTGGGGGTGCGAAACCAAAATGGTGGTCAAATCGAGACGCTCGACCTGAAAGTCCTCTGCAGGCGAAGGAAACCCCGCGCGAACGCAATCCCCCGCCACCGGCAGGATCAGGGGCGAAGGGTCGCAGGGTACGGGGCTTTCTAACATGCTGTGATTTTATAAGGGGTATCTATTTAGCTCCAGTGACGTGAGAATAGCTGGATGGAAACC
>ENA-UOOA01001355-UOOA01001355.1-human-gut-metagenome-genome-assembly--contig:-P61old-NODE-1355-length-40195-cov-8.709442_pt1 | contig 40195 bp, 43 predicted proteins | sample MGYA00242467_ERZ724014 | MGnify/ENA metagenome assembly ERZ724014 | reverse complement strand
GGGATATATTCTGTATTTATATGCTTTTAACATCTGCTGCCACCGCCTTAACCTTTGGTTTCTATATACCTTTTTAGCCTTTTTTCTGATACATGTGATATCGTAATAAGTATTTGTACCTGTTTTTAGTTTTCCATGTTTCCCTGCCATAAGTATACAATAATATCTAACTTTTGACTACCTTAACCCACCGTCTAAAGCCAGTGGGATTGCGGTAGCCTTATTTCAATAATTCATTTGTCTCACGAACTACATTGCGGATATTGTACCGATACAAACGACTATCAAATGGTACAAAATCACATATAAAGATGACATATGTATCCGGCAATTGGTCATACGTCTCTCCCGTAAGTAATGCATCCATATCCATCTGCGCATGATAATATCTGCTTCGTTTAGCTAATACGGTTTCTGTCTTCACCTGCATCTCCACATTAAATCGGCGTTTTGTTCCAGCTTCTTCTGCCATGACATCTAATCTCACACCATGATACTCCGGATGATAACTGATGGTCTTCTCAGCCACAACATTTACTTCCAGAATTTTCATTTCCAGCACTAATTCTAACAGGTGGCGGCACTGCTCTGCATCCGACATCACTGCCGCAAACATAAAAGCATCTTTGATCGTTAAGTCTTGTAGTCTCTTTCTCATCTATTTCCTCCCACATAAACTTGCAAGAGGAATCCTGTAACTCTATTATACTCTCCAAGCTGTCACGAAACAATAGAAATACTTGGCAAAGGCTCATTATTACTTCCTTTACAAATTCCACTTCCAGCATTTAAAAACACAAAAGACTGCTACTTTATCAAATTCTCATGATACATATATAAATGAATCCTGTTTTTCAATAAAGTAGCAGTCTTTTCATCTGTGTTGTTCAATTATTTCTACATTACGCCTAAAATGTTCATGGCTTACTTATTTCTTATGCTGCTCCACCAGATACTGCGTCATTGCTTCCACCAAACGAATTTCTTCATCTGTACACAATTTCAAATTATCCGTAATGTTCTTCGGTACATCATTTGATTTCATAGAACCCAGCAAAAGATAATCCGGCGTAACATCCAACACATCACAGATCCTGATGAATGAATCCAGTCCCGGACGTTCTATTCCTCTCTCGATGGATGAAATATGATTATTGGAGATATCTACCTTCTCCGCCAGCTCCATCTGTTTCATCTTCAGGCTTAATCGCCTTGCTCTGATTCTCTTTCCCATTTCTACAAATCGTTCATTTTCATTTCTCATTTGAAACACCTCTGTACTCATCATAACAAATTTTGACAGTTACGTTTACAATGCTATACAGAAGTATTCTGTTATACACTAATTTCGTAATATATTTTTACTTTTATACATGATTTTTAATATTTCACATAGATTTTCTTTATTTTACTCGTCACAAACACACGACTATTGTCACCATTAATTTCATCATTTACGCAAGTATTCCTACAACAGCTCTTTTGTTTTACTTGCTAAGTATAATGGGATATTAGTAATCTGCCCATCTTTACGATATCCGCGCTTCGAAAAACGAATCGCATGCTCTGGCTTTTGTATATCGCCTGAATTTAACATAACACATTTTTGCACGTTTTTCATCGCAATTTTGCACATTTTTTCAGAACATTTTATTGAAAAATACACATTTTTACAAAAGCATAAAATTACATAAAAAAGTCGGCTTGATATTTCTCTCAACATCAAAATCCGACTTTCATCTTTCCGAATATGATTGTTCCGAAGAACTGTTTCTATGCCTAATATCAATCTTCCGCTGCCGCTTCCTTCTCTTCAAGAAATGCCGCCAGTTCTTCCATTCCTTCTCCGGTCATTGGACTGACTTTAAAAATCGGGTCCGCACCGGCCAATTGAAGCAGTTCAACCGCGTCTGCAATCTGTTTCGGTGTCGCAATGTCAATTTTTGTCACAACACCAGCCACAGGCAATGTAAAAGCGCTGGATTGTCCCGGTGAGAAAAAGAACTGATCTCTGCTGGCGTCCTGCACAAAAACAACCTGATCCGTCTCTGTGGCTGTTACCATCAGCGACCGCAGATAACCGCGATTCTCAAGATATTCCCCCGGCGTATCAATGGTCGTGTTATAGACCTCCAGCGCCTGTGTCTTTTTGTATTTAATTTCCATGTGGTTCAGATATTGGCAAATCGTTGTCTTGCCGCAGGCCACATTGCCGATTAAAATAATTTTCTTCATATCATCACCCGATTAAGACTTGGTAATCACTGTCGGTGCAAAATGCAGTGTATTTTCCAGCACATTCAGTACATCTTTCACCGCTGCCTCCACATCAGCCACTGTTCCGTTGATAATCAGCGAACCATTGAAACGGTCCACAAACACAACCTCCACATTAGCAGCCTTCATCGCCACATCAGCACCGATAATCGCACCTTCACTGGGTGTGATCGTCATAATACCAAGAGCCCCGGTATAATCACCGATAACACCTAACTTCTTATATAAACTGCTGTCAGGATTCGCAATCACATGCGCCAAAGTCACCTGTTTACCAGGCACAAACTCCTGAATAATTCTTTGTTTTTCCTGTTCCATTGTACAACCTCTCAGACGTTGTGAACAATTAGTAATTCATCGCTCACAACTGTCTATGAATTTCGTATGTATTACAAACTGTAACATCCAAAACTGCTATCCGCAGACCACAACTCATTCTACCAACAGATTCTCTTTTATAAGGAGACATTCGCCGCTCAATACACCTGGATACACGGCTTATGGCACATATACTTTCTGTACATATTCTGCACTGTGGAGATGAGACCCAAATCGTGGAAGCCTTTGCTGAACACGATTTTGTTCGGGGCTCATCGGAACGTCCTTGTGCAGTGATGTACAAAAAGTATATGATGCCATAAGCTGTGTTCTCAGCCTCCTGAGCGGCCATGATCCCCTATAAAAGCGAATCGAAAATTTCTTTGCGCGGGTTTGGAATCACCACGTGTGATACTTCCATTCCTTCTGCGTTCTCCGTATGGATACCGCATTCGATGGCTTCTCGAACTGCCGCGACTTCTCCTGTCAGTACGACGAAGGATTTGCCGCCGATACCTGTTCCCAACCGGACATCGATTAAGTCCACATCAGCTGCTTTGACTGCCGCATCTGCCGCATAAACAGAAGCTGTCACGCTGAAGAATTCCATGACACCGATGGCTCCCGGCGTTCCCGGTTCAGCTGCCAGATTAATGGCTTTGATGACCTGGGGATGTACCCTCGGAATGACACAGCTGTCTACAGTATGATTACCGCCGATAGCCGCACCGGCATCCAGTGATGCTTTGACTGCTGCCACTTCCCCGGTAAAAAGAATGTAGTATTTGCCCGGGCATCCGGCTTTGGCAAAAATCAAATCTACCTCAGCTGTTTTCAAAATGAGGTCGGCAGCTTCTACGCCTTTAGCAATACTATTCAATTCCAAAAATCCTATTGTTTCTAACATCTGCCTACACCTCTGTTATTGTAATGGCATTTCCCGTCAAATGCGCAGTTCCTGAAATACTGGCATGGAGATTTGCACCTAATTTGCCCTCCGGACAGACTGCAATGAGCTGTCCTTTTTCAACATGTGCACCATCTGAAATCACAGGTTCAGCCGGTACACCGATGTTCATCTTCAACGGAAGTACAACTTTTGAAGCCGTTTCTTCCTTATATATATGTCCATCAATATGATAATAAGCACCAACACCGGCTCTGGCCGCAATCCGCTTGGTCGGCACCTTACGGTATGGCCGATTAGCATCTGCCTCCCAGGTATCGCCCTCTCTACTGTAGCGGATCCCTGCCTGCGCCAGCTCACCTTTGATCAGACTGTTGACCACTCTCGGCTGAAGCCCCATCGGACAGGCATAAACTTCACAGACACCACACTCACTGCAGATGGCTGCCTGCCGGATATCCCTGTCCTCCAGGAGTTCCGGCAAAATCCAGTGGTCTTTTGTCGTCTCATTATTATCCTGGTGCGGCATGTTCATAGCCATTTTCCGCATAATGCGGTGCGGCTGCAGTGGATGTCCCAACATATGTCTCGGACAGAGCTGCGTACAGAATGTGCACTGAATGCAGGCAGCTTTCGCCCGGTTCAGCATATGATTCAGCTGTGTTTTCCTGCGTCGGTCAATAGCGCCATCCTCCGGAAGAACCAGAATGCCGGAGGTTGTCTTTGTCACCGACGCATTCATGGCTGCTTCCCAGGACATCGGTGCCCCCATCATCGGACCGCCGGAAACAACCATCACTTTGTCCGATGTCGTTCCGCCTGCCATCTCAATACATTGGGCAAAGGAAGTTCCCACCGGCACTTTCAGAACCGACGGTTCCCTGACTTCTCCTGTCACAGTAAGATATTTCTCCGTAAAAGGTATACCACTCACTGCATCAGCTACAGCAATAATAGTTGCCACGTTATCAACAATAGCACCCACATCCAGCGGAATTCCTGCAGGAGGAACCACCTTGCCAGTTACTTCATAAACAACCACCTGCTCATCACCCGCCGGATAAAAACTATCCATCAGATGCAGCTGCACCTTCGAATGCAGCTTCTCAATAGCTGCTGTCAGTGCTTCGATTTCTTTGGTATATGTCTTTTTCAAGGCAATCCTGCCTTCAGGTATCGACAATTCACGGCAGATCAGGTCCACTCCTGACACCAGCTTCTCAGCCTCATGAATCATCAGATATCGGTCTGTTCTCAGCAGCGGTTCACACTCTGCACCGTTGATAATCAGAATCTCCGGTGATGCTTTCAGCTTCACATGGGTTGGAAAGCCCGCACCGCCGCATCCCACAACGCCGCTGTCAAATATTTGTTTTATCAGATCCACTTATACATGCACCTCTATTCACTGCCCCTGGCAGCTTCCCGATTCACTTCAACAGTATCGATAATGGCCACGATTGCAGCATCCACCGGCACTGTATCTTTTCCAAAAGCCTTTCGTGCCGTACTTCCGCTGACAGTCAGCACCTGCTCTCCGATACCGGCACCGACTACATCCGCAGCCACGAAGGTGCTTCCCTTCTTTCTGCCGTTACCGTCGATTTCCTGCACGACCATCAGCTTCAGACCTTCCAAGCCCTCTTCCTTCTTCGTCGCCCATACATGACCGACAACTTTACATATCAGCATTTCATGCTCCCCTTCTCAAATGGTGCAGCTTTGTGCATTGCTGCACCATATCTATAAATCCATACGTCAAAAAATAGTCCTGCTCCAACTACTTTCTGATAACTTCAATGCCCTTCTGCTTGAACAAATCCCAGGCAGACGGTGTCACAATGGCATTGGCTGCCAGACAGATCGCCGTATTGCCGCCGTCAATTAAGGAACGGGCAACATCCTCTGTGATCAGCCGGTCTGTTGTTGTACGACCGGTGCCCTTCGGCACTTCGACCGGCGGTGCCTGATACTTCGGAGGCTTCGCCGGTATCGGAGCTGCTCCGACTTTGCATTCTTTCAACAGCTTAATGCCAAAGGACTGCAGCATCCGCGCATTATTCTCAATGACTTCATACAGACGGCTGCTGCTCTTTCCTGCATATTTCCTATGTGGAAAAGCCGCTTCTGTCATGCACACATCTAAACCATTCAGAAGTCCATTGATTACTGCACAGGCTTCCGGCGAACCATCTCTCCCCTGAGCAATATCGGACATCTGCACCAATGTCAGGCTGGTAATCAAAATCTTCTGGTAACGATGAATATTCTTGTTCTGAATATAGTCGTCAATCAGGAAAATCTGGTACTTCTCAGCCATATCCGCCGGCACTGCCTGCAGATCACCAATCACCAGAAGCTTGTCCATCCCTTCCGTGCATGCCGAAGCATTCGACCGCTGTGCCATCAATTCCTGCATGACAACCTCCACAATCTGCTTCATTAACTTTTCATCCATTTTCTCAAAAACCTCCCCTAAAGCGGGTGTTTCATCTATAGATATCCAAAGACAGTCTCCTGAAACAACGCCTCTGAATTTTCCTAATTCTTCTTGATAATATAGCCCATGTCACCCTTCTTGTAGGAGCAGGCATTGGCTTCATCATAATCCATATGCATCGCCAACGAGAATTTCTCACTGACACGGATAATCACATCATCAATCGTCACCGGACGCTCTGTCTCCAATCGTACAGCCACACTGTCCCCATCTTCAACACCGTATAATCTGGCATCCTCCGGTGTCATATGAATATGTGCCTTGGATGCAATGACGGAACCCACAGCATTGTAAATACCCTTCGGTCCCACAAGTATCACGTCTGCGGCCCCCTTTAGATCACCGGAAAGATTCACAGGAATCGTGATACCGAGGATTCTGGCATCTGTCAGAGACATCTCCACCTGAACAGCACCTCTCGGCGGTCCCAGAACAACCACATTGTCAATCTCACCCTTGGCTGTCACCAGACGGACACGTTCTTCGGATGCATACTGTCCCGGCTGGCTGAGGGGACTCTTCTCATGCAGATTCTCCCCGAAAAGCACATCAATCGCCTGCTGCGTCAGATGTACATGACGCCCGGATGCTTCCACAAGAAATCCCGGAAGATCTTTCATCTCTGACGGCTCCTGCTGACCGGGCCACCTGCCCGTCAGCTGCCTGCAGAACAGAATATAAATGACACTGCTGAGCCGATTCATGGCTTCCACAATATCCGGCCGTGTACATGTATCCCCGGACTGGAAAGCTCTGGCCGCCGCCAATTCTGTCTCTCTGACAAAGGTTCTAATCTCATTCAGGCCGATACATATCCGGCCCATTCTGTATTCCGGCATCGGATGCGGAATGCCATAAATCTCCTTGATATGATGGGACTCATAGCGCAGTTCCGCACTGTCCAGACCAAGCAAATGGATCTCTCCGAGTTCCTTGTCCAAAACTTCTGCACTAAGAATCTGGCGTACATATGCCAGCACTTCATCCAGTGCATCTGTCAAGCGATGCAGTCCATTCTCAGAAGCCGTCACCTGCAAAGACATAATTTTCGCTTCCAGGCTGTCCAGCATCCCGCGAAAAGCAATTTGCGGATGGGTCTTCGGTACAAGAACATTGCCATGAAGATGGGTCATATTCTCAGGCTTCACACTGAGGACTTCTCCTGTCTCTCCATTGACATACTGCGGTTTGTGGTCGGCTCCCTGCGGAACAGCCGCCATGGGCATGGCCTTATAGTGTTCATCGGCAGATTCTGCTGCTTTTTTCGGCAGCTGATTCACTGCCTTAACTGATTCCGGTACAGAGGAAACTTCAACTTCCGGCTGTCCTTCCAACGCTGAATCTTCATATATAAGCGTGATTCCGTGTTCTCTGATAAAATCTCTCGCTGCAGGCGTCAGCATCGTATCCTTTGATACATGGTACGCTTTCTCATGGCTGCGGAACCAGTGGGCCCGCAGCGCAATATCTGTTAAAATCTCCATCTATGCTCACCTGCTGTCAGGCCAAAAGCCTGTCCTATCTGTCAGAAGTTGTCAGTGTCGGCAGAATGTATTCGATCTCTTCGTGTGGTCTTGGGATGACATGTACAGAAACAAGTTCACCGACACGGGAAGCTGCTGCTGCACCTGCGTCTGTTGCTGCCTTAACAGCACCTACATCGCCTCTTACCATAACAGTTACAAGACCGCCGCCAACATGTACCTTGCCGATTAAGTTGACATTCGCTGCTTTAACCATTGCATCTGCTGCTTCAATAGAACCTACAAGACCTTTTGTTTCAATCATACCTAATGCTAATAATCTGTCTGCCATAATATTTACCTCCGTAATTCTGCGGGAAAATCCCGAATTTAATTGTTTTCATTATATCATGATCGCCATTCGCCGTTCGCGATGAACAAGCATTGCTTGCTCCCGCTCACTAACGCTCATTATATCATGATTCGCACCTTTGGTGCCGTTTTAATTTAATGCGCCCAGTTTCTGAATTACTGCCTTTGTAATTCTGGCGATATCGTCTTCCGTAATCTCCGGACTGCCGCAAGCCGCTCCATTATTGGAATTACCGCAGGCTGCTCCGGCATTAGAACCACTGCCAAATACAGAACTTTGTCCACAGCTGCCTCCTGCATGACTGCCTGAACCAAAAGTACTCTGTGGTGCAGCAGATACGCCTGTCATCTGCTCCTGCTGTTTTCTCAGATCTTCCAGTTCACAAAGTCCCCATGCCACCCGGCGTCTGTTGATCAGATTCAGCGGGCTGACATTATCTGATGTGGCACTGCCGCCGACAGAACCGCAGCCCAGCGTTAATGCCGGCTGAAGGCCTGTTGTTGCACCGACACCGCCAAGAGCTCCCGGTGTATTCACAAGCAGTCTTGACACCGGTTTCTGAAGGGCAAATTCACGGATAACATCTGCATCTTCACTGTGAATGGTCATTGTATGACCGGCACCTTCGTTATTTAAAATTTCAATGGAACGACGGCAGGCTTCTTCCCATCCGTCCTCCACATAAAACGCCAGAATCGGACAAAGTTTTTCTCTGGAATAAGGATTGTCCTTACCCACGGTTCTCTGTCTTGAAACAAGCACTCTTGTACCGGCAGGAATACGGATGCCCGCCATATCTGCCAGTGTCTGCGCACTCTTTCCGACAATCTTCGGATTCATGGTGCCGTTGGCTCTGAGGATAAATTTGGACAATTTCTCAGATTCTTCCGGTGTCATAAAGTAACCGCCCTGGCAGCTGACTTCATCCACCACCTTCTGCTCAATGCAGCGCTCCGTAATAATACTCTGCTCTGATGCACAAATCGTACCATTATCAAATGTCTTGCTGTCCATAATACGTTTGACAGCCACAGGGATATTCGCTGACTTTTCAATAAAAGCAGGACCGTTGCCCGGGCCAACGCCAAGGGCCGGATTACCTGAACTGTAAGCTGCACGCACCATGGCTTCGCCGCCTGTTGCCAGAATAATACCGATATTTCTGTTCTTCAGGAGTGCATCTGTAGCTTCCATGGTCGGCAATGTGATGCACTGCACGATACCCTCCGGCGCACCGGCTTTTTTGGCTGCTTCACAAATGACCTTTGCAGTCTCAATAATACAATTCTTGGCATTCGGATGCGGACTGATGACAATGGCATTGCCCGCTTTGATTGAAATAATCGACTTATACATCGTTGTGGATGTCGGATTCGTGGATGGGATCAATGCTGCCACAACTCCCATCGGTACGCCGACTTCCATCAGCCCATTCTGCCTGTCATCTTTGATGATACCCACAGTTTTCATGTCCTTGACACTATCCCATGTAATCGCCGAACCAAGCAGATTTTTCAATACCTTATCCTGCCATATACCAAATCCGGTTTCCTCCACGGCCATCTTCGCCAGACGCTCCGACTGAGCCGCACAGGCATCAGCAATTGCCTTTGCAATCCCATCCACCTGCTGCTGTGACATCTTTGCCAGCTCTTTCTGAGCTACAACTGCCTTCGCAACAAGCCATCTCACTTCCTGAATCGATTGGAGGTCCTTATCAAAATCCACTCTGTTTCACCTTCTTTTCCAAAAGTCTCTTAATCTATGTTTTCAACAGGATGCTCTGCAATCCTGCATATGGTTTCACGAAATGCTTCACAGGCCGCCCGACACGCTGCCTGATCACCTGTCAGCAGTCCTCCGGCAAAGTTGGTCTCTGTAGGCGGCCCATAGAACAGGTTCATTTCCACATCTGCCACTTTCAACGCCGCATCCAGTCCCGTCACCGCTTCCAACGGCGGTGCAATCAGATAAGCCATCGCCGTTCCTTCCGGCACACCGGCCATCTCCGACAGATAACTGCCGGTCCTTGATATGCACTGGGCAAAATAAACAATACTGTCATCATTATTGGCACTGTAAAAACAGGCATCATTTTCTATGTAACTGACGGCTGCCGCCAGCCCGCTTTTCACATCCTCCGGATTCTCACCGGACAAAATACCGATAAACTCACCTGCAAGAGCCGTACTGGCATTGGATGAACCGGCGTACATGCTCCTTGCATAGGCCACCGACACGTCTGCCTTCTTGGTCGCTTCATCAAGAGCCGCATAGGAAACATCATCACAGTCCGTTGTGATCAGGCCAAGACTTCTATGCCCTTCCTGCACCTGCATCGCCTTCAGCAGAAATCTGTCAGCATTGGGAATCAGCCTGATACTCAGCACCTTTGTCCTGATCGGATCATTTTTCATATGTATTCCCCCTGCCTAATTCTGTAACTCAACGCCGCTGGCCTTCTTATCCAGAATATTCTGAATAAGATCCGTCAGATAAGCACCGGCCTCTACAGCCGTAATACCGTCTTTATGGATATTGGAAACAACGGTTCTGCGTGCCTCCGGCATACCGATCTTCGCATTGTAGGCCAGATACGCACTCATACTCTCCGCCGTTCCAAGTCCCGGACGCTCACCCACGAAAATGCAGACTACCTTTGCCCCCACAAGCTCTGCAATCTCATCCTCCACAGCCACACGACCATAACGGACAAAAAATGGTGTTCCAACTCTCAATCCTGCAGCAGAAAGACCATCCATTAGCACCGGCAGCACATTTTCAATGTTGGCATTAATAGCGGTGGAACTTAAGCCATCTGCCACGATCAGCTGCACATCCGGTCCTTCGATACACTGGTCTTTGACTTTCTGAACCCCATCTTCACTGAGTCTTCGTCCCAGATCCGGCCGGGTCAGGAATTCATTCTTGTCCTGACAGCGGGTCTGGACACTGAAAAGTTTCAGATTGTCAATAACATCCTGATGCACATCCAGCATAACCGCATCCCTTGCTCTGGCATGATCTGCCCTGAGAGTCAACAGCGTCTGGGTCTTCAGCCTTGGTCCAGCACAGCCAACACCGATGCGGGCTGTTGTCAGACGTATCATCCTTTCCAACGCCTCCGGGTCCTGAGGCTGATCGATCAGTGGACGTTTCTTCACTTCACGGGAAGTAATATCTTCCTCGATATCCACATCATGAACTGGCTCTTCTGGATGATATCCACCGGCATTCGATGTTTGTCCACCAGATGATGTTTGTCCATCACCGGAAGCAACATTTTTCACCAGCTGTTCAATCTGTCCCAAATTCACTGATTGCATGCTGTTCTGATTATTTCCTGAAGCAGAGCGATTCTGTCCGCCCCCGGCCACTTTCTCAGTCACAACCTGTGAAACAACTTCACGGATAATCCGTTCAATCAACGCTTCATCTATATTCATCAGATACCGCCTCCCCTCTTTGTAAATAAAGTCGGGTCGCCGGCATATTTTGTCAGCTTGCCATTTTCACTAATACCCATCTTTTCCAGCCACTGGTCAAATTCTTTAATCGGACGAAGCCCAAGAATCTCACGAATAGTAGACACATCGTGGTAGGCATTCGTCTGATAATTCAACATGACATCATCGCTGGTAGGCACACCGAGAATATAATTAACCCCGGCCGATGCCAGCAACATGGACAGATTTTCAATATCATTCTGGTCTGCCTGCATATGATTCGTGTAACAGCAGTCACAGCCCATTGGAATGCCTGTCAGTTTGCCCATAAAATGGTCTTCCAGTCCGGCACGGATCACCTGACGGCTGTCATAAAGATATTCCGGCCCGATAAAACCAACGACAGTATTAACCATAAAGGGATGATACGCTCTGGCAAAGCCATAGCATCTGGCCTCCATCGTTACCTGATCGGCGCCATAATGGGCATCCGATGACAATTCTGAGCCCTGTCCTGTCTCAAAATACATTACATCCGGCCCTTCTCCGGTACCTTTTTCCTTCAGAAGTGCCATGGCTTCTTCCACCGTCTCAGCACTAAAACCAAAAGCTCTGTTGCCTTTTTCACTTCCGGCAATAGACTGGAAGATCATATCCGCCGGAGCACCGTTTTTGACGGCTTCAATCTGAGTTGTAATATGTCCCAGCACACAGATCTGTGTCGGAATCTCAAAGCGGTGCTTCACCTCATCAAAACGTTTCAGCACTTCCGAAAGACTGGAAACCGTATCATTCACCGGGTTCAGGCCGATCAGTGCATCCCCGCAGCCGTAACTGAGGCCTTCAAATAATGACGCTGTGATGCCTTCCACATTGTCCGTGGAATGATTCGGCTGAAGTCGTGTCGCCAATGTACCCCGAAGACCGATAGTGGTATTGCAGTGAGCCGGCACACGCACCTTGCTGGCCCCATACACCAGATCCATATTGGTCATCAGCTTGCAGACCGCCGCCACCATCTCACTGGTCAATCCTTTGCTCAGAAGATGAATGTCGTCTTCTGTGGTCTCATGGCTGAGGATATATTCCCTCAGCTCAGCCACCGTCCAGTTTTTGATGCGCTGATAAACTGTCTCATCAATTCCATCCTGATTAATCCTGGTTACTTCGTCCTCTTCATAGGGAACAACCGGATGATTGCGCAAGTCTGACAAAAGCAGCTGACTGAGCACTTCCTTCGCCGCAATTCTCTCCAAATCCGAGGATGCCGCTACACCGGCCAGCACATCGCCGGATTTCAGCTCATTGGCCTTTGCCAGAACCTCTTTCAGGGAACGAAAAATAAATGCCTGCCCCGAAAGCACTGTTGCCAATTTCACTCCATCACCCTCTTTCTTTTATCCAAAAATTAATGTTTTCACTACCACAGGAATGACCATGCCGTTCATCATCGGCTTTCCCATATCCACATATTCACCGTCTTCCACATGAATACTGTCAATGGCCACCACCTGACGCTTCAAATCCGGCTGTTGCCGGATCATCTGCCCCATGGCCTTGGCAATATCACTCTCTATCACCAGAAGAATCGGTTCCCCGGGCGGCTGCACCCTGTCCATAATCTGCCGAATCGATGCTGCGGCCCGCTTCATTTCCATATATCCCGGGTTTCTCTTGCCGGGCATCGCCAAAATAAAGTGTTCCTCATCATTCTGTCCCAATACCCACTGAATCCGCCGGATAACAGGTTCTGTCTCACCGGCAAAGCAGGCTTCCTGCAATTCTTCATCCAGCTTGATCACCGGAATATTTTTCAATGGAAAAATATCATCGGAATAAGTAATGGTACTTCCTGAAATCGTCGTTGTATATGTCCCGGCACCCACAACCGTGGCACGAATGGTCTCTCCTGGCTCCATTTTTTGAAAATCCGTAAATAAACGACTTTCCCGAATGGCTCTGCCCAGCAGAACGCCGATATCACCATAAGCCCATGTATCCGCAGACTCATGATAAATCAAATCCGCCACGCCGCCGGAAAAGAATACCGCCTGCACCTTCTCCGGTCTCGGAAAATCACTGCTTCCCGGGGTCTTAATCTGCCTTAAAATTGTATCCGCTTTGCCGCCAGCTGATGTGTCAGTGCCAACTCCCAGATACACATTCAGTGCCGCTGCCATCTGCCGCGTCACCGCCGACAATGCCTTTTCATCGCCTCTGTCGCCTATATGAACAGAAACCCCTGCCGCCTGTGCCATTACGGCTGCCGCCGGACTGACTTTCGTAATGATGCCCTGTGGGTTCATACAGATTAACCGGCCACCGATATCCAGACAGCCTCTGGCCAAGGTCTCTCCGTCCTCGAAGAGAACCACGTTGGTGGTGCCGCCGCCGATATCCAGATTGGCTACCCGGCAATGATGGTCCATACTGTACTGCCAGGCTCCGCTGCCTTTTCCTGCAATCAGGGATTCCATATCCGGCCCTGCTGCCGAAACAACAAAATCTCCGGCAAAATCCGACAGACTTTTCAGCACCGCATCGGAATTCTCCTTCCTTGCAGACTCGCCGGTGATAATCACTGCACCGCTGTCCGTATCCTCCGGCCTGTAACCGGCCTTACGGAATTCGGCAGCCACAATGTCCCGAAGGGCCTCGGTATCGATCAGCACATCTGTCTTCAAAGGGGTCATATAGACTTCACTCTTATAGACCACTTCTTTGTCCACAATAGCCACTCTGGGAACTGAAAAATATCCCCCCGCATTGTCCATCTGCAGTTTGCTGAAAACCACCTGGGTAGTGGAAGTACCTACATCGATACCAACACTCAGAATTGCTGTTTTATCAGCCATTGTTTCTGATCTTGTTCACAAGGTCCGGATAGTTGCCGATGACGGAATCTACACCGACTCTGAACATCTCCCTGATATCTTCTTCTTCATTTACTGTCCATGTATTGATCTCCAGTCCGTGAGATTTCACCTCAGCCACATTCTCCGGCGTCATGTTCTTGAAGAACGGATGGAAGCATTCCACACCTGTGGAAGCCACGTAAGCACCTGCATTAATCAGCCAGGATTCCTCCAGCATACCGCATTTCATCGCCGGGTCAATGGCTTTCATGCGAAGGACTGAATAGTGATTGAAGGAAGAGATAATGATACGGTCCACCATATCGAATTCTCTGAGCATGTCATAGACTTTCTGCTCAATGCCCGGATATTCAAAGACACCGGTCTTTAACTCAATATTCGTGATAATATCTGTATCCTTCACCAGCTCCAGATACTCTCTCAGTGTCGGCACTTTCTGAGGACCATACTCTTTGAAAATATAAGATGCATCCAACTGGGACAGCTCCTCATAAGTCTTATCCTTGATATAGCCCTTACCATTCGTTGTACGGTCTACCAGTTCATCATGCATGACAACCAGAACGCCGTCCTTGGTCAGATGGACATCATTCTCAATACCATCCACCCCTTCTTCAATGGCTTTGCTGAAAGCCAGAAGTGTATTCTCAGGGTACTTACCGCTGAAACCGCGGTGCGCAAAATTCTTAGTCATATTTATCATCTCCTGCTTTCCATTTTACCATATTTCAGCACTGAATGCAGTTATCTGCACGATAAATCACTTGCAAAAATACCGCTGCTGCCAAAATACTTTCCATGTACCAGTATAAAAAGCGCAGCGAAACAGGCAGCCCCTATCGGCCGTCTATCCCGCTGCTCTTCTTCTCCCACGCGCTGTCTATGTAATTGTATCGCTGCATTATTCTCCTCCTTTAATTCTAAAGGAAAATACAGTCATCCTTCTTCAATGTCAGATAAACATCTGTATTGTTCGGAATAATAGTTGCTTTCTTGAATAAAACGTCCACATCAACCTGGTGATTCCCGCACATAACGGCATATCGCAGAACATTGCCATGAGGCAGACTGACAACAACCTGACCCTTGATCGTCACGCATCCATCTCTTTCAACAGGCTTTGTGCTGATCTCAACAACTTCCGGACGGAATGCCACATCTGTACCTTCACCATCAATACCTGTCATCTTCTTGAATGCATCAACCGGCACCATGTTGTAATGGCCGATGAATGTTGCTGCAAACTTGGAAACAGGTTCCGTATACATCTCTGTCGGTGCTGCGGACTGTTCAATCTTGCCGTTATACATCAGATGAATCACATCGGACATAACCATGGCTTCATCCTGGTCATGGGTAACAAAGATAGCTGTCATATTCAGTTCCTGCTGAATACGTCTGATCTCAACCTGCAGGGAATGTCTCAAAAGGGCATCAATGGCTGATAACGGTTCATCCAGAAGGAGTACCTTCGGGTTCGTCACCATCGCTCTTGCAAGGGCTGCTCTCTGCTGCTGACCGCCGGACAGCTCTGATGGATAATGGTGCAGATGATCCGATAAGCCCACGATATCTACCATCTCTTTGACACGTTTGTCAATCTCTGCATTCGGCACTTTCTTCATTTTCAGGCCAAATGCCACATTCTGTGCGACATCCATATTCGGGAATAAGCTGTACTGCTGGAAAACCATACCGATATCTCTGTCCTTCGGATTCACATCTGTGATATCTTTGTTGTCCAAATAAACCTTACCGGATGTCACGGTTTCAAGACCCGCCAGACATCGAAGCAGTGTACTCTTGCCGCATCCGGACGGACCAAGCAGCGTCACAAGCTGTCCCTTTTCAACCTCAAGATTAATATCTTTTAATACGGTATTACTGCCAAAACTTTTGACAATATTTTCAAAACGAATATATGACATGTTCCCTCACTCCTTTATTTTCTGTGTGTTTTGCCCTTCGCTTCACGGCTCTTCACAAACAGGACGATGGCTGTGATCACGAATGTAACAAACATGATAACAACGAATACGGCACTGGCCTTTGTACTGTCGCTCTTCATTGTCTGATACAGGAAAATCTGCATGTTCGGCGCGGATGTTCCGGCAAGATTTCGAATCAGTACATAATCACCGAAGATAATGCCGACTGCCAGAAGTGACGATACGATAATCGCTGAAAGAATATTCGGTACGACAACTCTGAAGAATGCATAAATCTTGGATGCACCAAGCATCTCCGCTGCCTCGATCAGTGTCGGCATATTCACCGCACGCATACCGTTTCGGATACCCTGATAGATATATGGCAGAATCACAATACAATACGCACCCATCAGCATGACCAGACGGTTGCTCAGAATCGAACTGGAACCGACATACAGAGACAGGATACTGACTGAAAGGATAACACCCTGAATCGTATAAGGGATCATACAGATGATCTGTACATATTTCTCAAGCTTCGGAAAATAAATCGCGGTTACAAATAATGCCAGAAGGACGATCACGATCGTCACAATAATCGGAATAATACTCATTGCGATAGATCGTCCAACAGATGCAAGGAAATTACTGTCTGTAAACAGATCCACATAATTGTGAAGTGTAAAGCCTTCAGGAACAACCCCTGTCCACTTATGGAAGACAGAATAAATAATAGAAATTACAAGAGGAATCAGCAGATAGATCATGACAAGCAGCATAATCGCTACAGATCCTGCGCTTTTCTTTTTCATTTTCTATTGCCTCCCTTCTGGAATCTTCTGCTCAGGCCATTTGTGATCAGAATCATGATAACCATGATCGCCATCATCACAACTGATAAGGCACCGCCAAGCCCTGCACGGATCTTGACTTCACCTGTGAAGCAGCCTGCGATCTGAACCGGCAGAAGTGCGATATTGTCCATCATTAATGCGTAAATCGTTGCGTATGCTGCCAGAGCATTGGCAAACAGAACGCTGAATGTACCAAGGATACTCGGCATCAGTACCGGGATACCGACTTTTCTCCAGAAGGTTCCCTGTGTACCTCCCAACAATGTACAGGCTTCCTTCCACTGTTTCTGCACACCGTCAAAGGCCGGTATCAGAAGAAGTGTTGAAAGCGGAATCTGAAAATAAATATAGATCAGGCTCATGCCGTTCATCGTGTACAGATTGTATGTGGATAAAGCGCTGATGCCTAATTCCTTGCCGATATTGACTACCAGTCCGGCATTGCCCAGAAGGATCATGTAAGCGAATGCCAGCGGAATACCTGCAAAATTGGAAACCATGTTCAAAACCGTCATAAAAACATGATTCAGTTTGCCCTGATGCTGATGTGCTGCACGGGCACCAAGAAAAGCAATGATGATACCTGCAACTGCAGATGTCAATGAGATCTTAATACTGTTGATGATTGCTTTCTGATAAAGCAGCTTCGAGAAGACAGACTGATAATTTTCAAGTGTAAAGCCTGTTCCACCATCCGGCTGAAAGCTCTTCACAATGACTGTGATCAGCGGTACGATTTCGTAGAGCATCGCCACGATCAGGAATGGAACCAGGGCAAGTAAATAGATATATGTCTTTTTCTTCATTAAAATTCAACCCCTGTCTGATGCTGTAATTGATATGTGCGGGTGCATCAGAATCCCTTTGTTATAATTGAAAAACGGGGGTGCAGGTTTGCACCCCCTGAAATTCATTCAATTTAAGCAGAAATCCGTATTACTGTACCAGTAATGGCGCAACCTCTTCTTCCCAACGTGTCTTAGCTGTTTCACAAGCTACTGAATAAGCATCTGCATCACTGATCAGAACTGCATTGGCAATGTCATCCTTGGAGATAACCTGATCTTTGTATTCGTCTGCAATTGTGAAATCTTCTCTTGTAGGGATCGCACCTGCCAGAGCCAGATATGTCTGACCTTCATCGCTGAACATTGTCTCTCTTGTCAGAGCTGCTGCATTTGGATGAGGTGCATATTTGTTAATAACGGAAGCGTAGCCGTTCTGTAAACATCCATCAGACGGAACAACTGCCTGCATCTTGTACTGGCTGATGTTCTTGCTGTAAGGGATACCTGTGAAGCTCCATACAACACCAACGGAGATCTCACCGGATTCAAAGTTTGCCTGAGTGATATCAAGTGTATTGATTCTGCCGGCCTTCGCCAGTTCTGTCCAGAACTCAAAAGCAGGATCAAGATTGTTCATATCGCCGCCGAATGCATATGCAGAAGCAATGAAAGCTGCCTGGGCATTACCGCCTGTCAGAGGTCCAAGGGCAACTTTGTAGTCGCCGTCTTTGATATCCTGCCATGATGTCGGCACTTTATCAACCTGATCTGTGTTAACAAGGAATGTTGTTACACCTGTGTAAGCAACCATCCACTTACCATCTTCGCCCTTTGCCCAATCAGGAACACTGTCCCAATAGGAGGTCTTGTAACCCTGAACAAGATCTTCAGATACAGCCTGTCCTGCGAATCCGTAACCAACATCTCCGATATCCTTGGTTCCCTTTTCGCCTTCTGTCGCAAACATCTGAAGTTCCTCAGAAGAACTCATATCTGTATCGTTATGGGAAATGCCGTATGTATCAGACATTGTCTTCCACAGGGATGCCCAGTCTGCCCATTCATCAGGCATACCAACAGATACAACTTCACCTTCTGCCTTGGCTGCTTCTGTCAGTTCATCAACGGTCTTGCTGTTGAGATCACCTGCTGCAGAAGTATCCCCGCCGGCTGCCTCTGTTGAGGCTGCTGCTGATTCAGGTGCCTTTGTCTCCGCTGAACCGCCGCCTGAACTGCCGCAGGCTGCTGTTGCCATAACAACGCCCATAATAACTGCTGTCAGGCCCATAAGCTTTTTAGATCTTTTCATTCTTTAACTCCTCCTTTTTGAGATATATTCGTCTGCATTCTGCCCAGCAAATGAATATAAAGAATAAATTGTGCACTTTTAACAAATAGTATCGTTAAAAGCATTATGTTTTAACAAAATGATACCATGAGTTTGTCATTCTGTAAACATCAAACTAGTAAATTTCCCGTAAAGAATGTGTAAAATTCAAAATAATTTCAAAAAATTGATAAAATTTTGACCAGCTTGGCATTTCAAACCGGCTTCAGTAAAATTAAATCTCCTCTACATATTCTATTCCCGGGATCTCCCTGAGAAGATCGATGACCATACCATGCTTCGTCTTCTCCGGCACTTCCAATACCAGCGTCGCATTCACAAGTTCTTCCTTATTCTTCTTGGATTTGTTCAGCTCCATCTGCATGATCTTGTAGTTATTCTCCTTCAGAACACTGATAAACGGTGCAATTGAACGCCTTGATTCAAATTCAATATAGATGTCAAGCACTCTTGAATGCTCATAGGCGATCTCATCGACCCTTCCCATAAACCGATAGATCACCAGTACAAGAATCGTTGTGATGGCCGCTCCGCTGTAGAAGCCGATACCAATACCCAAACCGATTCCGGCACAAGTCCATAACCCCGCCGCAGTTGTTAATCCCTTGACATGATTATCTCTTGTGACCATGATCGTTCCGACTCCAAGAAAACCAACACCGCTGATAACCTGCGCCGCCAATCGGGCAATATCCGAAATGGCACCAAAGTCCACATAGATATACTGACCTGTCATCATAACCAGTGCAGAACCGAGACAGACAAGTGCATGTGTTTTAAATCCTGCTCCCCGTCTTTTGACACTTCTGGTCAGACCGATGGCCCCTCCGCATACCACTGCCAGAATCAACCTGACAGTAATTGTAACGATGTTCCATTCATTCAGATAGGAACCTATCATCTGCAACCCTTTCATTTACTTCACCCGTTTCTTCCTGTAAATTCACCCTGCCCTTTCTTCATCGTCTGTCTTCATCATTGATTATGCAGACATCATAACATGCTTCTCTTGGGAAATCAAACGAATTTTCAAAAAAATTCAAGTAAATTTCCATAATTTTTCAATAATATTCCACATATACCCAAAAGTTCTTTGTTTTTCCATTTTTACCCACTTAATTTTCTGCCACTTTCCCCCGAAATTGGATGAAGAAAAATACAAAATTTGCGTTTTTCCTGAAATTGCAGTATACTAGTTTCAATTAATAAAATACGGGAGGTACCTCATGCAGTCACATGAAGCTTACTTAAAACGCGCAATTGAATTATCCGTCAAATCAAGAGAATCCGGCAATACACCTTTTGCGGCTCTCCTTGTTGATAAAGACGGGAATATTATTATGGAACAGATGAATAATGAGATAACAGAGCATAAATGTACCGGTCATGCAGAGACACAGCTGGTAGAACGTGCATCCCACGCTTACAGCAAAGATTTTCTCTGGGACTGCACACTTTACACAACGGCAGAGCCTTGTGCCATGTGTTCCGGTGCCATTTACTGGGGCAACATCGGCCATGTTGTGTATGCCATGACAGAGAAGGATCTGCTCTCCCTGACAGGTGCCGATTCTCAGAACCCGACCTTCGATCTGCCTTGCCGTGATGTTTTTGCCAAAGGTCAGAAGGCCATCGAAGTCACAGGCCCATTCCCTGAACTGGCACCTGCTGCCGCCAAAGTCCATGAAGGTTACTGGAACAAATAAGCGTCCTGCTGCATCCGCACCATCTCTCATCCCGAAAGGCGGTTTGGCATACAGAACATGAAAATTATAGAGGAAAAAGACATGAATACAAATAATAGAAATTTGACATTACTGACAGATTTATATGAACTGACCATGATGCAGGGCTACTTCAAGAGCCATTCCCAAAAACGTGTTGTATTTGACGTTTTTTACCGCCAGAATCCATGCGGCGGCGCCTATGCCATCGCCTGCGGTCTGGATCAGGCCATTGATTATATCAAGAATCTGCATTTTGAACCGGAAGATATTGATTACCTGAGATGCACAGGCTTTTTCAAGGAAGACTTCCTTGACTATCTGAAGGATTTCCATTTTACAGGTGATATTTACGCCATTCCCGAAGGTACTATCATCTTCCCTAAGGAACCGCTTGTCAAAGTTGTGGCTCCGATCATGGAGGCACAGCTCGTTGAAACTGCTCTGCTGAATATCATTAACCATCAGAGCCTGATCGCCACCAAAGCTGCCCGTGTAGTTCAGGAAGCCGGCGGCGGTGTCATGGAATTCGGTCTTCGCCGCGCACAGGGTCCGGACGCCGGTATCTACGGTGCAAGAGCCGCTGTTATCGCAGGCTGTGTCGGCACAAGCAATGTCCTGGCAGGACAGATGTTTGATATTCCGGTCAAGGGCACACACGCTCACAGCTGGATCATGAGCTTCCCATCCGAACTGGAAGCTTTCAGAACTTATGCGGAACTCTTCCCGGACAACTGCCTGCTGCTGGTTGATACTTACGATACACTGAATTCCGGTGTAAAGCATGCCATTCAGGTCTTCAAAGAGATGCGCGAGAAAGGCATCCACTCCAAGCTCTTCGGTATCCGTCTCGACAGCGGTGACCTGGCTTACCTGACCAAGAAAGCACGTATCATGCTGGATGAAGCCGGATTCCCGGATGCCATCATCTCTGCTTCCAGTGATCTTGATGAATACCTGATCAACAGTCTGATGAATCAGGGTGCCAAGATCACATCCTGGGGTGTGGGCACCAACCTGATCACATCCAAAGATTGTCCATCCTTCGGCGGCGTGTATAAACTGGCATGCATTATCAATGAAGACGGTACAGAGATCCCGAAGATCAAGGTCTCCGAGAATGTTGAGAAGGTAACCAATCCCGGCAACAAGAAGATTCTTCGTATTTACGACAAAGCCAGCGGAAAGATCAAAGCCGATCTGATCACTCTGGAAGATGAAGTCTTCACAGAAGATCAGCCTCTGACTCTGTTCGATCCGCTGGCCACATGGAAACGTACCCGACTTGAAGCCGATACTTATACAATTCGTGAACTGCTTGTTCCGATTTTCAAAAAAGGTGAATGTGTCTATGAGTCTCCGTCTGTTATGGATATCCAGGCTTACTGCACACAGGAGAAAACTACTCTCTGGGATGAATCCAAGCGACTCATCAATCCTCAGGAAGTTTATGTGGATCTCTCCCGCAAGCTGTATGACCTGAAGAACCAGCTGTTAGACGACGCTCACACCATCGATTAATACTAAGCCTGCCATCCAATAGGGCACAATGTCTGGTCAGACTGTATTCGATCAGGAACACATTGCATCCGATACTAATGACTCTAACGGCAGATATCGAAGATGAATTCCGCAATCTGATCCATGGCATCATAAGCCGTTTTAAAAGGTGACATCTGGAAAACATGCCACATGCCTTTGTACTCCTCAAGACGTACAGGGACGTGGTATTTTTCCAGATTTTTTTTGAGCAATAACGAATCCGACAGGAGCAGTTCATTGCTTCCCACCTGGATATAGGTCGGCGGGAATCCTGTCAGGTCACCAAAAAGCGGTGAGATCAACGGATTCTTCAGATCCTGTCCTGATGCATAAGCCGCGATGGCATTGTCCAGATATTCCCGGGTCAGAATCGGATCCACATCCCCCTTCGTCGCATAAGACTTGCCGCTGCCTGTCAGATCCGTCCATGGTGAGAAAAGGATCAGCCCCCTCGGCAGGATCCGTTTCTGCTCCTTCAGCTTCAGAACAAAGGACAGCGCCAGATTGCCGCCGGCAGAATCACCTGCCACAATGACATCTCTGGCACCGTATCCCAGATACATCAGATAATCCCATACTGCCATGGCATCCTCTGTGGCCGCCGGATAAGGGTATTCCGGTGCCAGACGATAATCGAAACTCAGGACGTCCATGGATGTGCTGCTTGACAGCTTATTCGTAATGCTTCTGGCATAATGGTAACTGCCTGTATTGTAACCGCCGCCATGACAATAAAAAATCACGAACTTCTTCATATGGCTCCGCTTCACGCTGACCCACTCTGCCGGAATCTCTCCCACCTGAAAGGGTTCATAATTCAACTCTCTATTCTTCAACAGGGTACTGATATTCTCCTGGGATGCCCGGACTCTGTCAAGATCGTCACTCTCCACAAGGGTATGCATTCTTTTAATCGCTTTCATCAGGCTCTGATTGTATCTCTCACTTATTGCCATTGATCTTCTCCTTCCTGTTTTTGTTTTTCTTTTGCTCTTGCCATTGATGATGAGTAACATTATAATAAAAATTATGAAAACAATCAACAAAACAAAGAATCATTCAGCAAATAAACATCAAAAGACATGGTACAAGCTGGACTTATCCGCCAATGTCTATCCAACCCTTCAGCGCAAGAACTTCTCCAATGTGTTCCGTCTGTCAGTTGTTTTAAAGGAGGAAATTGACCCCGACACACTGCAGAAGGCTGTGGACCTGACATTGCCGAGATTCCCGGCATTCAAAGTTGCCCTGCGAAAAGGCATTTTCTGGCGTTATCTGGAACCCAACGACCGTCCGGGACCTTTCGTCATGCCGGATATCATCAACCCATGTATGCCGATGCTGTTTAAATCCAACAATAGATATCTGATCCGAATCTACTATTACAGATGTCGGATTTCACTGGAGGTCTTTCACTCCCTCTCCGACGGCAGCGGCGCCCTGAAACTTCTGAAAACCATCACCGCGGTCTATCTCCGCCTAAAGGGGAACGAGATATCCAACACCCGGGGTGTTCTGGATATCAATGAGCCGCCGCGACCGGAAGAAATGGAAGATGCCTATATCAAGTATGCTTCCTCCAGAGTCAAACGGCCCCGCAGCCAGGGCAGAGCCTACCGGATCCGGGGACACAGAGAACCTTTTTACACCCTGAATATCATCCACGGTCTTCTGTCTGTGCAGGAAGTGCTGCAGAAAGCCCAAAGCTATCATGTAACTCTGACAGAATACTTAAACGCAGTTCTTCTGTATGCCCTTCTGGAAAAGCAAAAAGAGGATCGCGTTTTCAGGGAATATCCCGTAGCACTGGCTCTTCCCGTGAATCTGCGCAATATTTTTCCATCAGACACACTGCGGAACTTTATTGCCATGGTGTACCCTTCCGTAGACCCGCGCATGGGTGACTATACTTTTGAAGAAATCATCGCCCATGTCCATAACTATATGCGCTATTATATCAATGACAAATTTCTGAATGCGGATATTACCACCAATGCCTCTGTCCAGCAGAGTCCGCTGATCCGTATTGTCCCCCTTTTTGTCAAGGATATCGTTGTGAAGCAGTTTTATATCCGCGTGCAGGACAAACAGTCCACCGCCGGCCTGACAAACCTGGGTGCCATCGATGTTCCCGATGAAATGCGCGAATTTATCGACTATTTCGATGTGCTGATGGGGCAGCCATTCTCCCCGAGAACCAACTGTGCCGTGGGCAGCTTCGGCGACACCCTCAGCATCAACTTTACAAGTACCATTATCGAAACCGACGTGGAACGCTATTTCTTCAGGAAATTAGTCCAGGAAGGGCTGCATGTCAAAATCGAAACCAACCGTGATATGAACAGGAGTGAATTTTAATGTCATATTGTGTCAACTGCGGTGTAGAGCTGGACAAAACCTGTTCCGTCTGCCCGCTGTGCAATACCAGAGTTATTAATCCCAACCAACCGGTGGATACCGTTTCACCAAAGCCTTATCCAGTGAACAAAGGCTATGTGGATTCCGGTATCCGCAAGGAAACAGCCATTCTCATGGCCGTCTGCCTGGCCACCACCGCCGTTGTCTGCGGCCTTTTGAACCTTTTATTTATCACATTCTCCCACTGGTCCTTTTACGTCATCGGCATCTGCATCGTCCTGTGGATCTTCTGCCTGCCGGTATTCTTTCCAACGAAAACCATTTTCCGAATCACCCTGCTTCTGGACGGTCTGGGCATTGCCATGTACTTCGGCATCATCGCCTGGCTCCATCCCGGCAACGGCTGGTATACAGCCATCGCCCTGCCGCTGATCGTTCTGGGCACACTGGCCGTTTTCTTCTTCGCCATCAGTATGCGCCATCCGAGAAGCTCTATCCTCTCTCAGGCCGTTATCCTTGTGGCAGAAATCGGCATTTACTCTGTCTGCGTAGAACTGCTGACACGCCATTATTACGCAGTACCAATGACCCTCTCATGGTCCGCCATTGTCCTCACCTGCGCCATTATCATTGATGTAACGCTGGTGACTATCCTGCTGCGAAGCCGGTTGAGAGAAGAAGTGCGGCGAAGAATGCATATATAAAATGCACACATAAAATTACGCGTTTAAAAACGTCAAAAAACAATCGTAAATTTTTACGATTGTTTTTTGAATAATCAAATACCTTTTAAATTTATAGTCCAGACAAATCTACCTTATCCAATTTACCATCAAATATCTGATCAGCTCCCTTATCTAATATAAAATTTACCTCAACAAAATACTCTTATTCTTTCCGGGCAAATTCTCGGATAATCGTCTTTTTGCCAATCTGTCTCGCACCAATCACACATAACGCTTTTTTTATTCTCATTTTTCCATGAATATAAACGCTCTGATATCTCTCTTTTAAGCATCAAATCACCCCTAATACAAGTATTGTAACATTTTTCTGCCAAAAGCATAAACCTCGGCGGTGCACCTTTTTCCTGCTCCCCTTGATAATATCCGATTCCGTTTCCACAATATATAATACAAATTTCTCCTTCGTTGGCTCGCTCTACCGCCTGCTCCAACGACATTTCCCCTATGTAATCTTCACCAATAAAATAAACATTTTCCGCACTGCTTAGCTTATGAAGATAATTTTTCATTGCTTCTTGATCCATATAATCAACCGGATGCAGACAAGCTTCTTTAAAAATATCTGGTTTATGGAAATGCCATATAATATCCTTTCGCTTTTGGGGATGATTTAATTCCCATTCAATTCGTTCCTGTTTACTTTTTATGATATAGTTTTGAACAATTTCTTTTTCTGTTTCAACTACATATTCCATAAAATATGCATTCCTCCCCTTTCAGCAACAAACGCTCATTCAGAACTCCACCTTCGGTATTCTCACGCTCTCCGGTATCCAGCTTTTTACTAAAGCATAATTTTCTTCTGTACATATTGCACTCACGTTTCCGGAAAATATAAAATCTTTTAAGCTTCTCTTCTTTTTACAAAATGTCATAACCATCTCTTCTTTGCTAAGATCCATTACCCGTCCACCAAACTGTGTACTTTCTATTTTTATCTCCTCATACTCTTCCCAGGAATATACTTCTGTCCAAATTTTAAAATTGTAATAATTAATCGTTATACCCGATTCTTCAACAATCGCAGATGTACTTACTCCAAGAAATACTTTTAACATCATTAGATAGATCCCAAACCACGCTATTCCACCAACAATATATCCACTCAAAGTATTGATATCCAGAGTAACCATCACCAACACTATAAAACTTACCAGAGACACTATAAAAAAGAATATTGTAGCCTCTATAAAAAATTTATTATCTTTAGTATGACTTAAGCTGTGAATGACTTTTTCTTCTTTCATATTCTCCCCCAACACATATTATTCAATTATTTTCGTGCATTTAATATTTTTGTCCGCCAGTCTCTTAGAGAAAGGGGAATTCCTTTCAAAATTACAGAAGGTTCCCCTTCTAAAGAAACTGTCTCAGCTATGCTTGAGGCGGAAAGGATTGCAAAAGACTCGTCTGTCAAAGGTTACCATAATGTTGATGAATTTTTTGCAGACCTGGATGCATGATAAAATACAAAGATGATGTTCTTGTTCTTACACTTTGTCGTACAGGAACACATAGTGATTTATTTAATATGTAATAACCACCAAGAGACAGCATCCAGCCAACCGCCTTCTGCTGTCTCTTTCATTATACCATCCCATCCCTTTATCTTAAACCGATTCAAGCCTTTTTCGTACTTCTTCAGCCAACTTTCTCTGCATAATCAAGGCAAATCCATCCTCTTCCGAATTTCAGTTTCCCCCACCGACTTTTATCTCCGGCTGCATTAACGACTCCTGTTGCTTCTTCCGTAATGGTAAATGTTCCTTTGCCTGTAAATCCTACAACTTCTGAATGAATAGTTGGCGACTGCCGGATGTTCAGGTTGTCAATGCTGACTCTTACCAGATAGGATGTCTTTTTGTTCTGTGCTGAACTATCCGTATCTATGCTCTGCTTATTCTGATTGTTCTGTCTGCTTTGATTATTTTGGCCGTTCTGATTATTTTTGTCACTCTGACCGCCCTGACTTCCGGACTGGCCTTTATCGCTGATGCCAAAATAGTCTGCGATCACAGCTGCTTTTGCTTCCGCAATGGCTTTCAGATTTTCCTGTTTTGACAGGAACTGACATTCCTTCTGGTTATCATGAAATCCATGTTCTACTATGTAATCATAATGAACCGGGCCGTTTTTGGCCTACCCCTGTGTAGTGGCTCCTGATACTGCCCCTCGGATGACGCCGTACCAGTCTGCCCCGTTGCTCTGAGTCTTTGTTGTAACCCCGCGGTTATAGGTGATGCCTGTGGACAGCTTCATGACTTTGACAATGGCATCGATCATCCTGTCCGCCAGTTTTTCCGATGCTGGAAGATGGGCTGAACGAATAACATTCACGCCGTATGCCTTTCCATTAAATGCATTGCTGTGGTTACTTTCAAATACAACATTGGCATATCCACGGCCGTTTTTCACTGCCATCTGTCCGCGTTCATAGAGCCCCGGGTCCTGATTCCGTTCTCTTGTCAGGATAACATCAATGCCTCTCTTTTCAAGGGCTGCCTTCTCATAAAGGCTCAGGTCATAAACTGCCTTGCTTTCATAATAACCTTTCACCGCTCCGGCATTATAGGTATTGCCCGTATGTCCAGGATCAATGACCACCAGTAATTTTTTCTTATCCGACATGATGAACACCTTCTTCCCCTAATACATCTTTATCTGGCAGGCTGCTTCTGTCTGCTTTGTCAGCCTTATCCTCGCTGCTGCCCTCTGCTGGCAGTTCTGAAGTCATATTTACAAGAAAATCTCTCAACCAGCCTTCAATCTTCTTCGGCACCGGAAGTCCGCATAAGACCATGTTTTTCAATACTGACAGGCATTCACAGGCTGTAAACAGCAGACAGAAAAACTCACACATTCCCAGTTTCTGAATGCCAAGGTAATGAACATATTCCTCAGGCACAAAAGCCAGCAAATTCACATGAATCAGCAGATCCGCCAGCATCAGAATCCCCACACTGACAACCATGGCCACTTTCCTGATAGCACCATCAATGCCCACCGAACTGTTAAACTGACGGAACTTGATAGCCCGGAGAACACCGAGCAGCATATCCGCACAAATAACCAGCATCAAAATCTCTATAAAAATATTATTTGAAAACAATATCACTAAATCTTTCATCTTTTACTGCACTCCTTCCTCTTTTGTTTCCAATTTTTATGCCTCTTCTGGAAGACCCCGTAAGTATCAGTTTTATCCTATGCTTAAAGCACTTCTGATCCAGCGTATTTTCTCAATCCCCACGGACACACTCCTGATTATATTTTTAAAATACTCTCAGGAACTGCATGATTTTTGCGGTTTTGATATTGTTCCGGATGGCTCAAAATTCACTCGGTTTAAACAGGATTTTTTATCGGACTTACAGTCTATGTTCGATCGTCTCGTTAATCTGACCGAACCGATCTGCCAAAAACTTGATCCTTCCCTTGCTTCCATGACTATCTTTGATACCTCTGGTATTGAAGCATGGGTTACTGAAAATAATCCAAAATATGCCAATCGTATTATCAAGCAGTTAAAAGCTTTTAAGAAATCCCATAACCTTGATGATTCCTATGATCCTTACAAAGCAGCTTATGGTTCTATGCCAACTCATGCAGCTTCCAATCAGGCCATCCAGCAGATGTACATCAATGGCCATTTCTGCTATGCCTATAAATTTGGAATCATTACAAACGGTCTTGGCATCGTCCGCGACATTACTTTTTACAACAAAGCTTTTCTCAAATCCCATCCTGATATCGTTGTAGAAAAGAAATCAGATTCTCCGGATGAGGATAAATCTCTTGCGGATTCGAAAGCACTGATCCCGGTTTTGATTGATTTTTTTCAGAAACATCCTTTGATCAATCCAAAAACTTTTCTTGGAGATGCTGCCTTTGATACCATTAAAATCTACAAATCCCTTTTTGAAGATATCGGTTTTCAAAGAACTTTTATTCCTTTGAAAACAAAGCTTTCTGTTGAGGGGATCGATTATACTGTCAATGGAAACGGTATCCCCTGCTGTCCTCATGATCCATCTCTCCTGATGAGGCGTGAAGGAAGCAAATCCCATTTGCGAAGCAAACTTCCTACCATGAAATTTGTATGTCCAAAAATGAAATGGATGTACAACAAGGATACCGGAAAGTCTTTCCGTAAATGCCATTGTGAAAATCCATGTACAAGTTCTTCCTGTGGTCGAATGATTTATATCTATCCGGAAAAGAACCTACGCGCCTATCCAGGTGTAGAACGAGGATCTGCAGAATGGGAAAAAACCTACAAGATCCGTGTGAATGTTGAAAAATCCATCAACCATTTCAAAGATAGTTTTTGCATTACCAATCGCAAAACCCAGAATGAGAAAACGCTCCATGCCGATTTACTTCTTGCAGGAATTACACAGCTTGTAACAGTACTTGTTGCTGATAACAGCCACCAACACCAATACATTAGAAGTTTAAAGCCTTTAATTGCATAATCTTTGATATCAATAATTTTTTCTTCGCAGTTTATCTGGGAAGCCTGTTTGCCATGTCTAAATATAAATGCATCTGTCATTATAAGAATCTGCATTATAAAAACGAGAAAGAACTTCCCTTTGAGGATTGTGGATAACTTCTATTTAACTACAAGTTCGAGTTTTGCAATTACCTATTATTTTTAGTTTATTATTTTTGTTGTAAAAGAATGTCCCGTTAAGAAACGGGACATTTGAAAATTTTTTCACTCATTTTACAGAAGATTTTCAAAACTTCTCCTCCCAAGGTTGAATTCCTAATTCATCTCCTGACAACTCCACATGCCATTCTCTCAACTTTTCTGCAATAATATTTTCATCTACACAATCGCTAAAACTGCCATCATCTTGTGGTTTTATTTTTCCACTTCCAACTGCTATGGAAATAATTAAATTTGAAGCAATCAATTGATAAAATAACGCTGGCAATGCCTGTCCCCGTATGTATTTATATTTAGAAAAATTAATATATTTGCTGCGTCCACGTTCCCCTTTTGCTTTAACGACTATTTTGGTATGAAATTCATCCCAATTATATGTTTTTCCCTTTTTCCCCCGCTTTACTGTTAACCCGCTTGGCTGCAATATCAATGTCTCATTGCTTACCATCGTCATACGCAAAAGCACCAATACTGCCATTAAACGAACAACAAACAGGCCATCCCCCTTACATAGAAAAGCTAGGAAAACAAGCATACAACATCCGCACACACACATATATATACTTTCTTTACTTGATCTTATTATCAGCTGATCTTCCTTTTCTTTCATTAATATCCTCCAAATTAATACGACCATTCAGATACCATTTCTAAATGAACTCCTATTTAATATTTACTCAACTTTCCCAGCAGATATTTCTAAATAAAGCTTGGATAAATGCGGACTGAGTCGATATCCATTCAGTTACTTTACTTTTTATCACATCTGTGATATCTGCTGACAAGCTGGAAATGTGTTCAGCAAACAGAGCCATAAGGCTCTGAAGTGCATCTGTTAATTCCATGTCCTGTATATCTTCACAGAACATGAAAAATAATTCACCATACGTTTTCTGGTCATTTTGGTTCCTGCGAATCCATTCCAGAACGATATATCGTGTGAATACAATGGCTGTATGGCTACCATTGCTCCATAATTATGGCTCTGAAATTCAGTCCCTAACTTAAAAAAAAGCATTCGATTGACCATATGCCGATATTTTAGAAATGCCGATAAATTTTCTATAAGATTCCATGCCTGACCCAATATCAGGCACGGGTAATAAACTATCGGCATTTATTTCAATCCACAAAGCCGCTTAATAGTAATCAGGTTTACATCCTCTGTTTGTATCGCAGGTAGTTCCTGTGGGCGAAGACCACAGCAGTAAAGCAACCGGCTATACACAGGAAGCACAATCTCTGGCAGATATCTTTTCCTATAGGTTTTGCCAACATATGAGTCAATCGTTTTAAATAACCCGGAGAGTTCATCATCCGTAAACAGGTACGGATTGAAAGCTATGCGCTTTACTACATAGTCGTCATCCGGTATATAATCATCATATCCAAGGAAGTTCAGGTATTTCGTGTACTCCCGCAGGAGAGAGAGGAAGGCGGCTTTGCTGTTGACAGTATAAGGATAATAAATGAGCCACTCGTCTACCATTTCCTGGGTAATGCGGGCAGACAGGGGAGGGTTCTTTACACAAAAGTTTATAAATGGAGGAACTGAACTTCTACATGTAGCGGTGGCGTATCCAATGGACTGGCGATATTTCATCATCTCCTCAAATGCGTCATTGAGTTTTTTATCAAGGGTCATGCTCCAGCACCTCCCTCCAGAGATCCGGCACTTCCTGTATGTCCAAAATAGAACCCGCTGGTAATAGGCACATCCGAAAAATCCATTGCCACGAATGATATCTGGTGCGTATCGTGTGTGATGTACGGTTTATCCTCAATAATGGATTTGTGTCCCATCATCTGGGACACGGTTTCAATGGGAACTCCTCTTGACACCATAACCGTTTCAAAGGAACGCCGTAAACTATGGAATCCTCTAAATGCGATTTTGGATACGCCTGCTTTTTCGCAATAATTCTGAATAGTCGTATATTAAAATTACTACCTAAAATTTCTTAATACTAAAAATGGAATTAATTCTTTACTAATGTCAAAAATTTTATTCGCCTACAATTTATCCCATCTTGTATAACGACGCCCATGGTAAAGATATTGACGTTGACGATAAAGTTGTCCACCTATTCTTACCTTTTTGTCTGATAACTTTCTAGGTCTCATACTGTTAAAATAACTATTCTTTTTACTTCTTGAAGATGCTGCTCCCTTCTTTTTATATGCCGAAGTCACTGCTGCACTTACCGCCGATGACATTCCTGTATATCCTGTATTAACAACTAAATCAATACTCCCTGTTGCAACCACATTTCCAACAACAACATGACCCTCTTTAACTAAATCAAGATTCGCCAAATCACCAATACCTGACGCAGAGAAAAGCGCTGTTACACCCCCACTAATCAGTGCCGCCTTTAAACTTGCTCCACTACGATATGCTACTGCACCTGTAAAAACACCATTAAGAACCGCACTCGCATATTTTCCGTATTTAAATGCAGCTCCCAATCCTCCACTCAGTGCACCTGTCACAGCTGCAACTGCGACATCTTTAACACCGAATTCCTGTTCCATTGTCCGTGCAATGATAAAGGAGGCTGCCACATTAACTGCTGCACCAAGCGCTGCACTGACTAACCATACAGCAATCTGCCCCTCTTCATCAGCTTTTAGAACCGGATTATTATCACAATATAAATACAAATTTTTATTAGACAGATTCGCATGAGTATCTATCAACACATCTTCTTCATCTGCACTGATAAACCTGCAGATCTCCGGCTGATAATAGCGGCTCTTCAGATAGTACATCCCCGTCTCTTCATCATAGTAGTACCCCTTAAATCTGTACGGGTTGTCCTTACCAAGACTTGCTGCCAGACTACCTGTCATCCGTCTGTATCCAGCTATTTATCCGACATTATCCAACTTCCAACAGCCCGCTACTGTTCATCTATAAACGTAATTACAAGAATCAGATTTTATACAGGAAAGCAAAAATCGTCAAATATATGATATTTGCAACTATTAAGATTCCATATCCATATAGAAATGCATCCACTTCGGTATTTCTTTTTTGTCAAGCTTAAATATTTTCCGCCTTAATTATCCGATATATTTCTGTATTCGCTAAACATAATTAATTGCCGTCACCTATGTTGCTTTTGTTTCAACATAGGTGACATTTTATACCTTTTCACACCCTTAAAAGTACACCTTAATCAACCGGATAATCTTTTCTTCTCTGCTTTCTGGATCTTTGTCCATTTTGCTGTTTGAAATATATGAAGATAACCCAAGCTACATAAATCATTTCTAAAATATACACAAGGAGCAATAACCAAAATGACAACACATAGGAGATTCCCAAAGCACATATAGCATATATTATTCCATCCCCAATAACAGCTTTCAAGTCTCTTTGATTTTTTCTCTTATCTGTAGTCTTGTCCTTAATCAAACTACACATCAATATACCAAGAAACAATCCACTAACAGCTAATTTTTTTTGTCCTATGGACAAAGCATATGCACTGCCCAATATAAAGTTCATGCCATTCCAGAAATAAAACATGCCAATTAACTTCGTATACAAATCCAGATGAGGCGTATTTCTCCTATTCACATAATAATCGTAATATTTCTTCACACTCTCCTCCTATACTCTGCTCTTTGTAAACAATTTTCTAACAAAATTCGTAATATTTGAAAAAAATCCCGCTTTAACAGTTTGCTTTACTCCACTTTTTACCGTTACCTTAATAGCAGTCTTTTTAGCTACATATTTTGCAATCCTTCTGGCAGACTTTGCCGTTTTTATAACATCATTAGCTCGTCTATATATACCTCGTAATTTTCTCCCATTTACACCTGAACCACCTATTTTTCCAGCAATTCCTCCTACAACTGTCGCTGCCCCAAAGTCAACCATCCATGTCTATACACTAAATTTGTTCTTTCCAAGGAGTTCTTTCCTCAGGTTTATTATCCTCCAATTCTATATGCCATTCCTTTAATTTTTCCATAATTATATCTTTTTCTATTGCACCCTGAAAATATTTCAAATTCTTACTTTTTTCATCTCCATTTGTCAAATATATACAAAAAACAGACCGATTAAACAACATCTTGCTATATACTGGATTTAAAAATCGAGGTCTTAAAAATCGACTCTTGGAAAAAACAATGCATTCATGATACTTATTTATTCCTCTGCCTAAATTAACACAATTAGCATTTATTCGTTTCACAGGCAGCTCATCCCATAAATACTGTCTCTTATATTTACCATCTTTTATTACTATACCTGCTTCACTTAAAATAAGGGTTTCATTTCCAACAAACACTGGTCTTAACGATAATAATGAAATGATAATTAATAGAAAATAGAAACATTATAAATAATATTTCTATTACCAATAATACTCCCTGCATATTTTCATCCTTTACCTTCTAAAAAAGCTTTTTCACCGTTTACTTTATATGCCGTACCCAGAGGTTTCCGTACTGCGGATGCCCCGCAAGAATGCGGGGCATTGAGAACAAAATGGAATGGTTATAATATTTCTTCCCATGGTTTAACTTTTTTCATGTTAACATCATCAAATGTTACTCCCCATTGAGCAATTTTTCCCCTGAATATACTTTCGTTAATTCCGCCTTCATAACTATTCTTTCCATCATTTATTTTTCCACTATCTAAATATACATAAAAAGTACTCCAATCTCTCCAATGTAAAATATTTATAAAATAGCTCATTGGATCTTTCTTTCGAAATCTTTTTATTTCATACGGAGACATCACTGCACATTTGCGACAATCTGTATAACATGATTTTATATTATTCTCTATCCTTCTTGTTTTTAATTCACTCCATCGATATACCTTATTGTGATTTCTCCATTTGACGGTACAGCCTTCTTTATCCATCTCTATCACTCTACCAAAACTAAACCATTCTCGAATCAATATTACTTCTCCTACAACATTCCCTATTATAGTATACGTTAGCCATGCTTTTTCATTTGCAAAAAAACCATAAACCATACATACAACAGACATAATTATAAGAAAACCAAAACCTACTTGATAGATTTCCATATAATATTTTTCAGGTATAATTATAATTTTATCCTCATCCACGTTTTAATGTATCCTTTCACAGTTCGTTCTCTGATAATTCTACATGCCATTCCTTTAATTTTTCCACAATAATGTCTTTTTCTATAGCACCTTGAAAACACTCTATATTCTTGCTTTTTTCGTCTCCATTTTTCAGATATATACAAAAAACAGACCGATTAAACAACATTTTGATATATACTGGATTTAAAAATCGAGGTCTTAAAAATCGACTCTTGGAAAAAACAATGCATTCATGATACTTATTTATTCCTCTGCCTAAATTAACACAATTAGCATTTATTCGTTTCACAGGCAGCTCATCCCATAAATACTGTCTCTTATATTTACCATCTTTTATTACTATACCTGCTTCACTTAAAATAAGGGTTTCATTTCCAACAAACACTGGTCTTAACGATAATAATGAAATGATAATTAATAGAATCGTCCACCACCATACATCATTCTCCCATTTTAAAATTATCACAAGTAAATTTGTTAGAATCACTCCAAATAGTACAGAAGCCCCATCATCCGCTGCCTGAATTACCAATAAATCTTCCTCACTCAATGTCAAATATCTCTCCCAGCCTCTTACTCCCTTAAATCTGTACAGGTTGTCCCTGCCATGCTATTCTAACATTATCCAACCTCTAACAGCCCCTACGGTCCATTTATAAATATAATTACAAGAATCAGATATCATACAGGAAAGCAAAAATCGCCATATATATGATATTTGCAACTATTAAGATTCCATATCCATACAGAAATACTTGTAATATTGTTAATTCATCATCTATCAGAACATATAACACAAAAATGAGAAACAATATAATATAAACAAATGATAGATACAGTGAAAAATACATCCACTTCGGTATTTCTTTTTTATCCAGCTTAAATATCTTCCTCATCTTTCTGCTTGGCATGATATAATGAGCCGGATAAAATTTTATTCGAATACCTACTCTTTTTATTATCCGCCTAATGGATAATGAATTCAAATCCCAACCAGCAAAAGACAAGATTGCAAAGAAAAGAATTATTTTGTATCGTTCCATTTTTCCTCCTTATTAAGCAGCGTTTAAAATTAAATCCCTTGCTTTTGTAACACATCAACTTCAATCAAACATTATACAAAAAGATGAAAATCGTAGAATATATCACATCCATCCACATGAATATAATATATACCGTGTGAAACACATCCATAACCATCACTTTAGCATCTAAAAGTAAAAATAAAATCAAAAAACAAGAAACAATATAATATAAACAAATGATAAATACAGTGATAGATATGTCCACTTCGGTATTTCTTTTTTATCCAGCTTAAATATCTTCCTCATCTTTCTGCTTGGCATGATATAATGAGCCGGATAAAATTTTATCCGAATACCTACTTTTTTTATTATCCGCCTAATGGATAATGAATTTGCATACCATCCCATAAAAGATAATATTGCAAACCAAAGAATAACTCGTGCCATTGCTTTTATCATTTCTACTCCTTATTGTCTCTACTATATCTACCCAATACATCTACTCTACGTCACCTATGTCTCTTTTATTTCATTTCAACATAGGTGACATTTTCTACTTTTTCATATGTCCAAAAAACATACCTTATTTGAACCAGCTTCTTACTTTATTCTTTGCTTTTGTCCATAGCTGAGCAATCACATTGGAAGTTCCCGTTCCAGCAGCAAATTTTATACTGCTAATCCAGGTTGTTCCTTTCAACACGGTATCTCTCCACATTTTTGCTTCCGCAATTCTTTTAGCTGCAAGACTAGCACTTCCTTTCGTGCTTATCAGTCTTGTAAATCGTAACCGGTAGAACCTAAGTACCTTGAAAAATATCAGGCTGCTTCTGCAGCCATGCTATTTTTCATCCATTCTACCATCTTCGCTGTAAATGACGCATAATCCACCGTTTCATATTACGAGATATGATTTTCTGTAAATAACTTTTTAAGTGCCGGATTCTCAAATCGATTAATACTCTCTGTCAACAATTCTGGATCTTTTTTCTCATTCCAAATACTATTCATTACCACGGCGATATCATTATTAACATGCTTGCTTGTTAAATATACATTATAATAACGTTTCGCCTGAGTAATATCCCCTTTTGAACGGTAATATAGTGAAAGCGCAAATGATTTCATTTCAAATTCCTGCTCTTTTTTTATTTTTCCCAAATATGCTAAAAAATCATTTTCATTATTTTCAACAAAACTTATTGTTGCTAATAACCAGCAAAGCCCATTATATGTCCAATATATACTTTTATTCCACGGTCCAACTGAGAAAAAATCACATAATTTTAAATGTTCTTCTGCCTTTAGCTTAAGTGTATCCATTTCAATTACACCAAACAATGTTAATAATTTCTCATATTTTTTTATCATATAAACATCTAATAATTTTCGAAGTACATAAAGGACAATAAAACCAATCCCTATTTCTTTCCACATTATTTGCACTGTACCTATGTTCATCGAATCACTCCTCATCTAATTAAATATCGGAATAGTTACTCCCACTGTTCCAGCCGCTGCTAACATTTCAGGTGCATACGCTGCAAGAACTGCAACCGCCATAATTTCTGGAAAATTTATTGATAGCTTCGTGTAACCATATCCATCTCCTATTGAGTATGTATACTTTCCATATACTCTTCCCAATGAATTCGCTCCCACCTCCACTGAAATATTTTTTAAATGAAATGCAAATGCATTTTCAGCACCTTTCTGAATACTTAATCCATAGTTATTTATATTTATATCCAAACCACTTCCATATTCCCATACTTCTAGTGGATTTTCGGGTACATTCGTATATGCATTAACAGCCTTTCCTGTTGAAAAATTTTTATTATATCCGATTCCCTTTTCATAAGTTGCCACAACTCCATATTGTCTTGATGTAGTCTTTTCTTTACCTACATTAATTGCTGTTCCTACGTATTTTGAGACAAATTTTCTTGCTTGCTGTACAGTATGTTTTACTCCATTTACTATATTTGTTGCCGTATTCTTAACTGCATTAATAATATTTTTTATGAAAGCAGGCCAATTTCCACTTGGATCTATCATATTTATTGGATTATTAAAACAATAAGAATACATATTATAACCCCTCATGATTCCTCCAATACCAGAAATCCTTTCATCCGCACTGATAAATCTGCAGATCTCCGGCTGATAATAACGGCTCTTCAGATAGTACATTCCCGTCTCTTCATCATAGTAATACCCCTTAAATCTGTAAGGATTGTCCTTTCCAAGTGTCCCTGCCATGCTGCCTGTGATGCTGATCAGTTTACCCCAGCTGTCATACCTGTAGTTTACTACAGCCCCGCCATTGGCGTCAACCAGTCCTGTGATGCACATCAGTCCGTCACGGATATAATAATAGTCTGCACCTTTATAACGGATAGCCATCAGTTGGCCGCTGCCGTCATACAGGTACTGCTGCCATTTCCCGTTTTTCTTCTCTGCCAGGATGCTGCCGCCTGCTGTCAGGTATTCTGTTTTCACACCGTTTACCGTCTTGGATGTTCGGATACCGGATGCATCATAAGTATATGTTGCTTCCAGGCTGTCCCCTGTTACTTTTGCAAGCAGGCTGCCCTTCGTCCAGCTGTAAGTATACTTTCCATCACTCAGCAGGTTACCGTTGGCATCATAGGTAAAGTTTCGTGTTGTTCCGTCCATGGTCATGGCTGTCAGCTGGTCCTTCCATGCAGTGCCATAAGCAAATTTCTTTATGACGGTGCCTTCTCCTTCCGGACTGCCGCCTTCTGCTGCCGGATAACTGCGCACTTCTGTCAGGTTGCCGCCGGCATCATATTTATAGCCAAGCCATACCTTTTTATCCGGGTCGTATTCACGGATCAGCTGTCCCTGGGCATCATAGGCATAAGCCTTTCCTGACTGGCTGCTGTTTTCTGTGACCTTTGTCACATTGCCCCATGTATCATAGGTATAGTTTTCTGAATGGCTGCCATTTTTGACCGTTTTCACACGGCCTGTCTGTCCGCCGTCAGAAGCCGTCTCATAAGTATAGGCCGTTGTGTGCCTGCCGCCGTTTCTCTTGATGGTGGACAGACGGCCCAGTTCATCAAAAGCTTTCTCTACTTTCGCGCTACCGCAGGTGACAGAAGTCTCCCGGCTGTCCTTATCGTAGGCTCTTATGACATCCCTGCTGCCTCCTGGTAGGGTGTGGTGCTCCTTCACCAGGCAGTCATTGGCATCATAGGTATAGGTGTAGGCCGTGCCGTCATCAAAGACCGCTTCACACAGTCTGTCCGTCAGGTCATAGCCATAAGTACAGGATTTTCCGGGTACCTGTCCGTCCACAAAACGAGCCACCCTTCCAAGTTTGTCATAGATATACCTTCCGATGGTATAACTTGTGCCATTTTTTGCTGCTTTCACTTCTGTCACACGGTCAAGGTTATCATAGGTGTATGTGACTTCCCAGCCGTTGGCATAGGTGCTCTTTAACAGCTGATCGTTCCTGTCACCGTATGTATGGCTGACCGCTTCCGTCCCGGCGATCTTCACACTCTTTCTGTTGCCGAATCCGTCATAGGCAAAGGTATAGTCAAAGCCGTTATGGGTGATCTTGGTCAGACGGTCTTTCTCATAACCGTACTGCACCTGGATCTGTGTTTCCACACCGCCCACCTGGGCTTTGCCGCTGACTTTTGTCAGACGCCCGACACTGTCATAGCTGTACGCCGTCTGTCTGCCTCCGACGCTCACACTCTTTAAGAGCCCCTTGTTCGCATCCCAGTCATAGCTGCTCTTTGTCCCTTCCGGTGCTGTCTGGGTGGCCATGTACTGCCCTGCGGCTGTCCCTGTGGTGTAAGTGGCTTTGGATGTCATGGCTTTCTTCGCATCGGTTTCTGCAGAAGGGTTTACGGTACGTGCCGTCAGCGGGTTGCCATGGGTATCATACTCGAAGGTA
>ENA-UOOA01001354-UOOA01001354.1-human-gut-metagenome-genome-assembly--contig:-P61old-NODE-1354-length-40259-cov-11.312904_pt1 | contig 40259 bp, 30 predicted proteins | sample MGYA00242467_ERZ724014 | MGnify/ENA metagenome assembly ERZ724014 | reverse complement strand
CGCGGCCGGCGCAGGCCCTTGCTTGGCGTCTCCGGCCTGGGCGGCGCCGGTTGCGGCGAACCGGGGCTTTGGCGCTGGCTGCAGCTTTTGTCTTGTCCAACGTCGGTTAAGCCCATGGCCGAGGTGCCGTCACCCGCATCGCTGCCCACCGATCCGCACGTTCTGCGCTACCTGGAGCATGTGCGGGTAGAGAAGCGGCTGGCGGCGCGCACGCTCACGCTGTACACGCTGGACCTGGAAAAGCTCGCGCAGTTTGCTGCCGAGGTGAATTTGCCGCTGCTGCAGCTCACCAGTGCGCACATCCGCCGCTTTGTGGCGCAGATGCACAGCGGCGGGCGCAGCGGGCGGGGTATTGCGCTGATTCTGTCGGGCTGGCGCGGGTTTTACACCTGGGCCGGGCGCCAGGGCCTGGTCGCGCACAACCCGGTGCAGGACGTGCGCGCGCCCAAGGCGCCCAAGCCGCTGCCCAAGGCCCTGGGCGTGGACGATGCGGTGCGCCTGGCCGATTACGAAAACACCGGAGCCGACCCCTGGCTGGAGGCGCGTGACGCGGCCATGGTCGAGCTGCTGTATGGCTGCGGCCTGCGTGTGGGCGAGCTGGTGGGGCTTGACGCCGTGGCCAGCACCGAAGCCCAGCGCGAAGGCCGAGGCTGGGTCGATCTGCAGGCGGGCGAAGCCCATGTGTTTGGCAAAGGCAGCAAGCGCCGCAGTGTGCCCGTGGGCCGGGCGGCGGTGCAGGCGCTGCAGGCCTGGCTGGCGCTGCGCGCGCAGCCATTTGGCGGTGCGGCAGCAAGGCTGGAGGGGGCGTTGTTTGTGGGCCAGCGCGGCAAGCGGCTCACGGCGCAATCGGTGTGGCTGCGGCTGCGCCAGCGCAGCCAGCTCGCGGGACTGACCACCCCGGTGCACCCGCACATGCTGCGCCACTCGTTTGCCAGCCATGTGCTGCAGTCCAGCAGCGACTTGCGGGCGGTGCAGGAGTTGCTGGGCCACGCCAACATCACCACCACACAGGTCTACACGCGGCTCGATTTTCAGCACTTGGCCAAGGTGTATGACGCGGCCCACCCTCGGGCGCGCAAAAAGCCCTGAAGCCTGGCGCGCTACGCGCTGGTCAGCTACTCAGGCTGCGCTTTGGCGTCAATGCGCGCCGACAGTGGACTCACCCAGCACGGTGTCGGACAGAAATTTTTCGATGTCCAGCAAGATGAGCATGCGTTCGTCCACCGAACCAATCGCCAGGATGTGGTCGGGGTCGAAGTTGGAGTCCAGCGCGGGCACGGGGCGCAGCTGCGATGGCTCCAGCGTGAGCACGTCTGACACCCCATCCACCACCACGCCGACCACGCGGTCGCCGATGTTGAGCACGATCACCACGGTGAGGTGGTCGTATCGCACCTCACCCACGCCCAGCTTGATGCGCAGGTCGATGATGGGAACGATGACGCCGCGCAGGTTTACCACTCCTTTGAGGTGCTCTGGTGCATTGGCAATGCTGGTGGGCTTTTCGTACGAGCGGATTTCCTGCACGCGCAGGATGTCCACGCCGTATTCCTCGTTGGCGATCTTGAATGCCAGGAATTCCCGAATTTGGGTCAGCGCCCCGGTGCCACTGGAGGCGGCGGAGAGGGAGGTAGATGTGGCAGTTGCGGCGTTGATCATCGGATGCCCTGGCTTAAATGATAACAATATGAATCAAATTTTATCAATGAGAAAAATTGTGTCAATTTTGACAAATTTTTATTTGACTGTGAGGTCATTCGCCGCTGTTCGGGCCGGTGGCTAACGGGATGGCTGCCTGCACAATCCAGGGATGAAAACGATACGACTCAAGCAAGGCAAGGAGCGCTCGCTGCAGCGCCGCCACCCCTGGATTTTTGACTCTGCCATTGCCAAAGGCGGCGGCGACAGCGGAGAGACGGTGCGTGTCGAGTCGCACGAGGGGCAGTTTCTGGCCTGGGCGGCGTTCAGCCCGCATTCGCGCATCCGGGCGCGGGTGTGGAGCTTTGATGAAAAGCAGCGCATTGATGCTTCATTTTTCATAGCTGCCTGCGCAAAATCCATAAGCGCTAGAGCCCGATTTGATGTGAAGAGTGACGGCGTGCGGCTGGTGCACGGTGAGTCTGATGGGCTGCCGGGCCTGATCGTGGACCGCTATGGCGACACGCTGGTGGCCCAGTTCACCAGTGCGGGCACTGAGCGCTGGAAGGCGGTGCTGGCCGATGCCTTGCTACAGGCCACGGGCTTGAGCAAGCTGTATGAGCGATCGGACGCCAACGTGCGCCAGCTGGAAGGTCTGGAGCCCGCCACCGGCTGGCTGCGGGGTGGGCCTGTTGCTGGGCAGACAGGGCAGCCTGAGCCGCCACTGGAGTTGACCATCCACGAACACGACTGGCGCCTGACGCTGAACATCGCCGAAGGCCACAAGACCGGCTTTTACCTGGACCAGCGCGACAGCCGCAAGCGCTTTGCCGACTGTGTGCAGCGCTTGAACCTGCGCAAGGTGCTGAACTGCTTTTGCTACACCGGCGGCTTCAGCGTGGCCGCGCTGGCGGGCATGCGGGCGGCCGAACAGGCTGGCGGGCAGGGCGGTGGTGTGGTGACTTCCATCGATTCGTCCGGCCCCGCGCTGGAGCGGGCCCGCGCCCATGTGCTGCTCAACGGCTTCGATATGGCGCAGGCCCGGTTCATGGACGCCGATGTGAATGCATCGCTGCGCCAGTTTTTGAAGGACGGCGTGCGCTTTGACGCCATCGTGCTCGACCCGCCCAAGTTTGCGCCCACTGCGGCGCATGCCGAGCGCGCCGCGCGCGCCTACAAAGACATCAACCGCCTGGCGCTGCAGCTGCTGGAGCCGGGCGGCGTGCTGTTCACCTTCTCGTGCTCGGGCGGCATCAGTGCCGATCTGTTCCACAAGATCGTGGCATCCGCCGGGGCCGATGCGGGGGTGGATGGCTACATCACCGAACGCCTGGGGGGCGCACCTGACCACCCGATGACACTGGAGTTTCCTGAAGGGGAATACCTCAAGGGCCTGGTGGTGATGCGCAAGGCCTGAGCGGGCACACTTTGTCGCCCGCAGGGGCTTGACACGATCGCTACACTGGAAAAAACCAGTTCTGCCCCGATCTGCGGGCACGCTTATCCAGAGGGCAGGGGGCTGTGGCCCCCGCCTTAGTTCATTTGAAAGAGATTCCCATGGCACTCATTCCAGTCACCATCCTCACGGGCTTTTTGGGCTCGGGCAAAACCACCTTGCTCAAGCGCGTCTTGACCGAGGCCCACGGCCAGAAGATCGCCGTGATCGAGAACGAGTTTGGTGAAGAAAACATCGACAACGACATCCTGGTGACCGAGTCGAAAGAGCAGATCGTGCAGATGAGCAACGGCTGCATCTGCTGCACCATCCGTGAAGACCTGCGTGAAACCCTGCAACTGCTGGCCGCCAAGAAGCGCAAGGGCTTGCTGGACTTTGAGCGCATCGTGATCGAAACCACCGGCCTGGCCGACCCCGGCCCTGTGGCGCAGACCTTCTTCATGGACGAAGAGATCGCCGAGACGTACCTGATCGATTCCATCATCACCCTGGTGGACGCCAAGCACGCAGCGCAGCAGCTCAACGACCGCCAGGAAGCACGCCGCCAGGTGGGTTTTGCCGACCAGATTTTCCTGTCCAAGACCGACCTGGTGAGCGCCGAGGACGTGGATGCCCTGACGCACCGCCTCAAGCACATGAACCCGCGCGCGCCCATCAAGGTGGTGCACTTTGGCGAGGTGCCGCTCAAGGAGGTGCTGGACCTGCGGGGCTTCAACCTCAACGCCAAGCTGGACATCGACCCCGACTTCCTCAAGGAAGACGAGCACGACCACAGCCACTGCGACCACGACCATGGGCATTGCGACCACGATCACGACCATGGCCATGAGCACCACGACCATGCGCCGGACGAGGCGTGCAATCACCCCTCGCACCAGCACGGCCACGGGCATGGTCACCACCATCACCACGATGACGACGTCAAGAGCTTTGTCTACCGCTCCGACCGACCGTTCGACCCCGCCAAGCTGGAAGACTTCCTGGGCGCCATTGTCAACATTTATGGCCCGCGCATGCTGCGTTACAAGGGTGTCTTGAACATGAAGGGCACCGATCGCAAGGTGATCTTCCAGGGCGTGCACCAGCTCATGGGCAGCGATTTGGGCCCCCAGTGGGCCGAAGGTGAGGCGCGGGTGAGCAAGATGGTGTTCATCGGCATCGATCTGCCGCAGGACATCTTCCGTCAGGGTCTGGACCAGAGCCTGGTCTGAGGCCGTTTCCCTTGGGGAAACACCGGGGTGTGTTGTATCTGCAACGTTTTCGTTTGCGGCGGCGCAGGTCGATACAATCGCGCCCCGGTAAAACCCCGGAAGGCTTGCCATCCGTCCCTGACTGCCCCCGCAGCCGGGGCCTGCCCGTATAGCGAGGAGACCAGGAAGTGAAAGCCGATACCAGCAAACCCAAAGCGGTGACCAAAGCGCCTGCCACTGCGGCCAAAGGTGCTGCCGCCCCGGTATCCGCCAAGGCGACCAAGCCTGCGGCTTCCACCAAGGCTGCAGCTGCCGCTGCCGCTCCGGCCCCCGTGGCCGAGAGCCCGCAAGTTCCGCTGCGCGCCACTCGGCCTTCTTCGCGATTGGCCCAATTGACCGTACCATCGATGGCCCAGGCAGTGGCTTCCACCGCTGCCAAAGCCAGTTATCAACACACCATGCCCACGACCGCGCCAGTGCAACCTACCTACACCGCTGCCAAAAAAGACCCCAAGCTCGCCAACAACTGGAAGACCAAGACGGCCGAGGAGCTGACAGACGCTGAAGTGATGGCGATGCCGGACAGCGAGTACATGAACGACAAGCAAATGGCGTTTTTCCGCCTCAAGCTCGTTCAGCTCAAGCAAGACATCCATAACAGTGCCGGTGAAACCACCGAGCACCTGCGCGAAGACACCGTGGTGGTGCCCGACCCCGCCGACCGTGCCACCATCGAGGAAGAGCACGCCCTGGAGCTGCGCACCCGCGACCGCGAGCGCAAGCTGCTCAAGAAGATCGAACAATCGATCGCGCGCATCGACGCGGGCGACTACGGCTACTGCGACGAAACGGGCGAGCCCATCGGCGTGGGCCGCCTGATCGCGCGCCCCACGGCCACGCTGTCGCTGGAAGCTCAGCAGCGCCGTGAGCTCAAGCAAAAGATGTTCGGGGATTGAGGCGGGCTGTATCCTGAGTAGCCTCTTCACCACCGTACCCGCATCACCATGAGCAAGGAAGAAACCCCACCAGCCGGCGGACTGCTGTCCAAGATGGTGAGGTTTGTGCGCAATCCCACCGTGCAGTGGACAGAGCTGGACTCCCTGGCCGAGGACCGGGAGAGCCAGTACAGCAAGCAGATGCTCAAGGAGATGATTGAGCGCAAGCGCCGCAACGACTTTGTGCGCCGCCGCGAGTTCGATCAACTGCGCAAGCTGCGCCAGCGCGAGGTGTTGCAAGGCCATCGCACTGAAGATGCGAGCAATCGGCCTTCGCTCTTCCAAAGCAGCATGGCCTCGCCCGACGAGCGCGCCGTGACGCTCAAGAAGATCGACGAGATCGAAGCCCAGATGTCGCAGCAGTGGTGGAAGAGCAAGCAGTCGGGCAACGAGGCTGGCGAAACCATGCCGCTCACCATGCCCCCTGGCGCAACACAGCCCGCACCGGGGCCGGACACCCAGGCGGCCGATGCCCGGGCATTTGCGCCCACGGCGCCTGTTACCTTGGGCAGCCCGTTGGGGGCCACCAATGCCGCTGCGCCTGCGGCCTCCAGCCCGGTGGCGCCCTTGTTTGCCAACGACAGCATGGCGGTAGGCCGCTTTGGCGGTGTGGACGCTGCGCTGCAAGCGGAACCGGAGGTGCACCCTTCGTTCAGCCCCACCGTGCCAGGCGGGGTTCCCCCTGTGGCTGTCCAGCTGGAGAGATTCGTGCACGAACCCGATCTTGAAGAAGCGGCCATCCGCTATGCCAACGGCGACCACGAAGGCGCTGAGTCGGGCTTGCTGCAGGTGCTGGAGCAGCACCGGCAGGACGACCCCGAGCAGCAGCTGGAACTGTGGATGACGCTGTTCGACCTGTACCGGGCCACCGGCCAGCAAGACCGCTTTGAAAGCCTGGCCATTGATTTTGCGGCGCAGTACAGCCGCTCCGCCCCGCTGTGGTTCTCGCTGCCTGACCAGTTGGGCGTGCAAGTGTCGTCGTCTGACGCGCCTGGTGATGCGCCGGGGCGCCGTGAGTTCAGCTGGAATGCCCCTCAGCGGCTGGCTGTGTCCTCTATAGCTGCATTGCAGGCCTCTGTCGAGCGGGCTGCTTCCCCTTGGACTTTGGCCTGGTCGCGCATTGCGGGTATTGACGATGCTGCGGTGCCGCTGCTGGCCGATCTGTTCACCCGCTGGGCAGACAAGCAAGGCCAGTTTGTTTTCTCTGGTGTGGACCGGTTGGAGACCCTGCTGGAGATCATGACCCAGTCGGGAGATCGCACCTCCGGCACGGAATGGTGGCGTCTGCGCATGTCGGCTTTGCGCCTGATGGGACGCCCGGATGAATTCGAACTGGTCGCGCTGGACTACTGCGTGACGTTTGAAGTTTCGCCCCCGTCGTGGGTGGCGCCCAAGTGCGGTTATTCCGATGACAACGCGTCGGCCAACGCGCAGCCGCAGGCCAACGAGCGCGACATGCTGGCCTCTGATTTTGGCGAGCTGACACTGCCGCCGCCCATCGACAACGGGCCGGCAGCGCTGCTCAGTGGCGTCATTGAGGGCGATGCAGTGCCTTTGCTGCAGCCGCTGCAAGAATTGGTCAAACCCGGCGTGCCTTTGGTCATTGCGTGCGACAAGCTCATGCGCATCGACTTTGCGGCGGCTGGCTCCGTGCTCAACTGGGCGGCTGATCTGCAGTCGCAGGGGCATGTGGTGCATTTCCAGAACCTGCACCGCCTCATTGCCGTGTTCTTCAACGTGATCGGTATCAACGAGCACGCCCGGGTCATCCCCCGCAAGAACTGAAGCCCTCGCTGCGGCGGCGTTTCTCCTGCAGGAGTGCTTGCAATTGCGCAGACCGCCCCCACCTGCGGCAGCTATGGACTCAACACACAACACACCGGTGTTTCATGGCACCACGATTTTGAGCGTGCGCCGTCAGACGCCGCAGGGCATGCAGGTCGCCATTGGTGGCGATGGCCAGGTCACGCTGGGCAATATCGTCGTCAAGGGCACGGCACGCAAGGTGCGCAAGCTGTACCACGGCAAGGTGCTGGCAGGGTTTGCGGGCGCCACGGCCGATGCCTTCACGTTGTTTGAGCGCTTTGAGGCCAAGCTGGAAAAGCACCAGGGCCACTTGACGCGTGCAGCCATCGAGCTGACCAAGGATTGGCGCACCGACCGCGTGCTGCGCCGCCTCGAAGCCATGCTGGCCGTGGCCGACCTGGAAGCCTCGCTCATCATCACGGGCAATGGCGATGTGCTGGAGCCGGAGCAGGGCATCGTGGCGATCGGATCGGGTGGGGCGTATGCACACTCGGCTGCCAAGGCGCTGCTGGTCAACACGGATTTGTCCGCGCAGGAGATTGTGAAGAAGTCGCTCGAAATCGCGGGTGAACTTTGCATCTACACCAACATGAACCACACCATCGAGACGCTCTGAGCGGCGACTGCGCAGGTTTACTATTATTTTGATAGCTGCTAGCGCTTTATTGATAAGCGCTAGAGCCATTTTTGATTGAATTCAGGCTGACACCATGTCTTCCATGACCCCCCAGGAAATCGTCTCCGAGCTGGACAACCACATCGTGGGCCAGGCCAGCGCCAAGCGTGCCGTGGCCATCGCGCTGCGCAACCGCTGGCGCCGCCAGCAGGTCGAAGGCAGCCTGCGCCACGAGATCACCCCGAAGAACATCCTCATGATTGGCCCCACGGGCGTGGGCAAGACCGAGATCGCCCGCCGCTTGGCCAAGCTGGCCGATGCTCCCTTCATCAAGGTCGAGGCCACCAAGTTCACCGAAGTGGGCTATGTGGGCAAGGACGTGGATGCCATCATCCGCGACCTGGCCGAGATGGCCGTCAAGCAGACGCGTGAAGCCGAGATGAAGAAGGTGCGTACCCGCGCCGAAGACGCGGCCGAGGAGCGCATTCTGGACGTGTTGATTCCCCAGGCTCGCACGGCTGCCGGGGCGGAGCCCGCTGCCGACAACACCGCGCGCCAGGTGTTTCGCAAAAAGCTGCGCGAAGGCCAGCTGGACGACAAGGAGATCGAGATCGACGTGGCCGATGCCCGCCCGCAGGTCGAGATCATGGGCCCCCAGGGCATGGAGGAAATGGCCGACCAGCTGCGTGGCATGTTCAGCCAGCTGGGCCAGGACCGTCGCCGCACCCGCAAGCTCAAGATCGCCGAGGCCCTCAAGCTCATCACCGATGAGGAAGCTGGCAAGCTGGTGAATGAAGAGGAAATCAAGGTCCGCGCCATTGCCAACGCCGAGCAAAACGGAATCGTCTTCATCGACGAAATCGACAAGGTGGCCGCGCGTCAGGAAACCAGTGGCTCCGACGTTTCCCGCCAGGGCGTGCAGCGCGACCTGCTGCCGCTGGTGGAGGGCACCACCGTCTCCACCAAGTACGGCATGATCAAGACAGACCACATCCTGTTCATCGCATCAGGAGCCTTCCACCTCTCCAAGCCCAGCGACCTCATTCCTGAGCTGCAAGGGCGTTTCCCCATTCGTGTGGAGCTGGAGTCGCTGTCGGTGAAGGACTTCGAGGCCATCCTCACCCAGACGCATGCTTCCCTGGTCAAGCAGTACCAGGCCTTGCTGGCCACCGAAGGTGTGACGCTGGAATTTCTGCCTGAGGGCATCACGCGCCTGGCCCACATTGCCTACGAAGTGAACGAACGCACTGAGAACATCGGCGCCCGCCGACTGTCCACCGTGATGGAGCGCCTGCTGGACGAGGTGAGTTTTGACGCCACCCGCCTGGGCGGTCAAACCGTGCGCATCGATGCGGCCTATGTGGATGCACGCCTGCAGTCGCTCAGCCAGGACGAAGACCTGTCACGTTACATCCTTTGATGCAAGAGGGCGCGGGTTTGCGCCATTGCCTGCCTGGATTCAGCCCCGCCCCACTTGGCGGGGCTTTTTTATGCCGGTAGCGCGCAAGTCGCCCGGTATCGGGGTGGCATGTCTGCGTCGATGAGAGCCGATCAGGGGTGCCTATCGGCAGGTCACCAAAGTTAACAAGTCCTATCGGCTTGCCTGCGCTTCAGGTATCACTTGCATAGCCTGTTCTAAGTGCTTATTTTTGAACATATTTTCTCACCTAATCACCTTACAATTCGGCGCTAAGTCATTGATTTCATTGAAAAACTTTGTAGCGACCCTGTTGATGAACATGGTTTTCCTGCTACAGTGGAAAAAAGTGCAAATAAGTGGGGGAAAGTGCCATTTGCTCCGATTCGCGGAGTGTCTGGCGGTCCACCAATCTGGGAAATCCATCCGTGTTCCAAGGTGCCTCATCGCTCAGTCTCGATGCGAAGGGTCGGCTTTCCGTGCCGACCCGGCATCGTGACGTCCTGGCGGCGACGGCATCCAGCCAGCTCACCATCACCAAGCACCCGCACGGTTGTCTGATGGTGTTCCCACGCCCCGAGTGGGAGAAGTTCCGCGAGCGCCTGGCGCAGCTTCCCATGTCCGCCCAGTGGTGGAAACGCATCTTTTTAGGCAACGCCATGGATGTGGACATGGATGGAACGGGCCGTGTGTTGATCTCCCCAGAACTGCGCGCAGCCGCAGGCCTGACCAAAGAGGCCGTGTTGCTGGGCATGGGCAACCACTTTGAACTGTGGGACAAGGCCACGTACGACGAGCAGGAGGCACAAGCCATGCAAGGCGAAATGCCCGATGCCTTCAAGGATTTTTCTTTCTGAGGCCGCGGTGACCCCATCTCTTCAACACACCACGGTTTTGCTGCATGAGGCAGTCGATGCCTTGCTGGGCAATGCTGGCCCTGAGCCTTCCGGTACCTGGGTGGATGCCACCTTCGGGCGAGGGGGGCATTCCAGGCTGATCCTGCAGAGGCTGGGGCCGCAGGGGAATCTCGTCACATTCGACAAAGACCCCGAAGCCATTCAGGAGGCAGCGCGCATCACCGATGCGCGTTTTTCCATTCGGCACGAAGGTTTTCGCCATCTGGGTGAGCTGCCTGCGGGCAGTGCCTCTGGCGTGCTGATGGACATTGGGGTGAGCTCGCCCCAGATCGACAGCCCCGAGCGGGGTTTTAGTTTCCGTTTCGATGGCCCGCTGGACATGCGCATGGATACCACGCGCGGCGAAAGCGTGGCCGAGTGGCTGGCCACGGCCGAAGTCGGGCAGATTGCGGAGGTGATACGTGAATACGGTGAAGAACGGTTTGCTGGCCCCATTGCAAAGGCGATTGTTGCTCGGCGCGAGGAACGGGGCCCCCTTGCCACCACCTCCGAGCTTGCCGATCTCGTGGCTGGCGCGGTCAAGACCCGCGAGGCGGGCCAGAACCCTGCAACGCGCACATTTCAGGCTCTACGGATTTTCATCAACGCTGAGCTTGAAGAGCTGCAGCAGGCCCTAGAGGCCAGCCTGACGGTGCTGCGCCCGGGCGGGCGGCTGGTGGTGATCAGCTTCCATTCTTTGGAAGACCGCATCGTCAAGCAGTTCATCGCCAAGCATTCCAAAGAAGTGTTTGACCGCCGTGCGCCGTTTGCCGTGCCGCAAGCCATGAAGCTCATCGCGCTCGATCGCATCAAGCCCAGCGAGCAAGAAGTGGCGGGCAACCCCCGCTCACGCAGCGCCATCATGCGCGTCGCGCAAAGGACGGATGCATGATCTTGCATGGCGCACCGCTGTACGCCGCCGCCCCTGTCTGGGGCGGTGAGAGCGTGCGCGTGCGCCGCGTTCAGGAGGCCCCATGGCGCGCCTGAACCTGATGCTATTGCTGGCGGTGCTGGTGAGCGCCCTGTATCTGGTGCACACGCAGTACCAGTCGCGCCGCTTGTTCACCGAGCTGGATCGCGCGGTGGCCGAAGCGCGCCGCCTGGACACGGAGCACCAGCGGTTGCAGGTTGAAAAACGCGCGCAGGCCACACCCTTGCGCGTGGAAAAGATGGCCCGCGCCCAGCTGAACATGCGCACTGCCACGCCGGCCATCACGCAGTATGTGAGTGACCCGGCAGGGGCAGAGGCAGCAGCTGCCAGCGCGAAGGCAAAACCTGGGGAGGGCGCGCGATGAGCCGCAGTGTGCTCTACACCTCCAGCCCGTTGCTGGCGAGCAAGACGCCCGTCTGGCGCAGTAAGTTCATCGTGGCGATGATTGGACTGGGCTTCGTAGGGCTGGGCGCCCGCGCAGCCTATGTGCAGGTGTTTGGCAATGATTTTTTCCAGCGGCAAGGCGAGGTGCGGTTTGCCCGCACGCTGGAGCTGCCCGCCAACCGCGGCAAGATTCTGGATCGCAACGGGCTCATCCTGGCGTCCAGCGTGCCCGCTGCCAGCATCTGGGCGATTCCCGAAGACGTGGAGCACGAAAAGCCCGAGGTCAAGGCCAAGCTGCGCCAGCTGGCCAAGCTGATGGAAATGCCTTTTGCCGACCTGATGGCCAAGCTCTCCGACGAAGACAAGACCTTCGTCTGGGTGAAGCGCCAACTGGACTGGGATGTGGGTCAGAAGATTGCGGCACTCGACATCAAGGGCATCTACCAGCGCAAGGAATACAAGCGCCAGTACCCCGAGGGTGAAGCGGCAGCCCACATCGTGGGCTTCACCAATGTGGAAGACAAGGGGCAGGAAGGCATGGAGCTGGCCTTCAACAGCCAGCTGGCCGGCAAGCCCGGCTCACGCCGTGTGATCAAGGACCGCCTGGGCCGCGTGGTCGAAGGCGTGGGCGAGACCATTCCACCGATCGACGGAAAAGACATGCAGCTGTCCATCGACAGCAAGGTGCAGTTCTTTGCCTACCAAAAACTGCGCGACCAGGTGACCCTGCACAAGGCCAAGGCGGGCAGCGTGGTGGTGATGGACGCCCACACCGGCGAGCTGCTGGCCCTGGCCAACTACCCCAGCTACGTGCCCGACAAGCGCCAGAACCTGACCGGTGAGCAGCTGCGCAACCGCGCGCTCACCGACGTGTTCGAGCCCGGCTCGACCATGAAGCCTTTCACCATTGGCCTTGCGCTGGAGTCTGGCCGCGTCAAGCCTGAAACCGTGATCGACACCTCCCCAGGGCGCATCAACATCACTGGCTCCACCATTTCCGACACGCACAACTACGGCGCGCTCACCGTTGAAGGCGTGATCCAGAAGTCCAGCAACGTGGGCACCACCAAGCTCGCCATGCAAATGCCCGCCAAAGAGATGTGGGAAACCTTCTCGGCCGCTGGCTTTGGGCAGAAGCCGCAGATCGGCTTTCCCGGCGCCATCAGTGGGCGCTTGCGCCCCTACAAAACCTGGCGCCCGGTGGAGCAGGCCACCATGTCCTACGGCTACGGCCTGTCGGCCAGCCTGTTCCAGATGGCCCGCTCGTACACCGTGTTTGCCAACGGCGGGCGCGTGATTCCTGCCACGCTGCTCAAGACCGATGAGCCCGCTGTGGGCGTTCCCGTTTTTTCTGAGCGCACCGCCGACCAAGTGCGCAAGATGCTGCAGATGGCGGCAGGCCCCGGCGGCACGGGCCAGAAGGCCCAGACGGTGGGGTACTCGGTGGGTGGCAAGTCGGGCACGGCCCGCAAGCAGGTGGGCAAGAGCTACGCCGCCGGCAAATACCGCGCATGGTTCACCGGCTTGGCCCCCGTCGACAAGCCCCGCATCATCGTGGCCGTGATGGTGGATGAGCCCAGCGCAGGGCAGGTCTACGGCGGCCTGGTGGCCGCCCCGGTGTTCAGCGAGGTGGTGCAGCAAACCCTGCGCATGATGAATGTGCAGCCCGACATGGCCGTCAAACCCCAGATCGTGGCCAACCCGGTGGAGGAGTCGCTGTGACAGCCCCCTTGACCACCCTGCACCAGGCGGCTGAAGCCGTGGCGTGGCTGCGCGCGCGCGTCACGGGTACTTTGCAGACGGACAGCCGCAGTGTGCAGCCGGGAGACGGCTTCATCGCCTGGCCCGGTGCTGCCACCGATGGCCGCGCCCATGTGGCAGATGCGCTTCAGCGCGGTGCTGCGGCCTGCTTGGTCGAAGCCCAGGGCGTGCAGGACTTTGTCTTTCCGGCAGCTGCGCCCATCGCCGCGTTTGCTGGACTCAAGGCCGCCACGGGCGAGATGGCATCCCAATGGTTTCATGACCCGTCCCACGCCCTGCAGGTGCTGGCCGTGACGGGCACCAATGGCAAGACCAGCAGCACCTGGTGGTTGGCAGAAGCCTTGAATTTGCTATCAAAAAATGAGCTGCCTGCGCTTGCTGGTTGTGCGGTAGTGGGTACTTTGGGTGTGGGTGTTCCGCCCTCTCTGCTCACCACTGGCATGACCACTCCCGACCCCGTGCGCCTGCACCGGGCCTTCCGCCAGTTTGCCGACCAAGGCTTGGCAGCCTGTGCGATCGAAGCGTCATCCATTGGCTTGGCGGAGCACCGCCTGGCGGGCACCCAGATCCGCGTGGGCGTGTTCACCAACTTCACGCAGGACCATCTGGACTACCACGGCTCCATGGCCGACTACTGGCTGGCCAAACGGGCCTTGTTCGACTGGCCCGGCTTGCGCACCGCGGTAGTGAACATCGACGACCCCCACGGCGCGCAGTTGCACGCTGAGTTGCTTCAGCGCAGCGGTGCCGCTGCGTTGGAGGTGTGGAGCGTGTCAGCCACGGGTGAAGCACGCATTGCCGCACGTGACATTGCCGCCGGCACGCAAGGCCTGCAGTGGCTGGTGGTGGAGGGTGCCGAGCAACACCTGCTGCAATCCCGCGTGGTGGGCCATTACAACGTGCTCAATCTGCTGGGCGTGGTGGCCACGCTGCGCAGCCTGGGGGTGCCGCTGGCGGATGCCGTGCACGCCTGCGCACAGCTCAGCCCCGTGCCGGGCCGCATGGAGCAACTGGCGCTGCCCGGCCAGCCCCTGGTGGCCGTGGATTACGCCCACACGCCCGACGCACTGGAAAAAGCCCTGCAAGCCCTGCGCCCCCTGGCGCAGCAGCGCGGTGGGCAACTGTGGTGCGTGTTCGGCTGCGGGGGTGATCGTGATGCTACCAAGCGTCCGCTCATGGGCGCTGCCGCCCAGCACCATGCCGACTGGGTGGTGGCCACCAGCGACAACCCGCGCAGCGAAGACCCTGCCCACATCCTGCACCAGATCCTGCAGGGCACGATTGCCGGCGAAACCGTGCGGGTGGAGCCCGATCGTGCCGCCGCCATCGCCCTGGCATTGAACGAGGCCGACCCTGCGGATGTGGTGCTGATTGCCGGCAAGGGGCACGAGGATTACCAAGAGGTGGCGGGCGTGCGCCGCCCGTTTTCAGACATGGCCCAGGCGCGTGCAGCGCTGCAGGCCCGCGGAGGCAGCACATGGGCATGATGACCCTTCAACAGGCCCTGGGCTTTGTCCGCCAGCGCATCCCCTGCGCCCACCTGGTGGGTGATGGCGCCACGCCCCTGGCCCGTGTGCACACCGACACCCGCACCTTGCAAGCCGGCGACCTGTTTGTCGCGCTCAAGGGTGAGCGATTTGACGCCAACGCCTTCCTGCCCCAAGCCCAGGCCAGCGGCGCTGCGGCCGCCCTGGCGCATGGTGGCGTGGCAGCGGCGGGGCTGCCCGGTATTGAAGTGCCAGACACTCTGGCTGCGTTTGGCGCCCTCGCGGCAGGCTGGCGCGCCCAGTTTGCTTTGCCGCTGATCGGCGTGACGGGTAGCAACGGCAAGACCACCGTCACGCAGATGATTGCGTCCATTCTGCGTGCCTGGAAGGCCGAGGCGGCCTTTGCCACGCAGGGCAACTTCAACAACGACATCGGCGTGCCGCTGATGCTGCTGCGCCTCACGGCTGCCCACGAGGCCGCCGTGATCGAACTGGGCATGAACCACCCCGGCGAAATCGCCACGCTCGCGGCCATGGCCCGCCCCACGGTGGCCCTGGTCAACAATGCCCAGCGCGAGCACCTGGAGTTCATGCACACCGTGCAGGCGGTGGCGGAAGAAAACGGCTCTGTGCTGGCCTCTCTGCCTGCCGACGGGGTGGCCGTGTTCCCGGCGCAAGACACCTACACACCGTTGTGGCGCCAATTGGCGGGTGGGCGCCGCTGCATCACCTTTGGGGAAGGTGGCGATGTGCAGTGCACGCAGGCTCTTTGGCAGCAAGGGGCCTGGAGCGTTGCTATGGCCACCCCGGCGGGTGTTGCGCGCTGCCGTCTGCACATTGCAGGCCGCCATAACGTAGTCAACGCCTTGGCCGCCGCAGCCTGTGCGTTGGCGGCGGGCGCGCCGCTGGATGCGGTGGTGCAAGGGCTGGAAGCATTTGTTCCCGTCAAGGGCCGCTCGCGCGCCCTGCGAATCACCCATGGCGGTCGCGGCATCACGGTGGTGGACGACAGCTACAACGCCAACCCCGATTCGATGCGTGCTGCGATCGACGTGCTTGCCGATCTGCCCGCCCCCCAGTTGCTGGTGATGGGCGACATGGGCGAAGTGGGCAACCAGGGCCCCGCGTTCCATGCAGAAGCCGGTGAGCACGCACGCAGCGCAGGCATTTCGCACGTCTACACGCTGGGTGCGCTGTCGGCTCACGCTGCTGCGGCTTGTGGCCCGGCCGCACAACATTTTGAAGACATGGCATCGCTGCAGGCAGCGGTGCGCAAGGCGCTGCCCCAGGTGGGCAGCGTGCTGGTGAAGGGATCCCGGTTCATGAAGATGGAACAGGTGGTGGAGGCGATGGTCGCCACCGCACAAGAACAACAACAGCCCGCCGCAGCAGGTGCGGGGGGCGTGCAGTGATGACTCAGGCAATGAACCAGGTCACGGTGCAGGGAGGATTCGCATGCTACTGATGCTTTCGCAATGGCTGCAGGGGCTATCGCCCGAGTTCGGCTTTTTTCGGGTCTTCCAGTACCTCACCTTCCGCGCCGTGATGGCGGCGATGACGGCTCTGCTGATCGGGTTGGTGGCGGGTCCGAAGGTGATCCGTGTGCTCACCGCGCTCAAGATCGGCCAGCCCATTCGGGGCTACGGCATGCAGTCGCACCTGTCCAAAAGCGGCACGCCCACCATGGGCGGGGTGCTGATTCTGTTGTCGATTGCGATCTCCACCCTGCTGTGGTTTGACCTGTCCAACCGTTTTGTCTGGATCGTGCTCATCGTGACGCTGGGCTTTGGCGCCATTGGGTGGGTGGACGACTGGCGCAAGGTCGTCAACAAAGACCCTGAAGGTATGCGCTCGCGCGAGAAGTATTTCTGGCAGTCGGTCATTGGCCTGGTGGCGGCCCTGTACTTGGCGTTCAGCATTTCGGAAAGCTCCAACGCCAAGGTGCTGGAGCTGTTTATGAGCTGGGTGCAATCGGGTTTCTCGCTCGATTTGCCGCCCAAGGCTGGCTTGCAACTGCCCTTCTTCAAAGAGGTGAGCTACCCACTGGGTGTGCTGGGCTTTGTCATCCTGACCTATCTGGTCATCGTGGGCTCCAGCAATGCCGTCAACCTCACCGACGGGCTCGATGGCCTGGCCATCATGCCGGTGGTGATGGTGGGCTCGGCCCTGGGCGTATTTGCCTACGTCACCGGCAGCTCGGTGTACTCCAAGTACCTGTTCTTCCCGCACATTCCTGGCTCGGGCGAGTTGTTGATCTTCTGTGCGGCCATGGCCGGGGCGGGGCTGGCCTTTCTGTGGTTCAACGCCCACCCCGCGCAGGTCTTCATGGGTGACGTGGGCGCTTTGGCGCTGGGCGGCGCGCTGGGCACCATCGCCGTCATCGTGCGCCAGGAAATCGTGCTGGCCATCATGGGCGGCATCTTCGTGGTGGAAGCCCTGTCCGTGATGCTGCAGGTGACCTGGTTCAAGTACACGAAAAAGCGTTACGGCGAAGGCCGTCGCCTGCTCAAGATGGCGCCGCTGCACCACCACTTTGAAAAGAGCGGCTGGAAAGAAACGCAAGTGGTCATCCGCTTCTGGATCATCACCATGCTGCTGTGCCTCATCGGCCTGTCTACGTTGAAACTGCGATGAGTACGCTGGATTCCTCTTCTCTGAACCACGGTGCCGAAGTGCCGGGCGCGGCTGTGCCCGCCGGGCTGGAGGAAGCTGCGTTGGAGAGGCAAGAAACGCCCGCAGTGAGCGAGCCTGCTGACAGCGCTGGCCTTGCCGACGAAGCCGTACAGCCCGTAGCAGAGTGCGCCATGGCGGATGCACCGGATGAACAATCTGCAGAAGATCCGGCCGTTTCCAACAACCAGCTGCCTGGTGTGGTTGAGTCGCCAGCAGAAGGTGCCGAGCCTGTAGCAGAGCCCACGCCCAGCGTGGCGGTGCTTGACAACTACGTGGCGCCCGCTGTTTCTGCGGCCAAGGCCGCTGCCGATTTTGTCGCCCAGATTTTTGCCGAGGTCCGCGCGAGCGATGTGGCTGAGGGCGCCGCGGCACCCGTGGTCAATGCCCTTCCTGTGGCTGAAGCGCAGCCCGCTGAACTGGAGCCTCAGGGGCGTCCCGGCGAAGGCATGGCCTCCATGCAAGGCCAGAACGTGCTGGTGCTGGGCCTGGGCGCTTCGGGCCTGGCCATGGCCCGCTGGTGCGTGCGCTGCGGCGCCCAGGTCACGGTGGCCGATACGCGCGAAGCGCCCCCGCAACTGGCTTTGCTGCAGCAAGAGCTGCCGCAGGTGCGGTTTGTGGCCGGGCCCTTCGATGCGTCACTGGTCGATGGCAAGGGTCTGCATGCGGTGTACCGTTCTCCTGGCCTGAGCCCGGCCACGTTTGCCCCGGTGTTCCGGGCAGCCCAGGCGATTGGCCTGGTCACGGGCAGCGAGTTGACCTTGTACGCTGCAGCGCTGGCCTACCTGCGCAGCCAGCATGGCTACGCACCGTGCGTGCTGGCCATCACCGGAACCAACGGCAAAACCACGGTCACATCGCTCACCGGGCAACTGGTGGAGCGTGCTGGCAAAACCGTGGCAGTGGCTGGCAATATTGGCCCCACACTGCTCGACACCCTGGCAGGTCATATCGACGCGGACACATTGCCCCAGGCCTGGGTGCTGGAGCTGTCCAGCTTCCAGCTCGATGGCGTGGCTGGCTTTGAGCCTACGGCCGCCACGGTGCTGAACATCACGCAGGACCACCTCGACTGGCACGGTGACATCAACGCCTATGCTGCGGCCAAGGCCCGCATTTTTGGCCAGACGGGCCTCATGGTGCTCAACCGCGAAGACCCCGAGGTGATGCAGATGCTGCCGCCGCCCGTGCGGGTGAAGCTCCAGAAGCCGCAGCAGCGCGAACACATCACCTTTGGTGCCGACATGCCGCGCCGGCCGGGCGATTTTGGGATTGAAATCGTCAACGGCATGCCCTGGCTGGTGCGCGCGCTGGAAGCCGACGAAACCCGCAAGCGCAGCCGCAGCGAGGCGGAAGAAGAACTGCACATCCAGCGCCTCATGCCGGCCGATGCCCTGCGCATTCGCGGTCGGCACAACGCCACCAATGCCCTCGCTGCCCTGGCGCTGGCCTCTGCCGCTGGTTGCCCGCTGGCTCCCATGCTCTACGGCCTGCGCGAATACCGCGGCGAGCCGCACCGCGTGGAGCCTGTGGCGTTGGTCAATGGCGTGGAATATTTTGACGACAGCAAGGGCACGAACGTGGGCGCCACAGTGGCCGCGTTGACGGGCCTGGGGGCGGATCGCCGCATCGTCCTCATCCTGGGTGGTGAAGGCAAGGGGCAGGATTTTTCGCCGCTGGCAACGCCCGTGGCGCGGTACGCGCGTGCCGTGGTACTCATCGGCCGCGATGCCCCGCAGATCCGCAGCGCCTTGTCCGACACGGGCGTGGCCCTGATCGACGCGCCCGACCTGCCCCAGGCCGTGGCCCTGGCCACGCAGCGTGCGCACGCGGGCGATGCAGTGCTGATGTCCCCTGCCTGCGCCAGCTTTGACATGTTCAAAGACTACGAACACCGCGCGCATGTGTTCTGCGACACCGTGCGCAGCCTGGCGCAGGACGCAGGCCAAACCCTGGAGGGCGAGTGATGTCCGCATCCGCCGACACCTCTCCTGAATCCGGCACAGGCTGGCTGTCGCGCGTGGGCGGCTGGTTTGGCAGTCTGACCGGCAAGGCCGGTGATGTGCTGCCCGTGCGCGTAGGCGGCACGGAGTACCGCCAGTCCACCACCACGCCTGCCAGCGTGCTGGGCTACGACCAGGCACTGATGTGGGTGGTGGTGGCATTGCTGGCCTGGGGGCTGGTGATGGTGTATTCGGCCTCGATTGCGTTGCCAGACAACCCGCGCTTTGCCAACTACGCCCCTACCCATTTCCTCACCCGGCACATGATGTACCTGGTGTTTGGTTTTGTGGCGGCGCTGCTGGCTTTTCAGGTGCCCATGAAGGTGTGGGAGCGCCTGGCGCCCTGGCTGTTTGTGGGCGCGCTGCTGTTGCTGGTAGCAGTGCTCATCCCTGGCGTGGGCAAGGTGGTGAACGGCGCCCGTCGCTGGCTGTCCATCGGCCCCATTGGCTTTCAGCCTTCCGAGGTGGCCAAGCTGGCCGTGCTGATCTACGCCGCCGATTACATGGTGCGCAAGATGGAAGTGAAGGAGCGCTTCTTCCGCGCCGTGCTGCCCATGGGCGCTGCGGTGGGCATCGTGGGCGTACTGCTGCTGGCCGAGCCCGACATGGGCGCCTTCATGGTGGTGGCGGTGATTGCCATGAGCATTCTGTTTCTGGGGGGCGTTAACGCCCGCATGTTCTTCCTGATTGCTGGCGTGCTGGTGGGGGCCTTCGCCTTGATGATTGCCAGTTCCCCCTGGCGGCGTGAGCGGGTGTTTGCGTACCTCGATCCGTTCAGCGAGCAACACGCCTTGGGCAAGGGCTACCAGCTGTCGCACTCGCTGATCGCCATCGGGCGCGGCGAGATTTTTGGTGTGGGGCTGGGCGGCAGTGTGGAAAAGCTGCACTGGCTGCCCGAAGCGCACACCGACTTTTTGCTGGCCGTGATCGGCGAGGAGTTTGGCCTGGTGGGCGTGATCACGCTCATCGTCCTGTTCCTCTGGATGACGCGCCGCATCATGCACATTGGCCGCCAGGCCATTGCCCTGGACCGCGTTTTCTCGGGTCTGGTCGCGCAGGGCGTGGCGATCTGGATCGGCTTTCAGGCCTTCATCAACATGGGCGTGAACCTGGGCGCCTTGCCCACCAAGGGGCTGACCTTGCCGTTGATGAGTTTCGGCGGCTCGGCCATCCTGCTCAACCTGGTGGCCCTGGCCATCGTGATGCGAGTGGACTATGAAAACAAGCTGCTCATGCGCGGAGGCCGCGTATGAGGAGTTTGTTTCATCAAAGCAAGCAACTGCAGCGCGTCAGCGCTGCCGAATGCGAAGCATTCGATGCACGGAGGCCGCGTATGAGCAGCTTGTTTCTTAAAAATATGCGCTGCATTGCACCAGCAATGCGGGCTGCGCAGCAGCCCATGCGCGGAGGCCGCGTATGAGCCAGAAGACTGCTCTCATCATGGCCGGCGGCACCGGCGGCCACATCTTCCCTGGCCTTGCAGTGGCCGAAGAGCTGCGTGCGCGCGGCTGGCGAGTGCACTGGCTGGGCGCGCCCGGCAGCATGGAATCGCGCATCGTGCCCCAGCACGGCTTTGCGCTGGAGCTGATTGATTTTTCTGGCGTGCGCGGCAAGGGTCTGGTCACGCTGGCCTTGCTGCCGCTGCGCCTGCTGCGTGCGTTCTGGCAGGCACTGCAGGTCGTGCGCCGCGTCAAGCCCGATGTGGTGGTGGGCCTGGGCGGCTACATCACCTTCCCGGGCGGGATGATGGGCGTGCTGTGCGGCAAGCCGCTGGTGCTGCACGAGCAGAACTCGGTGGCAGGCATGGCCAACAAGGTGCTGGCGGGCGTGGCCGACCGGGTGTTCACCGCCTTCCCCAACGTGTTCAAGAAGGCCCAGTGGGTGGGGAACCCGCTGCGCACTGCGTTCACGCGCCAGGCGGCACCGGCAGAGCGTTTTGCAGGCCGCACCGGCCCGCTGCGGCTGCTGGTGGTGGGCGGTAGCCTGGGTGCCCGGGCGCTCAACGAGATCGTGCCCCAGGCGCTGGCCTTGATTCCGCCCGAGCAACGCCCCGTGGTCCTCCACCAAAGCGGGGCCACGCAGATCGATGCCTTGCGCGCCAACTACGAGGCCGCTGGCGTGCAGGCCGAGTTGACTCCGTTCATCGAAGACACGGCCAGTGCGTTTGCCCACGCCGACATCATCGTCTGCCGTGCCGGAGCCAGCACCGTGACCGAAATTGCCGCCGTGGGTGCCGCGGCCATCTTTGTGCCATTCCCTTCGGCGGTGGACGACCACCAGACCACCAACGCCCAGTTTTTGGTGGGCGCGGGCGGCGGCTGGCTGGTGCAGCAAAGCGACCTGACCCCTGAGGGGTTGGCAAAAATGCTATTGAATTCAGAGCGCCCAGCGCTTGTAGAGATTGCCGAGAAGGCCAAAAACATGCAAAAAATCAATGCCACCCGCGAAGTGGTGGCCGCGTGCGAGGAGTTGGCATGAGCCTGTCCAAAGTCTTTTCGTGGTGTCCGTTGCCCCGCAAAGGGGGTAGGTGCAAGGCGCACACCGCAAGCCGCACTGGAGTGCGGCGAGGATGGGCAACGCCGCAGATGCCCCCTTTGCGGGGCAACCCTTCGGGCAACGCAGCAAAAGGCCGCACTCGTCGTTGCGCGTCTTGTCCAGGCCACCAGCATGGCCTGCGGCGCGCGCCTCGATTGCAGCCTTTTGATGCCTTGCGGGCACCACGAAAAGACTTTGGACAGGCTCTATGAAGCACGCCATTCGCCAAATCCACTTCGTAGGCCTGGGCGGCGCCGGTATGAGCGGCATTGCCGAAGTGCTGTTCAACTTGGGTTACCGCATTTCGGGTTCGGACCTGGCCGACAGCGCCACGCTGCGCCGCCTGCAGGGCCTGGGCATCAAGACCTGCCTGGGCCACGCCGCGGAGCACATCGATGGTGCCGATGCCGTGGTCACTTCCACCGCCGTCACCGCTGACAACCCCGAGGTGCTAGCGGCACGCGCCAAGAAGATTCCTGTGGTGCCCCGCGCTCTCATGCTGGCCGAGCTGATGCGCCTGAAGCAGGGCATTGCCATCGCAGGCACCCATGGCAAGACCACCACCACCAGCCTGGTGACCAGCGTGCTGGCCGAGGCGGGGCTGGACCCGACATTCGTCATCGGCGGCAAGCTCAACAGCGCGGGCGCCAATGCCAAGCTGGGCAGCGGTGACTACATCGTGGTCGAGGCGGACGAGTCCGACGCCTCGTTCCTGAACCTGCTGCCGGTGATGGCGGTGGTGACCAACATCGACGCCGACCACATGGAAACCTACGGCCATGACTTTGGCCGGCTCAAGGGTGCGTTTGTGGATTTTCTGCACCGCATGCCGTTCTACGGCACCGCAGTGCTGTGCGTGGACAGCCCCGCCGTGCGCGAGATCTTGCCCCACGTGACCTGCCCGGTGACCAGCTACGGTTTCTCGGAAGACGCGCAGGTGCGTGCCGTCAACGTGCGCGCCCAAGCCGGGCAAATGCATTTCACGGTGCAGCGGCGCAACGGCGTCACGCTGCCAGACCTGGACATCGTGCTCAACCTGGCGGGCGAGCACAACGTGCTCAATGCCTTGTCGGCCATCGCGATTGCGGTGGAGCTGAACATTCCCGACGCCGCCGTGCAGCGCGCGCTGGCGGGATTCAAGGGCGTGGGCCGGCGCTTCCAGAGCTATGGCAACCTGCCCGCCAAGGACGGCGGCCAGTTCACCGTGATCGACGACTACGGCCACCACCCGGTCGAGATGGCCGCCACGCTGGCCGCCGCGCGCGGTGCCTTTCCTGGGCGCCGGCTGGTGCTGGCCTTCCAGCCCCACCGTTACAGCCGCACACGCGATTGCTTTGAAGATTTCGTGAAGGTGATTGGCAGTGCCGACGCGGTGCTGCTGACCGAGGTGTATGCCGCCGGTGAGGCTCCGGTGGTGGCTGCGGACGGCCGTTCTCTCGCCCGCGCGCTGCGCGTGGCGGGCCGCGTGGAGCCGCTTTTTGTAGACAACGTGGCGGATCTGCCACAGACCATTGCCGACAACGCACGCGATGGCGATGTTGTCATGTGCATGGGCGCTGGTTCCATAGGGTTGGTGCCCGGAAAGGTAGTCGATTTGCTACAAAATAGTGAGCTAGCACCGCTTGCAGGGAAAGCGCAATGACGCAATTGAATACCAATGTTGATGTGAAGGCTCTGGGCAAGGTAGCCGTGTTGATGGGCGGCTCCTCGGCAGAGCGCGAGGTGTCGCTGATGTCGGGAACCGGCGTGCTGCAGGCCCTGCGCTCGCGCGGTGTCGATGCCCATGCGTTCGACCCCTCTGAAACCGATCTGATCGAACTCAAGCGCGGTGGTTACGCCCGCTGTTTCATCGCGCTGCATGGCCGCCACGGCGAAGACGGCACCGTGCAGGGCGCGCTCGAGCTGCTGGGTATTCCGTACACCGGCCCTGGCGTGATGGCGTCCAGCATTGCCATCGACAAGATCATGACCAAGCGCATCTGGCGCTTTGAAGGTCTGTCCACCCCCGACTGGCGTCTGGTGTCCAGCGCAGCGGAAACCGAGCAGGCGCTGCAGGCCCTGGGCGCTCCCATGATCGTCAAGCCCTCGCGTGAGGGATCGACCATCGGGCTGACCAAGGTCACCTCGGCCGAGCAATGCGCCAAGGCGTATGCGCTGGCTTCGCAATACGACCCCGAAGTGCTGTGCGAACAGTTCATCGAAGGCGATGAAACCACCTGCCCCGTGCTGGGCGAGGGGGCTGCTGCCCAGGCACTGCCGGTGATCCGCATCGTGGCGCCCGAGGGCAACTACGACTACCAGAACAAGTACTTCACCGACACCACCCAGTACCACTGCCCGAGCGGCTTGCCAGCGCATGAGGAAGCCGCCATCCAGCGTCTGGTGGAAAAGGCCTTCCGCGCCCTGGGTTGCCGGGGCTGGGCACGTGCCGACATCATGATTCGCGCCAGCGACCGCCAGCCCTTCCTGCTGGAAATCAACACCTCGCCCGGCATGACCGGCCACTCGCTGGTGCCCATGTCGGCCCGCGCTGCGGGGCTGAGCTACGAAGACCTGTGCGTGGGCATTCTGGCCACCGCATCGCTGGACTCTGCCGCCGGGCATGAAGGAGCCATTCAGCCATGACCGCCGCCATGCCAGCACCGCTGGACGTCAAGCTCATGAACATGACCGCCTCGGTCCTGTTTGTGGGCTGCGCCCTGCTTGTGCTGGCAGCGGGTGCCTGGTGGGTGATGCGCTACCCCGGCTTTGCGATTGCACGCATCGTGGTGCACGGAGACTTGGTGCACAACAACGCTGTCACCCTGCGGGCCAATGTGGGGCCCCGGCTGGCGGGCAACTTTTTCACGGTGGACTTGCGTGCAGCGCGCGAGGCGTTCGAGCAGGTGCCCTGGGTGCGCAAGGCGGCTGTGCGCCGCGAATACCCCGGCCTGCTGCATGTAGAGCTGGAAGAGCACGACGCTGTGGCGTATTGGGGCCCGGAGTCGGGCTCGGCGCTGGTCAACAGCCAGGGCGAGGTATTTGAAGCGAACGTGGGCGATGTCGAGCAGGAAGACCTGCCGCGCCTGTCGGGCCCCGAAGGCAGTTCGCAAGAGGTATTGGCCATGTACGGCGTGGTGGCCCCGGTGTTCAAAACCATGGGGCTGGAGCTGGAAGAGCTGGAGTTGAACGGACGCGGCGGCTGGCGCGCCAAGCTGGCGAACAACGCCGTGGTGCAACTGGGCGGTGGCGACGAGCAAGAGCTGCTGCAGCGCACGCGCCGCTTTGCCCGCACGCTGGCACAGGTGGCTGCGCAATACCAGCGACGGGTGGATGCGCTGGAGTCGGCAGATTTGAGACATGTTGGGGGCTACGCGTTGAAGCTGAGGGGGGTGACCACCACGGCAGGGGTGGAAGCAACCCCCGCCGTGCGCCGGTGACGCCAGAGGCAATGCGCAGCAGAAAAGAACCATGAAGGGCAGAAACTGATATGGCAAGAGAATACAAAGACGTGGTGGTGGGCCTGGACATTGGCACAGCCAAGGTCATGGCCGTGGTCGCCGAAGTCCTGCCCAGTGGCGAGCTCAAGCTGGCCGGGCTGGGTGTGGCGCCCAGCAATGGTCTCAAGCGCGGTGTGGTGGTCAACATCGACGCCACGGTGCAGAGCATTCAGCAGGCCTTGAAAGAAGCCGAGCTGATGGCGGACTGCAAGATCCAGCGCGTCTACACCGGCATCACCGGCAGCCACATCCGTGGCCTCAATTCGAGCGGCATGGTGGCCGTGAAGGACAAGGAAGTCACCTCGGCCGACGTGGCGCGTGTGGTGGAGACGGCCAAGGCCATCAACATCAGCAGCGACCAGCGCCTATTGCTGGTGGAGCCACAAGAGTTTGTGATCGACGGGCAAGACGTGAAAGAGCCTATCGGCATGAGCGGCATCCGCCTGGAAGCCAAGATCCACATCGTGACCGGTGCCCAGAGCGCGGCCGAGAACATCATCAAATGCGTGCGTCGCTGCGGCCTGGAAGTGGAGCAGCTGTTGCTCAACCCCCTGGCCAGCAGCCAGGCCGTGCTGACCGATGACGAGCGCGAGCTGGGCGTGGTGGTGGTGGACATTGGCGCAGGCACGACCGATGTGGCCATCTTCACCGGCGGTGCCATTCGCCACACGGCGGTGATCCCGATTGCGGGCGACCTCATCACCAGCGACATCGCCATGGCGCTGCGCACGCCCACGAAGGACGCCGAAGACATCAAGGTCGAAAGCGGCTATGCCAAGCAACTGCTGGCCGACCCCGAAGCCCAGGTGGAAGTGCCAGGCCTGGGTGACCGCAGCCCGCGCATGCTGAGCAAGCAGGCGCTGGCCGGTGTGATTGAGCCGCGTGTCGAAGAAATCTTCTCGCTGGTGCAGCAGGTGGTGCGCGAGTCGGGCTACGAAGAAGTGCTGTCTTCGGGCATTGTTCTCACTGGCGGCAGTTCTGTGATGCCCGGCATGATCGAGCTGGGCGAAGATATCTTCCTCAAGCCCGTGCGCCGTGGCATGCCCAAGTATTCCAGCGCACTGGCCGACATGGTGGCCCAGCCCCGTGCTGCCACCGTGATGGGCCTGCTCGAAGAGGCCCGCCTGGCCCGGCTGCGCGGCTTCAAGGTTGCGCAAAAGAGCGGCTCTGTGAAGACCGCGTTTGGCCGTTTCAAAGACTTCATCGTGGGGAATTTCTGATGCAGCACTTCCCCACGACCCTCGCCCGGGAAAGTCCCCACCTGCGCCACCGTGAGCGATGGCGATGTACCGGACCGCCAGGCTCACCCCCCGCGAAGTTGACCCCATTCATTCATTGGCAAATCCATACCCGTAAAGAAACAGGAGCTCCCAGATGTCCATCGAAATGATCGAAGCCGAAGAATTCAACCAGGGCACCCAGATCAAGGTGATCGGCGTGGGCGGTGGCGGCAGCAACGCCGTTGAGCACATGATTGCCCGCAGCGTGCAGGGCGTGGAATTCGTTTGCGCCAACACCGACGCGCAGGCCCTGACCCGCAGCTCGGCCCACCGCATCATCCAGCTCGGCGGCAGCGGCCTGGGCGCTGGCAGCAAGCCCGACAAGGGCCGCGATGCTGCGGAAGCGGCCGTGGAAGACATCCGCGCCGCCATTGATGGCGCGCACATGCTGTTCATCACTGCTGGTATGGGTGGCGGCACGGGCACGGGCGCAGCCCCTGTGATCGCTCGCGTGGCCAAGGAGATGGGCATCCTGACCGTGGGCGTGGTGACCAAGCCTTTCGACTGGGAAGGTGGCCGCCGCATGCAAAACGCCGACAACGGCCTGGCCGAGCTGGAAGCCAACGTTGATTCGCTGATCGTGGTGCTGAACGAAAAGCTGCTCGAAGTGCTGGGCGATGACATCACCCAGGACGAGGCCTTTGCCCACGCCAACGACGTGCTCAAGAACGCCGTGGGCGGCATTGCCGAAATCATCAATGAATACGGCCATGTGAACGTCGACTTTGAAGACGTGCGCACCGTGATGGGCGAGCCCGGCAAGGCCATGATGGGCACGGCTACCGCCAGCGGCCCTGACCGCGCCCGCATCGCTGCCGAACAAGCCGTAGCCTGCCCACTGCTCGAAGGCATCGACCTCTCGGGCGCCAAGGGCGTGCTGGTGCTGGTTACCGCTGCGAAGGGCAGCCTCAAGCTGTCCGAGTCGCGCCTGGCCATGAGCACCATCAACGCCTACGCTTCGCCCGACGCACATGTCATCTACGGCGCCGCCTACGACGACAGCCTGGGCGATGAGATTCGCGTCACGGTGGTGGCCACGGGCCTGTCGCGCCCCAACGCGCGTCGCCAGCCTATCTCGGTGGTGCAGGGCGGCCTGCGTACCGGCACCGACAACATCGCCTACCAGATGCCTGTGGCCGGTGCCATGGGCGCCGTGGGCAGCGCTGTCGGCGTGGCCGGTGGTGCACAGGCGGCGGACTACGGCAGCATGTCGGTGCCCAGTGTGTGGCGTACCAACCGCACCCAGGCCGCAGCCCGTGTGGACGCGCTGTCGTCCGGTGGCATGGACGATCTGGAAATCCCCGCGTTCCTGCGCAAGCAGGCTGACTGAGGCGGCTTGCGGCCGGGGCGCATGGCTATGCGCCCCTGGCTGCCCACCAGAAACTCAGGGCCGCGCAGTCACAGGAGTGCTATGAAAAAGAGAGCTGGTTGCGCTTTATTTGCGGGGCTTTGAGGGTTTTAAGCCTCAAAAGTCTTATGAAATAAGCGCAAGCAGCTATGTAATTAATAGCGTTGTACCCGTACTGCATTGCCCACAAAAAAGCCCCGTCACAGGGGCTTTTTTGTGGGTGGCCAACGCCTTGTGATCAGAAGCTTTCCCAATCGCCTGAGTCTTCAGAGGCGGGCTTGGGCGGCAGCGCCGCTGCGGGCTTGGGGGCGGGGGGCGCGCCGTGACTGCAGGAGACTTGGCCTTGGGCAGCGTTGTGGCGGCGCGGGGCGCAGCAGCGCGGGCTGGTGCTGGTGGAGCGGGTGGGCGTGGCGTGCTGGCCGAGCTGCCATTCACGCGGAACAGCGCGACGACTTCGGTCAGCTTGAGGGCTTGCTCACGCAGGCTGTCGGCGGCGGCGGAAGATTCTTCTACCAGGGCCGAGTTCTGCTGCGTCATCTGGTCAAGCTGGTTCACGGCCGTGTTGACCTGCTCGATGCCCTGGCTCTGCTCCGATGTGGCTGCGCGGATCTCGCCAATGATGTCGGTCACGCGCTGCACGCTGGCCACGATTTCGTTCATGGTGGCTCCGGCGTTGCCCACCAGAGCGGTGCCAGATTCCACCTTCTCGACCGAGGCGTTGATCAGCGACTTGATTTCCTTCGCGGCATCCGCACTGCGCTGGGCCAGGCTGCGCACTTCACCGGCCACAACGGCAAAACCGCGGCCTTGTTCGCCCGCGCGGGCGGCTTCCACGGCCGCATTCAGCGCCAGGATGTTGGTCTGGAAGGCAATGCCATCGATCACACCGATGATGTCGGAGATCTTGTTGCTGCTGGCGTTGATGTCCTGCATGGTGGACACCACTTGCGCTACCACCTGGCCACCGCGCGCTGCCACTTCGGCGGCCGAGGTCGCCATCTGGTTGGCGGTCTGGGCCGAGTCGGAGGTCTGCTTCACGGTGCTGGTCAGCTCTTCCATGCTGCTGGCCGTGGTCTGCAGGTTGCTGGCCGTGTCTTCCGTGCGCCGCGCCAGGTCGTTGTTGCCTTGGGCGATTTCGGTGGATGCCGTGGCAATGCTGTCGGTGGCCGACCGCACTTCTGTCACCAGGCGGCGCAGTGACGTCACCATGTGCGCCAGCCCGTCGAGCATGGAGCCAGGGTAGGCGTTGGGAATCTGCGTGTCCAGGTTGCCCTGCGCCACTTGCGACATGATGCCGATGGCTTCGCTGGGCTCGCCCCCGATTTGGCGCAGCACCGAGCGCGCCACGGTGAAGCCCACACCGCCCACCACCGCCATTACCACCAGCACCAGCACCAGGTCAGCCAGCAGGGTCTTGCGCACCAGGGCGTCGATGTCGTCGGTGTACAGCCCCGAGCCCACCATCCAGTTCCAGCCATCCACGCGAATCACGTAATGCAGCTTGGGCACCAGCGCCTGCTGGCCCGGCCGCGCAAACATGGTGGGCACGAACACCCGCCCGTCTTTGCTCGCCTTGAGCGCGTCGGAGATGGTCTTGAGGATGTCGGTGCCTTCACCGTCCTTGACCTTGCCGGCCATGTCCTGGCCTTCCCATTCGGGCTTGATGGGGTGCATCACGCCCCTGGAGTCCGGCGTCCAGATGTAGAAGTACTCGGTCTTGCCGTCGGGGCCGCCGTAGCGGGAGACCCGCAGCGCATCCTTGGCCGCCTTCTGGGCATCTTCCTGGCTCATGGCACCGCTGGCGGCCTTGGCCTGGAAGGCTGCCACGATGCTGTGCGCCGACTGCACGGCCGTGGCCAGTTGTTCGCGCCGCGATTCGATGATCAGCGAGCGCTCCTGCAGTAGCGTTGTGATGGCCATGAACAGCAGCGCCACCAGCGCGGTGCCGAGCATGGGCAGCACCTTCATTTTGAAACCGAGTTTATTCATTGTGAGTCTCCGTGGGGCTTCCAAAGCTGTAGCAACGCTTGGCGGTTTCGGGGGGGGCATGCCAGAGGTCTGTGAAGATGTCTTGATATGCAACAATAAGTAACCACATAGGTTCTAGGGCTGATCGGGTCACTTGGCTGTCAGGGAAAACGTGTCTGTGAAAGGGCTGGTCGATGTCGATCAAGCGCGATGGAGCCTGGGAAACTAAAATGCCCGGATGCTCCAGCAACGCACCCTCAAAACCTTGACCCGCGCCGTTGGCGTGGGATTGCACAGCGGACAGCGCGTGGAGCTGACCCTGCGCCCGGCCCAGCCGGACACAGGCATCGTTTTTCGGCGCGTGGATTTGCCGCAGCCGGTCGATATCCCGATCAACGCAGAAGCCGTGACCGACACGCGCCTGGCTTCCACCATTTCGGTGGGCGGTGCCAAGGTGCACACCGTCGAGCATCTGATGTCGGCCTGCGCGGGCCTGGGTATCGATAATCTTTACGTGGACATCACTGCAGAAGAAGTGCCGATTCTGGACGGTTCTTCGGCATCGTTCGTGTTTCTTTTGCAAAGCGCTGGCATCGAGTTGCAACGCGCGCCCAAGCGCTTTATTCGCGTCAATCGCCCCGTCGAAGTGCGCGAGGGCGAAGGCGCCAATGCCAAGTGGGCGCGCCTCACGCCGTACCACGGCTACAAGCTCAGTTTTGAAATTGACTTCCACCACCCCGCCGTGGACTCCACCGGCCAGCGGGTGGAGTTTGACCTGGGGCAAGGCAACTACAGCCGTGACATTGCCCGTGCGCGCACGTTTGGCTTCACCCGTGATGTGGAGATGATGCGCTCCAACGGTCTGGCCTTGGGCGGTGGGCTGGACAACGCCATCGTGATGGACGACTACAAGGTGCTCAACAGCGACGGTCTGCGTTATGACGATGAATTCGTCAAGCACAAGATACTGGATGCCATGGGCGACTTGTATCTCATTGGCAAGCCGCTGCTGGCCGCCTACAGCGCGTTCCGCTCGGGCCATGCCATGAACAACCTGCTGCTGCGTGAGTTGCTGGCCCAGCGCGATGCCTGGGACGTGGTCACGTTCGAGGACGAGCGCCAGGCACCCACGGGCTTTGCTCAGCCTGCACGGGCCTGGTAAATCACGTGTCATGCTGATCGTCCGCTGGCTGGCCCTGTTCCTGTTGCTCGCATCTGCCGTGTGTTTCGGTTTTTATGTGGGCACCGGGCAAGCGTTCTACAAACGGCTGGGGCTGGTGATTCTCAAGTGGACGACCATCGCCGCTGTCGTCTTCTTTGTGGTGGTTCTCTTCGAGCGATTGCTCTGACCACACAGCACCACAACGGAGCTAGCCTATACTCGCGCCTGCTCCGGGGTGTGCTGATGCGCTGAGATGCAAGAGACCTGAAGAAATTCAGGCGAGCTTGCGAACCCGACGAACTTGATCCGGTTCATACCGGCGGAAGAAGAGCTGACCTTCTTGTCCCGTGCCTGCATCCATTGCGGGCACCGCTTGCCTTAGGTGCTGCCGCACCCGAGGGGTGCACAGGTCCATTCCGGAGCACAACCCACCGCTACCGGAACCAGGAGACCTGCACCATGAACGCCCCCGACCCCATCACCCGCGAGAAATTTGCCGAACTGCTGGCGCTGACGCGTGAGCCTTTCCCCGCATCGCGCAAGGCCTACATTCCCGGCCAGCTGCACGCCGACCTGCGCGTGCCTGTGCGCGACATTGCCCTGACGAATGGCGAGGTGGTCAGCGTGTATGACACCTCGGGCCCTTACACCGACCCCGATGCAGTGATTGACGTGCGCAAGGGCTTGGCCAGCGTGCGCGGCGGCTGGATTACCGGCCGGGGCGACGTAGAGCATTACGAAGGCCGTGCCCCCGTGGCGCTGGACGATGGGCAAAAGAGCGAAGACGCCACCCGCCTGGCCCAGCTGCGTGCCGAGGCCGCCGCGCTGCAGCGCAAGCCCCTGCGTGCCAAGGCAGGCGCCAATGTGACGCAAATGCACTACGCCAAGAAGGGCATCATCACGCCCGAGATGGAATACGTGGCCATCCGCGAAAACGGCAAGCGCGAATGGATGGAGCAATACATGGCCGACGGAGGCCGTGAAAAGCGCCTGATGGGCAACCCCCTGGGTGCGAGCATCCCGCGCATCATCACCCCCGAATTCGTGCGCGACGAAGTGGCCCGGGGCCGCGCCATCATCCCCGCCAACATCAACCACCCCGAGGTGGAGCCGATGGCGATTGGCCGCAACTTCCTGGTCAAGATCAACGCCAACATCGGCAACTCGGCCGTCACGTCGAGCATCGAAGAAGAAGTGGAAAAGCTGGTGTGGGCCATCCGCTGGGGCGCCGACAACGTGATGGATCTCTCGACCGGCAAGAACATCCACACCACACGCGACTGGATCGTGCGCAACTCGCCCGTGCCGATTGGCACGGTGCCCATCTACCAGGCGCTCGAGAAGGTGGGCGGCGTGGCCGAAGACCTGACCTGGGAAATCTTCCGCGACACGCTGATCGAACAGGCCGAGCAGGGCGTGGACTACTTCACCATCCACGCGGGTGTGCGCCTGGCCTACATCCACCTCACGGCGCAGCGGCGCACGGGCATCGTCTCGCGTGGCGGCTCCATCATGGCCAAGTGGTGCATGGCGCACCACCGCGAGAGCTTTCTGTACGAGCACTTCGAAGACATCTGCGACATCATGAAGGCGTACGACGTGTCGTTCAGCCTGGGCGACGGCCTGCGCCCCGGCTGCGCATCGGACGCCAACGACGAGGCCCAGTTTGCCGAACTGCACACCCTGGGAGAGCTGACCCAGGTGGCCTGGAAGCACGACGTGCAGACCATGATCGAAGGCCCCGGCCATGTGCCCATGCACATGATCCAGGCCAACATGACCGAGCAGCTCAAGACCTGCCACGAAGCGCCGTTCTACACCCTGGGCCCGCTGACCATCGACATCGCGCCCGGCTACGACCACATTGCCAGCGCCATTGGCGCGGCCATGATCGGCTGGATGGGCACGGCCATGCTGTGCTACGTCACGCCCAAGGAACACCTGGGCCTTCCCGACCGCGATGACGTGAAGCAAGGGATCATTGCGTACAAGATTGCCGCGCACGCCGCCGATGTGGCCAAGGGCCACCCAGGGGCACGCGCGCGCGACGACGCGCTGAGCCAGGCGCGCTTCGACTTCCGCTGGCAGGACCAGTTCAACCTGGGCCTGGACCCTGAAACCGCCAAGGAGTACCACGACGAGACCCTGCCCAAGGACTCGGCCAAGGTGGCGCATTTCTGCTCAATGTGTGGCCCCAAGTTCTGCTCGATGAAGATCACCCAGGAAGTGCGCGACTTTGCCGCGCAGAAGGGGCTGGATGAGCAGAACGCGCTGGCACAAGGCATGCAAGTCAAAGCGGTGGAATTCCAGCGCAATGGCGGGCAGTTGTATGTGCCGCTGAAAGCTGAATAAGCAGCGCTAATGGGTTGAGCATTTCCCTGTTCATGGCAGGGTCACGGGTGAATACCCTCTGGAGCACCATGGCTGTGGCATCTACAGTCGCGCTCAGGTTTTCACTCGCCCCAAGGCTGCCTGCCTTGGGGGTTTGCTCAAGCTATTGGCATGGGTGGTCTGCAGTGTCAGCCTGGCGTGGCTTGTCCCATCAGGACTCTATTTTCAGGGGCGGCAGACACTGCCCACCAGCGCGCCATGGCGTCTAGGGCAAACGCTACATCTCAATGGCACCAAAGTTGCTATCCTGTAGTCGATTTGTTAAAAATTGTAAGGTTGCGCCATGAACGCTCTCAATCGACTCTCCATTCGCACCCGCCTTTATTTCGGTACTGTCTTCTCTCTGGTCTTGCTGGTCGTGATCGGTGCAATGGGGTACCTGGCGCTGGAGCGGACCCGTAACACGCTGGAAGTGCTGTTCACCCAAAGGGTGCAGACCCTGACCGACATGGGCGAGTTGCGCACTACTTTGGGGGATCTGCGCCGCGCTGAAAAAGACATCATCATCAACTTCAACAACACGATTGAAGTGTCGAATGGGCGGGACTTGTGGAAGAAGTCGCTGCAAAACCTGACCAAGGGCATGGCCGATGTGCGCAAAGTGCAGGCGGGCGATGTGAGCTTTGCAGAAGCCATCGACAAAGCCTTGGCTGAAGTGAAAGAGTACGAGGCCGGCATTTCGCCCGTATTCGAGCAGATCGAGCGTGCGCAGATTGACGGGGCAGTGGGCGGTGCCTATGCCGAGAAGTACAAGAAGCACATGGAGGCCAGCGACAAACTGCTGTTCGACCTGGCCATGGATGCCCGCAAGAAAATGGACGAAGCCCGCCAGGGTGTGGACGCACTGGCTTCCACCATGTCTGGAATGATTGGCGGGGCTCTGCTGCTGGCGCTGGCTGTGCTGATTCCGCTCACGTTCTTCAGCGTGCGTTCCATCACCCAGTCGATCTCGCAAGCGAGTGAATTGGCCGAGCGCATCGCGGGTGGTGACCTCTCGCGTGATGTGCAAGTGACTTCCAGCGATGAGGTTGGGCAACTGGTGGGCGCTATGTCCCGCATGCAGGATGCGCTGCGCGGGCTGGTGCACCAGGTGCAAGAGGCAGCCAGCAACATTTCTACCGCCAGCTCGGAAATTGCCACTGGCAACCACGACCTGAGCCAACGCACCGAGCAAACCGCCGCCAACCTGGAAGAGGCCGCGTCGTCCATGGAAGTGCTGACAGGCACCATCCAGCAAAGCGCCCAGTCTTCACGCCAGGCCAGCGACTTTGCCTCGTCTGCCGCTCAAGTGGCGGCCCGCGGCGGCGCCGTGGTGTCGCAGGTGGTGACCACCATGGACCAGATTACTGCCAGCTCGCGCAAGATTGCCGACATCACCGGCGTGATCGATTCGATTGCCTTCCAGACCAACATCCTGGCGCTGAACGCGGCCGTGGAAGCGGCCCGCGCGGGCGAGCAAGGCCGGGGTTTTGCCGTGGTGGCCAGCGAGGTGCGTAGCCTTGCCCAGCGCAGCGCCGAAGCAGCCAAGGAAATCAAGGGCCTGATCGGATCGTCTGTGGAACGCGTTGAAGATGGCTCGCGCCTGGTGAGCCAGGCGGGGGAGACGATGACAGAGATCGTGAGCAGCGTGCGCCGCGTGTCAGGCATCATCGAAGAGATCACCGCAGCGTCTTCCGAGCAAAGCGACAACGTGGCGCAAATCAGCCAGTCAGTGAGCCAGCTGGACAACATGACACAGCAGAACGCGGCGCTGGTGGAGGAATCGACGGCGGCCTCCGAATCGCTGCGCGAACAGGCCGTGCAGCTCACGCGTGCGGTGGCGCAGTTCAAGCTGCCTGCAGAGGGTATGCATCTGAGTCGGCACGAGGACGATGGCTACAGCCACGATGCTCCTACAGCCTTGCTGGGGCAGGCAGTGCCCCGACTGGCCTGACCCAGGGCCCCGGGTTAGGGCCGGTTTGCCAGGTAGGAGGCTTCACCTGAGCGGTGGGGCGCCCTCACCTGCTGCGGGGCTCAATCCCTGGTGACTCGCAGCACTTCCTCGCGGCTGGTGATGCCTGCAGCAATCAGCCGCTCTCCGTCCTCGCGCATCAGCGTCATGCCAGCAGCCAGGGCAGCGGTGCGGATTTCGGCCTCTGACGCCTGGGCGTGGATCTGTGCGCGGATGGCGTCGTCCGTCACCAGCAACTCAAACACCCCGGTGCGCCCTGCGTAGCCTGTGTGGCCGCAGGCCTCGCAACCCTTGCCGTGGCAGGTGCCGCAGTATTTGCGCACCAGCCGCTGGGCCAGCACGCCCAGCAGTGAGGAAGACAGCAGGAAGGGCTCCACCCCCATGTCGATCAAGCGCGTCACGGCGCTGGCCGCATCGTTGGTATGCAGCGTGGCCAGCACCAGATGACCGGTGAGAGAGGCCTGGATGGCGATCTGCGCGGTTTCGAAGTCGCGAATCTCACCGATCATGATGATGTCCGGGTCTTGGCGCAGGATGGCGCGCAAGGCCTTGGCAAACGTCAGGTCGATCTTGCTGTTCACCTGCGTCTGGCCCACGCCGGGCAACTCGTACTCAATCGGGTCTTCCACCGTCATGATGTTGTTGCGCGTGGCGTCGAGGCGGCCCAGGCCGGCATACAGCGTGGTGGTTTTGCCCGAGCCCGTGGGTCCGGTCACCAGGATGATGCCGTGGGGCTGGCTGATCAGCCCCTCAAAGCGGCGCAGGGTTTCGCCCTGCATGCCCACGGCTTCCAGGCTGATCTTGTTCTCGCTCTTGTCCAAGAGGCGCAGTACGGCGCGCTCGCCATGGGCGCTGGGCAGGGTAGACACGCGCACGTCGATGGCGCGGGTGCCCAGGCGCAGGCTGATGCGGCCGTCTTGCGGCAGGCGTTTTTCCGAAATATCCAGGTCCGCCATGATCTTCAGGCGCGAGATCAGGGCCGCGTGCAGCGCGCGGTTGGGCTGCACCACTTCACGCAGCGTGCCGTCCACGCGAAAGCGCACGCTGCTGTGGCGCTCGTACGGCTCGATGTGGATGTCGCTCGCCCCGTCGCGCGCGGCCTGCGTCAGCAGGGCGTTGAGCATGCGGATGATGGGGGCGTCGTCTGCGGTTTCCAGCAGGTCTTCCACGGCGGGCAGGTCCTGCATCATGCGTGAGAGGTCGGCATCGCTCTCGACCTCGCTCACCACCGTGGCAGCGCTCGATTCTCCCTGCGCGTAGGCGGCGCTGATGCGCTGGGCCAGGCTGGCAGCGTCCAGCGACAGCAGGTGCCGCACCTTGTGCTTGCGCAAGACCTCCGACAGCGCGGTCACGTCGGGCGCGGGGCCATGCCAGAGAACAAGCTGTTGCCCATCATCCTCCAGCAGCAGCTGTGATGAGCGGGCAAAGGCATAGGGCAGGGGGTGGCGCATGGCGTGTCGATCAGCGGTTCTATCGGAGGGGTAAAAGGGCCAAAAAAGGTGAGCCTGAGCCTCACTGGCGGGTCACGTCGGCTTCGAGCGCCAGCGCCCGCACCGATACCGCTGCCTTGTCGGCCGCCTTCAATGTGTTGAAGGGCCCGACCCGCACGCGGGTGCGCGAGCCACGGTTGGTGTTCACAGCCTGCACATTCACGGGCAAGTCTGCTTTGCGCAGCTTGGCCAGGGTGTCGCGCGTCGTGTTGCCATTGGCAAAAATGCCAACGTTCACGAAATAAGAGGGCGGCAGTGCCTTGGCAGGCGCTGGCGATGGGGCGGGTTCAGTTGGTTCCGCTTCTGCTGCGGGCGGCAATGCCGCCACGACAGGTGCTGGTGCCGCAAGGGCTGCAGGCACAGCCGTTTGTGGCGGCATGGGCGCGGGCGGCTGTACTGGCGCGGGGACAGGGGCAGGCTGCAGTGCAGGCTCTGCCGCTGCTGGCATTGCGCGGGGCTCCAGCGGTGGCAGGATGGGCGCGCCCGACACCGAACGCATCACCAGGTTGTTGTCAGGCTGCACCACTTGCTGCAGCGCGCGAATGGCTTCGTAGCGGTCGGTCATCAGCGCGTCGCTGGTCATGGAATCGCGCACCACCACGGGGCGCAGGAACACCATCAGGTTGGTCTTCTTGCGCGAGCGGTTCTCGCTGCGGAACAGCGCACCCACCACGGGGATGTCACCCATCACCGGCACCTTGTCCTCGGCCTGCGAATAGCTGTCTTCCAGCAGACCGCCAATCACGATGATGTTGCCGTCGTCCACCACCACGTTCGACTCGATGGAGCGCTTGCTGGTGGTGGGGCCGTTGGTGTCCTTGCGAGTGGAATCGTCGATCTTCGAGACCTCCTGGTAAATCGACATCTTCACCGTGCCGTTCTCGCTGATCTGCGGGCGCACGCGCAGCATCAGACCCACGTCCTTGCGCTCCACCGTGTTGAAGGGGTTCACCGCGCCAGAATTGCCGCCGGTGTTGGCGTAAGAGCCCGTGACAAACGGCACGTTGTTGCCAATCACGATCTTGGCTTCCTCGTTGTCCAGCGTCATCAGGTTGGGGGTGGAGAGCACGTTGGCATCGCCGCTGTTTTGCAGGAAGTTGGCCAGCGCGCCCAGATAGTACTGGCCGTTAATACGGGGTGCCAGCGCCATGTTGAGCCCGCCGCCCAGCGATCCAACGGCGGTGGCGATGGTGGTGGCGTTGCCCGAGGCAATGGCCGCTGTCGCGCCCAGGATGTTGGCGCCTGCGGTGCCCGAGTTGGTGCCGATCACGCCCACCGTGCCGTTGTTGCCCGCACCGATGGTGCCTTGCCACTGAATGCCGAACTGCGCGAGCTTGCTGGCCGACACTTCCACAATCAGGCTTTCCACCAGCACCTGTGCGCGGCGGCCGTCCAGCTTGTCGATCACGGCGCGCAGCTGGCGGTATTGGGGCTCGGGTGCACTGATGATGAGCGAGTTGGTCGTCGGGTCGGCCTGGATTTGCCCGCCGGTCGAGGGCTGGTTGCTGTTGGTATGGCTGCTGCCGGCCCCAGCCCCCAGAGCCGTGCCAGAGCCCAGACCTGCGGAACTGCTGCTGGTGCCGCTGCCCAGCATCGATGTGTTGGTGATGCCGGTGGTGGTGCTGGGCGTGGACGAGCCATTGCCGCCTGTGCTCGTGGTGGCCGCGCCGCTGGCGCTGGACATGGCCGCACGCAGGGTGGTGGCCAGTTTGGTGGCGTCGGCATTCTTCAGGTAGACCACGTGGATGTTGCCGGTGGATGCGCTGCTGCCGGGTGCTGGCGGCTGGTCCAGCTTCTCGACCAGCGAACGCACCATGGCCACGCGGGCAGGGTTGGCGGCCCGGAGAATCAGCGAATTGCTGCGGGGCTCGGCCAGCAGTGTGGTCTTGAAGGCGTTGTCGGTTTGCCCCTGCACGGCAGTTGGCGCTGCGCCGTTGCTGCCGCCATCAATCAGGCGCGATACCAGCGGCACCAAATCGGCCGCAATCGCGTTGCGCAGTGGAATCACCTCCACGTCGGTGGCGTTGGACACATCCATGGCCGCCACGATGCGCGCCAGGCGCTGCAGGTTGTCGGCATAGTCGGTGATCACCAGCGAGTTGTTGCCGGGGTTCACGTTGATGGTGTTGTTGGGGCTGATCAGCGGGCGCAGCACCGGCACCAGATTGGCTGCGTTTTCAAAGTTGAGCTTGAAGATTTGCGTGACGATCTGCCCACCGGCAGGCCCGCCCGTGGCGCCGCCCTGCGACACGCTCACGCTGCCGCCCTGCAGCTTGGCATCGGCTTCCGGCACCACCTTGTACAAACCTGCAGACTCCACCACTGTGAAGCCTTGCAGGCGCAGCGCCGCCAGGAATTGCTGGAACGCGGCCATGGGCGGCACCGCCCGTTCGGTGATCAGCGTGAGCTGGCCTTTGACGCGGGGATCCACCACCACGTTGCGCCCGGTGATGGTGGCCATGGTGCGGGCCACGGCTTCGATCTCAGCGTTGGCGAAATTGAGCGTGACCGGCTCCCCGGCGCGCACGCTGCTGGTACCCGTGCCTACCGCAGTTTGTGCATGAATTTGGCCGCTAAGGCACGCCAGGAAAGCGCTGAAAGCTATGCTATTCATAGCAAAACGCAGGCGTGGCGAAAGGATGGAAGTCGTCATAGGGTCAACCCACGGTGATGAGGGAGCGTGCGCCGCTGCGCCGCCCGATGATATTCAGGAGATTGGCCAGGGCCGCTTCACGGTCTGGCGCGGCCGAGGCTTCGCCCGCAAAGCGCAGGCGCTGGCTCACCCATTGGCCGCTGCCCGTCAGTTGCAACGGCCCCTGCAAGGTGCTGAGGGCCAGGGCGGGCACTTCGCCGCCCGTCAGCTCCAGCCGGTAACTGCCCATGGGGCGCAGGGTCGATAGTCGCGATGACATGGACATGGCGTCAAGCTGGGCGCGCCCGGCCAGGGCCATGCGGCCCGCGGACCAGACGGCCTCCAGCCCCTGGGTCTGCAGCATCAGCTGCCCTTGCGGTTGCAGGGTGTTCCACGGCGTGCCCAGGCCTGCCAGCACGGCAGCGGGCCATTGGCTACGGCTGTCTTGCAGCGCCACGCGCACCTGCCCCAGTTGCACGCGAACCTGCGCCTGCAGGGGCTGTGGAGTGCAGCAGGTGGCGTTGATTTGGAGCCGCAGGCCGTTCCATGACGGGCGCAGTTGCCATTCCAGGCGGCCGGGCAGGGCGGCGCTGTCCTGGCTGGCGCCGCCGCCGGTCAAGACGAGTTGGGCAGATCCGGTCCAGACGGTGCCACGGGCCTGGGTCAGTTGCACCTGTCCGCCCGTGGCGGCCCCCAGGCGCTGCGTCAGCCACTGCGCTGGCGCGAAGGCGACGATCGCGGGCAACACCCCTGCCAAGGCACCCGCCACGGCC
>ENA-UOOA01001349-UOOA01001349.1-human-gut-metagenome-genome-assembly--contig:-P61old-NODE-1349-length-40316-cov-4.854922_pt1 | contig 40316 bp, 35 predicted proteins | sample MGYA00242467_ERZ724014 | MGnify/ENA metagenome assembly ERZ724014 | reverse complement strand
CAAAAGGGCGGCGTTTTCAAGGCGTAACATATCAATTCAGCAAATTTTACAGTGCGTTCACAAGATTTCAGGTCCTAATTGTTTAATGGCACGTGAGGTTCACGAGAACGTCTGCCATCTTCACGAGAGATTCAGTCGGTATCGCCTCGTAAATGCTGTGGAAATTGAGTCCGCCGGTAGAGAGATTCGGGCACGGAAGTCCGTCAAACGAGAGTCTTGCTCCATCCGTGCCGCCGCGGATCGGGACGATGATCGGCTCAACGCCCGCTGCCGCCATGGCTGCCTTTGCACGCTCGACGATATCGAGATGCTCGTCGATGATCTCCTTCATGTTGTAGTAGCTGTCGGACATATCAAGCTCGACGGTACCGCAGCCGTATTTGTCATTCATGAAGCGGACGATCGCGGAGACAAAGCTCTTACGCTGCTCAAATGTCTCGCGGCAGTGATCGCGCACGATCATCGTGATCTGCGCCGTTGTCTCGTCAGCCGTTATCCCGGAGACGTGGTAGAAGCCCTCGCGGCCTTCGGTGTGTGCGGGTGTCTCTGCGGGCGGAAGCATTGATACAAGCTCCGTCGCATACAGCGCGGCGTTGCGCATCTTATTCTTCGCGGAGCCGGGATGGGTGTTCACACCGTGTATCGTGATCTTGACTGCGGCGGCGTTGAAATTCTCGTACTCGATCTCGCCAAGCTCGCCGCCGTCCACGGTATACGCAAAGTCCGCGCCGAAGCGCTCGAGATCAAAATGATCGGCGCCGCGCCCAATCTCCTCATCGGGGGTAAATCCGATGCAGATCTTGCCGTGACGAAGCGACGAGTCGGAAATGATACGGTCGCACGCCGCGACGATCTCGGCGACGCCCGCCTTATCGTCTGCGCCGAGCAGCGTTGTATTATCGGTGACTATAAGCTCGTGGCCGATGTGTGAATCGTCGAGCATACCGGCGTTTGTTCCGTCGTACTTGATTATTTTCGCCTGAACGTTTTTACCGCTCACGTCAGGCGAGGTATCCATGTGCGCGATGAGCCCGATCACAGGCTCGTTCTCCATGCCCTTGCTCGCGGGGATGTGGCCGTAGACATAGCCAAGCTCGTCGCGCGCCGCGTCCGCAACGCCGATCCCGCGCAGCTCCTCTGCGAGATAGTCCGCAAGCGCAAGCTGACACGCGGTGGAGGGGCAGGTTTCCGAATCCTCATCGGAGGTCGTTTCAAATGTAACGTATTTAAGGAAGCGTTCAATGACATTCATTAGTTTTATCTCCTGATATAATCTAAAGAAAGGCCGCCGCAAATGCGGCAGCCTTTTCTTTATAGCTTTTGATTACTTACCCTCAGTTGCAGCGGTAGCGCTTGCAGCAGCGGTATCAGTAGCCTCGGTGGTTACAGCGCCGGTAGTGCTGACAGCAGCACCGGTGGTTACCTGTACATTCTCATCGATGTACGCATACTGGAAGTACCAGTAGCCGTACGGGCTGTGCCATGTTCCCTTCAGAGCGGGGCTCTGCAGCCAAAAGTCGTTGTAGTAAGCGACGGGGATCATAGCGTAGTCTTCCATCATGATGGTCTCAGCCTTGTGGAGAGCCTCAAAGTGCGTCTTAGCGTCAGCAACCTTGGACGCGTCAAGAGCTGCATCAAACTCGGGATTGTTGTACTTGCCGTCGTTGTTACCGTTGGTGGAGTACAGAATCTCGATCATGTTCGAAGCATCGTTGTAGTCCATAACCCAACCGTTACGAGCCATCTCGTACTCACCTGCACGACGCTGAGGAGTGAATGCCTTCCACTCGACGATGTCGATATCCATGGTGATGCCGAGCTCCTTGTAGCACTGCTGCAGATACTCTGCGAGAGGCTTGTGGTAGCCTGCATCGTTGGTGGAGTAGGTGATCTTCGGGAAGCCCTTACCGTTCGGATAGCCGGCCTCTGCGAGAGCTGCCTTAGCCTCCTCGAGAGCCTTTGCGTGATCCTGGGGCAGGTAGGTCTTACCGTCGTTAGCCTTAACAGCGTTGTCAAAGAACATGCCTTCGGCGTCAACTACGTTCGGGCCGACATAGTTGTATGCAGCGGTGTAAGTGCCCTGCATGATGGTGTTTGCAACGTACTCACGGTCGATTGCAAGAGAGAGAGCCTTACGGACGTTGACATCCTGGAAGACTTCCTTCTCAAGGTTCATGCTGAGGTAGTAGGTACCGAGAATGGTATCAATGTAGAAATCGCCGCCGTCCTCAGCCTTTTTGAGACTGGGTATCTCCTCGGTAGGAACCTCCTTAATCAGCTGTGCAGTACCGTTCTGGTATGCAGTGTATGCAGCAGAGGAATCCTCAAGGAGGAGGAATGTGAGCTGATCGGTTACGATACGGCTCGAATCCCAACCACCCTTGTAGTTCGGGTTCTTCTTGCAGACGATGCGCTCGCTGGAGGTCCACTCGCTGATCATGTAAGGACCGTTGCAGACGTAGGTCTCAGGCTTAGTTGCCCAAGAATCGCCGTTTGCCTCGACGGTAGCCTTCTGTACAGGGCTCATGGATCCGAAAGCAGCAAGCTTATCAAAGTAAGAGCAGGGGTAAGCAAGTTTAACGGTAAGGGTCTTGCCGTCCTCGCTTGCTTTTACCTGAAGCAGATCCGGATCAGGAGTAGTGGTGGGTTTACCCTCAGCATCGGGATTACCGATAGCGTCGGTGTAACCTTCGACCATACCGATAACAGTCTCAGCATAGGGTGCTGCGACCTCTTCCTTGGTAAGTCTCTTGAAAGAGTACTCAAAGTCCTTAGCGTTGAGCTCGGTGCCGTCGCTCCACTTCAGGCCGTCACGCATGGTGAAGGTCCAGGTAAGGCCGTCCGGGCTTACTTCATACTTTTCAGCCTGGCCGGGCTGAACTTTGTTGTCCTCATCGATGATGAGAAGCGTCTCGAACAGCGTGATGAGCATATTACCGCCATCAACTGCACTGTTCAGTGCGGGGTCAAGAGTCTCGGGGTTCGGGCCGATCTGTACGGTAATGCCGTCATTAGTCTGCTTCTTTCCGCAGGCGCCGAGGCAGAACACCGTAGCGACGACCAGCACAAGTGCGATCAGTCTCTTTGCGTTCATTGATTCTTCTCCTTTTTTTATTTTTTGGGGTCTATATCCATTGTGCCGCTAACACAAAGAATACCATAGATAATCAGACCAAGCGGTCAAGGTGGTGGCAAGCCGCAAAATGTCCGGGGGACACCTCGCGCAGCTTGGGGCATTCCGCAGCGCACACTTCGTCCGCGTAGGGGCAGCGTGTGCGGAATCGGCATCCGCTCGGCGGATTCAGCGGGCTGGGAACGTCGCCCTGAAGCGGGATACGCTTGGAGGCGCGAGCCTGCTTCGGATCTGCCACGGGTATCGCGGAAATAAGGCTTCTCGTGTACGGATGGACGCTGTGCGAGATCAGCTCATAGCTGTCCGCAAGTTCCACCATTCGTCCGAGATACATTACGCCGATGCGGTTTGAAATATGACGAACGACGCTGAGGTCGTGCGCAATAAACAGATAGGTGAGACCCATTTCGCTCTGCAGATCCTCAAACATATTGACGACCTGCGCCTGGATCGAAACGTCAAGCGCGGAGACAGGCTCGTCGCAGACGATGAACTCGGGATCAACTGCAAGCGCACGTGCGATTCCCACGCGCTGGCGCTGACCGCCGGAGAACTCGTGCGGATAGCGGTTGGCGTGCTCGCTGTTGAGGCCTACGCGCTCAAGCAGAGAAATGATCTTATCATGGCGCTCGTCCTTATTCTGGCAGAGCTTGTGAATGTCGATAGACTCGCCGACGATATCACCGATTGTCATACGCGGGTCAAGGCTCGCGTAAGGATCCTGGAACACGATCTGCATACGACGGCGATACGGCAGCATATTGACTGCGGTCTTCGCGCCGTAGACAAGCTTGCCGTCGGCATCCGTTACATCTGTTCCGTCGGGATTCATAAGCGGTGTCTTACCGCTGTCGAATATCACCTTGCCGTCGTAGATAATGCGGCCGTCGGTCGGCTCATACAGGCGGAGCATTGTGCGTCCGACAGTCGTTTTACCGCAGCCGGACTCGCCGACGATGCCGAGCGTTTCACCGCGCATGATCGAGAACGAAACATCATCGACCGCCTGCACGAAGCGCTTGTTCTTTCCGTGCCCGCCGGCAGGAAAATACTGCTGAAGGTGCTGTACTTCTACAAGGACTTTATTCTCAGACATTGTCGCCGCCTCCTTTTTCAAACTCATTCTTCTGGAGCAGCCAGCAATGGCTGTAATGGGTATCGCTCAGCTCCGTTTTGGGCGGCATCTCTCGCAAACATATCTTCATACACCGATCGCAGCGGGGTGCGAACGGACATCCTGCGGGAGGATTGAGCAGATCGACGGGCTGACCCTCGATCGGAACAAGGCGTTCCGTTTCCTCAACGTTCAGTTTCGGGATCGAGTTGATAAGACCCTTCGTATACTCGTGCGAGGGATTATAGAATATCTCATCGGCTGTGCCGTACTCAACGATATGACCGGCGTACATGACGGCGATCTTCTCGCACATACTTGCAACGACGCCGAGGTCGTGCGTGATCATGATGATACTCATGCCGAGCTTTTCGCGAAGCTCCTGCATAAGCTCAAGTATCTGAGCCTGAATGGTAACGTCGAGTGCCGTCGTCGGCTCATCGGCGATAAGCAGCTTCGGCTCGCACGCAAGAGCGATCGCGATCATAACGCGCTGGCGCATACCGCCGGACAGCTCATGCGGGTACTGCTTCAGGCGCTTATCCGGCTCGTTTATTCCGACAAGCTCAAGAAGCTCGCGGGCACGGGCGTGCGCCTCGCTCTTTGTTTTGTTTGTATGAAGCAGGATCACCTCGGTGATCTGGTTTCCGATAGTGTAAACGGGGTTAAGGCTCGTCATAGGATCCTGGAAGATTATCGAGACCTCGTTTCCGCGCATACGGCGGAACTGCTTCTCGGTCATCTTCTCGACCTCATGTCCGTTGAACCAAATGGTTCCGCCGACAAGGCGGCCGGGGTATGCGGTCAGACCCATGATCGAATATGCGGTGACGGATTTTCCGGAACCGGACTCTCCGACGATGCCGAGGACTTCGCCCTCGTTCATCGAGAATGAGACGCCGTTCAACGCCTTCACCTCGCCGACAGGGGTAAAGAAGGACAGTCTTTCGTCCTTGATTTCAAGTAATTTTCCCATCAGATCGTCCTCCTTCTCAGTTCTTCAGCTTCGGGTCGAACGCATCGCGCAGACCGTCGCCGAAAAGGTTGAATGCAAGGATGATCACGCTTATGAGAACCGCGGGAAGCAGGAGCAGGTGAGGATACGTATTCATACCCTTCACGGCGTCAGTTGCAAGCGATCCGAGAGACGGCATAGGTGCCGCAACTCCGAGTCCGAGGAAGCTGAGGTAGCTCTCGGTAAAGATCGCGGACGGTATCTGAAGCGTTGTCGTAACTATAAGCGTACCGATGCAGTTTGTAAGCAGATGCTTTCTGATTATGCGGGCGCTGCCGGCGCCGAGCGCACGGGCTGCGGTGACATACTCCGACTCCTTCAGGATAAGCACCTGAGAGCGGGTGATACGCGCCATTCCGACCCAATAAAGCAGGGCGAACACGATGAAGATCGCGATAAGGCCGGAACCGACCTTCTGCATCCACATGAATCCGGCGTGCTCCGACAAGGTATCAAGGAGCGGCTTCAGCGTCATCGAAAGTATGATTATCAGCAGAATATCCGGTATCGTGTACAGGATATCCGTTATTCGCATCATTATATTATCGACCCAGCCGCCGGCAAATCCGGCGATCGCGCCGTATGTCGCGCCGACAATGAGGACGAGCGCCGCGCAGATAAGACCGACCGTAAGGCTGATTCGCGTACCCATCATGAGACGGACGGCGAAATCACGTCCGAGCTTGTCGGTGCCGCAGATGTGCGGGAACACGCTCTCTCCGGCGTCAATGCGAGCCTGCTCGGCTGTGCCGTACTCAAACGGCTTGAGGTTCTCGCTGTATTTGATCTGCTGCTCATACGTGTACGGCCAAAAACTCGGCAGAACATATGCAAAAATCATAATGAGGACGATGAAAATAAGGCTGACCATTGCGATCTTGTTCTTCCGGAGGCGGCGGAGACCGTCCTTCCAGAAGTTCACGCTTTCGCGCATCACAACAAGGCTTTCTTTTTCATCGTGAGTTGCAGGAATAAAATCGTCGGCGTTAAGATGAAGACTCGGAATTTTATTTTTCATTTTTACTTCAGTACCGGCTCCTTACTTCAGTTTTATACGCGGGTCGATGACCTTGTAGAGGATATCGACGATCACGTTTGCCGTTATGATCAGCGTCGCCAGCACTATGGTTGTACCCATGATCATAGTATAATCGCGGTTGGTGATGGAGGAAACGAACTCACGGCCGAGTCCCGGAATGGTGAAGATCTTTTCAACGATGAACGAACCGGTCATCATGTTTGCAAGCATGGGACCGACATATGTGACGATCGGAAGGACGGCGTTGCGGAGCGCGTGCTTGAACAGTACGCGGAATCCGGAAAGGCCCTTCGCCTTGGCGGTGCGGATATAGTCCTGACCCATAACGTCGAGCAGGCTCGAGCGCATTAGTCTGGTGATGTAAGCCGTAGGATATATCGCAAGCGCCGTGATCGGCATTATGTATGACGACAGCGTGTTCAGACCGACAGTCGGCAGAATATTGAGCTTGCATCCGAACGCATAGAGCAACAGAACGCTGCTGATAAAGCTTGGTATCGCGATACCGCACGTTGCAAGCACGATTATAAAGTTATCGGCGAATTTGCCTCGGTTGTATGCGGAGATACATCCGAGCGGTATTCCGACAAGAAGCGCAACCGCAACCGCAATACCCGCAAGCTTTGCGGAGACCGGGAACTTAGTCGCGATGATCTCGTTTACGGTGAGACCGCGCTGCTTCAGGCTGAAGCCCATATCTCCTTTCACGAAATCGGTCATGTATGTAATGTAGCGCTCCATGATCGGCTTGTCCAAGCCGTATTTCGCGGCAAGTGCCTCCTGGGCAGCCTTACTGATGGATTTCTCGGCGGTGAAAGGGCCGCCGGGGACGAGATTCATCAGAAAAAATGTAAGCGTTGCGACGATAAATATGCTGAGAAGTCCCATCGCGACGCGCTTTATGATATACTTTGTCAACAGATTCACGCTCCTCTTGCTTGTCTCTCTTTGCTGTGTACCATACAACCGGTGCACACAGCGACAGCCGAGCGTCCGGATGAATAATATCGAGATTTAACCAGAATTTTGCTTTTTGGAGAATTTTTTATGTAGATACACAGTATTATAGCACACCGGGTCGGAAAAATCAATAGTTGTTTTCAAATCCGCTTCAATTTGTGTACAAACGATAAACAAAACGGCGCCCGACAGGAACGAAAAATTCCTGCGGACGCCTTTATTTTCGGGGATTACAGCTCAGCGAGCACCGTGCACAGATAATCGTATGTGTGCTCGGTCGAAGCTATCGAAAGATGCTCCGAAACAGTGTGGATATCCCACATATCCGGTCCGATGGACACTGCATCGAAATTCCGGATTTTTCCGCCGAAAAGCCCGCATTCGAGTCCGGCGTGCACGGTGGTTATCACCGGAGATCTGCCGTTCAGCCGCTCGTACACGCGAACCATCGTCTCGCGGAGACGCGAATCGTCGACCACCTCCCACGCGGGATAGTGACCGTGCACGCTGAATTCGGCTCCGTACTCCTTCGCGTGCCTGCGCAACTTTTCGACAGCTTCTTCCTTTTCTGCGGCAACGCTGCTTCTGACAGACACCACCGCCTTCACGGTATTGCCCGACGTCTCAAGTATTCCGAGATTCTGCGAAGTCTGCACCATTCCGTCAATCGTCTCGCTCATCTTGATTATGCCGCTCGGCGTCTCACGGATGAATTTCAGTATCTCGGCGGTGGAATCGGGGTCGAACGACTCCGCATCCTCGCCCGCATCCTCGCACGAGACTGCAAGGTTCGGATCGGTGTCGGGGCGGATCTTATCGGCATACGCAGAAGCGGCGCGGCATATCTCTTCCGCATCAGCTCCGCAGGAGATCACGCACTCCGCAGCGCACGGGATCACGTTGTCCTTGAATCCGCCGCTGATCGAGACTATGCGAAATGGCATATCGAGAGACGCGAGAAAATCCGCAAGGGTCGCGTCGGCGTTAAGCCTTCCCTTGTCGATGTCGATTCCCGAGTGACCGCCGAGAAGTCCGTCGACTCTGATACGGACGAGGTGACCGTCATCCGGCGCTCGGTGAAGAGTCAGAACAGTCGTAGTCTTGGCACCTCCGGCGCAACCTACGGTGAGCACGCCCTCTTCGCCGGAGTCGATATTAATGAGAATATGACCGTCAAGTTTCGTCGTGTCAAGCCCCTCCGCACCGTACATTCCGGTCTCCTCATCAGTGGTGAAAACTGCTTCTATCGGCGGATGCGGCAGGCTGTCGTCATCGAGCACGGCAAGCGTCATCGCAACGGCAATGCCGTCGTCGGCACCGAGCGTGGTTCCGTCCGCACGAAGCATTTCTCCGTCGGAGACGAGCTTTATTCCGTCACGCAGAAAGTCGTGCGTGCTGTCGGCTGTTTTTTCGCACACCATATCGAGGTGTCCCTGAAGTATCACGGTATCGTGTCCTTCATATCCGGCGGATGCAGGCTTTTTTATCACAACGTTATTGAAGCTGTCGCGCGACGCCTCAAGCCCGTGCGCCTCGGCAAACGCCATGCAGTACGCGCTTACGGCATCGGTATTGCCCGATCCTCTCGGGATCGTGGACAACTCCTCGAAATATGCAAACACTTTATTTTTATCAGATGCGCCTTTAATCACAGAAAATCACTCCCTTACAGAATTACATACATATATTCTACCACAAATATTTTATAATGCAAGGCATATTTCCGCGATGCCGCATAAACCGCATAAATCGCAAATTCGCAGTTGTATTTTCGGGGAATATGTGTTAGAATATTATATTATAATAATATGGTAACCATTCGCGAGGTGAAATATGGAATACAAGATTTCCGACAGGCTGGCGGCGCTGAAGCCGTCTGCGATCCGTGAGATTCTCAAGAACAGCGGCGGCAACACGATAGCGTTCTCCGCGGGCAATCCGTCACCGCTTTCGTTCCCCGTTGAGGCGATCCGTGAGATCTCCGCCGATATTTTCGCAAACGACTCAACGGCGGCGCTCCAGTACAGCGTGACCGAGGGCTATGCTCCGCTCATATCCGACGTTGAAGCCCGGCTGAGAGCAAAGTTCAGAATCGACACATCGGCAAATCAGGTCATAATCACCTCCGGCGGTCAGCAGGGCATTGAGCTTTGCTGCAAGGCGCTCACAAACGAGGGCGACGCTGTAATATGCGAGAACCCGAGCTTTATCGGCGCACTGAACGCGTTCCGCTCGATGGGCGCACGCACGATTGGCGTTCCGATGGAGGACGACGGGATATCCGTCGAGGCTCTTGAAGAGGTGCTCGCACATGAGCCTCGCGCACGCCTTCTGTACCTCATTCCGACGTTCCAGAACCCGTCGGGGATCACGACATCGCTCGAAAAGCGAAAGAAGATATACGATATCGCGCTCCGTCACGGGCTGATGATCCTTGAGGACAACCCTTACGGCGAGCTTCGCTTCTCCGGCGAGGATATTCCGACTCTGAAGTCTATCGACACCGAGGGCATCGTCGTGTACTGCTCCTCGTTCTCGAAAATTCTGTCGGCGGGCATACGCCTCGGATACGTCTGCGGCCCCGTACCGGTCGTACAGAAGATGGTCGTTGCAAAGCAGTGCGAGGACGTTCACACCAACATCTTCTTCCAAATGCTCTGCCATCGTTTTATCAACGAATATGATTTTGACGCACACATCGCCGGGATCTGCAAGCTTTACGGCGAGAAATGCGCACTGATGCTCCGCACGCTTGACGAAAATATGCCGAAAAGCGTGACGTATACCCGTCCCGACGGCGGTCTGTTCATCTGGTGCACTCTGCCGGACTCCGTTGACATGACGGCATATATAAAGAGAGCGTCGGCTCTCGGCGTTTCCGCCGTTCCCGGCATTGCGTTCAACTGCGACACCGAAGCTCCGTCGCAGTCGTTCCGCATAACCTATGTAACTCCGTCCGACGAGGACATCGTGCGCGGAGTGAAGATCCTCGCCGATGCGGCACGCGAATTTATAGGATAAATCAAGATTTACGTGAAAGGATTCTTTGACTATGGGAAACATTTGGCACGATATGCCGTCTCACCGCGTAACACCCGAAAGATTCACCGCAGTTATTGAGATCCCGAAGAACAGCAAAAACAAATACGAGATGGACAAGGAGACAGGTCTCATCCGTCTCGACCGCATACTGTACACCTCAACGCACTACCCGGCGAATTACGGATTCATTCCGCTCACCTATGCCGACGACCTTGATCCGCTCGACGTGCTCGTGATCTGCTCGGAGGAGCTGCTTCCGATGACGCTCGTCGAGTGCTACCCGATCGGTGTTATCAAGATGAGCGACAGCGGCAGGTTCGACGAGAAGATCATCGCGATCCCCTTTACCGACCCGACCTACAACACGATCGAGTCGATATTCGATCTGCCGTCCCACATCTTCGACGAAATGCGCCACTTCTTCAAAGTGTACAAGCAACTCGAGGAGAAGGAGACCGCCGTGAACAATCTCTGCGGCAGGGAGGATGCCGAGTCGATAATAAAAAGCGCGATCGAGTCGTACCGGATGAAATTCGGCGAAAAATAAATCTATCGGAGACACTATGTTTATTGACAAAATCAAAATATTCCTGAAAGCGGGAGCAGGCGGAAACGGCTGCGTCTCGTTCAGACGCGAAAAATATGTTGCGCGCGGGGGACCCGACGGCGGCGACGGAGGTCGTGGCGGCAGCGTCATCATGCGCGTGGACGAAGGCTCGAACACGCTGCTCGCGTTCCGCTACAAGCGAAAGTTTCTCGCGGAGAACGGCGGTGCCGGCGAGGGCGGGAAATGCCACGGCAAGAACGGCACCGACATTATTGTGCAGGTGCCGCGCGGAACGGTAATAAAGGATCCCGAATCCGGCAGGGTCATTCACGATATGTCGGACGGAGAGGATTTCGTGATATTCAAAGGCGGACGCGGCGGCTGGGGCAACAAGCATTTCGCCACCGCGACAAGGCAGATCCCGCGCTTTGCAAAAAGCGGCCTTCCCGGCGAGGAGGGCGAGGTTCTGCTCGAGCTGAAGATGATCGCGGATGTCGGTCTTGCGGGACTGCCGTCGGCGGGCAAATCATCGCTTCTTGCCGCAGTATCGGCGGCGCGCCCGAAGATCGCGGAATACCACTTCACGACGCTTGAGCCGAACCTCGGCGTGGTCTCCACCGGAGCCGAGTCCGGTTTTGTTATGGCTGACATTCCCGGACTGATCGAGGGTGCCTCCGACGGCGCGGGGCTCGGTCACGCGTTTCTGCGTCACATCGAGCGATGCCGCCTGATCGTTCAGGTAGTCGATCTTTCGGGATACGAAGGACGTGCACCGGCAGACGATTTCTTCACGATCGCCGGCGAGCTTGAAAAATATTCCGCCACCGTGGCGTCACGTCCGAGGATAATCGCAGCAAACAAATGCGATCTCCTCACGGATGAAGAGCGCGAGGCGGCGCTGAAGGAGCTGAGTGAGAAGATCGCCGACACGGGGTACGAGATCGTGCCGATCTCGGCGGTAACGCACGAGGGGCTTGACGAGCTTGTACGAAAGATCGCAAAAATGCTCGAGACGCTCCCGCCGACGCTGACCTACGAAGCCGAGGCTGCTCCCGTTTCCGACGAGGACGGCTGCACTGCCGAGGAGACACGGATCACGAGGGCCGACGACGGCGCGTTCGTCTGCGAAGGAGCATGGCTTGAGAAGCTGTGCGGCAGAGTCAATTTTGACGACAGAGAATCGCTCATGTACTTTGAGCGCTCGCTCAACCGCGGCGGAGTCATCGACAAGCTGCGTGCGGCGGGATGCCGCGAGGGCTGCACCGTCCGTATGTACGAGCTTGAATTCGACTTCATCGACTGACACAGATATAATAAAGAAAGGTTAAATAAAATGGAAAAACTCATACCACTCCGCTCCGTTTTCAGGGAGACGGAAAGCTTTGCGGGAAAGACAATCACGGTCGGCGGCTGGGTCAGAAGCATCCGCGCATCAAAGACATTCGGATTCATCGTCATGGCTGACGGCACGTTCTTCGAGCCGCTCCAGATCGTATACGACGACAAGCTCGCAAACTTCGCCGAGATCGGCAAGCTTAATGTCGGATGTGCGCTCATCGTCACGGGTAAGCTTGTGATGACTCCGGACGCAAAGCAGCCGTTCGAGCTTCACGCCGACGAGGTCACGATCGAGGGTGCGTCCACGCCGGACTACCCGCTTCAGAAGAAGCGCCACACCACGGAGTATCTGCGGACGATCTCGCACCTTCGTCCGAGAACGAACCTGTTCCAGGCGGTATTCCGTATCCGCTCCCTTGCAGCGTTTGCTATCCACAAATTCTTCAACGAGCGCGGATTCGTGTACACGCACACACCGCTCATCACCGGCAGCGACTGCGAGGGCGCAGGCGAGATGTTCCGCGTGACGACGCTTGACCTCAACGACGTACCGAAGAACGACGACGGCACTGTCGATTTCTCGAAAGATTTCTTCGGACGCAGCACGAACCTGACCGTCAGCGGTCAGCTCAACGGCGAGGCGTTCGCGATGGCGTTCAAGAACATCTACACGTTCGGACCGACGTTCCGCGCGGAAAACTCGAACACGACTCGCCATGCGGCTGAGTTCTGGATGATCGAGCCGGAGATGGCGTTTGCAGACCTCGCAGACGATATGTGCCTTGCCGAGGACATGATAAAGTACATTATCTCCTACGTTCTCGAGAACGCTCCGGAGGAGATGGAGTTTCTGAACAAATTCGTGGACACGGGGCTTATCGACCGTCTCTGCCACGTAAGAGACTCCGAGTTCGGACACGTAACATACACCGAAGCGGTAGAGATCCTCGAGAAAAACAACGACAACTTCGCGTACAAGGTGTTCTGGGGCTGCGATCTTCAGACCGAGCACGAGCGTTTCCTCACCGAGCAGATATTCAAGCGCCCGGTATTCGTGACCGACTATCCGAAGGAGATCAAGGCGTTCTACATGAAGCTGAACGACGACGGACGCACTGTCGCGGCGATGGACTGTCTCGTTCCCGGAATCGGCGAGATCATCGGCGGCTCGCAGCGTGAGGACGACCTTGCAAAGCTTGAGGCGCGTATCGACGAGCTTGGGCTTGACCGCAAGAGCTATGACTTCTACCTCGATCTGCGCAAATACGGATCGGCTCGGCACGCGGGCTTCGGTCTCGGATTCGAGAGATGCATTATGTATCTGACCGGCGTACAGAACATACGCGACGTGCTTCCCTTCCCCCGCACGGTCGGCACGTGCGAGCTGTAATTTTAGAGCATTTCAAAAGCTTCCATATAATTATATAGGGACAACCGCAAAAACGCACTTCGGATCGCTCCGGAGTGCGTTTTTTGTATTCGGTATAACGGTTCTTTTGCGCGTTCCCTCTCACTCGGCGGAGAGATAGTCCTTGATTCCGCGTGCGACGGCGCGCGCCATCTGCGTCTGCCACTCCTCGCTCAGGAGATTTTCGGCGTCGGTCTTGTTCGTGATGAATCCCATCTCAACAAGAACGGACGGAGCATTCACTAACTTTGTAACAACATATGCATTCGCGGTGGTCATACCGATCGCCTTCGGCGCGGCAATATTGAACGTTCCCGCCATCGCTGCCGAAAGCTTCGATGCAAATTCGTCCGAGCCGTAGGTAGAGTCGCTGCAATAGTAGAGCCTGATGCCGCTCGCCGACGTATCGTCGAACGAGTTGCAGTGAAGCGATATGTACAGATCGGTATCGTTCCTGTTTGCAAACTCGGAACGCCACTTCGGGTCAATCAGATACTGCCCGTTCTTGTTCGGCTTCAGCGTTGAGGGCGGTGTGTCGCTCTCGCGCGTCATTATCACGTCATAGCCCTCGTATGTCAGAAGCGGCACGAGCTTTTCCGCAACCGCGAGGTTTATATCCTCCTCGTTTTTCGAGCCGAGGTTCGGGCTTTGCGCACCAACATCGTCATAGCCGTGTCCCGCATCGACGCAAATACGTATCTTTCCGTTTTCCTTGCCGCGCACGATCGAGATCGACTGGTCATAATCGCCGGTCACGGTTTCTGTTTCGGGCGGCACGCTCTCGGCAGTGTTCGCACCGCCTGAGGTTGATGCCGTGTCCGCAGCATCACCGTGCCGTGCGCTCGAACACGAGCGGATTATCGACACAAGCGACACGACGATCACCAGAAGCAGAACCGCGATTACGGCGTATGCCGCGCTGTTCTTCGGAGAACGTCCGGGTCTTCCCTGTCCGTAATATCCGCCGCGTCTCGCGGGGCGCGGAGCATACGCCTGTCCCATCGGGCGGCGTCTCTGCCCCTGATGAGGCTGCGGGCGCGGCTGTCCTTCTCCGCGCGGTCTTTGCGGAACATTCTGCGGGCGCCGCCTCGGCGGACCACCTGCGGCTCTCGGATCGCGCACTTCCCGTCGGTCGGGTGGGTATGACTGCGGAGTGCGTTCCGGATCCGGTCTTACTTTTTCGTTTTGTCCGTAATTCATCTATATAATTCCTTCGATTTTCGGTATTCCATAGTGACATTTTATATCACACTTCGTCATGAAGTCCGCACAAACTTGCAAAATTCCTGCAAAAAGGGAGCGCTGCCGCTCCCTTTTTCGCCTTTTTTCGACATATCATGTACGCGCACTGATAACTCACCCGATGTGGTAGAGCTTTTTCAGTATAAAAGAGAGTACCGTAGACGGCTTCACAACAACTATTTTCATTTTGCGACCTCGTATGTTGTACTCGGCAAATATGCCTGCATGAGCAGTATATTCACGCGAGGTGCACATTGCTACCGAAGCCGCTCCGACCGCATGAGAAGCAGGCTGCCGCTGTGGCATATCACTCGTGCCGCGTCGGGGTGCGGCTCATTGCTTACCGCATACGGATCGTTTCGCACGAGTGTACTCCTGTCGAGCGGATACTCGCAGCACTCGGCTGTGACGACGCACCGGTCGAGCGCAAAAAGCGAAAAATACTTATACTCCCCGAACGGGATTTCCACGCTTTCGCCGCCGCAGATTACGCGGATCTCGTTCGTGCCGTCGCACATTACGGCGTGGATCCCGCGCTCCGCGAGGGATTCGATATAGAATATATTCGATATCGAATGATCCTCTCTGCCGCCGAGTCCGCCGAGAATGTATATCACGTCACAGCCGCGCTCGACCGCAAGATCGCACGCAAGCATGGTATCTGTCTGATTCTTGTGCGACGGATGGCGTATGATCTCCCCCTTCGGGGCGTGATTTGCCGTATCGGCAGAATCAAAATCGCCGACGGTCAGATCGGGCGTGACACCGAGCCTGTCCGCAAGCTCTATCCCGCAGTCCGCCGCAATACAGATATCGTATTCGGGGACGCGTACATCGGCGGCGCAGCTGCCGCCTGTCAAAATCAGTGCCTTCACCTCTACCTCGCACCTTTCTTCTGCTGCCGTCGCAGCCAATCCGGCTTTTTCTTCATAATATCATACAGCGCGACAAAGCTCTCGTGCCGTCTGCGGCTGATCTCGCCGCGTTCTGCCGCGTCGATCACGGCGCAGCCGTCCTCCTTTGTATGGGTGCATCCGGCGTATCTGCAATGTCCGATATACGGCGCAAATTCGCGGAATCCGTCAACAAGGCGCTCCGGCTCGAAGAAGTCAAAGCGCTCAAAATCAAGCATTGAGAAGCCGGGCGTATCAGCGATAAACACCCGATCTCCTACCTCGTAAAGCTCGACAGCTCGGGTCGTATGGCGCCCGCGCTCCGTTTTTCGGCTGATATCACCTATCTCAACGGAAAGATCGGGGAACACGGCTTTCGTGAGCGACGACTTTCCCGCGCCGGACACACCGGCGAGCGCCGCGATCGCAAATCCGCGCCCACAGGCGAGCCCCTCAACAAAGCTTTTGATATCCGCACAGCCGTCGCCGGCAACGGCGCACGTCTCGAACACGGTAAATCCCGCGAGGCGGTACTCCCCAGCGATCTCAGCGGCGCGCTCGGGGTCACTGTCGCATTTGTTCACGATAACGGAACACCCGATGCCGAGTGCGTCGGCGATCACCGTGAGCTTATCCGTATAAAAGAGGTCCGGTGCCGGTCGTGCTGCCGGAACCACCACAAATATATGCGTGAGATTTGCCACCGGCGGCCGTATAAGACAATTTTCGCGCTCGCAGATCTCGTCTATCACGTATGAGCCGTCGTCCGCCGCGTATGCAACGATGACCTCGTCGCCCGGAGTCGGGACGATCCCCTCGTGACGCAAAACTCCGCGCGCGCGGCATTTCACTTCGCAAGGCTCATCTGAAAGCGGACGGACCGTATACAGTCCGCCCACTCCCTTGGTTATTATCGCATGCATACCGGAAGCATCAAAAATGTCAGTCTTCATCGGGTCCCCTCGTCTCGGGTGCATGAGGCTCCGTTTCCTCGGTCTCGCGCGGGACGGTCGTCTCTGCCTTCGTCGTTGTCTGAGCCTTAGTAGTTTCGGCTTTCGTTGTAGTCTGAGCTTTTGTTGTTTCGGGTGCCGCAGTTGTAACGGCAGTCGTCACGGGCTTACCGTAATCCTCGCCGCCGCTGATCGAAAAATCGATAAACGCATACGCGTGCACCTCGTCGCCCGCGCGCACGCTCTGGCTGAGGATCGTTGCTTTTTCTTTATCCGACGCCTCGTATTTGACGTTTCCGACGAAAAGCTTCGCCGAGACGAGTCCCTTCAGCGTCTCTCCCTCGGATTTGCCGACAAAATCAGGCATAGTCACCGTTTCGGCCTCGGGTCCCGCGCTGACGTACAGCGTGATCGTATCGCCGCTTGACAGAGTTTCTCCTGCGGCGGGAACTGTTGATATCACCTGCCCGACGTCAAGTCCGGCGTTAATCTGCGATTCGGTTACGATATTCAGATCCATGCCGAGTGCGTCGAGCTGTATCTTTGCGTCTCTGTAATCGAGCGCAGTCACGTCGATCATCTCGACATATTTCATTCCGCGGCTGACTGTCAGCGTCAGCTCGCAGAGCTGCTTGCCCTTGCTGACCTTTCTGGTCTCGCCCGCCTTTGGCGACTGCTCGACGATCTTGCCAGCCTCGGCGTCGCTCGTATAGATCTGCTTCAGCGTCAGCTTATAGTATTCCGATTCCTGGAAGAACTGCGCCATTTTATCGGTATACGTCTGACCGACGAAATCCCTTACGGTGATCGTCTCCATGTTGGCTTCGGAGCCGGAGAAAACGCTTGATATTATCACAAACGCGGCGATTCCGGCGACAAGCAGGAACGGCACGACTACGCCGAGGATTATCGGCAGCATCGCCTTGCTCGTTGTTTTTCCCTTTTCGCCCGTATGCGTCTTTTTCTTCGGCGGAGCCTTGAATGTTGCGGTGGGGTCCTGCTTCAGCTTCATCAGCTGCCGCAGCATTTCATCGGCGCTCTGATACCGGTTCTCCGGCGACTTCTCGATCGCGCGCTCGATTATCTGCTCGAGTCCTCTCGGCATATGATTGTTGATCTCGCGCGGGGGCGTCGCCGCCTCGTTTATTTGCATAAGCGCCACGGAAACCGGGCTGTCCGCCGTGAACGGCAGTCTGCCGGTCGCCATCTCGTACATCATGACGCCGAGCGAATAAATATCGCTTCGCGCGTCGATCGCGTTGCCGCTCGCCTGCTCGGGACTGATATAGTAGACAGTTCCGATCGCCTTATCGGTCATCGTGACCGTCTCGGCGTTCGGCAGCTTTGCGATTCCGAAATCCGTCACCTTTACGATACCGTTTTTCAGCAGCATGATATTCTGCGGCTTTATATCTCTGTGCACGATACCCTTGGCGTGAGCGTGGCTCAGCGCGCGCAGTATCTGCTCGGTATACCCGATAATCTCTCGCAGAGAAAGGACGCCCTTTTTCGTCATGTAGTTCTTGAGGGTGATGCCCTCGATGTACTCCATGACTATATATTTCTCGGCGTTCTTCATTGAAACGTCATATATATTAACGATATTCGGGTGCGAGAGCATTGATACAGCCTTGGATTCATTTATGAAGCGCTTGACCGACGGCTCATCGCGGGCGATCTCGTCCTTGAGGATCTTCACCGCGACGGGTCTGCGCATGAGAAGGTCGTCAGCCTTAAACACGACAGCCATTCCGCCGATACCTATGACCTTTTCGATCCTGTATCGGTTATCGAGGACGGCTCCGACATATCTTTCGTAATTTTCCATATTCAGCGATCCTATACTTTAATATAGTTTTGTCTCAAAGAGAAATGATGACTGCGGTGATATTGTCGCTGCCCCCGCCGAGGTTCGCCCTTGAGATCAGCTCATCACACGCCTTCTCCGTGCTCTCCGCCGAGTTCACGCACTGTGCCATATCGCTTTCCGTGATATGGTTCGTGAGTCCGTCCGTGCACAGCAGCACGTGGCCGCTCGCAGGTCTCGGCGCGACGGTGAAGAAATCGGTTTCAACATTCTCCTCGGTTCCGACCGCGCGGGTTATGATATTCTTGTTGTTTGAGTTTCTTGCCTCGTCCTTCGTTATTTTCCCTATATCCACAAGATACTGCACATACGAGTGGTCGTGTGTGATCTGCGTCGCTGCCGCGTCGTCGATCATGTACATACGGCTGTCTCCGACGTTCACGGCGTAGATCCTATCGTCCGTAACGAGCGCAGAGACAAGCGTCGTTCCCATTCCGTGCAGTTCACGGTTCTCGGCAGCAGCGGAATAAACCGCGTTGTTTGCCGCCCTGACGGCGGACAAAAGTACATCGCGGCAATACTCCTCAGACGGGTGTACGCCCGCAGCCGAGGAATCGTCAAAATTGATGTCGGTGTATCCGGTGAAAGCGGTAACCGCCGTTGACGACGCCTCTCCGCCTCCGCTCACTCCGCCCATTCCGTCGCAGACCACAGCAAGCAGTCCGCAGCCGTACTCACGGATGAGAAAGCTGTCCTGATTCACCTGTCTTTTCATTCCGATATTGGTTGTACCGAAGAAATCCATATCAAGTCTCCATTCTGCCGAAGAACGGCAGTATAGCGGCACCTCCCGCGCATCGGCGGGTACAGTCCGACATTTGCAGGGCAATACCGCGATCCGCGACACTTATGCAGGATCATGCGATATCACTGTATATTATAATATATTTGTTCGTCTAAGTAAACGAGATTCTAAAAATATTTACAAACGGCCGCCCTCGAGGTGTCTGAGGCGTCAATATCGCTGCCGAGCCTGCGGCGTATCGTCGCATTGACTCCGTTTTGCTCAAGCACCGCCGCAAATTCCTTTGCCGCCGCTCTTGCGGAGGATGTATATCCGGTCTCGCGCACCTCGTTCAGAAGAATCAGATTCACGTGCACTGGGCGCCCTGCCATCTCACGCCGGAGCATCTTTGCGAGCGCCGTAGCACCCGCCGCAGAGTCGTTCTCGCCCGCGATCAGCGTATACTCAAACGATATGCGCCGCCCGGTCTGATCAAAGAAATACCGGCACGCGCCAAGAAGCTCGCCGATGCCCCATTTTCGGTTTACCGGCATCAGGTGCGAGCGAACCGCGTCATCATACGCATGGAGCGAGACGGAAAGCGTAACGGGCATTCCCTCGTCGGCAAGATCGCGTATTCTCGGCACAACGCCGCACGTCGAGACGGAGATATGACGCAGTCCGATCCCCGGTTCGCCCTCGCCCGATACAAGGCGCAGAAAACGAACTGTCGATTCGTAATTGTCGAGCGGCTCACCAATGCCCATCATGACGACACCGTCCACTCTCTCGCCGGAATCGCGAGCGGCGACGATCACCTGCCCGAGTATCTCCGACGGGGTTAGATTGCGCACTCTGCCGCTCAGTGTTGATGCGCAGAACGTACAGCCCATGCGGCATCCAGCCTGCGACGAAACGCAGAGCGTATTCCCGTGCTCGTACTTCATCAGAACACACTCGACGCACTCGCTGTCCGTCAGCTCCATGAGGTACTTGACCGTGCCGTCGATTTTTGACGTGTACTTCTCGGCGATGTGCGGCAGCCTGTAATCGACGTTCTCCGAAAGCTTTTCCCTGAGCGCGGCGGGAATGTTCTTCATCTCCGAAAACTCGGCGCCGCGCCGCATCCAGCCGAATATCTGATCGCCGCGAAACGCGCTCTCGCCGAGAGATACGGCGTAATCGCGCACCTCCGCCTTCGTCATTGACAGAATATCTGTCATAATTATGACCAATCCTTTCCTTGCACCTGCGGCTCCTTCAGCAGACAGGCCGAAAAATGCACAGATGCGGTCTCAAAACAGCACACGGCTCCGACGCCGTTTTGTGTTCGGTTTCTATTTTTCTGTTCTGCGCTTCATTTTTGATATAAAGAAGCCGTCGCACCCGTGTATGTGCGGAAACAGCGTGACGCTGCCGTTGTGCACCTCGCCCGCAAGCGAAAAATCCTCCGGCTCGAACTCCGGATGTGCGGCGAGGAATTTCTCGACCACACCTCCGTTTTCCGCAGGAGCAAGCGTACAGGTCGAATAAAGCAGCACGCCGCCGGGTCTTACGCACTTCGCCGCGCCGCAGAGTATCTCGTACTGCACGTTCGGAAGCGCAGCGATATCTTTCACCGACTTATACCGGATATCGGGCTTTTTTGCGATCACGCCGAGTCCCGAGCACGGCGCGTCGCAGATCACATAGTCAGCCGCACCGCATAGTTCATCCGTCGGGTGTCTTGCGTCTCCCGCAGATGTCGTGATGATCCCGAGCCCGAGCCGCTCGGCACCGCTTCGCACAAGCGAAAGCTTGTTTTCATGAATGTCAAAAGAATATATCCGTCCGCGACCCTGCATATGCATCGCCGCCGAGAATGATTTCCCTCCCGGCGCCGAGCAAAGATCGACCACCGTCGAGCCGGGCGTCGGTGCGAGCACATCTATCGCGGCGCTTGAAGCCTCGTCCTGCACGAACCACGATCCATCGGATATCCCCGTAAGGAATTCCGATCCGTGCGGGAGGACGAGGATCTCGGGAGACAGCGCCGATCGGCGGCACTCGCCGCCCTGCGCGAGGATACGCGCTTCTGCGTCGTCAAGCGTGGTCCGCAGCGTATTCACTCTGAGGCAGATCCTGCCGTCGCCGGCGGTGGATGCGAGTATCTTCTCCGCCACGTCTTCGCCGTAAGCCTCGACGAAAAATCCGCACAGCTCCTCCGGAACTGAATATTTCACCGAAAGATACGACAGCGGTGACTCGTTCCTCGAGGGCAGCTCGTACTGCCCGCCGGCGCGGATGAAGCTCCTGAGCAGCGCGTTGACGAATCCGGCGGCACGGCGCGGCGCAAGCTCAACCGTACTTGACACAGCCGCGTGATCCGGCACCCTGTCCATAAACATGAGCTGATAAAGCCCGAGCCGGAGCACCGTGCGCACCGCGGGTTCGATCTCGTCCGCAGTCCTTTTCGAGAATTTGCCGATCACGTAATCAAGCGTGACCGCGCGCTCGACCACTCCGTACACGAGCGCCGTATAGAATCGGCGGTCGGCGTCCGAAAGCTCGGCGCGAGCCAAGGTCGATGCCGTTTCGATCGGCACGTACTTGCCTGCCTTCTCCCACTTTTCGAGCGAATGCAAGGCAAGCTTGCGGGGATCGGCAACTGCCGTCTGTTTTGTATTCTTTTTATTATTCTCCAAGGCAGAGCCTCCCCTTTTCGGGGCAGTCGATATCCCCCGATTTTTTCTGAAATTCAGTGTTGTTATGCAAACGCCTTAAATCCGCAATTTTATGCATTTGTCGAATCACACCCGAGCACGTCACCGATCTCGATCCGTCTGCCGCGGATAAAATCAGCGGCGCTCATCGTGCCCTTGCCTTCGGGGCGCAGGCTCGTGATCGCAATAGCGCCGTCTCCCGCCTTAACAACGATCGCCCCGTCTCCGTCGGAATCGAGTGCGATCACCTGTCCCGCAGGGGTTTCGGGCGGCACAGCCGCGTCTTTGCACACGTGAGCGCGGACTATTTTAAGTCCTCGTCCGTCCTTTGTTGTCGTTCGGCAAAGCGGCACGGGAGACAGTGCGCGTATGCGGCGCGCGAGCTGCTCGGCGTTCTCGCTGAAGTTTATCTTTGTATCGGCAGATGTTATTTTTTCGGCATATGTCGAAAGTGCATCATCCTGTTTTGTATGCGGCAGCGCCTCGCCGGATCGCAGGATCTGCGCAACGCGGCACAGCGCCGCTCCTCCGGCAACGCACAGCTTGTCGTGCACCGTCTCAAAATCGTCCTCATCCGTTATTGTGACGCGCTCGCAGAGGATCATATCGCCCGTATCAAGCCCGCGCTCCATCATCATCGCGGTAACTCCGGTCTCACTCTCGCCGTCCATTATCGCACGCTGTATCGGAGCCGCGCCGCGATATTTCGGGAGGATCGACGCGTGCGCATTGATGCAGCCGTATTTCGGATACGACAGCACGTATTCCGGCAATATCTTGCCGTAGGCGGCGACGTATATTACGTCCGGGTCGATCTCGGACAGCGTGTCCGCGAACGCTCCGTCCTTCAGCGTTTCCGGCTGATACACCGGGATATCGCGCTCAAGCGCCGCGACCTTCACCGGCGACGGCGTAAGTCTCATGCCGCGCCCGACCGGCTTATCCGGCTGTGTTACGACCGCAGCGATATTCTCGCCGTCGGCGATCAGCGCCGTCATGCACGCTGCCGCGAAATCCGGCGTTCCCATAAAAAGTGCCTTCATCGCACACCTCAGCCTATCTCGTCGGGATCGATCCGACGGATCATTTTATCCGTGAACAGTTTGCCGTCAAGATGGTCAAGCTCGTGGCAGAACGCGCGCGCCGCAAGATCGGAGCCTGTGACCGAAAATGTCTCGCCGCGTCTGTTCATCGCGGTAACGGTCACCGATGCGGGGCGCTTCGTGATGCCCCATACGCCGGGAATCGAGAGGCAGCCCTCAACGTTCTCCTGCTCGCCGGCATATGCCGTGATCTTCGGATTTATAAGCTCCAGAAGTCCCGTCTCCTCGGTGTCGACAAGCACAATGCGGCGGAGAACGCCGACCTGCACTGCCGCAAGGCCGCATCCCTCGGCGTAAGCAAGCGTTTCACGCATATCGTCGAGCAGTCTGATGATCCTCGGCGTAATTTCGTCCACCGGACGACTCGTCTTTCTGAGGATAGGATCTCCCTCTTTAACAATGTTCAGTATTGCCATATTTATCTGTCCCGCAGCGCGGGTCTCCTTTCACACTTGCGCCGTCTCACAGCGACGACGGATTTATATCAACGCCGAGCGTCAGCCGGTGCGAACCTTTCCTTGCAAAATCGCACATCACGGACGACAAAAACTCCCGCGTGCGGCGATTGTCCTTGCATTTTATGACCATTCTCATCCGACAGTTGTTCTGCACCTTGTATATCGGCGCCTCAAACGGTCCGAACACGACAGTTTTTACGTCGGAGAACTCGCCCGCAAGCTTGCCTCTGACAAGCTCGGCAAGACGCACGGTTCCTGTATGCAGCAGCGCTTCATCCGCAGATGTCAGCGTGAACACCGCAATATCGCAGAACGGCGGGAACACGAGCGCACGCCTCATGCGGATCTCGAGGTCGTAAAACGACGGATAATCCTGCGCGGCGGCAAGCTGTATCACCTCGGAATCGGGATTCTGCGTCTGTATGACGGCGACGCCGGGAGCATCCGCCCGTCCCGCTCTGCCGATCACCTGAGTGAGCATGGCGAACGTGCGCTCGCCCGCGCGGTAATCGTCGAGGTAGAGTGACGCGTCGGCGTTGAGCACACCGACAAGTGTGACGCGGGGAAAATCGTGTCCCTTTGTGACGATCTGCGTTCCCACGAGGACCTTCGCCTCGCCGCGCTTGAAGCGGGAGAGTATCTCCTCGTGAGAAAACTTCGTTTTCGTGGTATCCGTATCCATGCGGATGACCGAGCCTTCGGGCAGCATGGAGCACAACTCATCCTCCGCCCTCTGTGTACCGTAGCCCATGAACGCGAGATGCGGTGATGCGCATTCCGGGCAAAGGCTCGGCACCGGTGCGGTGAATCCGCAGTAATGGCAAGTGAGGTTGCCGCTCTCCGCTCTGCGGCGGAGGTAATCCTCGCCCTCACCGTCGCGCAGGTGCTTGTGCGTGTGATACGTGAGCGAGACCGAGCAGTGCGGGCACTTCACAGGCTCACCGCAGCTTCGGCAAGTGAGGATGCTGCTGTAACCGCGCCTGTTCAGAAAAACGATCGACTGCATTCCGGCGGCGGTGTTATCGACAAGTCTTTGCCGTAGCTCGGCTCCGTATGGCGATGTATTTCCCTCGAGGAACTCACGGCGCGTGTCGCATATAACGACCTCGGGCAAGGCTCCGCCGTTGCAGCGATGCTTCAGCTCAACGAGGGTGTAGGTGCCGCATTTAGCCTTATAATAGCTTCCGAGAGACGGAGTCGCCGAGGCGAGCAGCATGAGCGCGCCGTTGTCGGCGCATCTTTTTCTCGCGATATCGTGCGCGAGGTATTTCGGGCTTATATCCGATTTGTACGTGTGCTCCTGCTCCTCGTCGATCACGATCATGCCGAGGCGGCGAACCGGAGCGAACACGGCGGATCGCGTGCCGATGACAACATCGGCATCGCCTGATCTTATCCTGCGCCATGCGTCGAAGCGCTCGCCCGAGCTGAGCTGCGAGTGCATCACCGCTACCCTGTCTCCGAACTCGGAGACAAACACACCGACAGTCTGCGGCGTCAGCGCTATCTCCGGCACGAGCACGATCGCACCTCTCCCATCCGCGCTCACGCGGCGGATCATCTCAATTATAACGCGCGTTTTGCCGGAGCCGGTCACACCGTGCAGCAGAGCCGCGCGCGGCTCACCCGATGAGTACAGCTCCGAGAGCGTCGCGACGGCGGCTGTCTGCTCGTCCGTCAGCGGCGGAAGCTCGCAGTGTCGGACAGCTCGTCCCATATACGGGTCGCGCCTGACCTCCTCCTCAGAGAGTGCGACAAGCCCACGCCGCTCGAGAGCACGCGCACGGACTCTGTCGGCATCGGGGCACTCCTGCACAAGCTCGTCTAGCGTGACGCTTCCGTCACCGTGTGCGGCGAGAGCGCGGAGCATTGCCGCCTGCGCGGTGCTTCTCAGCCGATTTGCCGGATCGCGCCCGTCGGCGATGCGCTCCGCGTCCTCAGGCGTGATCTTGAGAGAGAGCACCAGTCTACGCCGGACCTGGTCGCCCGACGAATCCTCTCTCTCTCTTATCAGCGCGCCCGCGCGGACAAGATCGTTCAGTGCGGACTGCGCCTCGGCGCCGAATTCGCGTTTGACGGCGGCAGCCGAGACCTTGCCGCGAGCGGCGATATAGGACACGATCATCCCGGCACGCTCGCCGATCCCGTCGAGTGAAACGTCCGCCGCGCGGTAATACTCGCAGATCTTCGACAGTGCGAACGTCGGGATCATCGCGCGCACCGCGTCGCCGAAGGTGCAGAGCGTGTACTCGCGCATGAATCCGGCAAGGGATATCATCTCCGCCGACAACAGATCGCGCCTTGTAACGGAGGAGATCGGCTTGACGTTGTCTCTTTCCGCTTCGGATTTCAGCGCTACGACTATCGCTGCGGTCTTGCGGTTTGAACGGCCGAACGGAACTGTGACCGCGCTGCCGACCGTAACGCCGTCAAACTCCGGCGGTACAAAATAGTCGTACTCGCGGTCGGCGTGATACGGCGCTTCAAGAATATAGACCGACGCAAACTCCACGTCTCTGCCTCCTTTCCGTCAAAAATCAAATGATCCGCCGAAAGTTCAAGAGGCTGCCACGCCTTACGTGACAGCCCCGACAGTCGCACTTCAGCGGCTAATTTTCAGTTTTCCTCGGTTTTTGCTTCCTCAGATGCGGCAGAAGCGTCCTCATCCTCACCGTCAACAACGATCTGATACTCACCGTCATAGATGCGGTTGATTGCAGTACGAACGGCTTTGTCCTCGCGGAACTCCTTGCTGATCATGGATGAAAGGCTCTTGTCCGTGTCCTTGTTTGCAATGAGCCGCTCGGCGCGCTCGCGCTGTCTCACGTACTCATTGGTAATGGCTCTCGCGCACTTTGCGGTGGCGATGACGAGCGCATATCTGTTCACATTTCCTTTCGTAAGCTCTCCGATAGAGGGATATATCATATCCATAAGCGTCACTGTCCTTTCGCATATATAGCTTTATATAATTTCCGGTTGTCCGGATAGGGTTTGGCATTATCAGGCGAAGAAGCCTTCGATCACCGACTTCATCCGCGCTCTCTTTGCGTGCTCCGCCACAAGTATCGACGCGATATCGCCGGCACATTTTTCAGCCTCGCCGTCGCGGCTCACGACGATGTAATCGTATGAGTCTGCGAGCGCGATCTCCGCTCTGGCGCGAGCCATGCGTGCCGCTATAACGTCGTCCGTCTCGGTGCCGCGCCCTCTCAGTCTTGCCTCGAGGGATTTGCCGTCCGGCGGCAAGAGCATCACCGTCACGGCATCGGGGAATTTTTTCTTTATCTGAGACGCACCGTCCACCTCGATCTCGAGGATCACGTCGCGTCCGCGCGAGAGCGTGTCGCGCACAGCCTTCTCCGGCGTGCCGTAATAGTTGCCGCAATACTCGGTGTGTTCGAGTATCTCGCCTGCGGCGAGCTTTTCACGGAATTCCTCCTTCGAGATGAAGAAGTAGTGTACTCCGTCAACCTCACCGGGGCGCGGAGACCGCGTCGTTGCGGAGACCGACAGAGTCAGCTCCGGCACGATGTCAAAAAGCAGCTTCACCGCAGTACCCTTGCCGCTGCCGGCGGGGCCCGATATTACCATTAAAACGCCGTCGCGTTCGCTCATATTTGTGTATCCTTTCACGGGGTAGATCATTCGTCAAGCTCGGCGTCATCCGCAAAATCGTCGGCGCACTCACCGTCGAGACGTCCGGCGATAGTCTCCGCCTGGATCGCGGAGAGGATCACGTGGTCGCTGTCGGTGACGATCACCGAGCGCGTCTTTCTGCCGCACGAGCAGTCGATGACCCGTCCGAAATCGCGGGAATCCTGTATCAGTCGCTTGATCGGTGCGCTGTCCGGCGTCGCTACCGCGACGATCCTGTCAGCCGACACCATATTTGAAAAGCCTATATTTATAAATCTCACGCGCGTCTCCGACTCAAGGTTCTGGATCTGCTCGCGGATCTTCTCCAGCTCGTTCTTCATCTCGACGACGATGAGCGAAAGCTCAGTCACATTCGATTTGGAGCCCATCGTATTGACCTCTCTGTTCATCTCCTGAATGAGGAAGTCAAGCTTGCGTCCCGACGGCTGATCAGATGCAAGCATCTCATCCATCGCCGCAAAATGGCTCTCGAGACGAACCGTCTCCTCGTCAACGGCGACACGATCGGCATACAAAGCCGCTTCGGTAATAATGCGGCTCTCGGCGACCTCCATTCCGGACTCGTCGAGCACCTTTTTTATTCTTGTATAGAGTCTTTCTCTGTAATCGGCAATGTCCGCCTCGGAAAGAGCTTTTGCACGCTCCGCAAGAGCGCGGATCCTGTCCATTTTCAGGTGGATATCGCGCACGAGCGCCGCTCCCTCGTCCTCCCTGCGACGGCAGAACACATCGAGCGCCTCCGACATTATCGGCAGCACATCGAGATAGTCCCGCTCGCAGTCATCGGCAGGTCGGCGTGTGCGGAAAAGCTCGTGGATCGTGGGAAATATCGTCCGCAAGGGAGAAGCTGTCCCTCAGTGCGCAAAGCGCTCTGATATACGCCTCTGCGGCGCCTTCGTCGAGGATTATGTCCCCGCCGTCCTGAGATATCACGTCAGCCGTAACGGAAAGCTCTACCTTGCCGCGGACGATACCGCGCTCCGATATATAGGTGCGGATCTTGTCCTCGAGATGGGAGAGGCTCCTCGGCAGTCTTATCGACAGGTCGAGGTATCTGCTGTTGACCGATTTCACTTCAACCGTAATATCGCGGTTGCCCGATCGGCTCACGCCTCTTGCGCGTCCGAACGCGGTCATGCTTCTGAGCATCTGTCACGCCACCCTTCAATACTCAATTTTTGCCTACATAATATTGTACACCACAGCCCGAGGGTTTGTCAACCTCGAATGCCGATATATTGACGGATTTGAAAAATTACTCCACCGATTTGAGCGATTCCGTCATGCTTATCCGCGAAAGCTTGCGGCGCATTATAAGATCGACCGCGATCGAGAATACAAACGTAAGCGCCACCGCATAGAGGTAGCTCTGCGGCAGGATCTTCACAGCGAAGCTGACCATATCGATCTTTATCTGTGCCATAACGAACCTGTGCAGCGCGATTCCCGGAATAATACCGAACGCCGTGCCCATCGCGGTAAGAACGATATTCTCACGCAGGACATACGCCCCGGTCTCGCCCGGATAGAAGCCGAGCACCTTGATCGTCGCGATCTCCCTCACGCGCTCGGTTATATTGATATTGCCGAGGTTGAACAGGACGATGAACGCGAGAGCGCCCGCGCAGATTATTACAAGCAGAATGATGTAGTTCATACTCGCCATCATGCCGTCCACGCGCTCGCGCAGATCGGCTGACACCGACACGCCGTCGGCTCCGCAGTCGTTTATGAGAGATGCGGCAATGCTGTGCAGATCGCCGTCCGCGACGGAAACGGCAAACGCCGCGTTCACCGTCGGCTCCTCGCCGAACACGCTCTCATACACGTCCGCTCCGACGCAGACGTAATTCCCCACGTAGTTCTCAAATATTCCCGATACGGTAACACTCACGCTGTCGCGGTCTCCGACCGCAAGAGTAACGCTGTCGCCGACCGAGACCCCGACCATAGACGCGAGCTTTTCGTTCATTGCGACCTCGCCGCTGCCGGGATACGGCACGCTCTCGCCGCGCCTGTGCATATCGAAGAACTCCGATATATCGCCGTCGGCGCAGATGAGCGTTGCGCTCTTTGTCTCGTCACCCGTCACATCGACGCTCTTCTCGGTCAGAAATCCGATGCCGGAAAGAAGGTCTGCGGCGGAGTCCGCAAACTCGCCGCAGACCTCTGACGACAGACCGTCGGCAAACGAGACCTCGAAGTCGTACTTCATTATATCGTAGTACTGATATGCGACGATATTCTTGACTGAATCGGAGATGCCGAAACCGGTTAGCATCAGCGCCATGCATCCGCCGATGCCGGCGATCATCATGACGAGCCTCTTTTTATAGCGGAAAATATTTCTCGCAGAGACCTTGTGCAGAAACTTCATCCTCTTCCACAGAGGTGTGATGCGCTCAAGAAGGATGCGCTTGCCGTCAGCGGGTGCCTTCGGCCGCATGAGCGCCGCAGGAAACTCGTGAAGCTCCCTTGCACCGACGGCAAGAGTTACGCCGAGCGAGCAGGCGAGCGCCGCCGCCAGTGATATCGCAAAAAGGATCAGTGAGAAGAGGTAGTGTATTTCGGCAAAGCCGTACAGTATACCGTATGCGGTCCATATCGTATACGGGAACAGCCATGTTCCGACGAAAAATCCGGCGACGGCTCCGATAAGCGCCGCGCTTCCGGAATACGCGCCGTAGATCGACATGACCGCAGCATCGGAATAGCCGAGCGCCTTGAGCGTGCCGATCTTTCCTCTCTGCTCGTCGATCATTCTCGTCATGGTGGTCGAGCAGACAAGCGCCGCCACAAGGAAGAAGAACAGCGGGAACACGCGCGCAACTCCCTCGACGATCGACGAATCCGTATCAAAGCAGACGTATCCCGTGTTTGCGTTCCGCCCGAGCACATATGTGTCAGGCTCCTTTATATCGGCGATCTTCAGACGCGCGTCGTCAATATCGTCTTTCGCCGACGCAAGCCTTTCTGCGGCATCGGCAAATTCCGCTTCGGCGTCGGCTCTTGCAGACTCATATGCATCTCTCGCCGAGCGAAGCTCCGCACGCTTCCCCGCGATCATCGGGTTATCTTCCCCGTACATCGCCGCGGCGGCATCGACCTCGCTCTCTCCGGCTTCTATCTGCGCGAGAGTATTGTCAAGCGCCGTCATAGCGTCGCTCTTCTCTTTTTCATATTCGGCAAGAGACGACTCATACTCCGCCTCGGCGGAATCGACCTCATCGGTCGCATCCGACACGAGCGTGTCATACCGCTCACGCGCGAGATCCTCAAAGATCGGCGTGATCTCGTCCTCGGCTGCCGCCGCAGCGTCGTCGTACTCGTCGGTGTATATTTTTCCGGGGAGGTCCGCGCAGAGGTACGCCTCAGTATAGACCTCGGAATCGAACGCCTCCGGCAGGACGAACATGAATCCTGCGACCTTTCCGCCGCCGAGCGTGCTTGTGCCGCGCTCGTGATTCAGATACATCACGGAATTTGCGATGCCGACAACCTTATACGACCGCACTGCAAGCGACGCCGAGCCGTCGTCGGAGACGGCGGAGATTACGCGCCCGATCTCGTCCTCGCCGAACATACGCGCGTCAACAACACATTCGTCGGCGCTCTCCGGCATCCGACCAAACTTGAGCGACAGAGTATTGACCCCGTCCGTGATCGAGTGGATACGCATGACCGCGTCGCCGCTCGAGCCTGCGTCGGACACGATATCGGCGCTGTACGCGCCGCGCACCGTATACCCGCTCGCGCCGGCGAGACGCGCTGCGTCATCGTCTGTGATCCCGAGCGTCGAAATCAGTCTGAAATCGTACATCGCGTGCTCGCGAAGGTAGTCGTCGCCCGTAACGATCATCGCATCCTTTGTGACGGTCAGACCGGCGAAAAAGCCGACTCCGAGAGCGATTATCGCCATAATGGCGAAAAATCTTGCAAAGCTCGCGCGTATATTGCGGAAAAGCTGACGTATTACCATTCCAGCTCCTCCACGGGAACGGCGTTCGGCTGAACCTCAACCGACTCCGCCGTGCCGTTCTTCACACGGATCACACGATCCGCCATCGCAGTCAGCGCGGAGTTGTGCGTGATTATGATGACTGTCATCCCTCTCTCTCGGCTCTGCTTCTGGAGGAGCGAAAGTATCGACTTACCTGTCTTGTAATCGAGCGCTCCGGTGGGCTCGTCGCAGAGCAGGAGGCGCGGATTCTTCGCCAGGGCACGGGCGATCGCCACTCTCTGCTGTTCGCCGCCGGACAGGCGTGCGGGGAAATTGTTCATACGATCGCCGAGCCCGACCTCGCGGAGCACCTCCTCCGCCGGGAGCGGATCGCGCGAGAGCATCGCCGAGATCTCGACGTTCTCGAGCGCGGTGAGGTTCGGGATCAGGTTGTAGAACTGGAACACAAAACCTACGTCGCGGCGGCGGTATCCCGCAAGCTGACGCTTGCTGTACGACGAAATATCGCTCCCGTCGAGCGTCACTCTACCCGACGTCAGCGTATCCATTCCGCCGAGAATGTTGAGAAGCGTCGTCTTTCCGGCTCCCGACTGTCCGACGATAACGCATATCTCGCCGCGCTCGACCGTAAACGTCATATCGTGGAGCGCGCGCACCTCGACATCGCCCGATCTGTATACCTTTGAAACATTGTCAAACTCGACAAACGACATATTGAAACTCCCTCCGGCGGCAGGCGCAGGACGCTTCCGCCTATCTCAAAAAATCCCGCGGCGCGTGCAAAACTTTTGCAAAAATATCGCGCGGCGGCGGTATGTCTTTTTCTACATTATATCGTGTTTTGCTCGGAAAATAAAGGGGCGGCGGCGCATATTTTGTAAAATTATTTGGTGCGTGACGCCCCTGCGGCGTATGTTGACAAAAATAACGGTGCGGGTTACAATAGACCCGAGAGACAAAGGAGGTTTGCACAGTGATTAAAATACTGATCGTTGAGGACGAGGCAAACATCGCCAAGATGATAGAGGCGGCGCTCTCGATCGTCGGATACGAATGTGCGACGGAGCGCGACGGCATCGCTGCGCTTGAGCGCATCCACCGTGAGAGGTTCGACCTTATACTTCTCGACGTAATGCTGCCAGGCATGGACGGATTTGAGCTTAACGAGCACATACGCGACTGCGATGTGCCGGTGATATTTCTGACGGCGCTTCAGGACGTGGGAAGTAAGGTACGCGGTCTGCGCTCGGGAGCCGAGGACTACATTGTCAAGCCGTTTGAGGCGGTCGAGCTGCTCGCACGCATTGAGGTCGTGCTCAGGCGGCGCGGCGCCGGTCAGCGCGTATTCACATACGGCGACATAACACTTGACACGGACAGGCACATTGCAAAGCGCGGCGACGAAGAGGTCGCGCTGACGCCGAAGGAATTCGACGTGCTTCTTTTTTTCCTTCAGAATCAGGACATCGCGATAACGCGCGAGCGGCTTTTGTCTGCGGTGTGGGGGTATGACTTTGCGGGAGAGAGCCGCACGGTCGATATTCACGTACAGCAGGTACGGCGCAAGATGGGACTTGTCGGACGGCTCGTGACGATACCGAAGCTCGGGTACAGGCTTGAAAAGCTGCGGGACGACAAATGAAGAAGGACAGAGTGCCGATATTCAAGCTGTGGCACAAGGTGTTCCTTGTGGCGCTCGTGTTTGTCATGGCTGCCGTAAGCATAACGGCATCCACCATATCGCGGCAGAACTTTTCATCGGGAGTGGATCAGGAGATAAACGCTGCCGCAGAAAGGCACGAATACACAGCCGCGTCGATCATCACCGGCATTGCATACGAGAAGCTGAAGAACGACCGCATTCTCATCGACCGCGATGAGTGCGCGGACGTGATCTCGAATATTGTGGCAAACGGCAAGATTCAGCTTGCGGCAGTATATGATTCGGGCGGATATGTCGTCGGGAAGAGCACAAACGTCGTGCCGGAGATGCCGGACAGTCTTGCGTCCGTTGTGGACACGGGCAAGCTGTATTCCACGGTTATAAGCTCCGGCGCACAGAAATACATCTGCACGGTGTCCCCGATGCAACTTGACGGCGAGCTGTACAGGCTCTGCACGTTCCGCGACATCACAAAGCTCTACGACAATTACAACTCGCAGCTCGATTTCGTCATGATGCTCTCGACCGCGTCGTCGTTCATCTGCGGGCTTGTGCTGCTCATCTCCGTTTATTTCCTGCTGCGGCCGATCGACAGCATCAACCGCAGGCTTCGCTCTCTTGCGGCGGGCGATTTTTCGCAGCGCCTCAACGAGCGCGGCGGAGCCGAAGTGGCTGAGCTGTCGCACAACATCAACACGATGGCGGAGGCAATCGAGAAGAGCATGGGCGAGCTTCGCTCCATCGCCGATGGGCGAAGGCAGTTCATCGACAACTTTGCGCACGAGATGAAAACGCCGCTCACGTCGATCATGGGATTCGCCGACATCCTGCGGATAAAGAAAAACGTGACGACAAGGCAGCGTCAGGAATTCGCGGGGATCATCGTCGAGGAGGCGAAGCGCCTTCGCAGTCTGTCGGGAAAGCTGCTTGAGCTTGCAACGACGGAGAGCGTTCGACTCGACATTACGGACGTTGACACGACGGAGCTGTTCAACGAAATCTACGTGACAGTGTTCCCGATACTTGCGAAGGCGCACTTGACGCTGACGCTCGACACACACGGGATCGTGATGCCGCTTGACCGCGAGCTTATAAAATCGCTTCTTTACAACCTTGTTGACAACTCGGCGAAGGCGTCGTCTCCTGGCAAGGAGATACGCGCGGGATGCGTTGCCGAGGGCGGAAATATCGTCATGTATGTTTCGGACGACGGATCGGGGATCGAGCCGGAGCATCTGCGCCGTCTGACCGAGCCGTTCTACATGGTTGACAAATCCCGCTCACGCAGCGCGGGCGGCGCGGGGCTTGGACTGTCGCTGTGCGATCAGATCGCACGTATCCACGGCGGAAGGCTCGAGATCGAGAGCACGCCCGGAAAAGGAACGACCGTCAGAGCAGTGTTCGCTGCGGCCCTCACAAGCGGAAAGGAGACGCGCACAGTATGAAGTATATAAGACGCGCCGTGCGCATCATATTGCCGTATGTGATAGCGATTGCCATACTGTTCTGCGGATGGTACGCGCTGTTTTTGACCAAAAAGTTCTCGCAGGTAAATTCCGACGTGACCGAGATCCAGTCAAACGTCTCGTCCATGGTCAGCTTCATCGGCGACAGCGGCACTATGTACCCGTGGAATATGTTCGGAGCAGACGATGAAGTGTATACAGTATCCGAAGATGATTATATTGAAGATGAGTTTCGGGAGCTGATAAACAACTACGCCTTGGCGTGGCTCGGCACCCGAATAAGCTTTGACGAATCTGCATCGCTGAGGATGCGCTGGCACAACGAGAACAACGAAACCTACTGCTACCTGCGCGATCTCCCGTGCACAACGGACATGGGCGATTCCGTAACGGTCAGTCTTGTGCTCAAGAACTGGTTCGTCATATCCGTGTCGTTTGACAACATCGAGCCTGCGGTGTCGCAAAATCGCGGCTCCGTCGCAACGATCAACAGATATTTCTCGGAAGCGGGGTTTAACGTTGAGGACGAGGAGCTCTATCTGAGCGAATATCCCTATCTCGACGGTTCGTATGCGATGAAGCGAAAATCCGATCCTGCGCACGGTCGGTGCGATCATATCCGACAATTATGTTAATCTCGATATGAAATACCGGATCATTGCTCTTGTAAGCTCGTACGAGCATTACACGGTCGAGCTTGACGACACGGTATATCTGTCGTTGTACGGGCCGCCGTCGCTCGTTTTCGAGTACAGCAAGTCACTCGACACCGTTGTCGGATTCACGCTGAGAGGTTATGACTGAAAATACGGGTGTAAAGAAGCCGAACCGGTCTCTTTACACCCTATTCTTTCACTTTGCCGAATGGTTATCTTGCGGAAACCGCAGCGGTATCGACAGACGTGCCGCTGCTGCCCGATTCGGAGGGATGCATTGCGGACTCCGCAGCGCTCATTGCCGATCCGGCAGAGCTTATGGCGGACTCTATGGGATCCATGATCCCGGCACTTCCGGTGCCGTTTCCGCCGTTTGCGGTATTGTTGTCTCCGCCGCACGAGGTGAGGGATAATGTCAGAGCCGCAAGAAGTGCGGCAGCCGCAAATAATGCTTTGATATTTTTCATAAGACCGATCTCCTTTTTATGTGACGCCGCGCGTATCCGGCGCGTGACGCCGTTTGTTTTTGATTTGTCAATTCTCTACTATTGTCCCCGCAATACTCCAAATAATACACGCGTTTTATTGACATAGCCTGTACAATTATTGTATACTATTACTGTTACAACAAAGCTTCGATCGGAGACGTATTAATGAAACGAAGATTCAATTTCAAAACAGTATATCTCTGCATTCTCGCGGCGCTTGCCGTGATCTGCGTTCTCTGCGTGATCCACGTTCACTCCATCCTCGTGGATTACGAAAACTCGCAGCCCGAAAACGTCGCGCTCGCCCGCGTTCAGGCGCTCGGAGACCGCCCGCTGTCAGATCTTATGGACACATCCTCCCTCACGGCGGAGGAGACGGCGCACCTCGAAACACTTGCGCGCGGCAGTGATCTCTCATGCAAGCTGAAGAAAACGACGGACGGCGGTGCGACGCTCGTTTACACCGTAATGTCGGGCGACGAGCGCGTATGCGACGTAACGCTGAAGAGCGGCAGCGTCAAAACAAAGCTCACGATCTTCACGATCACCGACTGGTCTGTCGCGAAGGTGACGCCGTCCACATTTGACTACACGCTGAAGCTGCCGCGCGGACTTTCCGTTTATGTAGATGGGGTTGCAGCCGAGGCTGTGGCACTCGACGGCGGATTTGTGCAGTACAACATTGAATCTGTTGCAAAGCCGGATGTCACCGTGCGCGATGCCTCCGGGAACAGCGTTGTATACGACGGAAAAACAAGCGTATCGGTCACAAATTACACCGTAAAGATGCCGTCGAATATGCGTCTGCTCGATGCGGAGGGCAACGCCATCGACACCTCGGACGCCGACGTGTCCGACATTGCGGAATACAAATACGTTTCGGAATACGCTGAGATGCCGAAGCTGCTCACGTTCAAGCTGCCGCTTCTGTCGGATGAAACTCCGCAGATACGCATTACCGATGAATCAGGTGCGGATGTGCTCTGGAGCGAAGCCGATCACGTTATCACGTCGTCGCTTGTGTCGTCGGCAGACGCACTGCCAGACGGGCGCTGCTCGGTGGACTACGTTCTCGAGGCTGCGAAAAACTGGAGCCTTTTCATGACCGCCGATCTCGGCGGAAAAATGTACGGCTTTGACACGATGGCAAGCTACCTCATGCCGGACTCATACCTGTACGGCGTTGCGAAGAGCTGGGCGACAGGCGTTGACATAACGTTCACAAGCGTTCACACGCTGAACCGCCCGCCGTTTTCATATGTGTCAGCCCGAAATTTCACGATCTACGGTGACGACTGCTTCTCGTGCGACGTATACCTCACGAAGGTGATGCATCTTAATACGGGCGCGAACGTGACCGATGTACTGAACAGCAGATTCTATCTTGTACGAAGCGGTGATGGCTGGCTCGTAGCCGACATCATCGAGATCATCGACTGAGGGAGGCGCAAACGATGGAAAAGATCATATACAGAAAGCGTCCGACCCACCGTCGCCGCCGCAATGCCGGTGTCGGCGCGATCATCGGGCATGTGATCCTCGTATTCTTCACGGTGCTCATTGCCGTGGCAGCGACGCTGTTCATCTCACTCAAGATGATATGCGGCAGCACATCCCCTGCGGCAAAGGTCACATTTGTCACCACCATTCTCGAGACGGGACAGCTAAAGCCCCTTGCCAAGTTACTTGTTCCGTACGACGAGAGACAGGAGATCGTCAAAAACAACACTATGGCGTCGCTTGACTCCAACGTTGACTCGTCACTTATTTCTATAAAGGACAACAGCGGCTCGTCCAACTCATCCGACAACAACAACTCCTCCAACAACACTAATCCGTCCGACAACACCGAGCCGATCGAGATCAAGGAAATCTCGGGCCGCACGTTCTACGGCACGCTTATGATCGTAAAGGATCCGTCAAAGGTGAGCCTTGCGTCGATCTATCCGTGGCGAGAGACGGGCGTGACGCTCGACGCTCTCGTAAATGACTCCGGCTCCGTCGCCGGCATCAACGGCGGTCTGTACAACTCCGACAACAACTCCGGCGGCAGACCGTACGGTATCGTTGTAAAGGACGGCGAGATCCAGCTGAACGACCCGCAGTCGTTCGCGGGGCTTGTGCTGATCGGCTTTGACTCAAACAACGTCTTACAGATAGTGGATGTTGACGGCATGACTCCGTCACAGACGGAGTCGCTCATACACGACATGAACATCCGCGATGCCGTGACGTTCCAGGAGGAAGCGAGCGACAAGAACAACCACTTTGTAAAGCTCGTGATAAACGGCGTTGCGCGCGAGCTGAACGGTGCGGGAAGCGGACTCAACCCCCGCACGTGCATCGGGCAGCGCGCCGACGGAGCAGTCCTGATGCTCGTGACCGACGGACGCGGCAAATCCGGACACCTCGGCGCATCGGCGTCCGACCTCATAAGCGTCATGGAGGAATACGGCGCGGTGAACGCCGCAAACCTCGACGGCGGAAGCTCGTCCTGTATGTACTACGGCGGCGAGTATCTCATGACGAGCGTAACGTTCTACTACTCCAACAACTCATGGCGTATGCCGGTGGCATTCGTCGTAAAGGAATGACCGCACAAAATCGCAAAGGACTGTCGCGCAGGAATGCGCGGCAGTCCTCTGTTTTTCAGCCGATAGCTCCGTTGTCGGCGACGCCGCCGGCGTTTGTCGCTGCGGCAAGTCCGAAGCTCACCGATATTGCATCATCCACCTCATGCATGAGTCTCTCGTCAAGGTGTCCCATTTTCTCTCTCAGTCTCTTCTTGTCGATAGTACGTATCTGCTACAGAAGAAAAACGGAATCCTATGCAAGCCCTACATTACCCGAGATCACGTCTATGTGCGTCGGAAGCTTTGATTTTCCCATACGGCTTGTAATTGCCGCCGCTATCACGGTGGGACTGTAACGGTTCCCTACGTCGTTCTGCACGATCAGCACGGGACGCAGCCCGCCCTGCTCACTGCCGACAACCGGACTGAGATCCGCATAGTATATGTCCCCTCGTCTGACATTCACGCTCATTTCATCCTTTCCTTTGCTTTCTCTCTCCTGCGCGGCGCGGTGCCCGCGCGTCCTTTCCTATTATTGCCGGACTCGGCTCGGTCTAAACGCTGCGGTCTGAATTTTGCGCCCAGCAATATCATTTTATGCAGGCGGCACGGATATTGAAACAAAGGAAAAGGGGATCGTCCGTACAGGCGATCCCCGTGTTATTTTTATTTGCTCTCGCGAAGCCCGGTAAATCCCGCCTTGGTGCTGCGCAGAAGAAGCGTGAGCGCCTGCGTGACAGCGTTTCTTGTTTCCTCGTCGAGGTTCTTCAGCGATGAAAACATGCTGCGCACGCTCGCATACGGATTTTCGCTGATATCGCGAAGCGTACTCGCGTTCGTGTCGGTTATGACGTTGTAGATCGCGTCGATGAACTTCTCGCGCTCCGCGTGATCCATTCCCGCGATCCACGCCTTCAGCGTATGATCGACGAACACACTGCTGCTGTCGGTTCCTTCAAGATACACGAATCTGTTGCAGACGACCTCCCACGAATATATGTCGTGCTGCATTATTCCGACGCGCTCGCTGTGGACGGTGATATAGTCTTCCTCATGGCCGAGGAGCATTCCGACCACGGACGACTGCGGGACAAACGTCTTTACGCGCTCGCTCACGCGCCTGTATCCGTCCGTATCAATTACCTTGCCGTCGAATCCCGGACCGTCGTAGTTGTATACGGCGCGTATCCGATCCTGCACCTCTGCCGGGCAGAACACCGCCGCATACAGCGCAAGGTTTCCGCCCTTTGAATGTCCGGCGAGCACGATGTCCCCGTTATGCTTTTCTGCGGCGGAGACGGTATAGTCAAGCGCTGCCGTCTGCGACGGGACCGGGAACACGAATCCCATGTTGAGATCCTCTTTCCACCCGACAAGGGTATTGTCGGTGCCGCGGAAGGCGATATAGAGCGCACCGTCGCCGAGATCTGCCGATATGGCGGAGAACTGCGTCTGCGTTTCGGTGTCGATCCGGCTCTCGCACATGAAAAGCTCCGCACGCCCGAAGCGGACCGTATCCGCGAGCGCACGCATGAACTCCACGTCCTCGCGCTGCAATACCGTATTCTCAACGTCCGGCAGAGCGAGCATTCTCTCTGCCGCTGCGGCAAGCGTGATACGCTCGCCGTCAGACATGACGTGCTCGAGCGGCAGATACGAGATCCTCGCAAGCACCGCGCCGTCAACCTCGCAGAACGGCGATGCCTCAAGCGACAGATCGCCCCTCCACGTGAGGTAGTCAAATATATTCATCATACGTTAAGCTCACTTTGTGATTATAACAGAATTGAACACCTTTCTCAGGCTTCCGTCAGACGGACTGTTCACCACTTCAAACTCGCCGTCGTTATCGATGATCATGGTCGATGATCCGCCGCCATCGAGGTTGACCGCATATGTTGCGCCGAGCTCCTTCAGCATGAGCGACAGATCGAGAAGTGACGCGCCGTTCGAGATCTCCTGCTGTCTGCCGTCCACGACGATCATGTACAGGTTTCCGTCGCCGTCGTAGCCGAGCGCCGTTCTCGGATGGCGGATCTCGCCGAACGACGAACCCTGACCGTCCTGATAGATCGAGCCGCGTTTGAGCAGCACGTGCGACGCGCCGAAGCCGGTCTGCATATTCGATATCTTAGCACGCGCCTCACCGGCGATTCCGCAGTCGAGCGTGCCGTCCTTCATAACGGCGATCCACGGGCGGTTTTCCACGTTGTTTCTGAGGATCTTGCCGTCCTTGACGCAGAGTCCCTGCGGGGTATTGTCAGACTCGATATGGAAGAAATCCGCGTTGATTCCGGCAAGGACATCCTTACCG
>ENA-UOOA01001339-UOOA01001339.1-human-gut-metagenome-genome-assembly--contig:-P61old-NODE-1339-length-40570-cov-5.853091_pt1 | contig 40570 bp, 40 predicted proteins | sample MGYA00242467_ERZ724014 | MGnify/ENA metagenome assembly ERZ724014 | reverse complement strand
TAAAAATAAGGCAATTGGATTATCACATTCCGGATGGCGCGGTACCGTGGGACGCATGGGTGAAAAAACATTAAAAGCGATGAATGAAGCGTTTGGCACACAGCCACAGGATGTGATAGCAGCCATCGGACCGAGTATATGTGGTGATTGCTTTGAGGTAGGACCAGAGGTAGTAGAAGAATTTGCAAAAAAATTTTCAAAAAAACAGATGGAAGCAATATGTCATGCAGGACGAAATGACAGAAGCTATCTTGATTTGTGGCGGGCAAACCGCATAATTTTAGAGGAGGCTGGCGTGCAGCCGCAAAATATCAGTGTAACAAATATTTGTACCAGATGTAACCCAGATCTTTTGTACTCTCATAGAATTATGGGGGCGCAAAGAGGTAATTTGGCAGCAATTTTAATGATAAGGGAATAAAAAGCAAAAAGTACAGCTGATTTCTCATGACAAAAAGAAAGGGGCAGCTATGAAAAGACAAATGAAATGGGTGGCAGCATCATTGATATGCAGTCTTATTATACAGTGTATGCCGGCAGCGGCAGATCAAAAGACACAGGAAGCATTTGATGCTTATTTAGACAGAATTTATGCACAATGGATCAGTGAAAATCCATTTCAAATTCACTTTTATCTTGAGCATCCAGAAAATTATGGCATTGAACTAAGTTCATATACATTGATGGATTACAGTGAGTATGATGAGGAAGCAATTGAAGCATATGAAAAGCAGCAGGAGGAAGACCTTAAGGAATTGAGGTCATTTGATAAGACACAACTGACAAGACAACAGCAGATCTTGTATGATAAGCTTATGGGACAGATTGACCTGAATGAGAAGTATACGGATATGTTTGACTTTTCTTCATTGATTGGCGGGTCAAATGGAATTGTTAATTCTCTTGCTAATGATTTTCAAAATTATTTGTTTATTGAGAAGAAGGATGTAGAAGAATATTTAAAATTTTTGCAGGATATTCCGAATTATATTGATTATGCAATTGATTATACAAATGAGTATGCAGAATATGATCTAGTCCCGTCAAAGTATATGCTGCAGGTTAATAGCGAGGCAATTGATGAGCTTGTCGGCAAAAACACAAATGTTTTTATTGAAGGTTTCGAAAAAAAGCTTGATGAGGCTGCATTTCTTTCTGATGAAGAACGTGCAGATTTTAAAACAAAAAACAAAGAACTTGTAGAGCAAATTGTAAATCCGGCATTTGCAAAGCTTAAACAGCAACTTTCACAGTGGCAGGAAACATTTGACGAGTTGGAAGGCTTTGCTGAATATGCTGAGGGCGAGGATTATTATAATTATCTAATTGAAACATATGCAGGTGTTTCTATGGATGCCGAGGAATTGTTTGATTATATGTATGACAAGCTTGATGATTGTGAGGAACGATTCTCAGAGCTGTTAGAGGATGATGAAATATATGAAGGCTATATGAATTCAGAGTATGGCTTTGAAAAAAGAACACCATCTGAGATTTTAGATGCGCTTCGTGTTTATACAAAGGAAAATTTTGCACCGATTGCGGATCCTGGTTATCAGGTAGAGGAGCTTCCAACTGTTCTTCGAAGCGATGGCGTACTGGCATATTACCTGACACCTCAGGAGGATCATGACGATATTAATCAGATTTGTTTAAATCCAGATGCGCTTGGCACGGATCTTGGAGTTTTGTATGAAACGCTGGCGCATGAAGGTTATCCTGGTCATCTGTACTTTTTTAATTATGTAAAACAGCAGGGTTGGCATCCGATCAATTTCTTTGTGTCAAATATTGGCTTTGAGGAGGGATGGGCAGAATATGCAGCGCGCCTTTCACTAGATAGCTGGGGACTTGATCCAGATATGATGGAAGTTATTTTTCTGGATCAAGAGTTTAGTTATCTGTTAATGGGTTTGTCTGATATTGGAATCAATTATGGCGGATGGACAGTTGATGATGTATATGATCTGTGGGAAACTTACTTCTATCTTGACAGCGCAGAAGATGTGCGTGATGTATATGATGCGTGTATGGCAGAGCCAGGTACGATTCTTAGCTATTCAATCGGCTATTATCAGATATGCGATCTGGAAGAAGAGGTAAAGGAGATGCTTGGTGAATCATTTGATCATAATGAATTTGTGACAGAGCTTTTGTCAGTTGGCGGTGCATCATTTGATATTACAAGGTCATATATCATGGAGTGGGCTAACGAAAAGTTACACGGATAATCCAATATCTATAGCCAAGCCACCTTCGGTACTTGCCGCAAAAAAGCCTTGACAAACAGAAACGTAAGTGTTACACTTACAATATACGAAAGAAAAAAGCAAAAATAACAATGAAAAGAGGAATACAAAAAATGGAAGAAAAAGAGACTCGCTTTGACCGTTCAACAGAGCGCAGTGAATGTTTGATTGCCGAGTATAAGAAACTTCGTAAGGATGAGGCAAAGATGAGCCAGAAATCACTTGAGGATATCACAGGTGTTCCGCGTCAGATGATTATCCGTTACGAAAAAGGAAAAATTATGCCGACCGTTCGTGCTATGAATCGTCTTCTTGAGCCGCTTGGCTATCAGCTTGGAATTGTTCCGCTGAAAAAAGAAGACAGCGAGGACACACAGTAATTACAGGCATAGGAAATTTATATACATAAGATAAAAAGCATCTAGCAAAACTAACTGATCCGTATAAAAACGGTGGTTGTCTGCAGATGCTTTTTTGGTACATACAAAGGAGGAGAAAAAAGAAAAAGAAAAGGAGAATTTTATGGTACTAAAACAAAGAAAAACAGTATTGATTGTATCGGCACTGTTGACAGCACAAATGGTCATGCAGGAAGCAGTACAGGCATTTGAAGAAGTCTCGCAGCCTGAAGTGCAAATTACAGAAACAGCACAGGAAGGTGAACTTGTCAGTCAGTCAGATGGGGATGATATCTGGACGGAAACTTATACATATGTGTCTGATACAAACACGCCTCATGCTTTTGCCGAAACAGTTGAAAAACAAGGCGATTGGTATGCGGTGAAGGATGTAGAATATCAGGTGACAGAGCTGACGACACAGCTGATACAAAAAAGCGAAGCAATGTGGGCATATGCATCGTATGAGCCGGAGCAGGAAATAGAAGAAGCAGGAATCCACTATACATTGACATCACTTTCCAAAGATGAATGGATGCAGACAGATCGTCTAAAAAATGTGACGAAATACTTAAGCTGTCAGGAAGGGCAGGAAGTTTCGGAAACGCTTGATGTAGAGACAGCAGATGAAGTGACAGGAGAAGCTCTTTATGGAACAATTGGAAGAATTGAGTTAAAAGAGGATGGCGCAGATTGGAAGGAAGGTGCTCTTGAGGAATGGGATATTTACAGCTGGAATGGAGAGTCTTGGGTTTATCAAAGAAACGATGAATGTTTTTACGCGACAGAAGAAAGTCCATGGTTTGAAGGCTATGAGGCGGTATTTATGCAGGAGCATCATTTAGATGGTGCATTTAATCAGATCACGTCAATAGAATGGTATGGAGATGGCTGGCAGGACGAGGAAGGAAACTGGAAGAGAAGTGTCAGGATAACAGGAAACAAAATGGTACCGCGATATCAGGCAATTTATTCAGGAGACGTGGTGCAGCCTGATCTGCCAATGGTGTGTTATAAAGCGCAGTATACGTCTGATCCGCAGGGCTATCTTATAACAGCAGATGTAACGTATGAAAAAATACAAGAAGAAGCAGTGCAGGAAGAAGAAAATGCAGATGAGTCAATATTAAAGTCAATATCAGAAGAACTTATAAAAACATTGCAGCAGAATAAAACAAATGAAAAATTCTGGTATTTACTGTTAGCGGCACTTATGGCTGTCAGTGTGGGCTTACAGACAGCAGTGATTTTTGTGCTGGCATTTCGTGAGCGGTAACATAAAAATTAAAAAAAATAAAAAAGTGGTTGACAACAGCCTTGCAGTGTGATATTATAACTAGCGTTGCAAGGCTTGTTGGTCAAGGGGTTAAGACGTCGCCCTCTCACGGCGAAAACAGGAGTTCGATTCTCCTACAAGCTGCTTAGCTCGAGGTGTGGCTCAGTTTGGTAGAGCGCTGCGTTCGGGACGCAGAGGTCGCAAGTTCAAATCTTGTCGCCTCGATTGCCGATAGGCAAAGAAAAAATAAATATGGCTTGTTGGTCAAGGGGTTAAGACGTCGCCCTCTCACGGCGAAAACAGGAGTTCGATTCTCCTACAAGCTGTTGTGCTCTGCAGTTGCAGAGCATTTTTTTTGAGAATAAAACCAAACATAAGTTCATAAAACAAGTATAAATGAGTGGAAAGTTCCAATTTGCTGGACATCCCATTCGGAAAACAGCTTGACAGAAAGAATCACTCAATGGTATAAAATTAACGGACATAAGAGATGATTGAGATGATGAGATAAGGAAGGAAATATAGATGGCAAAAAAAGACGCATACAATGCAGACAGTATTACGGTGCTTGAGGGACTTGAAGCAGTCCGCAAGCGTCCAGGTATGTATATAGGAGGCGTATCTGTCTCTGGTTTAAACCATTTGGTATATGAGATTGTAGACAATGCCGTTGATGAGCATTTGGCAGGTTTTTGTAATCATATAGAGGTGACATTGGAAAATGATGGATCTGTTACGGTAAAGGACAGTGGCCGTGGTATTCCTGTTGATCGTCACAAGCTTGGTGTATCTGCAGAGCGTGTTATTTTTACGACGCTGCATGCAGGAGGTAAATTTGATAACACAGCATATAAAACAAGTGGAGGACTTCACGGTGTAGGATCTTCCGTTGTCAATGCACTTTCTGAATATTTGGAGATCCATATAGCAAAAGACGGATGGGTTTATTATGATAAATATGAGAGAGGAACGCCGGTAATTGAGCTAAAGGACGGCCTTCTCCCGAAAAAAGGAAGAACAAAGGAAACTGGAACATGGATTAATTTTAAGCCAGATGCTGAAATTTTTGAGCGAACACGTTTTTCAGCACAGTCAATTATGAGTCGTCTGCATGAGACAACTTATTTAAATCCAGGTCTGGAAATTGTCTTTAATAACAAGCGAAGCGGTGAGGAGGAGAGTATTACCTATTATGAGCCAGATGGAATTTCTGCTTATATCCGCGAGCTGAATAAGGGCAAGGAAACAGTTCATGATATTATCACCTATACAGGAATGAGTGATGGAATAGAGGTAACAGTTGCATTCCAGTTTGTGGATCTGTTTGAAGAAAAGCTTCTTAGCTATTGCAACAATATTTACAATACAGACGGCGGAACACATCTGACTGGTTTTAAGACAAAATTCACGCAGGAAATAAACAGCTATGCAAAAGAGCTTGGCATTTTAAAGGATCCTGCAAAATTTACAGGACCAGATACGCGCTGCGGTATGACTGCCATTATTGCAATTAAGCATCCAGATCCTATTTTTGAGGGTCAGACAAAGACAAAGCTTGGAAGTCAGGATGCTTCAAAGGCAGTAATTAACGTAACAGGAGAGCAGCTGGAGCTTTACTTTGATAAGCATGTTGAGGTGCTAAAGAGTATTATTGGCTGTGCAGAAAAATCTGCAAAGATCAGAAAGGCAGAGGAAAAGGCAAAGTCTAATCTGCTGACAAAGCAAAAATATTCATTTGATGGAAATGGAAAGCTTGCAAACTGTGAGAGTAAGGACAGCAGTCTTTGTGAGATTTTTATCGTAGAGGGAGATTCAGCAGGCGGTTCGGCAAAGACTGCCAGAGACAGACGTTATCAGGCGATTCTTCCAATCAGAGGAAAAATCTTAAATGTAGAAAAGGCATCTATTGACAAGGTGCTTGCAAATGCAGAAATTAAATCCATGGTTCAGGCATTTAACTGTGGTTTCTCAGAAGGATATGGAAACGACTTTGATATTTCTAAGCTTCGCTATGACAAAATTATTATCATGGCCGATGCTGATGTTGATGGTGAGCATATCAGTACGCTTTTAATGACATTTTTCTACCGCTTTATGCCGGAACTGATTCAGGAGGGTCATGTTTATATCGCAATGCCGCCGCTTTATAAGGCAGTGCCAAAGCGCGGTCAGGAACAGTATCTTTATGATGACATTGCGCTTGATAAATACAGAAAAACGCATAAAGATTTCACTTTGCAGCGTTATAAGGGACTTGGAGAGATGGATGCGTCCCAGCTGTGGGAGACAACATTAAACCCAGAGAGCCGTTGCTTAAAGCGTGTCGAAATCGAAGATGCCAGACTTGCAAATGAGATGACAGAGCTTTTGATGGGAAGCGATGTTGAGCCGCGAAGAGAATTTATCCATAAGCATGGCCGCGAAGCACAGCTGGATATATAATGCCAAAGGTTTTTAGAATTGCGAGAACTGCGAAACAGTGGAGCAATTCATAGCATTATAATACACAAAATACTAAGAAAGGTATGGAATTTAATATAAATGGCAGAAACAATCATTACAACGGAATATTCGTCAGAAATGCGAAAATCCTTCATAAACTACTCGATGTCCGTTATCACGGCGCGTGCAGTTCCAGATGTCAGAGACGGATTGAAGCCTGTTCAAAGAAGAGTTCTATTTGCGATGGATGAGTTAGGCTTAAATGCAGACAAGCCGCATCGAAAATCAGCGCGTATTGTCGGTGATGCGATGGGTAAATATCATCCTCACGGTGATTCCTCCATCTATGATGCACTTGTTGTACTTTCTCAGGATTTCAAGAAGGGAATGGCACTTGTTGACGGACATGGAAATTTTGGTTCCATAGAGGGCGACGGTGCTGCGGCAATGCGTTACACAGAGGCACGCTTAAAGAAGTTTACACAGGAAGTGTATCTGGCAGATCTGGATAAGAATATTGTGGATTTTGTTCCAAACTTTGATGAGACAGAAAAAGAGCCATCTGTTCTTCCTGTTCGTGTTCCGAACTTTTTAATTAACGGTTCCGAAGGTATTGCAGTTGGTATGACGACAAGTACACCGCCGCATAATTTAGGAGAGATCATAAATGCAGAAAAGTTGCTGATGGAATTTCCTAATGCGACTACGGCAGATTTGCTAGATATTATTGAGGGACCTGATTTTCCGACTGGCGGTATTGTGACAAACAAGGACGAGCTGCTTTCTATTTATGAGACAGGACGAGGAAAAATAAGAATACGCGGCAAGGCAGAGATTGTGCGCGGAAAAAGAAAGAGCGACCGTGACAAAATTGTAATTACGGAGATTCCTTATACAATGGTCGGTGCCAATATTGGAAAATTCCTTAGCGATGTGGCAGCACTTGCAGAATCGAGAAAGCTTCCGGATATCGTGGACATTTCAAATCAGTCCTCAAAAGAAGGTATTCGCATTGAGATCGAGCTGAAAAAGGGTGCTGATGCAGAGCGTATACTTGCCGGTCTTTATAAGAAAACAAAGTTAGAGGACACATTTGGTGTCAATATGCTTGCTATTGTAGATGGAAGACCAGAGATTCTTGGCTTAAAGGAAGTTCTGACACACCACATTCAGTTTCTTGTTGATATTAACACAAGAAAATATACAAGTCTTCTTGAGAAAGAGAAAAACAAGCGAGAAATTCAGGAAGGTCTTATTCGTGCAGTTGATGTGATAGATTTGATTATTGAAATTATCCGCGGAAGTAAGACTTTAAAGATGGCAAAGGCATGTCTGTCAGAAGGAATCACAGAGGGTATCAATTTCCGCACTGAAAAATCACGCAGACAGGCTGCAAAGCTTTTGTTTACAGAGGCACAGGCAACTGCTATCTTGGAGCTTCGCTTATCCAAACTAATTGGACTTGAGTTACAGGCACTTTTGGACGAACATAAAAAGACGATTGCAAAGATTGCTTCATATGAGCGCATTTTAGGCAGCAAAAAGGCTATGTATCAGACAATCGAAAAGGAATTAGACAGCATACGTGAACATTATCAGGTGCCAAGACGCACAAAAGTTACAAATGCATCTCTTGCTGTATTTGAAGAAGAGCCGGCTGTAGTGTCAGATGTCGTATTTGTTATGAACCGTTTTGGCTATGTAAAGCTTGTAGATAAGGCGCTGTTTGATAAAAATGAGGAACAGCTTCGCAGCGAAAATGTGCGTTTTGTGCCATGCAAGACAAACTCACGTCTTGCTGTATTCACAAAGGAAGGTATTCTTCATTATTTGAAGGCTGATGCAATTCCGCTTGGAAAGGTCAAGGATAAGGGTGCGCCGATTGACAATTTGTGTAACTACAGCAGTGCTGATGAAACAATTCTCACAGTATTTAGCGATGAGGACATGAAGGAAAAGACACTCCTTTTTGTGACAAAGAATGGTTTGGTTAGAAAAACATTGGGAGCAGAGCTGATCAGCATAAAGAAAATGATCGCAGCGGCGAAGCTTGGAGAAGGCGATGCGCTTGTTGCGATTTTAGATGCTTCAAAAGAGCTTGTCGCAGTTGTGACAAATAAAAAGCATGCAATTAAATTTTCAACAGAAGAGGTTCCGCTTCAGAAAAAAACTGCAGCAGGTACAAGAGCATTGAAACTAGAAGAAGGGGAAGAGGTTGTATTTGCTGATTCCTTTGATGCAAAAGAAAAAGTTTTTGCAGAAGTTCAGGGAAGAAAAATTGAACTAAGCAAGCTTACAAAGAAGAAAAGAGATGCCAAGCCTGAACAGGTAAAGTAAGCAGCAGATGGTTATGTATTGCAGGGCAGCATCAGAAAGGTGAGATTCATGGAGCACAAAAGACCAGAGTATGAGGAAACCCCTCGGATGGCAGAATTTCGAAGACGCAAGGAAAAAGAAATAAAACGTCGCCGCCGCAACAAGCGTATGACAAAAATTGTGTTAGTTATTGTAGTGATTTGGGCACTTATTGCAGTGGCAGCGGCTGCTTTTCATGTGACAAATGGATTTGGCATCTTTGAAGGCAAAAAGCCTTCCTTATCTTCGGCTGAGGAAACAAAGGATGCAATTGAACAAAATGAACAGCAGACACTTGCAGAGCAAAATTTGAAGCAGACTATTGAGAGCGAGAGCAAAAAGGAAGTTGCAGAAAGCGAAGAGACATCTTTAGAGGAAAAAACAGAGGATGCCACAAAGGCTTCTGAGGCAGAAAAAACAGTAAAAAAACATGAAGATCCGCGCGAGGATGTGTGGAATCATTATACGAATATGTTTATTGCATCAAAGGTCAATACGTATCTAAATGTAAGAAATCAGCCAACAACAGACGGTACTATTATCGGAAAGCTGACAAAGTATTCCGGTGGTGAGCTTGTTGAGGATATGGGAAACGGCTGGTGGCACATAAGCTCTGGCGGTATTGATGGCTATATTTGGTCTGAAAATTGTGTGACAGGTGAAGAGGCAAAGGAAGTTGCACTTGAGCACTGTATGCAGATGGTTGAGGTGACAACGGAAAAACTAAATGTCAGAAGCGGTCCTGGTCTTGAGTATGAGGTTTGGACGACACTTAATGCAAACGAAAAGCAGATAGTGGAAGAAAAAGACGGAGACTGGCTGAAAATTGCATTTAACAGTACATATGGTTATATAAATGATGACTATGTAAAGACAGGCTTTTATCTTGTTGAGGCAATTCCGTGGAGCAGCATTTCAGATTGTTCTCCGACACGTCAGAAGATCTTAACATTTGGTGAGCAGTATATTGGAACACCATATGTGTATGGAGGAACGAGTCTGACAGGAGGAATTGACTGTTCAAGCTTCGTACAGCAGTGTTATGCGAGTGCAGGTTTTTCTCTTCCGAGAACATCGCGTGAGCAGGCAACAAGAGGCACACAGATTACACTTAACGAAGCAAAGCCAGGCGATCTTTTGTTTTATGCTGATGCAACAGGAACAATTGATCACGTTGTTATGTATCTTGGAGACGGCAAAATTCTTCATGCAGCTTTGTCTCTTGGTCAGGTAACTATCAGTAAATACAATTACAGTACTGAACCTGTTCGTGTTGTAAACATTATTGGAGACTAAAAAACACTTGACCTTTAGGAAAATATATGTTATAAAGGTTATATAGGTTTTTATGGTAAAGAGTGGGCTTGCGAGTCCACTCTTTCTATGTAAATACCCACAAGAAAATATAACTATTCAGAGAGTAGTTGCAAAACAGGCAGATACGCTGCAGCAAACGGCAAGAATTAGGCTTGCGGCGGGAAAGGGCAGGAGTATGAGAAGAAAAGAAGAGATTGAAGCATATGCAGAAAATCTGTTTTTGCCGATCACACAGAAGCATGGATTTGAGCTGGTTGATGTGGAGTATGTTAAAGAGGCAGGAAGCTGGTATCTGCGTGTCTACATTGACAAAGAGGGCGGTATCGCAGTAGATGACTGTGAGGTGGTAAGCCGTGAGGCAGATCCTATTTTAGATACAGATGACTGTATTGAAGAAAGCTATATTTTAGAGGTAAGCTCTCCGGGTCTTGGAAGACCATTAAAGAAGGATAAGGATTTTGCAAGAAGCATTGGTGAAGAAGTTGAAGTTCGACTGTTTCGTGCAGTAGAAGGCTGTAAGGAATATACCGGGCTGCTTAACGCATACGACAAGACAACCGTTACCCTTATGCTGGAGGATGAAAAAACACTGGTGCTTGAAAGAAGCAACATTGCGTTGATTCGTCTGGCGCTAGATTTCTAAAAGCAAGGTAACGATTCACTCATATTGCATTGCTTTGTGAAGAGTGGATAAGGAAATAGAGAAAGGAAAGAGAACATAATGAATACGGAATTGATGGAAGCATTAAATGTCCTTGAAAAAGAGAAGAATATCAGAAAGGAAGTTGTCTTAAAGGCAATCGAGGAGTCACTTGTTCAGGCTTGTAAGCATCATTTTGGAAAGAGCGACAATATTGTCGTAAATATGGATTACAATACAGGCGAGTATGAGATCAATATGGCAAAGGAAGTAGTAGAGAATGTAGAAGATCAGCAGACTCAGATCAGTCTTCCTAATGCAAAGATTCTTGACAAGAGGGCTGTTTATGGTTCTACCGTTTATGTAAAGGTAAGTTCCAAGGAGTTTGGCCGCATTGCTGCACAGATTGCAAAGGCAATTATCCTTCAGAAGCTTCGAGAGGAAGAAAATCGTGCTGTTTATGAGCGCTATAAATTAATGGAGAGAGATTTAGTAAGCGGTGTAATTTCAAGACATTTTGAGCGTAGAGGCGAGGATGGAAAGTCAACTACCGTAAATGTCAGTGTAAATCTTGGAAAGGCAGAGGCTACCTTAATGGCAGGCGAGCAGATTAAGGGTGAGGAATATAAGGTCAATACCCGAATGAAGTTCTATGTCGTAGAAGTAAAGGATCTGCCGAAGGGACCAAAGATTCTTCTTTCCCGTTCTCGTCCGGAGTTAGTAAAGAGATTGTTTGAGGCTGAGGTTGCCGAGATTAAGGACGGAACTGTTGAGATCAAGGCAATCAGCAGAGAGGCTGGATCAAGAACAAAGATGGCTGTTTGTTCTCATGATGAGAACGTAGATGCTGTTGGTGCATGTGTAGGTGTTAACAGTTCTCGTGTAAATGCTGTTGTAGATGAGCTTGGCGGTGAGAAAATTGATATCATCAATTGGGATGAGAATGCAGCACAGTTTATTGAGAATGCACTCAGCCCATCAAAGGTTATTTTCGTAGCAGTTGATGATGATGAGCATTCAGCGCTTGTTGTAGTTCCAGATAGCCAGCTGTCACTTGCTATTGGCAAGGCAGGTCAGAACGCACGTCTGACTGCAAAGCTGACAGGCTATAAGATTGATATCAAGAGTGAGAGCCAGGCTGAGGAGGAAGGTCTGTTTGATGAGATCGACTTTAGCGCAGCAGAAGAAACTGAGCAGTCCGAGGAGACAGCACAGGACAACGAGGTTCAGGAATAAGAGGTGATAGAGTGGCCGCTGTAAAAAAAATTCCGATGCGTCAGTGTGTGGGATGCGGGGAAAGAAAAAGTAAAAAGGAACTGATCCGTATCGTTTGCTCACCGAGTGAGGATCCTGAAAGGGTAACGATTGGATTTGATCTGACTGGCAAGAAAAATGGACGAGGTGCATATATATGCAGTAGTATGGCCTGTCTTGAGCTGGCCAGAAAGAAAAAAGCTCTTGAACGAGCTTTAAAAACAGAGGTTTCGCAGCAATGCTACGATGATCTGAAAAAGGAGTTGGAGCAGATTGAACGATAAAGTAATATCCCTTTTGGGATTAGCAGAACGCGCAGGTAAAATTGCGAGTGGCGAATTTGCAGCCGAAAAGGCAGTGAAGACAGGAAAGGCACGTCTGATTATTGTGGCAGAGGATGCTTCTGATAACACGAAAAAGAAGTTTAGTGATATGTGTAAGTATTATCAGGTACCTTTTGCATGTTACTCGCACAAGGAACTGCTCGGTCACGGAATCGGAAAGGAGTTTCGTGCATCGCTTGCAGTTCTTGACGGCGGTTTTGCGAAAGCAATAGAGAAACAGTTGGACAATAAGTAAAGAAAAGGGTCGGTGATACATTTATGGCAAAACTGAACATCCATGATTTAGCCAAGGAATTAAAAAGAGAAGAAAGTGAAATTATCAGCTTATGCTCCAGCAAGGGTATGAGTGGTGTAACAAGAGCAACTATGCTTCAGGATACAATGGTAGAAGAAGTGCGTAAGGCATTCAAAAAGCCAGCAGAGCCAGCTGATGCTGCAGCTGACAAGGATGGCGCACCAAAGAAGAAGCTTCGTCTGTTGTTTCATCCGGAAAACAGCACAAAGCCAATTTCTAAAAAGAAGCGTCCAGACAGTGCGAAGAAGCCGGAAGGTGACAAGGCAGAAAAGTCTGTCGATAAGCAGGAAAAGGCTGCTGAGAGAACAGAGAGCACAAAGCCGGCAGAAAAAGCACAGGAGATGGCAAAGACTGAGGCACCGAAGGAGACTATGACAAGAGAAAATACAAAAAACGACAGAAATGATTCAAGATCCACAAACGATGGAAATAGAAGAGATAATTCCAGACGTGATGGCGGAAATGGTCAGAATGGACAAAGACGCGATGGAAATGGCCAGGGCGGTCAGAGAAGAGAAGGCGGCTATGGCCAGAGAGACGGTCAGAGACGTGATGGAAATGGCCAGGGCGGTCAGAGAAGAGAAGGCGGCTATGGCCAGAGAGATGGTCAGAGACGTGATGGAAATAATCAGGGCGGCTATGGTCAGAGACGTGACGGAAACGGTCAGGGCGGCTACGGTCAGAGAGATGGCCAGAGACGTGACGGAAATAATCAGGGCGGCTATGGTCAGAGACGCGACGGAAACGGTCAGGGCGGCTATGGTCAGAGACGTGACGGAAACGGTCAGGGCGGCTACGGCCAGAGAGATGGTCAGAGACGTGACGGAAATGGTCAGGGCGGCTACGGTCAGAGAGATGGCCAGAGACGTGACGGAAATGGTCAGGGCGGCTATGGTCAGAGAGATGGCCAGAGACGTGATGGAAATGGTCAGGGCGGTTACGGTCAGAGACGTGACAGTGCAAGGGGCCAGAGAACCGAGAGAGAAAATCTTGATTCTATGGGCACAGGAATGACCAAGAGCGAGGCAAGAGGCGGCAAAGGTCTTAATAAGAAAGAGCGTGAGATTCGCGAGAAGGAAAGACAGAATCAGGAGAAGAATACCAGATTCACAGAGAATACTCGCAATATCTCTAAGATGAAGCAGCAAAACAGTAAGAAGCCAGAGCCACAGCCAAAGGCAGAAGAAGATGACGGAATTAAGACAATTACAATTCCAGAGACTTTAACACTGGCAGAGTTAGCTGAAGCAATGAAGCTGCAGCCGGCAGCACTCGTAAAGTCACTCTTTATGAAGGGCACCATGATGACAATTAATGCTGAGCTGACATTTGAGCAGGCAGAGGAAATTGCATTAGAGTTTAACTATATCTGTGAGAAGGAAGTAAAGGTTGACGTAATTGAGGAACTTCTTCGTGAAGAAGATGATCCGGAAGAGACAAAGGTTTCAAGACCTCCGGTTGTCTGCGTTATGGGTCACGTTGACCATGGTAAGACCTCCTTACTGGATGCTATTCGTTCAACTAACGTAATTTCAAGAGAGGCCGGCGGAATTACACAGCATATCGGTGCTTATATGGTTAAGTGCAATGGACAGGATATTACATTCCTTGATACACCTGGACATGAGGCATTTACAGCAATGCGTATGCGTGGTGCTCAGGCAACTGATATCGCTGTACTTGTTGTTGCAGCAGACGATGGTGTTATGCCGCAGACAATCGAGGCGATTAACCATGCAAAGGCAGCAGGTGTTGATATTATCGTAGCAGTAAACAAGATTGATAAGCCAACTGCAAACATCGAGCGTGTAAAGCAGGAGCTTTCTGAGTATGAGCTGATTGCAGAGGATTGGGGTGGTCAGACCATCTTCGTTCCAGTATCTGCAAAGACACATGAGGGAATTGATACCTTGCTTGAGATGATCTTGCTTGATGCAGAGTTAAAGGATCTTAAGGCAAATCCAAATCGTAAGGCAAGAGGTCTTGTAATCGAGGCACAGCTTGATAAGGGCCGCGGACCAGTTGCAACAATCCTTGTTCAGAAGGGTACACTTCATGTTGGTGATAATGTTGCAGCAGGATCATGCTATGGTAAGGTTCGTGCAATGATCGATGACAAGGGACGCAGAGTAAAAGAAGCAACTCCGTCTATGCCAGTTGAGATTCTTGGTCTGAATGATGTTCCAAACGCAGGTGAGATCTTTGTCAACACTGAGAATGAGAAAGAGGCAAGAAGCTTTGCTGAGACCTTTATTAAAGAGAACAGAGAAAAACTTTTGGCTGATACAAAGACACAGCTTACTCTTGACAGCTTAAATTCCCAGATTAAGGAAGGAAGCTTAAAGGAACTGAATTTGATCGTTAAGGCTGACGTTCAGGGTTCTGTTGAGGCTGTAAAGCAGTCCTTATTGAAGCTGTCTAATGAAGAAGTTGTTGTTAAGATTATCCACAGTGGTGTTGGTGCAATCAATGAGTCTGATGTATCTTTGGCATCTGCATCAAATGCAATCATTATCGGATTTAATATTCGTCCAGATGCAATGGCAAAATCAGTAGCAGAGCGCGAGAAGGTTGAGATTCGTCTGTACCGCGTTATCTATCAGGCAATCGCTGATGTAGAAGCTGCTATGAAGGGTATGCTTGATCCGATCTACGAGGAGAAGGTAATAGGTCATGCACAGGTTCGTCAGATCTTCAAGGCATCAGGTGTTGGAAACATTGCTGGTTCCTATGTAACAGATGGTATGTTCCAGAGAGGCTGCAAGATCCGTATTTCCAGAGAAGGCGAGCAGATCTACGAGGGTTCACTGGCATCCTTAAAGCGTTTCAAGGACGATGTAAAGGAAGTAAAGGAAGGCTACGAGTGTGGTCTTGTATTTGAAAAGTTCAACGATATTCAGATTGATGATATCGTAGAGGCTTATATCATGGAAGAGGTTCCGAGATAAGCTGCAACAAAACAAAGCCATGGCAGCAATGTCATGGCTTTTCAAAGATAGTTAAGGAGAAAATATGCGTAAAAATAGTATTAAAAATATCAGAATTAACGCTGAGGTTCAGAGAGAACTCAGCCGTATTATCCAGCAGGAAATTAAAGATCCAAGAATCCATCCGATGACAACAGTTGTCATGGCAGAAGTTACGCCTGACTTAAAGTATTGTAAGGCTTATATCAGTGTTTTAGGAAACGAGGAAGCACAAAAAAGCACAATGGAAGGTTTGAAGAATGCAAAGCCTTATATCAGAAGAATGCTTGCATCATCTGTAAATTTGAGAAACACACCAGAGCTTACTTTTGTGTTAGACCAGTCCATCGAGTATGGTGTTCATATGACGGGTCTGATTGATGCAGTTGCAAATGAGCTTGCAGCTAAAGAGCCGGCAGAAAGCTCCGAGGGAAAGGAGGCATAAGCGATGGAAAAACGCCCGAACGACACAATAGAGATGCTGCGTGCGGAGTTTGCAAATGTCAGGAAGACGGCAATTGTAGGCCATCTTCATCCAGACGGAGATTGCATCTCCTCGTGTCTTGCCCTGTATCATTATTTAAAGGATAATTATGGTTATGAGGCAGATGTGTACTTAGAGCCATATCCATCTGTTTTTGATATGCTCCCAGATACAGCAGTTATTCGTCATACTGTCAAGCCTGAGGTATATGATGTGGTATATTCACTTGATTGTGCAGATTTAGACCGTATTGGTGCAGGAAAAGAACTTTTTGACAGTGCAAAGAAGCGTGTAATGATTGATCACCATATAAGTAATCCTGTTTTTGGTGATGTCAATTATGTAAAGGGTGAGATCGGTTCTGCATGTGAGGTACTTTATACACTTTTCGAGGAAGATAAGATCAACTATAACGTGGCGATGTGTCTTTATACAGGAATGGTTCACGACACTGGCGTGTTCCAATATTCCAATGTAACACCAGATACACTTACACGCGCGGCAAAGCTGATTGCCTTTGGCATTCCATTTACTGATTTGATTCAGAAGACTTTTTATGAGAAGAGCTTTAATGAAACAAGGGCGAGCGCTTATGCAATATCTAAAGCCGCACAGCTTCTTGATGGCTTTTTCGTATGGTCTTATATGGAAACTAAGGAGATGGAGAGATTTCATATTACATCAGCAGAACTTGACAGCGTTGTAAGTGAGCTTCGAAATATTCGTGGTGTAGACATAGCAGTATTCTTATATGAAATAGAGTCGGGCGTATGGAAATGCAGTTTCCGCTCAAACCATGTTGTGAATGTCAGTGAGTTGGCAGTTTCATTTGGCGGCGGAGGTCATGTTCGTGCATCAGGATGCACGTTTTATCATAAGAAGCCGGATGAGATTATTACGGAGATCGTAAATCGCATTCCGAAGGAGGATTATGCAGGCAGAGCATTATAATGGACTAATTGCAGTCTGGAAGGAGCAGGGATATACCTCACACGATGTTGTGGCAAAGCTTAGAGGTATTTTGCACCAGAAAAAAATTGGTCATACTGGTACACTTGATCCGCAGGCCAAAGGTGTTCTGGCTGTCGGATTAGGTCTTGGAACAAAGACATTTGATCTATTGCCGGATCACTGGAAAACTTACGAGGCAGAGGTAACATTTGGTGTTCAAACAGACACGGAGGATATCTGGGGAAATGTTTTAAAGACACATGATGTTTCAAAAACACCGGAAGAGATTATACAGGCAATTTGTTCCTTTGGGGGAACTTATGATCAGATACCGCCTATGTATTCAGCAAAGAAAATTGATGGAAAAAAATTGTACCAGCTTGCAAGAGAAGGAAAAATTGTTGAGCGAAAGGCAGTACCAGTCACGTTAAAGGATATTCAGGTTTTATCTGTAAAAGACAACAAGGCACGTTTTATTGTCACCTGCTCTGCCGGAACATATATCCGTACACTTTGTGTCGATATCGGAAAAAAGCTTGGCTGTGAAGCCTGCATGAGCAGTTTAACAAGAGTTATGGCAGGTGGATTTTCAAAAGAACAGGCATTGACACTCGAAAAAATAAAAGAGCTTGCCGATAAAAATGAACTGGAGAGCCGCTTAATTAGCATTGACACTGCCCTTGGTCATTTTCCAAAAGTAATCGCATCAGACGAATTTGAAAAACAGCTCAAAAATGGAAATGCGATAGGCAGTAATGCTGTTTTGGGGTTACAAGAGGCATCTATAGATGTTTGCAGTCATGATATTTGCGTGCGCCTGTATCTAAATAATAATGGACTAGACGAATTTATAGGTGTATATCATCTTGACAAAAGCAGTCGTTTACTGAAGCCTGTAAAAATATTCTATCGAAATTAATACCAGGCAGCGATAAAGAAAAGGAGACCAACGATGCAGGTAATTTGCAATACAGAGGATTTTCAAATCACAGAGAAGACCGCGGTCACGCTTGGTAAATTCGACGGAATCCATAAAGGTCATCAGCGTCTTTTAAATGCTTTGCTTGAAAAGAAAAAGCAGGGACTAAAGACTGTAGTGTTCACATTTTTTGTGCCGCCAATTCCGGGACGTGAGGATGTGCGTCAGCTGACACCAAATGATGAGAAAAAGAAATTTCTAGAAGCTTATGGAATAGATTATCTCATTGAATATCCATTTACCGAAAAGGTTCGCCATACTGCGCCAAAAGATTTTATCCGGGAAATTTTATGTAAAAAACTTTGCGCGGCATTTGTTGCAGCAGGACCGGATTTTTGTTTTGGCTATGAGCGAAAAGGAAATGTAGCACTTTTAGAAAAAATGTCATCCTTATGTGGTTATGAATTTGAAGTGTTTGATAAGGTCTCTTATAAAGGAGAGCCAATCAGCAGCAGCAGGATTCGTGCATGCATCAGTGAGGGACAGATGGAGGATGCGTGTGAAATGCTTGACCGTCCGTTTTCACTTAGTGGTACAGTTATTCACGGAAAAGCAATTGGTCATACTATAGGCTTTGCAACAATGAATCTTGTCTGGCCGGAAGATAAGCTGCTTGTTCCAATAGGCGTATATCTTTCAAAGGTGAAGATTGGGGGAAACACATATCAGGCAATTACAAATGTTGGTCATCGCCCAACAGTTGAAAAAGATGCTGCAAAATCTGATTTACTTTTAGAAGCACATCTGCTACAATATAGCCAAATGGCGTATGGTGAGGAAATTGAGGTTAGTCTCTTCCATTATGAGAGACCAGAGGTGCGCTTTTCTGGCCTTGATGCACTAAAAGAGCAGTTAAAAAAAGATACCCTTGCATGCGTTACTTATTTTGAAGAGAGGGGAAACGATGGCAAAAAGGAAGGATTCATCGAAGAAAAAGCGTAAAGGCTCAGGCAATGGACTTCTGATTGCAGCTGTGCTGCTGACAATATTATTTCTGGCAGGCGTAATGAGCCTTGGAGCTTTGTATTATCTTGAGAAAAACAAAGAAAAACCGCAGACCATTCCGCCAAAGATAACAGAGGCTGCTGCTGTTGTGACACAGACAGAAGAACAGACAAAGGAGTCTGATAACAAAAATACAAGCGAAGATTCACAGGGGGAATCTGTTTTGGAAAAACAAAGCGAGGAAACGTCTGAGAGTGAGTCAGAGCTGGAGATGTCTTCTGAATCAGAAAGTCAGACAAAAGAAGATGAGTCTGAGTCAGAAGAGGAAAGCACAGAGGAAGAATCAACTGAGAGTGAAGAAGTTCGAGAGGCAAAGGAAGCTGTTCTTGAAAAGTATAAAAATCTCGGTATGATCACTGGTGTGCGCAATTATTTGAATATGAGAAAAGGACCGTCAACTGATTATGAAATTTGCGGTGTAATTTTCAAAAATTGTGCCGTAGAAATCTTAGAGGAAAAGGACGGCTGGATGAAGATTGAGTCTGGCGGTGCGACAGGTTATGTTTCTGCTGAGTATGTTACGACAGGAGAGAAGGCAAGAAAGCTTGCGCTTTCAAGTATGAAATATATGGCAGAGATCCTAACAGATTCTGTTGATGCATTATATGAGCCAAAGGAAGGTGCAGATGTTATTACGACCTTCTTAAAGGGTGAGCGCTATGATATAAATGGAGAGACAAAGGACTGGGTTGAGATCGAAGCTGTTACGGAGCTGTCCGGATATGTAAAAAGAGAAACAGTTTACACAGGATATTTCCTTGATGAAGCAATTTACTTCTCACTTGATGGTGTATCAGAAACTCGACAGGATCTTATTCGAAAAGCATTTGAATATTATGGCGGCACTTACGTCTGGGGAGGCAAGCAGCTCACAGCAGAGGGTGGTGTGGACTGCTCAGGTTACACAATGTGTCTGTATAAACTCTTTGGCGTGCAGCTTCCAGAGTTTTCTGGTGCGCAGGCAGAGGTAGGTATGACTGTTGATGAAGATACGATTCGCCCTGGCGATTTGATATTCTATGTCGGCCGTTACCCTGGTGTGATTGGTCATGTCGCAATTTATATTGGAAATGGCAAGATCATTCATGCAGCATCTGAGTCAAAGGGTATCTGTGTCAGCAGCTGGAAATATGGTCCGCCTGTCATCATGAAAAATGTGATGGGAGATTAAGAAAAAACCTTTGACAAAGAGCAATTTCTGTGATAGTATATCACATGTGTGCGCCATGCCCCAGCAACAGGATACTCCAACCATTGCCTGGGCAAAGGTCAGAATAAAAATATTAGGAGGAATTAACAATGATTTCCAAGGAAAAGAAAGCTGAAATTATCGCTGCTTACGGCAGAACACCAGAGGATACCGGATCACCGGAGGTTCAGATCGCTATCTTAACAGCACGTATCGCTGAGCTTACCGCTCATCTTCAGGAGAACCCGAAGGATCATCATTCCAGAAGAGGTCTGCTGATGATGGTAGGACAGAGAAGAGGTATGCTGGACTACTTAAAGAGCAAGGATATCGAGGCTTACCGTACCTTAATCGAGAAGTTAGGTATTAGAAAGTAATTTGTAACTATTAAGAGCCAAGCAGATTCAAAGAAAAAATCGAGGTGCTCTGAATAGTTTAGCGATTAGGGTGGAGAAATCCACCCTATATTTGTATCAAGACAGCGATGGAAAATGATGACAAGATAGTGTCGCTGTCATGGTCGTATTTGAAGGCAGAAGTGCTCCGAGACCGCTCAAGAACAGATAAGCGCTGTTTATCTGCTGTTTAGTAGTTTCGGCACCTTCTGCAAAAAAGATAAACGTTGTGCAAAAAAGATGCACAGGAATGAGGACAATATGTATAAGAGTTATTCTATGGAACTCTGCGGCCGTACCCTTACGGTAGATGTAGGCAGAGTAGCAGCTCAGGCGAATGGCGCTGCATTTATGCATTATGGCGACACTGTTGTATTATCTACTGCAACAGCATCAGAAGAGCCAAGAGACGGCATTGATTTCTTCCCGCTTAGCGTAGAGTATGAGGAGAAGATGTACGCAGTTGGAAAGATTCCAGGCGGCTTCAATAAAAGAGAGGGAAAGGCAAGCGAGCATGCAATTTTAACCTCACGTGTTATTGACCGTCCTATGCGTCCACTGTTTCCGAAGGATTACCGTAACGATGTAACATTAAACAACATGGTTATGAGTGTTGATCCAGACTGCAGCCCAGAGATCACTGCAATGCTTGGTTCTGCTATTGCAACTTGTATTTCTGACATTCCATTTGATGGCCCGACTGCCAGCACAAGAGTTGGTATGGTTGACGGAGAGCTTGTATTTAATCCAACCAGCGCACAGAGAGCAGTATCTGATCTTGAGCTTACTGTTGCATCCACAAGAGATAAGGTTATCATGATCGAGGCCGGTGCAAATGAGATTCCGGAAGCAAAGATGATCGAAGCTATTTTTGCTGCACATGAAATCAATCAGAAGATTATTGCTTTTATCGATACAATCGTTGCAGATTGTGGAAAGCCGAAGCATTCTTATCAGTCATATGATGTAGATGCAGAGCTTTGGGAGGATATGACTTCCTTTATTCCGGGACCAGAGATGGAAGAGGCTGTATTCACAGATGAGAAGCAGGTTCGTGAGGAGAATATCCGTGTATTAAAGGAGAGATTAAAGGAGCGTTATGAGGAGACACATCCAGAGTGGATTCCAATGCTCGGTGAGGCTCTCTATAAGTATCAGAAAAAGACTGTCCGCAAGATGATCTTAAAGGATCACAAGAGACCAGACGGCAGAGCAATCACTCAGATTCGTCCGCTTGCAGCAGAGATTGATATGATTCCGAGAGCACATGGTTCCGCTATGTTCACCAGAGGACAGACTCAGATTTGTGATGTTGTTACACTGGCACCGCTTTCAGAGGCACAAAAGATTGATGGTCTTGATGAGAACGAGACAAGCAAGCGCTACATGCATCAGTATAATTTCCCGGCTTATTCTGTAGGAGAGACAAAGGTTTCCAGAGGTCCGGGAAGACGTGAGATCGGTCACGGCGCACTGGCTGAGAGAGCACTTGTTCCGGTTCTTCCATCAGCAGAAGAGTTCCCATATGCAATACGTGCTGTATCAGAGACATTCGAGTCTAATGGTTCTACATCTCAGGCTTCCATTTGTGCATCCTGTATGGCACTTATGGCAGCAGGTGTTCCGCTTAAGGCTATGGTTGCAGGTATTTCCTGTGGTCTTGTTACTGGCGATACCGATGATGATTACATCGTTTTGACTGATATTCAGGGTCTTGAGGACTTCTTTGGCGATATGGACTTTAAGGTAGCAGGTACTCATAAGGGTATCACTGCAATCCAGATGGATATCAAGATTCATGGTCTGACAAGAGCCATCATTGAGGAGGCAATTGCAAGAACAAGAGAAGCAAGATTCTATATCATGGATGAGGTTATGTCCAAGGCAATCGCAGAGCCGAGACAGACAGTTGGAAAGTATGCACCGAAGATCGAAATGATGACTATTGATCCGGCTACAATCGGTGATGTTGTTGGAAAGCAGGGTAAGGTAATCAATCGTATTATCGCTGAAACTGGCGTAAAGATTGATATCACAGATGATGGAAATGTTTCTATCTGTGGTACAGATGCCGATATGATTGCAAAGGCAATGAAGACCATTGAAATCATCACTAGCGATTTCGAAGAGGGACAGGTTCTTGAGGGTACTGTTATCAGTATCAAGGACTTCGGCGCATTCCTTGAGTTCGCACCAGGCAAAGAGGGTATGGTTCATATCTCCAAGATGTCTGATAAGCGTGTAGAGAAGGTTGAAGATGTTCTTTCCTTAGGACAGGTTGTAAAGGTTGTATGCCTTGGTAAGGATAAGATGGGCAGATTCAGCTTCAGCATGAAGGACGTAAAATAAAATTTTAAGAAAAAGATGTTGTTGAATTTCGGCAGCATCTTTTTCCACTTTTGATCTTACAAACAATTTGAGAAAGGTATGGTTTTTATATGGAAAAGTTACTTAGCATTATTTCCAGAGAGATTGGAGACGCATTTGAAGCTTGCGGTTATGAGCGCGAGCTTGGACGCGTTACCGTATCTAATCGTCCGGATCTGTGTGAATATCAGTGTAATGGCGCAATGGCTGGTGCAAAGAAATATCACAAAGCTCCTTTTATGATAGCAGATGAGGTGGCAGAGAAGCTGCAGTCTTCAAAGGTAGTAAAGGATGTAGCATCTGTAAAGCCAGGATTTTTAAATTTCAATCTTGATAATGAATACTTGGCATCTTATATTAATCAGATGAAGACAAGTAAGAAGCATGGAATTGAGCTGTCAACACCAGAGAAGATTGTAATTGACTACGGCGGACCAAATGTAGCAAAGCCGCTTCATGTTGGTCATCTGCGTTCTGCAATTATCGGAGAGAGCGTAAAGAGAATCCTTCGTTATGCAGGAAATGAAGTTATTGGTGATGCGCATCTTGGTGACTGGGGCCTTCAGATGGGTCTGATTATTACTGAGTTAAAGGAGAGAAAGCCAGATCTTGTTTATTTTGATCATGAATATACTGGTGAATATCCTGAAGAAGCGCCATTTACAATCTCTGAGTTAGAGGAAATCTATCCGTGTGCGAGTGGTAAGGCAAAGGTAGACGAGGAGTTTGCAAAGCGCGCACATGATGCAACTGTTATGCTGCAGAATAAGGATCGCGGCTACACTGCGATTTGGAATCACATTTTGAAGGTTTCTATCGAAGATCTTCAGAAGAACTACAGCAAGCTGGACGTTCATTTTGATCTGTGGAAGAAAGAGAGTGATGCGCAGCCGTATATTCCGGACATGGTTCAGATGTTAAAGGATAAGGGACTGGCTTATATTTCAAATGGTGCACTCGTTGTTGACGTTGCAAAGCAGGAGGATACAAAGGAAGTTCCGCCGTGTATTATCTTAAAGTCAGATGGTGCAAGCCTTTACCAGACAACAGATCTTGCTACTATCGTAGAAAGAGAAAAGCTGTTTAAGCCAAACCGCATTATTTATGTTGTTGATAAGCGTCAAGAGATGCATTTTACACAGGTATTCCGCGTATCCAGATTGGCAGAGCTTGTTCCGGAAGATACAAAGCTTCAGTTTTTGGGCTTTGGAACTATGAACGGAAAGGATGGAAAGCCGTTTAAGACAAGACAGGGCGGTGTTATGCGTCTTGAGCACCTGATTCGTGATATTAACGATGCAGTTTATGATAAAATCATGGCAAGCCGCGATGAGGATGAAGAGACAGCACGCGAGAATGCAAAGATCATTGGTCTTTCTGCAATTAAGTATGGTGATTTGTCTAATCAGGCATCAAAGGATTATGTCTTTGATGTAGATCGTTTCACTTCTTTCGAGGGAAATACAGGTCCGTACATTCTGTATACCATCGTAAGAATCAAATCTATATTAAAGAAGTTTGGTCAGGAGATTCCAACTGCAATCACTGTGCCGGACGGTGCCGCACAGAAGGCACTTATGCTTGATATGACAAGATTTTCAGATGTATTTGCACAGGCAAGTGCTGAGTATGCACCACATAAACTTTGTGCATATATCTATGATTTAGCAAATGATTTCAATCGTTTCTATCATGAGACAAAGATTTTGGCAGAAGAAGATCAGGATAAGAAGAATGGCTATATTGCTTTGATTTCCTACTGCAAAGATATTCTGGAGACCTGCATTGAACTGTTAGGATTTAGTGCGCCAGAGAAGATGTGATGCAACAGTTCACGCGTTCAGACAAATTCGAAAAATCCCATGCTTGCATGAGGATTTTTTGAAGTGGCTGAACGAAAGGAACTGTTTTATAAAATAAAAACCTTTAGTGTATATGGGGAGAAGTATGGAGAAAACCTACGAAATGCTGCAGCAGTATGCGGTAAACTCTTTGGAATATCAGAAAGGACGTGCCCTTCATCAGCGCGGACAGGCAGCTTTGTCAAGCGCTGAGGAGGCACATGGAAGAACACAGATACAGGCAACGGTTAGAGATTTAAGCAGACGCTATGATGTAGAGGTGACAATACAATCAACAGGTCTTGCAGCTGATGGAAATTGGGGAGACTTTGATATAGAGGAGTCTTCATGTTCCTGCGGCGAGTATCATACACCGGGAAAACTTTGCCGTCATGAGATTGCGGCAGTTTTGCAATATTTTTGTGAGGGAGAGCTTGTATCAAGTGTTCATACCTCAGCTGCCTGCATAAGTATGATTCAGGCATACGAAAAGCGTTATACGCTGCAGTATCAAAAATCCAATATTTCAGATGTAAAAGTAGTACCAAAGTTTGTGACAGAGGGAAAGAAAATCGGGCTGGAATTTTTTGCCGGAACACGTCATCTTTATCCTATTCGCGATCTGACTGCCTTTAAACAGAGCTATCAAAAAGGTGAGGACATTTCTTTTGGTAAGCAGCTTTCGTATCCAAACTGTGAATATTCCTATGATTCTGATTCGGCAGCATTGATTCAGGTCATTTGTCTGCAGATTGATTCCTATTTGAATCATTGGTCTCAGCAAGAAAAATATACATTTGATAGGAAAATTTCAAATGTTGAGCTTGAGGAAGGCTTTGCCGATTTGTATATGAAAGCATTTTGCGGCAGAGAGCTTGAACTAATCGAGGATGGCAAGAGCCGTATGGTTCATGTTATAAAGGAAAATCCGCAGGTAAAACTGATATTAGAGAAAAAGGGAAAGGATGGCGCAAGACTGTGGCTTCCAGATAAGTGGAAGTTAGCAGAGGGAAATCGCCATATCTATCTTTTTGGAGAAGATACAGTTTATATTTGTGATGAGTATTACAGCCGCGCTCTTAGGATTTTCTACAGAAATCTGCTGCAGGTTGCTTATCCGGGAAGCGGATATATGGATATTAACAATAGTGATTTTCCGTCATTTATTCATTATGTGCTTCCGGAGATTCAGGAAAATATTAATTTGGAATGCCGCGACTTGTCGCTGGAGGAATTTGTTCCGCCAATGCTTCAGGTGAAATTTACCATAAATTTGTGGGATATTCTTGAGCTGAAGATGGAGACACGCTATGGCAAAAGAATAGTTCATCTTGGTGAAAAGTCAGATACGAACCTTGTGCGTGATGTGGAAAAGGAGCAGGCATTAAAGGATCTTCTTGAAAGATATCTTCCAAGCATGGAAAAAGATGAAGAAAATGGTCAGGAAGATTGCGAGCGCTATATTATCGAAAATGGAGATGCTATTGGACGCTTTTTGGAGTTTTGCCTGCCGCAGCTATATTCATTTGGAAGTGTTGTGCTAGAAGATGGTCTGGCTGATCTTCATTTTGATGAGGCACCTCAGATCAAGGCCGGTATGCGCTTTATGGATCATTTTTTGGAGCTTGGCTTTGAGAGTGATGAGTTAAGTGAAAAGCAGTTAAAGGATGTGCTTAGGGCTTACCATGAAAAACAGCATTATCATCGTCTTGAGGATGGCAGAATCTTAAAGCTAAGTGATGAGTTTGCTGATAAGCTGGCAGAGTTTGAGGATGTGATGGATATTGATGCCCGTGAAGCAGTTGACAGGCCAGTGAGTCTTCCAGGGTATCGCTTCTTATTTGCAGATGAGATGCTTGCGTCTATGCAGGGCATTGATTATCAGCCAGGCAAGGAAATTCGCGACATGGCAGAGCGCATGAAACGCACTGAGCTGGAAATGTATCCAGTTCCAGAAACTATTGGAGCAACGCTTCGTGAGTATCAGATCTATGGATATCGTTGGCTTAAAATGCTGCAGGATTACCATTTTAATGGAATATTGGCAGATGATATGGGTCTTGGAAAAACTTTGCAGACGATTACACTGCTAGTATCTGATCAGGGAAAGGGAAGCTCAATTATTGTCTGTCCGGCATCGCTTATTTATAACTGGCAGCATGAGCTGGAATTATTTGCATCAAACTTGCGCATTCAGGTTGTGGCTGGAAATGCAAAAGAGAGAAAAGAACTAATTGAGCAATATACATCGTATGATGTTTTGATTACGTCATACGACCTTCTTCGCCGAGATCTTGAGATCTATGAAGGCTGTAAATTTTTCTATCAGATTCTTGATGAGGCACAGTATATCAAAAACCATATGACAATGAATGCAAAGGCTGTTAAGCAGATAAATGCAGCATATCGTCTTGCTCTTACGGGAACTCCGATTGAAAATAGTTTAAGTGAGCTGTGGAGTATTTTCGACTATCTGATGCCAGGTTATCTGTACAGCTATACACGTTTTAGAAAACAATTTGAGATGCCGATCATGAAAAATGAGGATGCAGCGGCGAGAAATCGCCTGCGAAAAATGACAGCACCATTTTTGCTTCGAAGATCAAAGTCTCAGGTGCTTTCAGACCTTCCTGAAAAGGATGAAAAGACTATTTATTCTGGAATGGAAGATGAGCAAAGAAAGCTGTATCTTGCTGCCCATAAGCAGCTTGTTGATCAGCTGCAGGGTATTGACAGTGCATATTATGAGAAGAACAAGATATTTATCTTGAGTCAGCTGACAAAGCTTCGTCAAATTTGTTGTCATCCAGCGCTTTGCTACGATGATTATCAGGGAAGCTCTGCTAAGCTTGAGGCATGTATGGAGCTTGTGCAGCGTGCTGTAAAGGGAAAACATAAGGTATTATTGTTCTCTCAGTTTACATCAATGTTAGATCTGATTCGTGAGCGCTTAGCTGAGCAAAATACAAAGTATTATTGTCTGACAGGAAATACAGATAAGCAGGAGCGTCAGCGCCTTGTTGATGAGTTCCAGAATGACGATACACCTGTATTTTTGATTTCACTAAAAGCCGGCGGCACGGGATTAAACTTAACGGCGGCAGATATTGTAATTCACTACGATCCGTGGTGGAATGTGGCAGCACAGAATCAGGCAACTGACCGTGCACACAGAATTGGACAGAAAAACACAGTAACGGTGTACCGTTTGATCGCAAAGGACTCTCTCGAGGAGGGAATAATAAAGCTCCAGGAGTCCAAGAAAGCATTATCAGACGATATTCTTTCCATGGACTTCGGAGCTATTGCGTCGATGTCTAAGGATGAGCTGTTAGCTCTTCTTTCTACGGGAGAGGTAGCTAATCAGGCAAAGTAACATAAATACTGCCATAATAACAATAAAAATAGGCATATATTTAAGGGTGGCATTCCACATCGGAGTCTTAAACAGGGCAACGCTGTAGGTGTCACCCTTATATGATTTAATGGAATACGTGACCAAATTGTTATCGCCGCTTGATCCTGCATCAGAGAGTTTTTTGCTCTCTGCATTTCTGACAATCAATGATGAATAGCCATCTGGAAGAGATACAGTTACAGTATCCAAAACTTTTGCATATGATGCAGTATCTTTTGAAAGCTGTGCGCTTAATGTGACTTCTTTTTTGGAAAGTTCAGTTTCACGCTCGGTCCATGCAAATGCAGAAGATCCGGCCGGAACGGTGACAGTATACTGATGAACGAGGAAACGCTTCTGCTGGGTCAGCCAGTCAATTGTCGGAAGCAGATCGATAGAAACTGTTACTGAGCTTCGGCCAAAGTAGTCAGCCAGATTGGAAAGAAGAAGCTCTGGTGTTGCCTGTGTGTTGTCTTTATTTTGATCTAGATACCAGTCACAGCAAAATTCAAGGTAGGATTTCAGATCAGAGGATTCATCGTCCATTGAGAATTTCTCGGCATCGGTCTTAGCATTTTCATTCTCAATTAGTGAAACAGTGAAATCAGTATTTTCTTTTCCAGTCAGGAAAACATAGCAGTCAAAGAAATTTTCACTAATAGAAAGCTCATAGCCATTGTCTGTTGTGGAATAGCTGCAGCCGAGCGGATAAATATGGCAGCTGTCACTAAGCCCTGAGATAGACAGACATACTTTTTCATCAAGTACAGAATCAGTGAGAGGTCTTGACAGGTGATAGAGGACACCCTTATCCTCTGGGATTGCAGTATTGTAAATCTGACCCTGATACAGTTCGTCAAGTGTCAGAGTACTTTCACCAAGTCCGTTTGCTGAAAATAAAGGAGAATAGTATGACGATTCCTCAAAGGAAGCAGCATCAGTATCTGCAAACAGATTAAGCAATTTAAGTGCATCGCTGTCTGTTGTATCGTATGCATGTGCATAGAAGTTATACAGCTTTTCTGGTTCTGATGCCAATGATGCAATCTGTGGAATCAGAATGTCAAACGAAACATCGGTATCGGATTCATTTTGAATCAGATAGTTGTCTTTCATCAGATTATTGTCGTAATCCAGACAGATATTGTGTGTCACCTTGACGCCCTCTGGTTGTTCATCTGTACTATACAGACCGGATGTATACAGTGGTGTAGAAAAAACTTCTGTAGCATTTGCAGCGTCAGCAGAACTTGTGCTTTCAGCAAATGTACAGATTGTGCCGGAAAAACAAGTTCCGGCTGCAAGAAGTAAAGAGGTAAATTTTGTCGTATGCTTTAACATGGAAACCTGACCTTTCTATTGCATGATGGAAGCATTTAATGCTATAATAAGAACATCCAACTCACTTAAAACGAAGGAGGAACTATGGCAGTTGACCTACACACGCATTCCTGCTGTTCAGATGGCTCTCTTACACCGTCTGAGCTGATGGAACTTGCATATGAGAAAAAGCTTTCGGCAATTGCATTGACAGATCATGATACTGTAAGTGGTATCAAGGAGGCAAAGAAGGCAGCAGAAGATCTGTCTATTACATTAATTCCAGGAATTGAGATTTCCAGTCTATATGATCTTGGAAATGTTGTGAAGGAATTTCACATTCTTGGTCTTGGTGTTGATGAGACAGATGTACAATTTTTAAAAAAGTTGGAGCAATATGGTGCGCTTCGTCAAGAAAGAAACGAGAAAATGCTGCGTCTAATCAGCGAAAACGTTTGCAATATTGACAAGGACGAATTTTATGCTCGTTTTGACCGATCTGTAATCACGAGAGCTCATTTTGCACAATATCTTTACGAAAAGGGTATCGTATCATCTGTAAAAGAGGCATTTGACCGCTACCTTGGAGATGGAAAGCCGTGCTACATTCCGAAAGAAGGGGTAACTGCAAAAGAGGCAATTACCTGTATTCGTGAGGCAGGAGGACATCCAGTTTTGGCACATCCACCGCAGTATCGTCTTAGTCTGACCGTATTAGATAAGGTCATAAAGGACTTAAAGGCATGTGGATTAGAAGGAATCGAGGTTGTCTACTCTACCTATACAAATGCGCAGGAGCGTGAACTTCGTACACTTGCCGTAAAAAATGAGCTTCACATGACCGGAGGTTCAGATTACCATGGAACTCCTAAGCCAGATATTCAGCTTGGGACAGGACTGGGAAATCTTTATGTACCGGATGCACTTGCAAATTGGCTGCTTGCATAAATGCTTATTTTATAATAATAACATAAACAGGAATTGATGTCCAGTAAGAAAGGGGATTTACCATGATACAGGAAGAAATCCAGAATTGGATCTACGAAATAAAGGAGGTGGATGCGCTCAGTGCAAAGGCACTTCTGCGTGTTTACGAGCAGCTTGGCTTAAGTGCAGCTGCAGATCGTCTTGGCGCAATAAGCAGCGAGCAGACAAATGTAGAATATGCCAGTGTTTGGTTGTGGGCTGTTGATCGAAATCCGGAAAGACGCGAATCATTAAATAAAATTCGCGAAGAGCTGACTGCGAAATATTGCAGCGAAAATAGTAAAGATGTTCACTTGACAGGTCAGCAGGTGTTCTACGAACTTAGTTTCTTTACAGAGTATGAGACTAAATATGGTACACTCCAGTATTACGAGAATATTTATCGCCAACTGTGTCAGGTAGAGAAAACGCAGCGTGATGGCTGGTATCTGTATGGTTTGACACAGATTAAAAAGGCAATGAAAGAGGGTGTTTTTGAGTATCAGGCTCAGATCACCGATCTTTTCAAAGAGACATTTTCTGTGCTTAGAGAAAATTTTGCCACACTTGATGCACTGCAGAGAATTTTGATTGTGGCAGCCTCTTATGAGGCATGCAGTCAGAAAATTTTACTTCCTTATAAATATCAGGAGTTACTTTTAGAATGGTATCGTGTGATTTGCCGTCATGAGCGCAATAATGATCAGCTTGAGGCTGCAATGGTGCTGATGGAGATGGCAAAGCAGAAATTAGAGGCATAACGAAACTGTAATTACATTTAAAGGAGTATATCATGAATTTTCATATATTATTTTGCTCATCCCGACATGTAACAATTGAGTTAGATGAGGATGCAATTTACGAAACTGCGAGCTACGAAATTTGGGTAAATGGTCGCTTAAAGGGTGTTTTCCACAGAATGATTCAGACAATCGATGGGCTGCTTCCAGATACTGATTATGAGATTATGCTGGTGCGTGCAAATGAAGCCTCTGAAACAGTTACATTTCATACCGAGCCGGAACCAATCACATTAAACGTCAGAGATTTTGGCGCATTTGGTGATGGCGTTCATGACGACACAAGCGCAATTCAGGCAGCTATTCTTTGTTGCCCTAAGAATGCAAGAGTTTTGATTCCAAAGGGAACTTATCCTGTAACAGCGCTGTTTTTAAAGAGTGATATGATTCTGGAGCTGCAGGAAAATGCAGTGTTAGCAGGTATTTATGACCGTGCGCGTACACCGATTCTTCCAGGACAGATTGAGTATGACAACGAGGATGGATATTATAATCTTGGAAGCTGGGAGGGAAATCCTATTGACAGCTTTGCATCAATGATTACAGGAATCCATGTAAAAAATGTTACTATCTGCGGTAAGGGTGTTCTTGATGGCCGCGCTGATTTTGAGAATTGGTGGAGCCGTCCAAAGGACAAGATTCGTGCCTGGAGACCAAGAATGATTTTTCTAAATCATTGTGAAAATATTACTGTTGTAGGTGTTACAGTACAAAATTCACCGGCATGGAATCTGCATCCATATTTTTCAAATCAGATTCGATTCTTAGATATGGAAGTAAAGGGACCGGCAAATTCTCATAATACAGATGGCTGTGATCCAGAGTCCTGTACAAATGTTGAGATTGCAGGCGTTCATTTCTCTGTAGGTGATGATTGTATTGCAATTAAATCAGGAAAGATTTATATGGGCAAGAAATTTAAGGTTCCGTCAAAGCATATCCATATTCGTCAGTCCTGGATGCAGGATGGTCATGGCGCAGTCACGGTAGGAAGTGAGATTGCGGCAGGTGTTGATGATATTCATATTTCAAAGTGTCGTTTCTCAAACACAGACAGAGGTCTTCGTGTAAAAACAAGACGCGGACGCGGAAAAGATTCTGTATTAAAAGGCATTGTATTTGAAGATCTTGAGTTAGAAGGTGTAAAGGCACCATTTGTAGTAAACAGCTTTTATTTCTGCGACCCAGATGGCCGTACAGAGTATGTTGGAACAAAAGAGGCGCTTCCAGTTGATGAACGTACACCAAAGATTGAATCTATTGAGTTTCGCAATATTGTCTGCCGCAATGCACATTATTGTGGTGCGTACATCTATGGTCTTCCAGAGCAGAAGATAGAGCGTCTTGCATTTGATAATGTTTCTATCACATATGCAAAAGAGGCACAGACAGGCGTTGCAGCCATGATGATGGGATGCGAGCCGGCAAGCAGGCTTGGACTTGTGATTGGAAATGTTAAAAATCTGATACTTCATAATGTTTCAATAGACGGTCAGGATGGCGAGAGACTTTGCCTTAGCGGTGTTGAAAATGTAGAAGAAGAGCAGGATTAATTCTGACAAAGATGTTTTTACGTGCCCCTGGTGCTGCAAGCACCGGGGGTATTTTTATATTCATCTAAATCTGTGTCATGTCGTGTCATATTTCGTGTCATATAGATGACTAAAATGAAAAAATAGAATATAATAAAAAAGCTCAAGAACCGTTATATTAAGCGGATTCTTGAACTTCTCGAACATTCCAGTAATTATGCGGATATTAACAAAAAGCGGAGCGAGTGGGATTTGAACCCGTTAAGAAAATGCTTTGAATCCGCATATTTACTGGATTTTTAAAGTACCGTGTCATATTTCGTGTCATACATGTTCGTACATGTTTTTAAAGTGTTTGTTAATAAGTTGATCTTGTTTTTTCTGCTCAGAGCTGATGGTATTGCGATATACTGCTTTCAATACGGTATCTGTTCGCCAGCCGCCTCGTGACATTATATATTGATCTGGGACGCCCATTGCGTGCATAATAGATGCAGAATAGTGTCGCAGATCGTGAAAGCGAAAGTGGGGCGAACCAGAAAAGCGAATTGCTCTTGCAAAGCGATCAGAGATCTGTGATGGTGTTGCCTGGATAATTCGCCCATCAATTCCTTTGATCTTGTCAATTACAAAATCAGGGTATTCGATTTGGCGATAACTTGAATAGGTTTTTGGCTGTTTGATCACCCAGTTGCGATCAGGACCTTGAACCATATCTTTGCAGACCGTTACAACATTCCCGTTGATGTCAGATGACTCAAGTGCACAGATCTCACCTCGGCGCATCGGACCGAAGGCTGCCAATAGGACGGCGATTTCAAGTTCCTTTCCTGTAATGTGAGCAAGCAGCTTTTTCACATCTGCATCATCCGGGCAGTACAGATCAGGTTTGATCGGCGCTGGAAGAGAGACCTTTATATTCAGATCTGGAGCAAACATATCCAGTGTTGCTGTGAGTAATGCGTAGATATTGCGCACGCTTTTTGATGCCTTTCTGGTAGAAAGATTGCTAATCCATACTTGTAGGATCGTAGAGTCTAACTGCCTGAGATTGTAAGTTTCAATGTCTTTGTAGTCATTGCGCTGCATCTTACGGTATCCATCAATGGTGCTAGGAGACAGGACGGTTTCTTTTGCTGTGATGTACTTGTCGATCGCAGCTTTTACTGTGATGTTTTCTGGCCGTTGGGTGGTCTTATTTGCTGCCCAGATCGCAGCTGCTCGTTCTGCTTCACGCTTTGTTGGGGCAGTGAAAGATTGGTAAATAGCCTTCTTTTCTCCATCAAGGCTTGTTTCGTAGTGATCAAATACCCGGACTCGATAAGTTCCGGATGGTAATTTTTTTGCCGTTGCCATGGTGTATCATCCTCCTTAAAAAGTATAAGAAAAACAGGTGTTCAATTGACACCTGCCCGCGGATGATGATATAATAGTCTCGCTTCATTGACATGGGTATCATTATCCGTGTAGATTTGCCTCGGTGTTGGTAGCATCGGGGCAATTTTTATTTTGTTGTGATCAAGCAGTCTTCTGATAATCAACAACTGCGATTTCGGTTAGCATTCCCTTGATCTGCTTGATAATGTTTTCGATATTTTGCAATGTTTCCCCGGTTAAGTATTCTTCACCACATTGCGTGCATTTTTCACAAGGCACATTCTTGATAATAATATAGCAGCCATTATAGTCGGTCATGTAGGTAGTGGTAGAAACTTCGGTATTACCTTTACAATAAAAACAAGTCATAATCAATTCTCCTTTCTAGTTTTAAAATCATTTTTCCATTTATCACAGCTTGGAAAATATGCTGTGATAAGAAACAGTTCTGTTTCGTGATGTCCGATAACTACATGTAAAAATTTATTTCCAAGACTTGATCCTAAAATCAAACAGCTTGGATATGGATAATCGTCTGGATATTGTTCGATGATTTCACCATTCATAATACAGGCTATGACATCAGACAAAAATATACCACGCTGTTCCAGGCGCTTTGCCGCATGGAGAGTAATGCGAATGTTTTGTGGTGTACATAGCTTGCGCAATTCTAAAATATCTAACTCTGACATTTCAATCCCTTCTTTATCTGTTTACAAAATTTTATAGATTCATTTTGGCAGTGAGCTAATACCAGGAAAATAGAAACAGGCTCCAATAATATGTTCACACTGAGGGCATTTTCTCTTTTTCAAAATAGCAGGCACTTTAGGATACTGCTTGTTCCACCCGTACAATGAAAAGATTTGAAAATTATATTTCTTACAAAAAGAACAATTTCTATAAGTGCTAAACATCAAAGTATCGATTTTCCATTCTTGGCATTTTGGAATAAGCCTTTTAATAGATAAGTTTTCAATTTCTTGGTCAGAATGTCTATTACTAAATAATCCCACAGAATAACCCCCTTTCTTATTACAAGTTGAATATTACTGATCTAGCGGAAATATTTCATAAATTTGAAGATTCGGTTCAAATGTGATCCAATAATTATCAACAGCTTTGCTAAGTCCGTATTTGCTCCGATATGCAGCAAGTGCCTCTTTTAAATAGTCTTCTGTGACATCCAAATATTCGGCAATTTCGTAGACATTTCTACAATTGGCTTTCACTGCTGAAATCAGCCCAGTCAAGCCGATCATTTTATTATATCCCCACATACGCGCCCGAAGTTCCTGCTTGCGGTTTGCCACATTGCTTTGATCGAGTATATCACCAGAGCTGGTGTGGTAGTGTCCAAGCTCTTCGGCAAGGACGCAGGCTTTTTCTTTTGTAGTTTTAAGATTTTTATCAATTCCGATAGAGCCTGCATAGTAAAGCCCTTTAAGAGAAGGAACAGCGCTCATATCAATTTCAGAGATGGAAACATCATCTGATTTCATTAGTTCTTCGTAAGTCAATCAATCATCTCCCTTTTTGTAGGAACTTCTTGCAGCCAGTAAGAGCTTTTTATACTCTTCGATCTTTTGTAATTCTTCATCAGTCCATAATTCATCATCCTTATGAGCGGCAATGGTGCCAGCGTCGATTTCGGTAAGGTCATCGAAATCATTCAAAGATAAGCCAAGAACTTTTGCTATAGATTTTAGAGTTTCAAGTTTTGGGTCTTTTGTGGCACCACTTAAAATTTTGTTTAATGTGCCAATAGGAACTCCAGATTTTTGAGATAACTCGTCGGTAGTAAGTCCCATTTTCTTTTTGTATTCAGCAATTTTTTCTAATCCCATAATATACCTCCCGTTGATGCTGATATTTTACCGCGTGATAAAAAGAAAGTCAATAAAATTTTTCCGTTAACGGTAAAAAACTATTGACAATAACCGTTAACGGATGTATATTAAAACTGTGATAACCGTTAACGGTTGAAAGAGAGGTGAAAACAAATGTATCCAAACCTAAGATTAGAGATGATAAAGGCCAACATATCTATTGTTTCTTTGGCAGGGCAGATCGGGGTATCTGAGAAGACACTTCGCAACAAGATAAAAGGAGAAACTGATTTCACATGGAAAGAAGCTTTGACTGTGAGAAGAATTGTCAATCCTCAAATGAGCATGGAGGAAATGTTTCTGAATGATGAGGTAAATAAGAAATCAAGCGAAGTTGACCGATAGGTGGAACTGAGCAGAAAGAAGAATATAGAATTGGAAATACGTGCATTAGAAATTGACTTTGACAAACAGGTGCTAAAGATTAACGGCGAGCCTGTGACAAAGCCAGTACTCGTCACACTTCCTGGAGAAGAGGGGTGGCCTTTGAGGCTGTTATTCAACCATGAATGTCGATATGTTCTCAAGGGAGAGTATGACGAGCTGGAAGTGATTTATTCAGCAGGAGATCAGTAATAGGCTTTGATGAAAGTGATTTTTTCATTAAGTTTTGCATAATCGATTCGCTGAATATAATATCCGTCGATAAAGGTACAGCATATATCAGAAATAGATTTATCGGCATAGTCCGGAATATGAATCAATAAAAATTTGCCAATGTTATCTTCGGACTTAGTGTAATAGGTATCATACCCATTAACATTGACTGGAATTATGGTTGGATCAGAACTACTCATTTTTTATCTCCTTTCATTACTCGGCTGTTACAGCAGCCTGTAAGGAAAGGATAGGACATGAGACTGGGAAAGTCAACTATTAAAAGATACAGCAGAGGGAGGTGAAAACGTGCAAATTGCATGTTGTATCATCGGAACATTTTTACTGGTATTATCCGTTGTTCTGTGTGCCGTAACAGATAATGAGTACTGGCGCGTAGTGCAAATTGTAGGCGAAATCATAGCCTTTATGGGATACGCGCCAGTATTGTTCGGGTTAAAATTCTTTGGCTAACAGGCGGATGCAATCTTTATAGAGCTTATCTGTATGAGATGAAATACCATCTTGAACAACTTCATTTGCAAGCTCAAAAAGTTTACGCCTAACTGAGCGATGGGAGCAAATGGGAATTAAGTTTGTAGTGCGTTTATAGAAATTAGATACGCAAGCATCTTTTCCAGAAACACCCATTGGGCAATTTCTATAAGCTTCTGAAAAAGCATATAGGGCAGATAAACGAGCTTCGATAGTGTGATTCATTTTTGCAATTGAATACTCTTTCAAAGAGTGTATGAGCGCAGTGATTGTTGGAGCTATGATTGCTGCAAAAGCCGTTATGTAAGTGCAGATCACAGTAAAATCGTTATCCATAATGCATTATCTCCTTTCATTTACTCAGCTGTTGCAGCAGCCTGTAAAGAAAGGATAGGACAACAATATTGATATGTCAAGCAAATTGCCCCTATGGTGTACTGCCGGTTCGATTCCGGCAGAAGGGAATGGTCGGCCGACCTTGTAAACAAAAAATGAAAGTCAGGAGGTGAAAGCTCCGTGAGAGTTAAGAAGACGGAAGAGGAGAAAGCAAACAAGCAGCTCAAGCTTGTGATTAAGATGTATCTGATAAGCAGAGAGATGACACAGATACAGCTTGCAGCTCGTATCAATATGCCGCTGGGCACATTTAACGATCGGTGGATGGATCCTGGCAAATTTCGCAGAAGTGAACTGATGGCAATATTTGCCGTATTGCAGGTACGGCAAGAAGACAAAGAAAAGATACCTTGGTAGTGTGTGTGTGTCAATGCCCTCGCAGGCTATTAAGGTATCTTCAAGGAAAGGAAGAAAGATGGTAGAGATAGTAAAGATTCTGAATGGAGAGCCAGTGATCTTGGCCGAGGAAAAGAAACTGCAGGTGCCAAGCTTCGTGAATAATCTAAATGGAAAGAGTGCAGAGCGAGCACTCCGCTGTCAGCAAGCGCGAAACTTCAAGGCAGAGCTGGCAAAGGCTGAGGAGCATGAACAGTTTCTGGATGCAACCGTAAATACAATTGGAGATATTGTGCTGAATGTGTTCCTTCTTGGTTTATTAGCGATTGCTTTGTATTTTGGATCATGAATGGGAAAAGCCGTTGTAAAGCTGGTGACTTTACAACGGCCAAAATAATGGGTACTCCATATACACCGCTTACAGTATAGCATATGTGAGCTTAGAAAGCAAGAGTCGGAAGGACTCTTAAGTACCCTAGTAATCAAGTATAACTGATGTACCACCAGAAAGCTAACGAGATGAAAACGAAATACAGTGAGTATGATTACGAGGCAGTATATGAGCAAAGCATAGATGATATGGATGAGTGGTTTGCTCAGAGGGCACTTGAAAAAGCGATAGGAGTATATGCTACGAAAGAGATTGTCTTTGGAGACCATATGGATATCGACATCTATCCAGAGTTTGCAAAGAGAAAGGTGAAGGAGTTCCCAAAAGTAGACAAGGCAAAGGAGAGAGAACGAATGAAAGCACTGAATGGCAGAAAAGCTAGAAAGTATTTCAGACGACTCTGCGAGTGTAACTTCACGGATGGAGATCTGTGGATCACGCTCACCTACACCAATGAACCTGAAAGCATAGAAGCAGCAACGAAATGTATGCATAGCTTCATACGCAGGGTGAATAGAAAGCGAGAACGTCTCGATCTGCCAAAGGCGAGATATATCTATATCACAGAATGTGTGAGTGAGAATGGAGAGACGGTGAGAGTACATCATCACCTGCTCATGGATAGCTTACTAGATATGGACACTGTGCTTAGCCTATGGAGATATGGGGGACGCAATGAGGCTCGATATTTAAAGACAGATGAAAACGGCATTGCAGGAGCTGCTGAGTATATGAGCAAGCCTGCGGCAGACACCAAGCGCAAAAAGCATGAGAAGCGCTGGACAGCAAGCCGTAATTTGTTAAAGCCGCAGGAGCATAAGCATCATCAGACACGAACCAGTGAGGTGACAAGGATGGTTCGAAATCGAGATCATATCAAAGAATATGTGGAAAACGCGAAGTATCGCAGTGGAGAGTTTCGCTACAAGGGATACATATGTGAGTCGAACCATGTATATTTCAACGAAGTGAATGGAGGATATTATATCAGCATTCATCTTCGCAGGAAGGAGAAAACCAGTGGAAAAGGCTCTGTGGCTGGACGGATGGCACGAATTGAAAGAGGCCGTTCGCAGAGGAACCTGGGAAAGCTTTGAAAGAAACTTAAGTAAAGAACAACAGGAGATCGTGCACCTGATCGGACGCTTCAATGCCTTTTATGGCATCGAGGAGCCGAACACCAAGATCCTGTATCAAGGTGCATGGAATCTTCTACAGGGAAGGAGAACAAGATGTTCGATAGATTTGGGAAAATGACCTTTGCTGAGTTAAATGCTACGGCAGAGGGATTAAAGAATGAGGGAGATATTGAATCTCTGGTCCTCTTAGCAGAGGAGAACGGTCTGGAGAAGGAAGACGCAGAGGATTATGCAGACGGAGTGATTGACACGTTGGCGACTTCTTTGGAAGCAGCTCTTGGAAAGATCAAAGAAGAATCAAAGGTTTTAAAGTTGGATGAATCAACAACTCTGAGTGGCATGAAGGATCTGATTTGCCAGACCATCACAAAGAATGATGTTATGCAGGTCTCCGTTCATGATCCAGAGAAGGATCTGGCAGATTGTTTAGGCTGGCTCATTAAAGAGGCATCCAGAACACGCTACAGGCTTCCGGCTGTAATAGCGAAGGCAGCAGGCATTCCTGACGTATATATGGGAGACATCACCCGCGAGAAGGCGCGAGAGATCATCACACTTTATTACGGAGGAAAAGAGCTATGATTGTTTTCAAAGCATTTAGCCCCGGAATGGTGTGCGGTGGCTATCACTATAAGCCGGGAGAGAGTAACTACGAGGCAGAGGCCAATTGTGCTCAGAACGGGATCCATGCAGCAGAGAACCCGGCAGATTGCTTAAGCTACTATGACTGGGACGGAAAAAATGAGTTCTGGAAGTGCATAGCGACAGGAGACATTGACGAGGATACTGTGGATAGCAAGATCGCCACGACAGAGCTAATTCCGGAATATCGGATGTCTTTGACGGAATATATCGCTGAGTGTGCCTGGTATATTTTGCAGCACCCAACACGCATCGAGGAGAGATCGCGCGGAATGATAAAAATTTGCCGAGATATCGGCAGACAGACAGGAGATTCCAAAGTACTGCTTGTAGCTGGGGAAAATCCAAAGGCAGAGGTAACACAGAAGGAGAATATGATTGTGCTGGTAGACACAGCGAAAGGGACGATGAGAGCCGGAAGGGGTCTAGCACCAGGTTGGTATCACATTGGAAAGGATGGTGCGGAAGAATGGACAGACTAGCCAAGAAACATTGGTGTTAGTATATAAGTGTAGACAGAAAAAGTTGAACAGCCTATACTATAAA
>ENA-UOOA01001332-UOOA01001332.1-human-gut-metagenome-genome-assembly--contig:-P61old-NODE-1332-length-40647-cov-95.397714_pt1 | contig 40647 bp, 37 predicted proteins | sample MGYA00242467_ERZ724014 | MGnify/ENA metagenome assembly ERZ724014 | reverse complement strand
GGACGTTGAAGCTGCGGGAGGCATGGCAGAAGTCCAAAAGGAGCAAGAAAGCGTGACGGATTGGACGTTGAAGCTGTGGGAGGCATGGCAGAAGTCCAAAAGGAGCAAGAAACCGTGGTGGATTGGACGTTAAAGCTGTGGGGAAGCAGGCAGAAGTCCAAAAGGAGTAAGAAAGCGTGTCGGATTGGACGTCAAAGCAACACAAGAGTAGGCAGAAGTCCAAAGTGGTAGAGTAAATCCTGGCAGATTGTACATAATGTCAAAAAATAAAGGAGATGAGCTGAAATTATAGTGTAATTCCCCACTTTTAGTATGTAGTCATGAATTGCCAAAATGTGGTATATATGTAAGAGAAATTTTATGTCTAATTAATTGTTTGTTAATTTTGATAAAATTATTGTCATAAATTGGACGGTGTGTTATACTAAACGCACAAATTTGATTCTACTTGGAATGGGGAGTGTGATATGGAAACATTTTCATACAAAGCGGTAGACGCTTCGGGAAAAGATGTTAAAGGAGCTGTGGAAGCCGAGAGCAGGGATGAAGCAGCCAGAAAGATAAAGGAACAGGGGTTCACACCTGTGTCAATTGCAAAACAGGGGGCACTTGATAAGGATGTGAATGTGTCTTTTTTAGGTAAAAAGAAGATACCAGCCAGAGACATGAGTGTATTCTGTAGACAGTTTTCAAGTATTCTTAAAGCAGGTGTCAGTGTTATCAATGCTTTGGAGATGCTTTCAGAACAGACAGAGAATAAGAAGTTACAGGAAGCAATTAAGAGAACACAGGACAGCGTAGAGAAAGGTGAGACTCTTTCAGATTCTATGAAACAGAATGAAGAGTTTCCAAGTATCCTTGTAGATATGGTTAAAGCTGGTGAGGCATCAGGAAGTTTGGAGAATTCTCTTACAAGAATGGCTATTCAGTTCGAGAAGGATGCCAAGTTAAAGGGTGTTGTTAAGAAAGCAATGATGTATCCAATAGTTCTTCTATGCGTAATGGTTGGCGTAATTATTGTAATGCTTACATTCGTTATACCAAGCTTTATGACAATGTTTGAGGACCTTGACAGTGAACTGCCTATAACAACAAGAGCAATTGTAGCAATGAGTGACAGTGTTAAGAATTACTGGTTTGTTTATTTGATTGTTGTGGCAGGAATAGTTGTTGGCATTAAATTATATGGCAACACAGATGCTGGAAGACATAATCTGGATAAGTTGAAGCTAAAGATTCCAGTATTTGGCTTGCTGCAGACTAAGTCGGCATGTGCTTCATTTGCAAGAACGATGAGTACATTGTTACAGGCAGGTATGCCTATGATTGATGCACTTGAGATATCGGCATCAACTATGAAGAATGTTTTATTTTATGATGGCTTAGAAAAAGTTAAGAATGGAGTTTCACTTGGACTACCTCTTTCTAACCAGTTAAAGTCCACAGGATTGTTTCCACCAATGGTCGTACATATGGTTGGTATCGGTGAGGAGACAGGTAATGTTGAGGAGATGTTAACTAACTCAGCAGTATATTATGAGGAAGAAGTGGAAGTCCAGACACAGACTCTTACTTCTCTTATGGAACCAATTATTATAGTACTTATGGCGTTAGTAGTAGTAATGCTTATACTTGCAATATACCAGCCAATGATTCAGCTCTATAATACATTGGGTAAGTAATAATTAACATTGTATATATAATCTGATAGTCAGGTCGCTTATGATGTCAGATTTATATAAATATATTTCAAAAGGGAGATATGAAACATGAAAAAGACACAGAAAAAATTAGGTAACAAAGGTTTCTCTTTAGTAGAGCTTATCGTAGTTATTGCCATTATGGCAGTACTTGTTGGTGTGTTAGCTCCAACACTTATCAAGAACATTGAGAAGTCAAGAGTATCAAAGGATAAGCAGAATCTTGATACAGTAAAAGGTGCAATCACAACAGTGTTAGCTGATGAAACATATTATTCAGATCTTAAAAACAATGAGGTTTATATTGCAGCAGATGGTACAGTATCTGTAAAAAATGAATTTACTCCTGCTGACTCAACATTAAAAAAGTTATCTGAAGAATTAATAGATACAATCAGCAAAGAGAAAGTAGAAATGACATCAAAAGATTTAAAAGGTAAAAAGATAACATTTAAAATTGAAGAAGGAAAGGTGTCTGACTATACAGTTTCTGCAAGTTAAGGTAACTCAGGCAACTAATAACTAAGGAACATTAAATCATGCAATACGAAATTTTACTGTACTTCATTATCTTTCTATACGGTACCGTATTCGGAAGTTTTTTGAACGTACTGATTTACAGATTACCATTAAAAGAGAATATAGCTACAGAACATTCGCATTGTATGACATGTGGCGAGAAAATCCAGTGGTATGATCTCATACCACTGGTGAGCTACATAATACTTGGAGGAAAATGTAGACACTGTAAGACGAAGATATCAAAGCAATATCCAATCATTGAAGCGACCAATGGAATTGCTTATGTGATAATCTTTATTGTGAATGGATTTAATCCGTTAAGCATACTTATGTGCTTTGCGTTTTCAATATTTCTTGTTATCTCAGTCATTGACTGGAGAACGTTCGAGATACCATTTTCACTTAATATTGCAATTGGTGTCTTGGCGGTAATAAGAATCATACTTGATTACAAAAACCTATTAGACTATCTAATAGGGTTTTGTATTATAAGTGGATTTATGCTCATATGTCTGTATATCGGACGGGCAATTAAAGGCATTGACGCTTTCGGTGGTGGAGACATCAAGCTGATGGCGTTCGCAGGATTATTCTTAGGATGGAAGTGCATTATCCTGGCATTTCTGATTGGCTGCATCTTGGGTGCAGTCATTCATTCCATCCGTATGAAGGTCACAAAAGCTGAGCATGTACTTGCTTTTGGACCATATCTGTGTGCAGGGCTTACAATAGCCATGCTTTTCGGTACGAATATAATTAACTGGTATCTTTCACTTATGGCGTTCTAAGCATGAGAGAAAGAACAGCGAATTTATATATATATTTATTAACTAGAATGAATAGCTTATTATGTGGGGAGCTGGATAGGAGGATTTTATGGCTGCAGTTAAAGCCAAAGGTAAATTGGTAAGTATCGTTATTAATAACGAGTATATTAAGATATGTGAAATCACTAAAACAGGTAAGAATGTTATAGTTCATAAGACAGTAACAATACCTACTCCTGAAGGATGCTATGAGGATGGCATTCTTGAAAATATACCTAATCTTGCAAGTGCTATTAAGGCAGTAATGGATGAGCACAGATTTGCATCTAAAGATGTTGCATTCTCAGTAAGTTCTCCTAGACTTGCTACTAAGGAAGTTCTTATTCCTAATGTAAAGGGAGATAAAGTCGGTAAGATTGTACAGGCTAATGCAACAGAATATTTCCCAGTTAATATGGATGAGTATATTATCCAGCATACAATTCTTGAAAAAGTAGAAGATTCAGGACAGGACAAGTTAAAGCTCATGGTAGCGGCAGTTCCTTCAGAAGTTGCTGAATCATACTATAATCTTGCTAAGACTATGGGACTCAAGATTGCATTTATCGATTATGTAGGTAACAGTACATATCAGATTATGAAGCAGCAGATTGGACCGGAAGTCAGTCTTGTTATTCAGGTTGAGAACGACAGTACAGTAATCAATATATTCAAAGAAAATGTGTTACAGCTCCAGAGAATGGTTCCATATGGTAAATCAATGCTTGTTAATGCAGTTATGGAAAGATATGAATTAAAATACGATGCTGCTACTGCAAAGCTTCAGAATGAAACACTTCTTCATTCAAGATTTGATGGAGATGAGGTTACAGAGTCGTTAAGATATATGGCAAGCAATATCAACCGAGTTATTGACTACTATGTATCACGTAACAGAGTATCAATCCAGAAAGCATATTTAATTGGACATTCAACAACAATCAAGGGCTTTGCAACGCTTCTTTCTAATGAGCTTAATATGCCGATTGAGAAGGTAGAGACTCTTAAGAATATTGCGATGGATAAGAAGGCATATGTTGAGGAGGCAACTCTTACAAGTTATGTAACTAACTTAGGTGCTGTTATTGATCCGGTTGATTTCGTTCCTAAGAGAATGATTGATTCAGGCGTTAAGAAAGAGAATACTAAGACACTTGTTATCGCACTTATTGGTGCTGTAGTTGTAGCGGCAGCACTTGTGCTTGTTCCTCTTGGAAGAGTGGTTGTGCTTAATGCTGAGATTTCTAAGCTTAATAAGAGTATAGATAAGCTTAGTTCAATTAATGATATTGTCAATGAATATTATGCAGCTAAAGATGAGAATAATGATATTAAAGCATTTGCAGCACTTACAGCTGACAGTGATGATTCATTACAGGATTTTGTGGATTATCTTGAGAAGAACATGCCATCTGATGTTGTTATAAGCAGCTTTAATATTACGTCTGGTGCAGTTTCTATTTCTGGTAAGGCTGGAAGTAAGGCTTCTGTAGCCAAGTTCATACAGCAGTTACAGAAAAGTCCATCAGTTATTAATGTTGATGTGCCTACCATTTCAGAGAGCAAAGATAATGCAGGTTCCGTTGAAGCTACATTCTCTCTGACATGTACATTTGTTGGAACAACATCTGCAGATAATAATAGTACTAGTAATAAAACAAAGTAGGAGGTGGGACAGATGGATAAGTTAAAAGGAATGTTAAAAATCTCAGAAAGAGATAAAAAATTATTACTTATAGTTGCAGCTGCATTGATAGTAGTGCTTGCATATTTCTTTGGATATCAGAATCTGTCTTCACAGGCAGATGATTTGTCGTCAAGGAAATCAAAGCTTGAAGTTACTCAGCGAGATTTGAAAGAAAAGAATAATAATAAAGATAAATATTTAGCTGATACTACTAAGCTTCAGACAGAGAACAGGTCAGCACTTTCAAGATTTGATTCAGGAAGTACACAGCCTAATACTATTAATTTCTTTATTAAGACAGAAGGCGTAACTGGAGTGTGGGTAAAGAGTCTTGCTCTTTCACCAACAACTTCTATATACAGATTCGGACAGGTTGCATCAAGCAATGTAAATGGTGGTTCAGCATATTCTTCTAATATGTCAGGATATAAGTCAACAATTAACATTGCTTACGAATCAGACTATAGTCAGTGGAAGCATTTTATAGATTATATCAATACATATTCTAATAAGACTACAATTGATGCACTGACATCATCTTATAATGATGCTACAGGTATTGTTACAGGAACAGTTTCTATATCTTTATATGCTGTTGAAGGCAGTGACCGCAAATTTACTGAACCAACATTTGATGTAAAGACAGGAACAGATAATATTTTCTCAGAGAATTCTGCTAATTAAAGATTATATTTAGGGAGAGGGATATGATAATGTCATATAAGAAACGAAAATTGAATAATCGAGGTTTCTCACTGGTAGAAGTCCTTGTGGCAATTGTTATACTTGCTATCATATCTCTGCCGGTTCTAAGTACATTTTCTAATGCTGCACGTATTAATGCCAGAGCACGAAGAACAGAAAATGCTAATACTGCAATTAATAATATAATAGAGGAAGCAAAGACTATGTCTTTGGAAAATCTTGTTAACAGACAGGGGCAGTATTATTATGCACCTACAACTGATAATAATACGTATGTAGTATCAGATGAGAGAGGTGTAAGCTATTATACAGGTGTTAATGGCGAGAAATACTATATAAAAGCAACATTTGATCCAGGTCCATATACTGATTCGGACAGCACAACAGACAATAAAAAGAATAATATTAATTCTGCAGGACTTTCAGTATACGCTGATATATCTTCGGGTAATAATTTTGTTTTCCGAGATGATAATGGTGATAGTCAGGCATTATCGTGGTTTAAGTCTTATAAAACTGATGCTGCAAGAGACAAGATAACTAAAAAAACTGATGCTGTTGTGAAACTTACATACATTGGAAAAAACAACGGAAAATTAAGATTCAGACAGACTATCGACGTTAAAGTTACATATAGATATGATACAGGTACTATTTACCCGGATTATGTTAAGACAACAACTATGTCAGATTATACATTTGATGCACTTGTCAAAAAGGAAAAAAGGACTGTTATTGAAGATGGCAAAGAAGTGACTAAGGAAGTTGATGTCAATTATATCTCAAGTAAAATTGAGGATAATCTGAAGAGCTTCTATATGTTCTATACTCCTTTTGAGGGTGAAAGTACAACAGAACATTATAATCAGGAATCTATTACTTCTAAGCTGGTATCTGATAAGATTAATATAACATATGATGTTCCATCAGAGATTACCGGAGAGATAGTGGAATATAGTGATTTGAATGTATATGTATTGGAACAGGAAAAGATTGTTAAGACAAGCAGTGTATTTGAGAGTATGCATGTTGATAAAGACAAGGTAACTGTATCAAAATGCATTAATGGTGCTGTGGCATCAACTCCATTAACAGACAAAATCCAGGTATATTCTAATATTAAGAACTGGGCATTGAAGAACGATGTTAATAATAAGAATGTCTTATACAGAATGACAGTTCGTGTATGGCAGTGGAAAGATGAATATAATCATACCGATAAACAACCTTCTGCTGACAGTGCTATAGCGACGGTTACAACAACTAAGGAAAACTAATTAATCAGTGAAAGAATGGGGATGGCGTATGAAAAAAGTATCTTTTCGAAGGAAAAAGAATAATGCAGGTTCTACAATCATAATTGTACTTTTGATGACCTCATTTGTGTTGATTCTTGCAACACTGATTACGACTACTACTATGATTAATCTTAGAATGAAGCTGGCTGCCAGTCAGGCGACAAAGTCATTCTATACATCAGAAGAGGCGGTAGATGAGATACAGGCTGCATTGGGTAAGATTTCAGTTAATTGTTTTAACAGAGCTTATGAGGAGCAGCTTACCAGAATATTCAGTTATAATCAGGTTGAGTCTGGAAGCAGTGAAGAATCTGATACCAAGTTAGTGAATATTAATAATAAGAAAGCTAATGAAGATTTACGAGTTAATTATATGAAGTACCTGCTTCTTGAATTAAAGCTTAAAACAGAAGCGGAAACGACTAATATGCCAAGTATTCTGACAACATCTGTAATTGGCAAGTGGGACAAGACTAAAGACAATAATGTTAATGGAACATCTGTAAGCAGCTTATTTGTCAGAGAACTTAACAGTTATATTGAGGATTATGTGACACTTAAGAATGTTGGTACTGCATTGGAAGTTGAATCAATAAGTGTTATTAATATGTCAGTAACTAATGATACAACAACAGGAGCTGGTTCGGAGACATCTGGTTCTACAGCAGCTACGGGACTTCCAGTCTATGCAGTTGAGTTCAAAGATTGTGTTGTTAAATATCTTAATGAGAATGGAGACTATTCATATATAACATTTGACGGCTCACTTGGTCTTCCAGATATATATATTGATTTTAGAGACGAGAATCTTGTCGGTACATTATTCTTTGCTGATTATTCACTTATAGGTAACAGAGGAATATCTCTTAATTCTGGAAGTGCAACTATTAATGGACATGCATATGCAGGAGCAGGACATGGACTCAATGTTACTAATGGAGCCAATCTTACTGTAGGCTCTAATAAATATATGATATGTGGAGGTACATTCAGCATATTCAGAGATAAAACTACAGCAGTTGCTCTTGCTAATACTAAGAAAGGCAGCATAAAGGCGGGTGCATCTAACTTTACATTGGGTAGTGGTGCTGAGTTATGGGCAAAAGAAATAGTTGTAGGCAATAATGGATATATAACAGCTGAAAGTGGTTCTGATATTAATCTCGAAGATGATATTACAATTGAAGGTAATTATTCTAATGTAGAGTTTAATTCTGGAAGTTCATTTTCAGGCTATGGATATGAAGATCCTGATTCTGCTAAGGAATCACCATATAGAAGTAGTGCACTTATTGTTAATGGAGAACATTCAAAGATTATATTCTCATCAGGTCTTAGTAAGCTTGTAGTTGCTGGTAGAGCATATATCAAGTTTGAGAATGAAGTATCTGTAGCAACAGGTGAATCTGTATCAGTTAATACTAATCAGGAAATATATATGATACCTGCTGATCTTATAGTAAGTGGAAAGAATCCATCTACAAGAAAAGAAGGAGATCCTAATGTAAGTCTTAATATTGACATTAATCAGAGCAATTTCTTTGGATATGACTTGTTAAATAAGACATCTACAGGAGCAGATGATTTTATAGAGACAAGAGATTTAAAGATAAAAGCTAATGAAAGTCTTGGATTTAATGAAGATCAGTCAAGAACGTATTATTATTTCAAGTTTAAGAGCAGAGCAGCAAGAAACACATATGCTAATCTCATATATGGAACAGAAGATGAATTTGTAAGCTACGTTATGGGACTGGATTATTATAAGTCACTTCCAGCTAATGCAAAAACAACATATCTGATTGAAGCTAAAAAGCTTTGGACTAAAATCAGAACATCAGTTGATTCATATGCAAGAGTAAGTGATTCTGCAATTGGAATAGAGCATTCTGATGGAGAGATTGTGAGAGTTAACCCATATAGCAGTACTGGAAGCAACTGGTTCTCAGCTAATGGAAATTATGATTTCAAGGGTGAGTTTACTGACAGAGAATGCAGATATAATGTATTTAATAAGATATTAGCACCTCTTGAAAGCGGAACTAAATATACATCTACATCCCAGGCACAGACATATCTGAGTAATAAAGATGATAAGTATGCTCTTATTGATTTGAACAAATATATTGAAGGCGATATTTACGGTAATGTTATTAATAAAAAGGGCTTTGATAAGTTGACAGCATCATCTGCATTCTGTAAGACAGTGGATAGTAAAGTTGTTATTGTATTTAGAAATCTTACTAATCAGCCACTTGTTATAAAGAGCGGAAGTGAAACAAAGATTTCCGGATATGAAGTAACTCTTGCAACTACAAAAGGTATTATTGTGACTAATGGTAATGTAAGAGTTGAATGTGATTTCAATGGAATTATATTGTCAGATAAAGATATTGAAATAACTGATGGATGTACATTATCTAATACAACATTTGATGCATCATTTGGTGACGGTTCATTATGGAAATTCGTTGAGGATAATTCAAAAGCAGATGGTGCAGGCAATATAGCTTTAAGAGCAGATAATGGAGAACTTTTTAAGGATATATTCAGATATTGGAATCCTAAGGTTGGCTCAGATGATGATTCATCAATAAAAGTAGGAGACATGACTTATAGAGATATGGTCAGAGTAAGTAAGTGGAGAAAATATGATGATCCGGAGAGATATATTGAGGAGTCATCAAAAGCTTCAGCTACCTGATATAAACTAAGATTATTAATTGGAGTAAAGTTATGAGTGGAAAGAAAAGAAGAGATTCAATAGGACAATTAAATAATCATGGTTTTTCATTATTGGAATTACTTGTTGTTATGGCAATTATCGTAATTGTATCAACTATAACAGCGGTTGGATTGAACGTGCTGGCTGAAGGTAATGCAAAGAAAGCTAACAAAACAATGTATTCTAAGATATCTGAGTTAAGAACAACAACGATGTCAAAATCAGGTGAATGGTATATGGTAATCAGCTGTCAGGATAATACATATACGTTGGAAACCCACCATGTAGCTAATGGTGAAGATAATATAAAAGATACATCAAAGTTCAGTGCTTCAAGAATAAGCCTGAATTATTATAATGGTGATTCATCGACAGGGTATGATTTAAGAAATAATTCTTTGAAAATTCAGTTTAATAAAAATGATGGTTCATGTAAAAGCGTTAAAATCATTGATACAGAAGAATTTATAACAGATAATCTGGATTCACCACAGTTTGGAAAGATAGTCGCGTCAGTTTCAAGGAATAATACTTACGAATCAAAATTGTGGTATAAAACAGGTCGTGTGACAACGCAGAACTAATTGCTTTTGAGGGAGTGTAGAGGCATGAAAAAGAACAATAAGGGATTTTCATTAGTTGAATTAATGATTGCACTTGCAATATCGGGCATTGTTATGACAGCTTTAGTATTATTGGTAGTACAGTCGGTTAATGGTTATGGCAAACAGACAGCCCTGGCACAGATTCAGAGTGATGTTGATGTGAGTCTTAATCAGATTTCAAAGAATGTATTGGAAGCAGATTTAATAAAACTTATAAAGACAGATGATGGCAATATCAGATGTTATCTGAAAAAATCAGATGATGCTAATATGTGGGGGTATTATTATAATAAGGCAGAAAAAATAGTTTATTATACTAATTCGGATGAATCAGAACATGTTGTTATGAGTGAATTGTGTGATAATGTTACAGATTTCGATATACGAATAGATACATCTGATTATGTATTTGAAAAAGATGGCGATACAATTAAATCTCTTCCTAAGAATCCACAGGTTGTTGTTACATTAGAACTTAAGAGATTAAATCATACGAGAAGTGTTACAAGAAAATTTACATCAAGAAATTCTATTGGCAATAATGTTACATTTGGAACAGGAACTGATGCTATAACATTAACAGCTGGTTCACTTAAATTATCAAGTATTCCATCTGAATACATTATTAAAAAAGATGGTACAGATGATTCCGAAGAGGGGTCAAGTTCACAGCCAGGGGCAGAATCGTAAAATGGAGGTAAGATAAATGAAAGCAATGATTAAATCGAATTTCAAGAGAAGAATATTACCTGTATTTAGTTCAGTTGTGCTTTTATGTTTAGTTGTTTTAGTTATTATATTTACAAGAACAACAGAAGCAGCTGCAGATTCTGTAACAATTGGTAACAGAACATATAATGAACATAATAAGATGGTTATTCTTGAAATCGTTCCAGATGAAAGATATGATGCTTTAGGTTGTCTTGTTGCAGATGATCAGGGCGTCGTTAAATGGAAGAGTAGTAATGGTGATGGCATTGTTGATAAGCAGCCTGCTAACAATAAGATTAATATGAATAAAGTTAATAGATGGGATAATGTTGTTTCTGGTTCTGAAGAAGATAATCAGATTAAAGCATTTGAAAGTTATCTTTCATCACATGTAGCAAATTATTTGTCAGCGATTAATACAGTATTGGGAAATGACATTAAGGGTAAGTTTTATAATACTAGAACTAAAACATATATTGATTCTTTTAATGGTGGATTTGAGGATATTGCATTTCAGATAAGATATGATTTAAATAATCTTAAGCTTGTGTTTTTTGATAAAGATGGTAATGAGCTAACAGGAGTTAGAGATGTATTTTCATATTCAATATTTAACAGTAGCAAGATGGAAGGACTTGTAGAAGTTAGATATGTTAAGGCAACAGAAGTTACCAAAGATGATATTGATGATGCATCACTGGTATATTTTTCTAAGTATCCTAATAATTATATTCAGAATATTATGGTAAAAGATGGAACTGCAAGTTCTAGTGCATCTGAGACAACTTTTAATTCAAAGGATAAAGATTTAAAGGCTGATGTAGCATTATATCTGTATATTCAGAATGTTTCAGCAGGTAAAGCTATTGTATGTTCTTCAACAGAAAAGAATCAGTATAGTACTACTAATATAGGTAAGATAACACTTTTAATGGATGGTATAGACGGAGATTATTTCATAAAAGATTTTGCATTTGATTATTCATATAATCAATTGGGAGGTGTGTATAGTGGAGATTATGGCACGGTTGAGGCAGATGTAACAAATAATGAAATAAAAATGACTTTGTATAAAGATCGTACCAATAAGTCAAGTGGAACAGTTGCATTTCCATTTGCTAATAATATGTTTATTAATGGATTTTATCCGAGTGAAAGTGTTCATTATGCATTGAATTCTAATAATAAATCATATTATCCTGTTTATAATGTGGGTGTTAATAACAATTCTCTTAGAAGATTTTCGGTAGAACAGAATTTTGGTAATTCAGTTGTACAGAAGCTTAATGAAACAATGGATACACAGGATGACTATGCCGGCGATGGTAATAATTATAATGGAACATATTATGATGATGCTAAAAATAAACTTGGATTAGATAAAGATTTGAAAACAAGTGAAGCTATCAGATATATTCTTGGTGATTTTGATAATAGTGGTATTAATACAATTAATGTATTGGAAATTGAACCAGCAGGATTTTATCGATATGATTCTGATAACAATGATGATTTAGCGATTATCAGAAGATGGTTTGGTATATCTGATGAGAGAAATGCAGATGGTTCATTCAAAGTAAATAATGGAATAAAAATTAATATAGAGCACTGCTCAATGAATGCCCTTATTGGTAAGAATGTTGATTTAGCTACAGAATATGATCTTATTATTGTTGGAGCTTACGGCAAAGACAGAATGAATATGGGTATTCTTAAGAATGTATATAGTAAAGAAAACAGTAAAATTCAGGAACAGGGTTATTCAAATGCTGTAAAAGAAAATGGTGAAACAGCATTAGAATTAAATGGTAATGATATTACTGAAAAGATGTATAATGAATTATTTGATTATGCATTACGTGGAATGCCGATAGTATTTGACAGAAATATATATTTTGGAAGCACCAGCTATGTGGATACCGATACAAGAATGTATAGTACACGTATGGAAGCGTTCCTTAAAGATATTGTCATTAATCATAAAGGAACTAATGGTAATATAACATATACTAATCTTGATGATAAAACTCAGAATTTACCTCTCCAATTAAAGTATGCCAGAAGACCGGCTTCTACTATAACAGCAGACATTAGTAACTATGATGGAACTTCTAACACATCTTATTCACTGGATGATCTTAAACGTAGTGGAAATGTTGATGGTGATGGTAATATAACAATTACTTTCAGTGGAGTTTTACCAGTTGGAGATTATGCTATTAAGATATATATTGATAAGAATCAGGATAGTATATTTGCAGAAGATTCAACAAGTTCATCGAAGGAATTGTACAGAGCATCTAATGTAAAAGATGATATGGGAAATTATCTGGGTCAATATTATTCAAGTAATGGAAGTACACCATATTCTACAACTATAAAAATGCCTGCTGCATCTAAAGGATATTTTGCATGGAAAGTTGAAGTTATAAAGATAGATGCTAATAGTGTTGATTCTGATGGAAATTACGTGTCTGATGCAAAGAATAAGATTGCTAAAAAGGTTAAATCTGCAAAGACAGGCAATATTGTTATATCAGGTTCAGAAGCAACAGTTCAGGTATTACATATCTTAAATAGTGATGGGGGAACAGGAAGCCTTGATTTAAATGGTTCTGATTTCCAGGATTGCTTTAATGCTACATATGATATTACAAAGCTGAGAATAAATGTTACAGAGATAAAACAGAATGATTTAAATGCTTTGGCAGTAGGAAGCACTGATGACCAGAAGGTAGAGGCTGTTAATAAAGAATTAGAAAAGTATTCTATGATTGTTATGGGATTTGGCAGCAATTATGGAAGTGATTCTACATTAAATCAGAATGTAATAGATGCAATTAATGATTACATTGAAGCTGGTAATGCGGTAATGTTTTCTCTTGATACAATGTCGCCTTTATCTGATGATAATAGTAAGAATTATGTTGACGATAAAAATAAAGGTATTTCTGTAAAGGATTATTCAGATCTAAGCTATAAGACAACAGGATTATTAAGTTCAGTCGGTATGAAAAAAGCGTTTTCTGATCCATTTGCATTTAAAACCGTAAGATATGGCAAGTCTAAAATGGAATTTATTCCGTATAAAATGACTGCAAAGAATGAGATTACCCTTAGTAAATTTTTAGGAGGTGTTTATTTTAATAAACCAGGTAATATAGGAGATGGATTTATTAAATTAACAACAACAGATAATCAGAGTGACACGGTAGCAAAACTTAATTCTGGACAGATTACTAATTTCCCATATACAATTGAGAGTGAAACGGGACTTGTAAATAATAGTGATGGAATAAGAATTGCATCGACTCATGCACAGTATTATGCATTGGATTTTGATATAAGTATGGATTCACTCTATAATTCAGATGGAAGTATGAATGCACAGCCAGTTGTATGGTATACATTTGCTGAATCTAATAATGAAGATACATTTAAGGAAGAAGGTAAAATAAGAAGAAATCAGTATTTTGCATCAACAGACAGAGATGCTATGAATAATTACTATATATATTCATATGGTAATGTTACGTTTACAGCAGCAGGTGCTAATGATATATCTAATGCTAATCCTAATGAGATGAAGCTTTTTGTTAACACATTTACTAAGGCTTTGCTTTCAGGTAATAATCTGCCAGTTGTAGAGTATACAGATGCTGTACTCGATGATTCTGTAGCTACATATAAAAGCTATGTAAAGTTTAATTATGATAAGTTTGCTAATCATAAGTTATCATTCAGCTTTAGGATTCTTGATGCTGATTTAATATCTAATGAGGATTATATTAAGGATGCAGTTATGTATATTTATACAGATCCAGATGGAAGCAGAACAGATGGCGATTATGATCCGAATCGAGATATAATGTTAGGACATATTCATTCATCAGGAACGAATGGAATATCTCTTGGAGATTCTGGAACTTCGGTGATAGTCGGTAAAGAATATATTGTAGATGACTTATTTGATTTGATAAAAGGTATAGCCGGAGTAGATGAAACACAATTAAGAAGCAGACTTGGTATGGGAACATTAAAGATAGGAATAACAGCTCTTGATAGCAAAGATGGTAAGGGCATTTCTGTTCTTACATTTGATATTAAGAATCTGTTTGATCTTGATTAACTTACGTTATTGATTTAGATTAAATGCTATCTACCCCCTAAAGACTTCCCGATTGATTCGTGATTATACGGATTGGTCGGGAAGTTTTTTTAATATTAAAATATATTTATAATTTAAAATGTAAATATATATTGACATCAATATATTATAATGTTATTATATCAACACGAAATAACGCAACGCGAAAAGGATGGCGAGGAGTATTTTTAGTAGAAGAGAGTGCTTGATGAGATATGGAATACCCAAGAAGGATTTACTTACAAAGTTTACAGAAGAGGAATACAACGAAGCACTATCTAAGATGAAGACTATGTAACAGATGAGACAATCCAATCGAATCAAAGATATATAAGAACGGTTCGATTGGATATTTTTTACAATGTATATATATTTATAATTGCTATTGTATACGAGAATGGAACATAGCTACAGAATTAAAATATAACTAAATTAACAAGAAGAGGAAGTGATATTTATTGTACAGTAGCGTATTGAGTGGTGTTTTACATGGGCTAAAGGCTGAGATTGTGCATGTGGAAGTTGATGTGGGGAATGGACTTCCAAGCTTTGAGATGAGTGGTTTCTTAAGCAATGAAGTGAAGGAGGCAAGGGAGAGAGTAAAGGTTGCTATACGCAACTCAGGTTATGAACTGCCGCCGCAGAGGATTGTTGTTAATATTTCTCCGGCTGATATAAGAAAGAGTGGAACAGGGTTTGACCTGCCTATTGCACTGGCGATTCTTGCGGCGAATGGACTGGTTGATGAGGTTAATCTTGATAAGACAGTAGTTCTTGGCGAATTGAGTCTGGATGGAAGCATTAACGGTGTGAGAGGTGTATTGCCCTGTGTATGTGCAGCGAAAGAAGAAGGCATTGAGAAGATACTTATACCAGATATTAATGTTAATGAGGGAAAGATTGTTGATTCCATGCATGTAATAGCTGCTGACAGCTTAAGAAATGCAGTCAGATGTATTAATGATGGCATTATAGATAATGAAGGAAATGCTATACCAGCTAAAAGACTGGCTAACAGATGTGCGGCACTTGATTATGCTGATATCAGGGGACAGCACGCTGCCAAGAGGGCTACTATGATAGCTGTTGCCGGCATGCATAATATTATGTATATGGGACCGCCGGGGAGTGGTAAGACTATGATGGCAAAGCGGATACCAACGATTATGCCGGATATGACATTTGAAGAGAAACTGGAACTTACTAATATATACAGTGTTGAGGGGCAGCTTGGAGATTGTGGTGGATTAATGAAAGAAAGACCTTTTCGGGCTCCATATCATAATGTGACAAGAAGTGCATTCTTTGGCGGTGGAATGTACCCAAGACCGGGAGAGATAACGCTTGCCGGGAAAGGGGTGCTGTTTCTTGATGAGATGACTGAATTCAAGCCGGATATACTAGAAGGGTTAAGACAGCCGTTAGAAGACAGGAACATTACTATTGTAAGAATGGGAAGGTCTTATACATATCCAGCAGATTTTATGCTTGTAGGAGCTATGAATCCCTGCAAATGTGGTTATTACCCGGACAGAAACAGGTGTAACTGTTCTGAACAGGAAGTTAAAAGATTTATGGGGAAAATAAGCATGCCACTGTGGGACAGATTTGATATGTGTATTAAGACAGAGGAGATTGGTTATGAGCAGTTAGGGGATAAGAATCATGGTGATACTCTTGATTCTTCATATATGAAGCAGGCAGTTGACAGAGCCAGAGCTGCTCAGATTAAGAGGTTTAATGGCAGGGATATTATGTACAATTCACAGATGGGTGGAAAGGAGATTGAGGAATTCTGTGGACTTGGAAAAGAGGAAGAACAGTTAATAGGACGTATATTTACAAGAAAACATATAACCGCCAGAGGATATCATAAGATATTAAAGACGGCAAGAACAATTGCTGATATTGAGGGGAATGACAAGATTAGCTCAGCTAATATCAGTGAAGCGTTCTATTACCGGGGAATACCGGAGGTTGCAATTCATTAAATGGGAGAGAAGTATTGAGAGAAGATTATTATTGGTATTGGGTGAATAATATTGTTGGGATGTCTAATGCAAAGCTTAAGAAACTATTTGCTGTGTTTGATACACCAGAGGAGATATATAAGGCTTCTGACAGATTATTGGAGAGTGTGAATGATATCAGGATGTCTGATATTATGGCAATTAAAGAATCACGGAAAGATGATTATATATACAGGCAGTATTCTGATATTGAAAAACAGGGGATAAGATTCACATATCCGGGTCAGATTAATTATCCGGATAAGCTGCTTAATATATATGATTATCCATATATTCTGTATTATAAAGGAAGACTGCCGGACACAGATAAGCCGTCAGTTGCTATTGTTGGAGCGCGTAACTGCACTGAATATGGAAGGATGATTGCACAGCATTTTTGAGAGAACTTTGCAGGAATGGGGTTACAGGTTATAAGCGGGATGGCACTTGGAATAGATGCAGCTGCACAGAAAGGTGCAATTAAGAATGGAGGCTATAGTCTTGCTGTTCTTGGCTGTGGAGTTGATATATGCTATCCGAGAACTAATATTGAATTATATACACATCTGAATGATTGCGGAGGAATAATTTCGGAGTATCCACCGGGTACAGCACCGAGGGCAGGATTATTTCCTATGAGAAACAGGATAATAAGTGCTATGGCTGATGCACTGGTTGTTGTTGAAGCAAGACAGAAAAGCGGTTCACTTATAACGGCGGATCAGGCTTTGGAACAGAACAGGGATGTATATGTTGTCCCCGGACGAATTGGTGATGCATTGTCAGAAGGGTGTCTTAAGCTTATAAAAGAAGGGGCTCAGGTTATTACTTCCCCAATGGATATTATGGCGACAAAGTCGATTGAACTTTATTATAATAGACGCCAGATTACTGATGAAAAAAGAAATAATTTGAATACTAACAGTATATTTGATGATGGTTTTAAAAAATCAGGGCTTGCAAGCCCTAAAAATATGGTGTATAGTCAAATCAATTTGTTTCCAGTCAGTCTGGAGACAATTGTTAATAATTCTGGAATAAGTCTTGTAGAGGCGGAGGGGATTCTGCTTGAATTGGAGTTGGATGGACTTATAGAAGAAGTTTCTAAGAATTATTATATAAGGAAGCATATTTGATTTGGAGGGCTATTAATGCATAAGTATTTGGTTATAGTGGAGTCACCTGCCAAGGTTAAGACTATCAGTAAATTCCTTGGGGCGAACTACAAGGTAATGGCATCACAGGGACATGTAAGAGATCTTCCTAAAAGCCAGATGGGTGTAGATATTGAACATGATTATGAACCTAAGTATATTACTATCAGGGGAAAAGGTGATATACTTGCAGCTTTAAGAAAGGAAGCAAAGAAAGCAGATAAAGTATATCTCGCAACCGATCCCGACCGCGAAGGAGAAGCTATTTCATGGCATCTTGCAGCGGCACTTAAGTTAGAAGATAAAGATATATACAGAATAACATTTAACGAGATTACTAAGAATGCTGTTAAGGCTTCTCTTAAAGAAGCAAGAAAGATTGATATGAATCTTGTTGATGCACAGCAGGCAAGAAGAGTGCTTGACCGTGTTGTTGGTTATGGTATAAGTCCACTTTTATGGGCTAAGATTAAAAGAGGTCTTAGTGCCGGACGTGTCCAGTCTGTTGCTTTGAGAATGATATGTGACAGAGAGAATGAAATAGATGCATTTATTCCAGAAGAATACTGGTCTATGGAGGCAACTCTTAATATTAAGGGTGAGAAGAAACCGCTTGTTGCTAAGTTCTATGGTGATAAGAATGGAAAGATAGACATCAGCAATCAGGAACAGATGCAGAAGATTCTTGATAAGGTTAAGAAGAGTGATTTCGGAATAGAGAGTATTAAGAAGAGCGAGAAGGTTAAGAAGTCACCATTGCCATTTACAACAAGTACACTTCAGCAGGAAGCTGCCAAGACTCTTAATATGTCAACTAAGAGAACTATGAATATTGCACAGCAGCTCTATGAAGGTGTTGATATTAAAGGCAGAGGCACTATAGGTCTTATCACATATTTAAGAACTGATTCTACAAGGGTTGCAGATGAGGCAAAAGTATCATCTAAAGAATACATCGGCGAGAATTATGGGGAGAAGTATCTTCCACAGCAAGTTAGCGCTAAGAAGGATGATAAGAAGATTCAGGATGCGCACGAAGCAATAAGACCAACTGACCTGACACTTTCACCGGCAGTTGTAAAGGAATCTTTACAGAGAGACCAGTTCAGATTATACCAGCTTATCTGGAAGAGATTTGTTGCGAGCCAGATGGCACCGGCTGTATATGAGACAACATCTGTAAGAATTGCAGCAGGAGAATATATATTCACTGTAGCAGCTTCTAAGGTTATGTTTGATGGTTTTATGTCAGTATATAAGAATGAAGATGATGCTGAAGCAACTAATACTCTTGCTAAGGGCTTGGATGAGAATTCAGTGCTTACGCTTGATGATGTTAATGGAATACAGCATTTTACACAGCCACCGGCACATTTTACAGAAGCTTCTTTAGTAAAGGCATTAGAGGAGCAGGGGATTGGACGACCAAGTACTTATGCACCTACAATATCTACAATTATTGCAAGACATTATGTTATCAAAGAGAATAAGAACCTTTATATATCAGAGCTTGGTAATGCAGTTAATAATATAATGCTGACAGCTTTCCCTACTATTGTAGACGTTAAGTTCACAGCTAATATGGAATCATTGCTTGATGGTGTTGCCGAAGGAACTGTTGAGTGGAAAGAGATAATAAGAAACTTCTATCCAGACCTTAAGATAGCTATTGATGAGGCTGAGAAGGAGCTTGAGCATGTTAAGATTGAAGATGAAGTAACTGATGTTATCTGTGACAAATGTGGAAGAAACATGGTTATCAAATATGGTCCACATGGCAAGTTTTTAGGATGCCCTGGCTTTCCGGAGTGTCATAATACTAAGCCATATCTTGAGAAGATAGGTGTTGCATGTCCTAAGTGTGGTAAGGATGTTATACTTAAGAAGACTAAGAAGGGAAGAATGTTCTACGGATGTGAGGGATATCCCGAATGTGATTTCGTTTCATGGCAGAGACCATCAGACAAGAAGTGTCCTAAGTGTGGCGGTTATATGATAGAGAAGGGTAATAAGCTTGTGTGTGCTGATGAAACATGCGGTTATGTAGAAGCTAAGAATGATAAAGAACAATAGTACATGAAATACGTGGAATTGTTGTTTTAGAAGAAGGATGGGAGATTTACAATGAGTGTTCAGCTTCTCGATAAAACGAGAAAAATCAACAAGCTGCTCCACAATAATCATTCAGACAGAGTTGAGTTTAATGATATCTGTGAGGTGTTAAGTGGGATTCTTGAGTCTAATATTATGGTAATAAGCCAGAAGGGTAAGATTCTTGGAGCAGCTGTATATAGTGGAATAGATAAGATAGGAGAATTAATAACTGCTGATGTAGGCGGATTTGTGGATAAAATGCTTAATGAAAGACTTCTTGGTGTATTATCTACTAAAGAGAACGTCAATCTGCTAACACTTGGATTCTCAAGTGGCAATGAACGTAAGTTCAAGGCTCTGATAGCACCAGTAGATATCGCAGGAGAGCGTCTCGGTACATTATTCATGTATAAATGTATTGCTGATTATGATATTGATGATATTATTCTCTGCGAATATGGTGCAACAGTAGTTGGTCTGGAGATGATGAACTCTGTAAGCAATGAGAATGCAGAGGATGAGCGTAATAAGAAAATTGTCAAGTCAGCAATAAAGACATTGTCAGCATCAGAACTACAGGCAGTCAAAGCTGTATTTGCAGAGATGGACGGAACAGAAGGAATTCTTGTTGCAAGCCGAATAGCAGACAATACAGGGATTACACGTTCTGTTATTGTTAATGCGTTAAAGAAGTTCGACAGTGCAGGTGTTATATCAACCAGATCTTCAGGAATGAAGGGAACTAAGATTAAAGTTCTTAATGAAGTTGTGTTTGACGAATTAAGGAAAATAGATAACTGATATTAATGCATTAAATATTGTAATAATATTGAATAAAAAGTACTTGCAATATAATTAATGCTTTGATATAATACGCTTTGTGTGAAAAAGCATGCAGGCGGATTTTACGGCTGGTGCCGGTATACGCGCCGGTGGCCGCAAGAGGTGAAGTTTGCAAAAGATTAATTAACCAATGGAGGTATTAAAATGAGCGTAATTTCAATGAAACAGTTACTTGAGGCAGGTGTTCATTTCGGACATCAGACAAGAAGATGGAACCCTAAGATGGCTGAGTACATCTACACAGAGAGAAATGGTATCCATATCATCGACTTACAGAAGTCTGTAGGTAAGGTTGACGAGGCTTACAAGGCAATCTCTGATATCGCTGCTGAAGGTGGTACAATCCTTTTCGTAGGTACTAAGAAGCAGGCTCAGGATGCTATCGCTACTGAGGCAGAGCGTTGCGGAATGTTCTATGTTAACGAGAGATGGTTAGGCGGTATGCTTACTAACTTCAAGACAATCCAGAGCAGAATTGCAAAGCTTAAGGAAATCGAGACAATGCAGGAAGATGGAACATTTGATGTTCTTCCTAAGAAGGAAGTTATCAACCTTAAGAAGGAACTTGAGAAGCTTCAGAAGAACCTTGGCGGTATCAAGGAAATGAAGAAGCTCCCAGATGCAATCTTCATCGTTGATCCTAAGAAGGAAAGAATCTGTGTTCAGGAAGCACATGCACTTGGTATCAAGTTAATCGGTATTGCAGATACTAACTGTGATCCAGATGAATTAGATTATGTAATCCCTGGTAATGATGATGCTATCAGAGCTGTTAAGTTAATCGTATCTAAGATGGCTGATGCAGTTATTGAGGCTAATCAGGGTGAAGAAGCAGCTCCAGCTGTAGAGGAAGAAGTAGCTGAGGAAGCTTAATATTTAAGCAACGACTTAAGTTTATGTATGCTTCAGCCTGCAAGTTCAGGTTGAAGCATTTTTAAAATTATTATTTATTGGAGGATATGATAATGGCAGCAGTTACAGCAGCAATGGTTAAAGAACTTAGAGAGTCTACTGGCGCAGGTATGATGGAGTGTAAGAAGGCTCTTACAGAGACAAATGGTGATATGGAAGCAGCTGTTGATGTTCTTAGAAAGAGCGGAGCAGCTAAGGTTGAGAAGAAGGCAGGAAGAATTGCAGCAGAAGGTATTACAAGAGTTGCATCTGAAGGCAATACAGCAGTTGTAGTAGAAGTTAACTCAGAGACAGATTTCGTAGCTAAGAACGCTACATTCCAGGAATTTGTACAGGCTGTTGCTGACAAGGCACTTAAGGCTTCAGTTGATAAGGCTGGAGATGGCGAAGATGTATGCGCTATCCTTGATATGCAGTCAGAACTTGAAGAGAAGACTCTTACAATCGGTGAGAAGCTTTCTATCAGAAGATTCCAGAAGATTACAGGTGACTGTGTAGCTTCATATATTCACGGTGGCGGAAGAATTGGCGTTCTTGTTGCAGCAGATGGCGCTTCTAATGATGCAATCAAGGAAGCACTTACTAACGTAGCAATGCAGATTGCAGCTATGAACCCACAGTACCTTAGCAGAAACGATATGTCAGCAGATGAACTTGCTAAGTTAAGAGAGATTACAGAGAAGAGTGCATTAAATGATCCAGCTTCTCTTCCAAAGCCAATCTTAAACAAGTTAATTGATAAGGCTATTAATGATAAGGTATGGAGCGATGCTGATATTGCAACATACGAAGAGCATAAGAGCAACATGCAGTACTTATTCAACTTCCTTTCAAAGGAAGCAGCTGCACAGTTAGCAGAGCTTGCATTAGCTGATGAGGCTAATATCGTAGCAGATAAGATTTTCAACGGATTAGTAGAAGGCCGTGTATCTAAGCAGCTTAAGGAAATCTGCCTTATGGATCAGGTTTATGTTAAGGCTGAAGATGGAAAGCAGTCAGTTGCTAAGTATCTTGCAGAAGTTGCTAAGGCTAACGGTGCTTTCACAGTTAAGGGATACGTTCGTTTTGAGACAGGTGAAGGTCTTGAGAAGAAGAACGAAGATTTTGCAGCAGAAGTTGCAGCTCAGTTAAAGTAATATATAATTATAATCAATTATAATATACGGTGAGTATTAACAATCCTCCGGAGTTTGATATTGGACTCTGGAGGATTTTTTGGAATATAACAGAGATTTAAGACTTCTATATTTGACAGTTATATGCTATAATCATCAATATATGACATTATAGGATATCAATTAATAACTGGAGGCACGTATGGATAACATTAAAAGAGTAATACTTAAACTTAGTGGTGAGGCTCTTGCTAAGAAAGAGGGCGGCTACAATGATGAGCTTATAGAGAATATTGCTAATCAGGTTAAGACAATAGTTGATAAAGGAACAGATGTTGGTGTAGTTATTGGTGGTGGTAACTACTGGAGAGGCCGTTCTAATGATAATATCGACAGAACTAAGGCTGACCAGATAGGTATGCTTGCAACAATTATGAACTGTATATATGTTTCAGAGATATTCCGTTCACAGGGACTTAAGACTAATATTCTTACACCATTCGAATGCGGAAGCATGACAAAGCTTTTCTCTAAGGATAGAGCTAATAAGTATTTTGAGAAAGGTATGGTTGTATTCTTTGCAGGTGGAACAGGTCATCCATATTTCTCAACTGATACAGGTATTGTATTAAGAGCTATTGAGCTTGATGCAGATGCTATTCTTCTTGCCAAGGCAATTGATGGAATATATGACAGCGATCCTAAGATTAACCCAGAGGCTAAGAAGTATGATACAATCTCAATCAACGAAGTTGTTGAGAAGAAGCTTGGAGTTATCGATATGACAGCTTCAGTTATGTGCATGGAGAACAAGATGCCTCTTATGGTATTCGGACTCGAAGAAGAAAACAGCATAGTTAATGCTTTATCAGGAAAGTTTAATGGAACAGTAGTAACTGTTGATTAATACAATATTAATGGAGGATTTTATGGAAAATATTAAAGATATTGAAGGAAGAATGCAGAAGTCAGTTGACAACTTAAAGGAAGAATATGTAACAATAAGAGCCGGAAGAGCTAACCCACATATTCTTGACAGATTAAGAGTTGATTATTATGGAACACCTACACCAATCCAGCAGGTTGCTAATGTTTCTGTACCAGAAGCAAGAATGATTCAGATTCAGCCTTGGGAAGCAAGCCTTATTAAGGATATTGAGAAAGCAATTCTTGTTTCAGATTTAGGACTTACACCTAACAATGATGGTAAGACAATCAGACTTGTGTTCCCTGAATTAACAGAAGACAGAAGAAAAGAACTTGCTAAGGATATCAAGAAGAAGGGTGATAATGCCAAGGTTGCTATCCGTAATATCAGAAGAGATGCCAACGATGCAATAAAGAAAGAGAACAAGGCAGGAGATATCTCTGATGATGAAGCTAAGAATTCAGAGGATGAAATTCAGAAGATTACTGATAAGTATATTGCTATGATTGATAGCGCTATAGATGATAAGACTAAAGAGATACTTACAGTTTAAGAAAATGTCAGGGCTGTTGGATATTTTACAACAGCCTTTTTGTAATTGAATGAATTGCGAGAGGAATCATAGATATGGATACATTTAACGAGAGTCTCGGATTAAAGATTCCGGGGCATGTTGCCGTTATTCTTGATGGTAATGGAAGATGGGCTAAGAAAAGACATCTCCCAAGAACAATGGGACATGTGCAGGGAAGTAAAGTTGTTGAAGATATGCTTTATGTCGTAGATGAGCTTGGTGTAAAGTATTTTACTGTATATGCTTTTTCAACAGAGAACTGGAAACGTTCAACAGAAGAAGTAAGTACTCTTATGGGAATCTTAAGAACTTATCTTAAGGATTGTGTTAAGAAATCCATGAAGAATAATGTGCGATGCAGAGTTATTGGAAGAAAAGATGAACTCAGCCAGGATATTATAGACAGTATCAATAATCTCGAAGAGAAAACCAAGAATAATACAGGGCTTAATTTTACTATAGCCATTAATTATGGTGGAAGAGATGAGATAACAAGAGCGGTAAGAAAGATTGCTGGCAAGGTATCAGAAGGAAGTCTTAAGCCTGAAGATATAGATGAAGATACAATAAGTAACAATCTTGATACATGGGAATTGCCAGATCCAGATTTACTTATAAGAACAAGCGGTGAACAGAGATTGTCTAATTATCTGTGCTGGCAGCTTGCTTATACAGAATTTTATTTCACAGATATTTTCTGGCCTGATTTTGACAGGGAAGAACTTATTAAAGCATTTGAGAAATACAATAAGACGGAAAGAAGATTCGGCGGAGTTAAGGAGGAGTAGATTATGCGTACAAGAATTATGAGTGGAGCTGTGCTCATAGTCATACTTTTCACATGCTTGTATTTCGGAGGCTGGGTTACATTCGGGTTCAGTCTGTTTATTTCACTTGTTGGAATGTATGAGCTTATTAAAGTTAAGAAGCTTGAGAAGACAGGACTGGCAGTTGTAGGATATATAGCGGCAATTACCTATTATTTTATTCTTTTGCTTAATGATCCAGCATATATTTTACTGCTTCTTGTAGCTTCATGCATACTTATGATGTCAGTTTATGTATTTACATTTCCCAAATATAAGACAGAAGATGTTATGTGGGTATTCTTCAGTATAGTATATGTTGCTGTAACACTTTCTTATATCTATCAGGTAAGAATGCTGCAGGACGGAATATATATCGTATGGCTTATATTCGTGTCTTCATGGGGCAATGATACATGTGCATATTTCACAGGTGTATTTCTTGGAAAGCATAAGATGACTCCAAAGCTTTCACCTAAGAAGACTTACGAGGGTGCAATAGGAGGAGTTGTCGGTGCTACACTTCTTGGCTTTGGATATGGATTTGCCATAAGCTCTAAGATGTCAGATGTACTTGTACATCCTGTATATACATTTGCAATAGCCAGCTTCATAGGTGCATTCCTGTCTATATTCGGAGACCTGGCTGCATCTGCTATTAAGAGAAATCATGATGTGAAAGACTATGGAAAGTTAATACCGGGACATGGCGGAATTATGGACAGATTCGACAGTGCTATATTCACTGCACCTGTTGTTTACTGGTCAATAGAGGTTATTAACAAAGTCTTTGGAGGTTGATAATGAAGAACGTTTCGATACTTGGTTCAACTGGTTCAATTGGAACACAGACATTAGATGTTATTAGAAGAAATGCTGATATTAACGTAGTTGCACTTGCAGCGGGCACAAGGGTTGCTGACCTTGCAGAACAGGTCCGTGAATTCAAGCCACAGCTTGTATGTATAGGTAAAGAAGAACTTGTTCCAGAGTTAAAGATTCTTATCGGTGATATGGATGTTAAGATTGTAAGTGGTGACGAAGGTCTTATTGAGGCTGCAACAATTGAGAGTGCAGAAATTGTTGTCACAGCGGTTGTAGGTATGATGGGAATTACACCTACAGTTGAAGCTATCAAGGCACATAAGGACATTGCACTTGCCAATAAAGAGACACTTGTGTGTGCTGGTCATATTATTATGAGTCTTGCTAAGGAATGTAATGTTAATATATATCCTGTTGACAGCGAACATTCAGCAATATTCCAGTGCCTTAATGGTGAGAACCGTGGTGAGATAGAGAAGATTCTTCTTACAGCTTCTGGTGGTCCATTCAGAGGAAAGAAAAGAGCTGACCTTGAAAATGTACAGTTAGAGGATGCACTTAAGCATCCTAACTGGGCTATGGGACGCAAGATAACAATAGATTCTTCTACAATGGTTAATAAAGGACTTGAGGTGATGGAGGCACAGTGGCTTTTTGGAGTACCTGCCGAGAAGGTTCAGGTTATAGTCCAGCCACAGAGCATAATCCATTCAATGGTTGAATTCAAGGATGGAGCTGTTATGGCACAGCTTGGAAGTCCTGATATGAGACTTCCTATACAGTATGCTCTTTATTATCCTGAAAGAAGAGAGCTTAACACAGAAAGACTTGATTTCTATGAACTGGCTAAGATTACATTTGAAAAGCCGGATATGGAGACTTTCAAGGGACTTAAGCTTGCTTACGAGGCAGCAGCGCGTGGAGGCAACATCCCGACTGCACTTAATGCAGCTAACGAAGTAGCTGTAGCTAGATTTTTAGACAGAAAGATAAAATATCTGGACATTCCAGATATTATAGAATACGCCATGAATGAAGTGGATTATATTAATAATCCAACAGTAGAGCAGATTCTCTCTACACAGAAGATAGTAACAGACATGATAGAAAGCAGGTGGTAGGAGTTGGTTCTTAATGTTATTCTGGCGATTCTTGTACTCAGTATAATTGTTATTGTCCATGAATTCGGACATTTTATAATAGCTAAGGCTAATGGCATAACTGTAGTTGAATTCTCAATCGGATTCGGACCGAAGCTGATACATTTCAGAAAAGGTGAGACGGAGTATTGTATTAAAGCATTTCCTTTTGGTGGTGCATGTACGATGCTTGGTGATGAGTTCCTTGAGATGAGTGTTATACAGTCAGAAGAAGATGATGACGAAGAGCTTACGGATGAAGAAAAGGAAGCTAAGAAAAGAAAGCTTGCTATCGAAAATGGTTATGACATGGAAAAGTCATTTGCAAGCAAATCAGTCTGGGCAAGAATTGCTGTCATAGCAGCAGGTCCGGTATTTAATTTCCTTCTTGCTTTCGTGTGTGCAGTAGTTATTGTCGGAAGTCTTGGCTATGATCCATGTGACATTGATGTTGTTAAAGATAATTCGCCAGCCACAGAAGCAGGGCTTCAGGAAGGTGATGTCATAACTAAGGTTAATGGACATAAGGTAACATTTTACAGGGATTTTTATTTCTACAGGGCTTATAATGCAGATAAGACTCTTAACATAACATTTACAAGAGACGGTGAAAAGATGACAACAACTGTTACTCCACAGCATATTAAGCAGCAGAAGTATCAGGTTGGAATCATGATGAATGAGAATTGTCTCATAAGTTCTGTTACCAAGGATTCTCCGGCTGAAAAGGCGGGACTTAAAGCTAATGATGTTATCAAAGCAGTTGATGGTACTGCAATGAAGAATAGTTCCAATGTGACAGAAGCTATTACATCAAGCGGCGGCAAAAAGGTTGTATTCACAGTTACAAGAGATGGAAAAAATGTTGATGTGACAGTTGAACCTAAGAAGGTTGAAGTTGAAAGCTATGATACAGGCTTTGTTGTATATGGAGACAGAGTAAAGACTTCTCCTATTGGTACTCTTAAGTATTCAGTGGAGGAAGTCGGATACAGTGTCAAGACTGTAATCCAGAGTCTTGGAATGTTATTTACAGGAAAGATTGGATTTGATTCATTGTTAGGACCTGTTGGAACTGTCAGCACAATGAGTGAGATTGTTGAAGAAAGTAAGGCAGATGGTGCATTTTATGTATTCCTTAATCTTATGAATCTTGCAGCACTTATCAGTGCCAACTTAGGAGTAATGAATCTGCTGCCAATTCCGGCACTTGACGGAGGCAGACTTGTATTCCTTATAATAGAGGCATTAAGAGGCAAGCCGGTTAAGAGAGAGCATGAGGGAATTGTTAATTTCATAGGTATGATACTTCTTGTTATACTTATGATTGTTGTATTGCTTAAAGATATAATGGCATTGTTCTAATACAGAAAGGACACAGGGTTTATGTACAGAGATAATACTAAGGTTGTTAAGATAGGAAACCGTGTTATAGGTGGCGGCAATCCTATTCTTATCCAGTCAATGACTAATACACATACAGAAGATGTTGCGGCAACAGTAGCACAGATTAAGGAGCTTACCAAAGCTGGTTGTGAAATTATCAGATGCACAGTTCCAACTAAGGAAGCTGCACTTGCAATCAAAGAGATAAAGAAGCAGATAGAGATACCTCTCGTTGCGGATATACATTTTGACTATAAGATGGCTATTATGGCAATAGAGAATGGGGCTGACAAGATTAGAATTAATCCGGGCAATATTGGAGGAACAGACAAGATAAAGGCTGTTGTTGATGTTGCAAGGGAAAGAAATATACCAATCAGGGTTGGTGTCAACAGCGGTTCACTTGAGAAAGACCTTATTGAGAAATATGGCGGAGTAACAGCAGAGGGAATAGTTGAGAGCGCACTTGACAAGGTTAAGATTATTGAAGACTTAGGTTATGATAATCTTGTTGTCAGCATCAAATCTTCTGATGTAATGATGTGTGTTAAAGCACATGAGCTTATTGCAAAACAGACTAATCATCCGCTTCATGTTGGAATTACTGAGTCTGGAACGATATTCTCAGGAAGCATTAAGTCATCAATCGGACTTGGTCTTATACTTAATCAGGGAATTGGCGACACAATAAGAGTTTCTCTTACAGATGATCCTGTAAGGGAAATAGAGGCTGCGAAACTGATACTTAAGACTCTGGGCTTAAGAAAAGGCGGAATAGAAGTTGTTTCATGCCCTACATGCGGAAGAACAAGAATTAATCTTATAGACCTTGCAGGAAAGGTTGAGAAAATGGTTTCAGGGTATGACCTTGACTTGAAGCTTGCTGTAATGGGATGTGTAGTTAACGGACCGGGAGAAGCAAAGGAAGCTGATCTTGGAATTGCAGGCGGTGACGGCTGCGGAGTACTTATTAAACATGGAGAGATTATTAAGAAGGTTCCAGAAGAGGAGCTTCTTGATACACTCAGGTATGAACTTGATAATTGGAATGAGTGATACATATGTACAAATTTTTTGAAGTGTTTAAGACGCTGAAGCTGCCAGAGGATCTGGCGGTGTATTTTGAGAATGTTGAAGTAACTAAAGTCTCGAAAACATCGACCAATTCTCTGGCACGCGTTTATATAAAGAGTGACAGGGTAATAGAAAAACCAATAATATTCAAGGTTGAGGATGCATTAAAGAAGCAGATATTCCGTATATCCAACATGGACGTGCGGATTATCGACAGATATGTTTTGTCAGCACAGTATACGCCACAGACTGTAATGGATATATATTATGACAGTATCTTAGCAGAGCTGGAGAAATACTGGACACTTGAATATAATCTTTTAAAGAATTCCAAGTGGGAGTTCGAAAAAGAGGATATGCTTGTATTCACGATTGAGGACAGCTTTCTTGCACATCAGTATGCTGATACACTGACAGATTATTTTAAGAAAATATTCCTGAACAGATTCGGGTTTGAGATAGATGTTGAGTATCAGTATGCCAAGAAGAAGGAAAGCCAGTACGAGAGAGAAAATGCATACAAGATTAATCTTCGTGTCAAAGAAATTGAGAATAATATGATGGCGGCAGCAGAAGATAATGCTGACGGCAGGGATGATAAGAAGCTTACTTCTGAACAGAAGGCAGCAAAGAAAGCTGAGACAGCAGCCAAGCAAAAGGCGGCTAGAGCAGCATTTTTTGCAAGCGACAACAGGGGCAGGGAAGAGCTTAAGACATACAGCAGAAAGCCTGCTAACGAAGATGTTTTATATGGAAGAGATTTTGACGGTGATGTAACACCGATTGAACAGATAGATACGGCAATCGGAGATGTTATTATCTCTGGCATGGTCCGTAATGTTGAAATGCGTGAAATCCGTAACGAAAGAACAATTATTATGTTCAATGTCACAGATTTTACAGACACAATTACAGTAAAGGTTTTTGCAAAAAATGAGCAGGTACCGGAGCTTTCAGGTGTTATCAAGAAGGGGAATTTCTTAAAGATTAAGGGTAATGCTACATTTGACAAGTACGACCAGGAAATATCAATTGCCAATGTGTGGGGCATAAGAAAAGGCTCTGATACAAGACAGGTGCGTAATGACCTCGCACTTCATAAAAGAGTTGAGTTGCACTGCCATACCAAGATGAGTGATATGGATGGTGTGTCTTATGTATCTGATATTATCAAACAGGCAATCAGATGGGGACATAAGGCAATTGCAATTACTGACCACGGTGTTGTGCAGGCATTTACAGATGCATTCCATACGATGAGCGACCTCAAAGGCTCTTATGCCAAGAAGGGTGAGAAGCTTGATTTTAAGATAATATACGGAGTCGAGGCTTATCTCGTTGATGATACCAAGCAGATAGTAACGAATCCGAGAGGACAGAGCTTTAACGATACATATGTTGTGTTCGACCTTGAGACAACGGGATTTTCTGCGGAAGTTGACAGAATTATAGAGATAGGTGCAGTCAAGGTGTGCAATGGTGAGATAGTAGACAGATTCTCTACATTTGTTAATCCTGAGATTCCTATTCCATTCAGAATTGAGACGCTTACGCACATTAATGACCAGATGGTTATGAATGCACCTAAGATAGAGGAGATTCTGCCTAAGTTTCTTGAATTCTGCGAGGGTGCTGTTATGGTTGCACATAATGCGGAATTCGATACAAGCTTCATAATCAATAAGGCGGAGAAGATTGGTATAAATGTGGATATTACCATTATAGACACAGTGCTTCTTGCGCAGTTCCTTATGCCAAATCTTCATAATTATAAGCTGGATACGCTTACAAAGCATCTTAATGTTGTACTTGAAAGCCACCACAGGGCGGTTGACGATGCTGCTGCGACTGCAGACATATTTGTCAAGATGATTAAAATGCTTTACGACAGGGATATTCCTGACGTTGATAAGCTTAATGAGGAAGGTAAGATGGATGAGAACGCCATCAAGAAGCTTCATCAGTATCACTGCATAATTCTTGCTTCTAATGAGATGGGAAGGATTAATCTGTACAGACTTGTTTCTGCATCACATTTGCAGTACTTTAACAGATTCCCTAAGATACCGAAGAGTCTTGTTAACCAGTACAGGGAAGGTCTTATTATAGGAAGTGCGTGTGAGGCAGGTGAGCTTTTCAGAAGTCTTGTAAATGGTCGTTCAGAAGCAGAGATAGCGCGAATAGTTAATTTCTATGACTATCTTGAGATACAGCCAATTGGCAATAACAGGTTCATGATTGAGAAAGAGGATTGCTATGTCCAGAATGAGGAGGATTTGCGCAATCTGAACCGCAGAATAGTAGAACTTGGTGACAAATTCGGCAAGCCTGTTGTGGCAACCTGTGATGTGCATTTCTTAAATCCAGAGGATGAAGTGTACCGTAGAATTATCATGGCAGGAAAAGGCTTTGATGATGCGGATAATCAGGCACCGCTGTATCTTCATACTACTGAAGAAATGCTTCATGAATGTGATTATCTCGGAAGTGACAAGGCATACGAGGTTGTTGTAACCAACACTAATAAGATTATGGATATGTGTGAGGAGATTGAGCCTGTAAGACCGGATAAATGTCCTCCGTTCATTGAGAACTCTGACCAGATGCTTCGTACAATCTGTGAAAACAGAGCTCATGAGATATATGGTCCGGAGCTTCCACAGATAGTAACTGAGCGATTAGAGCGAGAGTTGAACTCAATTATCTCTAACGGATATTCCGTTATGTACATAATTGCACAGAAGCTTGTATGGAAATCTAATGATGACGGTTATCTGGTTGGTTCAAGAGGTTCGGTTGGTTCTTCATTAGCAGCAACAATGGCGGGTATCACCGAGGTTAATCCGTTAAGCCCGCATTATCTGTGTCCAAAATGCTACTATAATGATTTCTATTCAGATGAAGTCAAAGCATTTGCCGGAGGCGCAGGCTGCGATATGCCTGATAAGATATGCCCAAAATGCGGAGCGAAGCTTAATAAGATGGGATTTGATATTCCGTTCGAGACTTTCCTTGGTTTCAAGGGAAACAAAGAGCCTGATATTGATCTTAACTTCTCCAATGAATACCAGAGTAAGGCTCATGCCTACACAGAGGTTATCTTTGGAAAAGGGCAGACCTTCAAAGCCGGAACTATCGGTACTGTCGCAGAAAAGACGGCGTATGGTTTCGTTATGAAGTATTTTGAAGAGAAGTCAGCAAAGAATGCACTTGAGGGTAAGCCTCCTATTGTTAAGAGAAAATGTGAGATAGAACGAATAGCAGAAGGCTGTATTGATATTAGAAGAACTACAGGACAGCATCCAGGTGGAATTGTTGTACTTCCAATTGGTGAAGAGATTCATTCATTTACACCGGTACAGCACCCTGCAAATGATATGACGACATCTATAGTAACAACACATTTCGATTACCATAGTATTGACCACAACCTGTTAAAGCTGGATATCTTAGGACATCTTGATCCTACAATGATACGAATGTTACAGGATTTAACGGGAATTGACCCTCTTGAGATTCCACTTGATTCTAAAGAGGTTATGTCGCTGTTCCAGAATACATCTGCACTTGGAATCAAGCCTGAGGATATAGGCGGCACAAAGTTAGGAGCACTTGGAATACCAGAGTTTGGTACTGACTTTGCTATGCAGATGCTTATGGATACTAAGCCACAGTATTTCTCAGACCTTGTCCGTATCGCAGGACTTGCGCATGGTACTGATGTATGGCTTGGCAATGCACAGACTCTTATTAAAGAAGGAAAAGCTACTATTTCAACAGCTATATGTACACGAGACGATATTATGATATATCTTATCCAGAAAGGACTCGATTCAGAGGAATCATTTAAAATAATGGAAATGGTCCGAAAGGGTAAGGTTGCATCCGGCAAATGTAAAGAATGGCCGGAGTGGAAGCAGCACATGATTGACCATGGTGTACCAGACTGGTATATATGGTCATGCGAGCGAATTAAGTACATGTTCCCTAAGGCACATGCTGCGGCGTATGTTATGATGGCATGGCGAGTTGCATACTGTAAGGTATTCTATCCGCTTGCATATTACACAGCTTACTTTAGTATAAGAGCCACAGCATTTGACTATGAGAAAATGGCTATGAGCCCTGTAAGGCTTGAACACTACATTGCTGAGTACAAAGCCAAGAAAGCAGAAGGTACAATCTCTAATACAGAAGAAGATGAACTTGGTGTAATGCGTATTGTTCAGGAAATGCATGCAAGAGGCTATGAATTCACACCTATAGACATATACAAGGCAAAGGCAAGAACCTTCCAGATAATTGATGGAAAGATTATGCCATCATTCAAGGTTATATCAAAGGTAGGCGAAGTCGCCGGAGAGTCAATAGAGATAGCCGCCAGAGATGGCGAATTCTTATCAAAGGATGACTTACGCCAGCGAGCCAAGATAGGACAGTCAGCAATTGATAAGCTTTCAGAGCTTGGAATACTTGGAGATATGACAGACAGCAACCAGTTGTCACTGTTTGACCTGTAATGGGGAATTGAGGTGAGAGGCGAACACCTACTAAAAGCTATCGGATAACAGAATTAGTGGGTGTTTTTCTTATAATATTGCTATGGGAGCAGAGACCTACTAAAGTGCACTAGTCAACAAAAAGTAGACACCACTTTATATTTTTATACATCATTTAATGAGCATAATACTCCCTATACTGTTTTGGAGTCAGATAATTCAGAGAGTATGCCGGACGTTCTTCATTGAAGAATCTGATGTATTTCTCCACCTCATATGTTATATTTTCATTACTTGTAAGATGGAAATCATTAAATATCTCTGCTTTGATCCAACCATTGATTGCTTCCATGGCAGCGTTATCTGTTGGAGTACCAGCTCGAGACATTGAATGAACTATGTTATATAGTGGCAATAATTCATTGAAACTTTTTGAAGAATATACAGATCCTTGATCAGTATGTAACACCATTTCAAGATCTGGATTTTTCTTCTTAAGTTCAATTAATCCTTCTAACCCGTGAATATATGTCATACGATCACCTTTTCGTGATGAAAGTGAATATGAAAGTATTTCATTGTTCCACAAATCCATAAAAAGTGTTAGTTCATAATAACTTCCCTTTAAATGAAATGCGGTCATATCACTTACAACACACTGTAAAGGTCCTGTTATATCTAATCCTGTCAGCAGAAGATTTGGATAAATGCGATAAGGATCTCCTGGCTTTTTGTATCGATAATGCTTGGAAACACTTACTATGCCCACTGTTTTACATAGCTTATGAGCATACTGAGCTGATACCATAAGTCCTGTATCCAGACGAATTTTTGCATTTAACCATCTATATCCATGTGATGGATATTTACTATGATATTCCTTAAATAATATAAGATTGGATACTAAAGTTTTTAATTTGTCAGAAGGTTTTTCTAAACGTTTTTTCCATTTATAAAATCCACTTCTGTTAATATCCAGAACATCACATAGATGCTTAACAGGAAATTGAGATGACATTTCCATTATGATTTCGTATTCTTGTTGTTTAAAATAATGTACTCCTTGTTTGCACCAGCTCCTTTCACTTCGTATCCTTTTTTGCCCTTAATTCATTCGATTTAGCTATAATAAGTTCATTTCAATGATTTTAAGACTGCTGAATTTTTCATTTTAGGCACTGTATTAGCAAGAGGAATTCCTTGTGCTTTCTTATAATCTGTCATGTATTTATGTGCACAGGATTCACTAAGACCATAAATCTCCATAGCTTCCTTGTATGTAATCTCATGTAAATACATACGTCGTCCTATATCCATTCTTTCTTCTAAACTGTGCTTCATGTGACACCTCCATGATTCCATTATTGTATAAGTGACTACCTTATAAAAAATGGTACTCTTATATATAAATAATGTCTACAATAATTGGGTTGGTGTCTACTTTTAGATTACCACTTCAAAAACCACAATTTTATAAGTGGTTATTAACCCCTACAGGGTTTTAATAAAATCCTCCAAAAGCCTTGAAAATAAAGGATTTATCGCAAAATGCTCACCTTAACTTATTATACGATTTTACACTGCTTTATTCTTCCCTTGGAAGCTGATAAGGGTAAACACAAGGGCAAGAAAATCTGATAACAAGATATAACAGAATGTGGCAATCGGAGAACTGCGACGTATGTGCGAATATATTATACTGGAGGATTTATTATATGGACAAGTACATTTTTGATAAAAGCAACGGTTTGTGGTATGAATTGCAGGGTGATTATTATATCCCTTGTCTGATACTTTCCGAAGAAGAAACACAGCCTATCGGTTTATGGGGGCAACGCCATAGGCAGTATTTGAAGGAGCATAGGCACATTGTTTACACAACAATGCTGATTGAAGGTACACTTAACCGCTATCTTGCAGATATTAACCAACAGGCGGAGCAAATGTTCCACAGATTGATTGAGGAGATGGCTCGCAAACAAGGTGTAACAGAGCAGTTAAAAATAGAGCGACCTATGGAATGGATAGGATTGATGAATAACATATGGGCTTGTGCAAGAAAAATTGTGAGCAATGAAATAATTTTCGCATAAATTTGATCACAGCAAGACGATAAGTGTGTCGTCTTGCCGTGTGTTTTTCCTTATTTTTCTTAAAGAAAGTTTTTCTCTCTTATTTTATCAAAAACAACAAACAGATATATACTATTCAATTCACCGGGATTTTCCATATTTACTGAAACGTGGTAGAATATGTATGTTTATAGATTCTTCGAGAGGTAACGATTATGGGATTTCGTACACTTGAAATTAGTCATGCAGCAGAATTACACATAAAAGAAGGACAATTGGAGATTACAACAGACGATGGAGTTGCAGTTGTTCCGATAGAGGATTTGAATCAGATTATGGTACACGGTGCTAATATACGACTTTCTACAATGGATTTATCTATTTTAAGTCAAAATAAGGTGGCACTGATGACACTGGATGACAGATATTTGCCGACAGCCATTGTGCTGCCCTTTGAAGGTCATGCAAAGCAGTCTAAATTAATGCATACACAGGTAAATACTGCACATGAAAAATATATGGAGATATGGATTGATATTATTAAACAAAAGATAAGTAATCAATCCAGAGCGTTGTCTATTATGGGCTTGGATGGTTCGGAAAAAATTGCAGCGTATGTGGCAACAGTGAATGAGGAAAATGTGGATTATTGTGAATCATTAGCTGCTAAAAAGTATTTTTCATATTATCACGAGAGATTTAACGGAAGAAGCGAGGATCCTATAAATAGCAGACTGAATTATGGCTATGCAGTGGTAAGAAGTGCAATTGCAAGAAAACTGGTGGCAACGGGGTTTCATCCAACTTTTGGAATACATCATGACAATCAATTGAATGCATTTAATCTGGCTGATGATTTGATAGAACCATATCGTGCAATAGTTGATTTAGTAGCACATAACAATATAGCGTCAAATATTTAGTTGACAAAATCAGAAAGAAGAGAATTGGCACATGCCTTACATAATGCTTGTATCGTTGATGGGGTTAAGGTAAATGTAATGTCAGCGATTGATATTATGGTGGAAAGTTTGAAGCGTATTATTTTAGATGCTTCAACAGAAAAATTGAAGTTGCCTATGATTCCGCCGGTTGAAAGTATGGAGGGGATTACGGAATGAGATTACTTGTTATTCTTAGTCCGACAGAGAAATGGGGAACCAAAACAGAGTATACAAAGCTTAGAAAGTTTTTACATAAAGATGGCTATTTGCGAATTGCACCGGAAGTGTATATGCGGATAGTGCAAAACCGGAAAGCATCCGAAAAACATTTCAGACGAATAGAAGAATATGCACCTAAAACCGGAACGGTGAGACTTTTACGCTTAACAGAGAAGCAATATAATAATATATATTTGGTGACGTGTGAACCGGATTATCAGGAAAAATAGTTAGAACAAACAGTCATATTATGCTATAATATGATTTGTAACAGAGCACTTATCTATGTTTAGAAAATAAATAAAACATTGCACTAAATATAGTGGTTGAATGCCCCTCCAAAAATGGTGTATCGTTCAACTTAAATGGAGAATATGAAATTATTATTTATGTAAAAAAAGGTACATTATGTGCATATATAGAGGAACTTAGTGTTTTTCCAAAACAAAGAGAATTGCTACTTGACAAAGATAATATTTACAGAGTATTATCAAGAAAAGATAACACAATAGAGTTAGAGGTGATTTAGTATGGATAAAAAGGAATATGAAGCAGCTTTAGAAGAGCGAGAGCATATTATGGCAGAAGAAAAAATCAAAGCTTTTCCATTGACAGAAAAGGAAATAGAGGAATTAAAAAAACAAGGACGTATTTAAAACCACCAGTCGAGAGATTGGTGGTATTTTGTTGAATGCCCCTCCAAAAATGGTGTATCGTTCAACAGAAAATATTACATCAGAAGCATTTGCTCATATGTTTGAAGCACAATTTGATAAAGTTCGATATGATGAAATGAAAAAATATTTTCCACAATCATTAGAATATTTTGAAAAGAAATTGAAGGAGGCAGCAAAATGATAAAGAAATTGAAAAAGGCACATTTACAATTTGTTATGCATTTTGATTATTGTCCTAACTTTCCGCCTAATCTGGATTTCAATCAGGAAGAATATGCTGAATTATTGTTGAAATGCATAGAAGATGATTTTGATTATACAATTGAGAAATATGGAACAGTAGTGCCAAAGAAAATGCCAAGACCAGAAATAATATGGGATTAACAGCCACCAGTCGAGAGATTGGTGGCTGTTATTTGTTTTCTTTTACTTCTGCTTTATCTTCATTATTGCCGTCTGCTTTTATTGGTCCTTTTTCCAATAATGCAATCAATTCATCCATTGTCATTCCCGGTTTTCCGTCTAATATACCATCCATTAAAATACCTCCTACCTAAATATTACCCTCTCTGTATATCAACAGAATAGCATTTTTTAAAAACAAATCAATACTCTTATCAATATTATTCCCACATTTGTTGAATGCCCCTCCCAAAATGGTGTATCGTTCAACAAAAGGTGTAACAGAGTATCATGAGATGAGGCATATGAAGCAAGCTGAAAAATTTAGAAGTAAAGGCTGAAATATCACTAAAGAGAACTATGGCGAGTACATTAGAGAATTAAATAAAGAGTGTAAGAAAACAATTGACGCACTTGGTATAAATGAATATAATGTGGGTAAGATAAGTGATTATGCAAAGAAAATGTATTTTGCAAATCGTTATGATGAAGTTGAAGCGGAATATATGACATTAATAAAAAGAAAAGGGGGAAGATTATGCCAGTAAAATATCCAGAAGAGATACAGAAACTTATTGATATTTTTGAACCATTTATGGTTGGGTGTCATCTTGAAAATGCCCCTAAAGAAGCAATAGAAGCTGCTGAGAAATTTAAAAAGTGGGCTTGGGAACAGGAACAGTAGATGAGTAGCCACCAGTCGGGAGATTGGTGGTATTTTTATACCCAATTTTAAGAAAGAGAGGATTTAAAAATGAAGGATTATATTGAAGTAAAAGTGGTGGAAGCAGAGCCAATGAGCAGAGGCGAATACAATGCATACAGAGGATGGAAGATACCAAGTGACGAGAACCCGGCAGATGAGTTGAATGCCCCTCCCAAAATGGTGTATCGTTCAACAGTACGGACAGCTTTATCAGAGGAATTACTACAAGGAAGTCAGAGAAAAGAACAGAGTTTACTACGAACTGTATTCATTGGACGGAACACAGGAAGTGCCGGAGGACTACACAGAGATTTCACTGGTGTGTGTCAGACAGGACGGAATGTACTTAGGAAGGGAAGCATTGGACTAGATGTGCAGGTCAATCAGAAAGCACCTGAAAGGATTTGAAAACTTTCACTTCCACTCATTACGACACACTTACACAAGCAATCTGTTAGCAGACGGAGCACCACCGAAGGATGTGCAGGAGCTCTTGGGACATTCGGGCAGTAAGCACCACAATGAATATTTGCGCCCACGCTACAAGGAAAGCCAAGAAGAATTCAGCAAGGCTTCTCGATAAGGTAGTAGGGAACGATTAAGACGAAAACAACACTTTTTCCCTTATAGCTTCCTCACAAGGGAAAAAATAAGGGAAAAGTGCAAATTACATAGATATTTATGCACTAGTCAACAAAAAGTAGACACCACTTTATATTTTTATACATCATTTAATGAGCATAATACTCCCTATACTGTTTTGGAGTCAGATAATTCAGAGAGTATGCCGGACGTTCTTCATTGAAGAATCTGATGTATTTCTCCACCTCATATGTTATATTTTCATTACTTGTAAGATGGAAATCATTAAATATCTCTGCTTTGATCCAACCATTGATTGCTTCCATGGCAGCGTTATCTGTTGGAGTACCAGCTCGAGACATTGAATGAACTATGTTATATAGTGGCAATAATTCATTGAAACTTTTTGAAGAATATACAGATCCTTGATCAGTATGTAACACCATTTCAAGATCTGGATTTTTCTTCTTAAGTTCAATTAATCCTTCTAACAGACCTACGCAATAAGCTGTATTGGATGTTTGCGTAGGTTTTTCTTATTGAGATATCTCTATTAGCAAGGAAATTCACCTACTAGGATTGAATATAATAATATAATAGTAGGTCATTACTTTCTGATTACAATGTAAATGCGCAGAAAGTCAGTAAACAAGCGGCTTCGCAGGCATGTCAGTCCCGCTTAAAAGTCAATAATTGAAAAAAATTGAACTTTTTTGAAACTTTTTGAAAAAAGTTGTTGACAATATGTGTACCTGATGATATTATATACAAGTCGCCGCGG